>Ga0056115_1000033_pt1 | contig 83456 bp, 79 predicted proteins | sample WorMetOlspDAHAB1_FD_77007 | JGI IMG/M metagenome (GOLD analysis project Ga0056115, IMG submission 77007) | Marine gutless worms symbiont microbial communities from Max Planck institute for Marine Microbiology, Germany - Olavius sp. DAHAB.1 ...
CGCTGAAGTAGGAAGATATTTATCTCAAATCCTGTGAAACGGTTCGAGATTTGAAGCTCGGTTTTTCCCGATATTTCCGATTCTACAACAGTCGAAGATACCATCAGGGTCTGGACTACCGGATACCTGATGAGGTGTATGAGTCATTCAGAGTGGAGGGAGAACGGACAACAATCTGACGGCGGTAGCTTCCACCTTAGAATTTCAGGATCGCTGTTTGACAATTGGGCTCAGCATAGTCCTAAGCGTAGACTTCATAGTCTTTATCGTTATAGTAGACATAGCAAGATATGATGGGAGTAGGGGTATAAACTAAGTATACATCGCTCATGACTTCTCTCTCAAGAGGATCCCGAAGCCTCTTTTTTACCGCGTCATCCAGTCGAACAGCGGCCTCGCTTACGATATCTTTTGCCTCTTTCCCTTTGTTTCCCGATAATCCATTTCTTCGCCGATTCAATAGTGGGCTGATACGCGTACATCATACGAATGTTGTCGAATGCTTCTGATAGAAGTACTCGAACTCCGGTCTCTTCACTCGAATCGTCTATGACAAAAACAACCTTATTCATCATATCGAAAATCCCTCCGCGTCCCCGGGCTACTTCAACACAAAAGGCTTGAAGCACATTGATTATCAATTCCTTGGGAGCGCCCATTTTTATGGAGAAGATTTGGGCTCCAAACCAGTCGTCACCCAAGTTATGGAACGCCCTTTCAAATTTGTACTTATGCCGAGCGACATCATCGTTGTCGAACGGTCCGCGTAAATACCGGATGACTATGCCGTCCTGATTGCAGATCTGGAGGTTGCTATCAGGAAGAGATGGTTGTTCAGGCAAGATCGCGGGCATGGGTTCATTATAACCCGTGGAATACCTATGCTCATCTCATATTGAAAATACTCTTGCAATCGCTGGAATGATAGCGTTCGTTATCGTTGGTTAAGACTATAGAAATGAATCATCCCAGATTCACCTGGGAACCACTCATCTTAGGCACCTGCGAAAAGCACAGAATGATGAAATTCTTCCGAATAAAGACTCAATTACACTTCAATTGGAATCAATAAAGGCATCAGTGGCCTTTCAGAAGCAGACAACTGTTTTATCCAACTTAGATAAATCCGTTCCCCAAAAGTGTTTAGTTAAAGAAAAAGCCCCTCAAGATAAGGAGCTTTGATGGGCCCACTAGGACTTGAACCTAGGACCGTTCGATTATGAGTCGAATGCTCTAACCAACTGAGCTATAGGCCCGAACACGCCTGGGCCCATGGCCCATAACGAGATAGAACGATAAACATCCTAGCTGCAGAATAGGTTATAGTCAATTGGATGCCGCCATTACTAGATGCATCTGAAAGCAGCTGCCGCAACCCATCCTGCAGTTTTCCATCCACCGTTGCAGTGCTTGATTTCTCAATAAGGCGGAAGTTACGGGTTGGAGCCCCCTCTCGCATCTGACGAAAGGCGCAATGGGGAAAAGCGGAAGAGGGAGTGATGTTCCCAAGCATGTGCTTTTTCCGGCGATTAACCGCAGGCCTGGCACGCTAGCCATGTTTTTTTACAGATTGCCCTCTAGGAATGAAACCATATGCACAGGCAGGCGGCATCCGGCTATGACTTTGCGCTATATGTGATTTACAATGGGTGCCATGGGCTCCAGTTTACCCGTCATGCTAAATGGTTCTCGCCCCACGCCAGCAGAAGTTACAAATTTTATTCATGCGATCAGCAATCCGGTGAAATTGCAGCTGGCCGGTGGCTACCTGTTTAAAAGCTGTCTATTAGACGGGATTCTCCATATCGGGATAGTTCCGGCAATTTCAGAGGGCGAACGGCTGCATCACTATGATATTGGCGTACCCAAGGTTCAATCCCTGATAGGAACTATTTCGAACACCGGCAATCTCAGCATTCTGTTCCGGGCCGAGAAGTCAGATTTGAACGAGGCCGCACGGAAAAAATGGCAACTGAATTACATAGCCTTTGCGGAATTTCTGGTGGCAAAAGGATATGCCGGGAAGGGCGAGTTGGATTGGATTTCGAAGGAGATAATTATCGAATCAGGGATATTCAACCCGATTCCCCAAACCCTGTTCGAAATTGCAAGATTAAGAGAAAGCCATGGATTGTAATGCTAAAAATCAACCCTTTGTATGTGTTACCACGGACTATGTTGAGCCAGATTTGGAATGGGAACGCCGGAAATATGAGACGGCAAACATTGTCTACCGAACTGATCAGTTGAAAAACGCAGGGGCCGCGGAGCTAGTAGCGGCAGCACGGGATGCCGATGCGCTAGTGGTAGACCAGACTCAAATTAGCAGGGAGGTGGTGGCGGGATTATCGAAATGTCGACTGATATTGAGGCACGGTGATGGATACGACAATATCGACATAGAAGCCGCCACGGAGGCAGGGATTGTTTGCGCTAACGAGCCTGGATTCTGGAGCAGGGAAGTTGCAGAACAGGCACTTGCGCTTGCGCTCTCGCTAGCGCTGAAGCTGCCCATTCAGCAAACTGTGGCTCGTGAAGGCGGGTACCAGGGGTGGAATTATGAGAGAGTTACGCCATATTGGACGCTTAGTTCAAGGACCGTTGGGATAATCGGCTTCGGGAAAACAGGTGCCCTCGCATGCAAACTCTTTTCCCCATTGGTTTTGCGGGTTCTGGTAAACGATCGGGGAGCTAGCAAAAATGCTATAAGTAAGGCCGGAGGAGTATTTGCCAGCTTCGACGAGACGCTTGCGGCTTCCGATATCATCAGCATCCACTTACCGGCAAACCCAGATACAATAGGACTCTTTGACTCTGCCTCGATTGGCAGAATGAAACACGGAGCGATTATTGTAAATGTTTCACGGGGAAGCATTGTAGATACCGAAGCCCTATACGAAGCTCTTCTGCAGGGACAGATTTCGGGTGCCGGGCTGGATGTAACCAATCCCGAGCCGCTCCCAAAGGATCACCCCCTGTTCTCGATACCGAACGTAATAATCACTCCGCATATGGGATGGTACAGCGAGGAAGCTCTCTGGAAGCTTCGGCGACAGATTGTGGCAGATGTGTGTGCTATGCGCGATGGCAAATTGCCGCTGTCGGTAATAAATCCCGAAGTGCTAGCGAGCGATCGTCTTCGGTCGGGATTGAATCTGGATTAGGCAGCTGGATGTATCTTATGATCCTGATTTGCATCGGGGCAAACTCGGAGAAAGGCGGGGCTAGGTGGCGCTAAGGCCCCTATGGCTACGCAGAATTGCTGGCTGAAGCCTGTGCTCAGCAGCCAGAAGCAGCGAGTTTAGCATCAGCGCCAGCAGTGCGGACGCGATTGCTCCCTGGAACACCCATGCCGGATTATTGCGCGTCAATCCAGCGACAATTAATGAACCAAGTCCTCCGGCCCCGGCGAGGGCGCCAATCGTAGCGGTTCCCACATTGATTACCACACAGATGCGAATGCCCGTACCGATAACGGGTAAGGCAAGAGGTAATTCAATCCGCAGCAATACCTGGAGACGGCTCATCCCCATCCCGCGAGCGGCTTCCAGCACCGGCTTGGGGAGATTTTCTATCGCGGTTAGAGTATTGTTCAGGACGGGTAGGGTGCTGTAACAGACAAGCGCCAAGAGTACCGGTTCAAAGCCAAAGCCAAGAAAGGGGATGGCCAAGGCCAATACCGCCGCTGGAGGCATTGTCTGTGCCAGAGAGGAAACATCTCGAATCAGAGGTAGAAATGGTTTTCCGGTCCGCCTGGTGGCGACGATGCCGAGACTCATCCCGATAAGGATGGCCATGGCCCCCGCAAGCAGGGAGATAAGGAGGTGCTCAGCCGTTAGTCTGGCTATTGATTCCCTTGGGAAGACCCACTCATTCACTCCAGGAAACAGGAATTGTAGCACAGGCTCGAGAATGTCTGGAACAAAGAGAGCTATCAGGCCCGCAATATAAATAGAAAGTCCAATCCAACGCTTCATGAGACACCAATTCCGGCGGCATTTTCCAGAAGGTCCTCCATTGTCAGCCTTCCCATATGCCGACCGCTTGGAGACACTGCCTTCAGCGAAGATTCGCCCGCCTCGAGCATCAGGGACAGCGCTTCTTTCAAAGTGGCGTCCGTTCGAATCGAACCATTTGGCGTACCAGTATCGCCGTAAAAGCCTCCAGGCGCAATCGGAGTAGCTTGGCCAATAGAGTCTCCGACACTGAGTCGAGCCAGACGGCGCAGCGCCCTGTCCTCGCCAGTGAAATCGCGGATAAATGGATTGGCATTTAGCAACAATTCCCCGGGCGCGGCGGCGGCAACCAGGCGACCCTCGTTCATCACGGCAATACAATCACCCAATCGAATGGCCTCATCCAAATCGTGAGTGACAAACACCACTGTCTTTTTCAGTGTCGATCGAATCCGCAGAAATTCCTTCTGCAGCACCTCTCGTGTCAGCGGATCCACCGCCCCGAAGGGCTCATCCATAAGCAGAATAGGTGGATCCGCCGCGAGAGCCCGCGCTACTCCAACACGCTGCGCCTCTCCTCCGGAAAGATGCGAGGGCCAGGCCTCGGAGTAGTCGTCCGCTGGCAGTCCAACCAGATCCAGCAACTCCCGCACCCTAACCCGGATTCTCTCCTTATCCCATTTGAGCAGGCGCGGAACGGCCCCCACATTTTCAGCGACGTTCATATGCGGGAAAAGACCCACCTGCTGAATAACATATCCAATATGACGTCTAAGCTCGGTCACCGGAATTTTCGAGACATCCCTGCCGTCAACGAAAGTCTTGCCCGAAGTCGGTTCTACAAGCCTGTTAATCATGCGGAGACTGGTTGTCTTCCCGCAACCCGAGGGCCCCACCAGGACAAGCAGTTCTCCCCATGGAACCTCAAGGCAAAAGTCGTCAACCGCTTTTTTCTTCCCATAAACCTTGCTGACATTCCTCCATTCTAAAGTCATGTTATAAATCCCCCGCCTAAAAGCCCAGGCGAAACCGTTCGTCGGATAACAAATTCCCAGCCTCTGTTCACTGAAACCGCCATGATGGTTAGCGGGAGAACACCCAAAAGAATCAGATCGGGCGCGGCCTGCCCCAGTCCCTGGAAAATCATGATTCCCAGGCCTCCGGCGCCAATCAGCGCGGCCACGGCGGCATTCCCCACCGTTTGCACGGAAGCTGTTTTCAGTCCAGTGAGCACATAAGGCAGTGCAAGCGGCCATTTAATCCGCCAAAAAAGCTGCCGACGCGACATCCCCATCCCCCGTCCAGCCTCCAAAGCCGAAAGTGGCACGGAGTCCAGGCCAGTAATCGCATTCCTGGCGATCGGAAGCAGGGCATATAGGGTTAATGCAATCAGGGCAGGCGCCGCTCCAATTCCACGCAGGCCCATGGAACGCAGCATAGGGAAGGTTCGCGAAAGAGCAGCGAGTGGCGCCATCAGTAAACCGAAAAGAGCCATTGAAGGAATCGTTTGAATCGCGTCCACAAAGGCAATTATCGGCTTCTCGACAATCCTGTTTTTTGATGCAGCTATACCCAGGGGAAGCCCGATCACAGTTGCCCCCAAAATTGAGAAGACAAGGAGCCTAACATGAACAATTAGCTCATCGAGAAATCTCTCCTGCCTTTCCAGCCATTCTTGGAAAACTGAAATAGCCGCCCCCCTGCCGTCGGAAAAAATGAAATACACAGGAACAAGCACAAATACCGTCAATACCAAAGAGCGCCATCGGGGGCGTAACTTCTTCGAATGATTGATAAGCACATAGGAGGCCCCCGGCAGGCCCCAAAAACCAATCGCCGGACTAACCCTGGGTGCCTCTCCGGCCTTACCCAGCAATACTCCAGCGCGAACAAGCAAGGACGCTGTCAACCACAAGCAAGCCACCCCTGCAAAGTTGTAGAGCAGGTTGCGACCCCTTTCATTTCCCAGAAATAGAGCCGCCATCACCGTCAATACCCCCAGGAGCAAGGCAGCAAGGCCAAGTTCACCGCTCACAAGTTCAAGGCCCCGAACCATCTTGCCGTCGACAACCCGGTTCTCCTTCAAGGCGGCAAAGGGAGCAAAGAAAGAAACAGATGCCAGTAGCACCGCAGCTAGCGGTACTACATCAATCTTCTCGCGTTCAATCAATAAAACCTTCTTCCTTTAGCCAGTCCTTCGCTACCGTTCGTGCCGCCACACCGTGGACAGCAATCCGGGCATTTAGGGATTGCAAAGTTAGCAAATCGAGCCGCATAAAAACCGGATTCAATAAATCAGCCAGCTCTGGATTCGCGCGGAGCACTTCGCCGCGAATACGTGGCGCTGGCTCATAAACCAGCTGCACCCCGAGATTATCCTCCAGCACTACCAGATTCAGCGCCGATAAGGGCCCGTCCGTTCCATATGCCATGGCTGCGTTCACACCGTCGGTTCCCTGCGCCGCGGCCTTCTCGGTAAGTGCCGTATTACCCCCGGAAACCACCAGCAACTGGTTTTCAGTCAGCTTGAATCCATACTCATTTTGAAAAGCCACCAGCGCATCCGGCCGGCTCACAAACTCTTCCGAACCCGCAAGCTTCACAACCCCTCCGCCGTTGACATAGCGTGCAAAGTCGCTCAGGGTAATCAGCCTCGCGCTTTCCGATAAATCGCGTCTAACGGCAATCGCCCAGGTATTGTTTGCCCGCGCCGGTTCCAACCATTCGATATCGAAGGCCTCGGAATCCAGCTGTCTAACCGCCGCCAGTGCCTTTTCCCTATCGTACCAGTCGCGGCCAAAACCATTGTCCGCAAAAAACCAATTCCCATTGCCCGTATACTCGGGATAGATATCAACCTCCCCGGTTTCGAGAGCCTTCCGAACCACGTCGGTGGGTCCCAACTCAGTCCTATCCACTACCTTGAAGCCTCCATTCTCCAGAATCAACAGTATCATATTCCCCAGCAGAGCGCCCTCTGTATCGAATTTTGACGCCACCGCAATCTCACTCTTTCCCGCAAGCTCGTTCCTGCCGGACGCCGAAAGCAAGCCCACGAGGCCAATTATAATTGCGGCAAAAACCATCCTGTTAAACATAGCAAACCACCTTTTTCAATAATTTTCGGAAGAATTGTAGCAGCAAAGCGATACTGTTTCAATCCAGTTGGCATCTGGCGCCAACTGCTAAATTTCCGCCTCGTAGTCAATGAGGACTAGGGGGGCCATCGCATCCTCACAACTTTTTGCTGTTTTTTCAGGGCAGGCTATGGACAGGAGTCTCGACATCGTCAAAACCGGCGATAGAACCCAATGCAATCCACTTTGGCTTGAACAAGGAAGCCAGTCATGCATTCCCTAATCTTTCTTCTCGCCATCCGGCAATTTCCCCCTAAGTAAAGATCCATTCTTGGCAATCCGGCGGCTCAGGGTGGATTGATTTATCCCCAACATGCGTGAAGCCAGACTCTGATTACCACCCACCTTTTCAAGAGCCGCGGTGATAACAATATCTGTAATCTCCTTTATCTTGGGGAAATGACCAAAAAGCTCCACCAGCCTGTCGTAGTCGAACTCAATCCCTGAATCGGAAGCATCCAGGGAATCTTTCTCATGAACGAGATTCCTGAAAGTTGCAAGATTCAGAACATCTCCGCCAGTTCTGCTAAGAGCATCGAAGACCAGTGAATGCAGCTCACGCACATTCCCCGGGAAGTCATATAGCATCAGAAGTGAATTCAGCTCTCTTGGGATCCGGGGGATTCCCCTCCCCAGTTCTCGCGCCGCCTCCAGAAGAAGAGTCTGTGTAAGCGGCATAAGGTCTTCGCGTCTATCTCGCAGTGGCGGCAAGGTTACCTGATGGGCCATCAGTCTAAAAAACAGATCTCGTCGGAAACGACCATCTTCAATCCGTTTTCCCAAATCCACGCAGGTTGCCGCCACCACCCTGGCATCCGTACTACGGGCCATATCGGAACCCAACTGATAGTATTCCCGTTCCTGTAATAGTCGTAGCAACTTCACCTGGGAAGCCGGCGCCAAATCGCCAATTTCATCCAAAAAAAGAGTTCCCCCGGCCGCCCGTTCCACCAATCCCGTCCGGTCGGCATGGGCGTCCGTGAAAGCTCCTTTCTTGTGCCCAAAAAGCGTATCCGAAAAAAGCGCATCATCCAAACCCGCCGCGTTAACCGTAATCATCGCTCCCCGCCTGCCACTCGACTCATGAATCGCCCGCGCCAGAAGCTCCTTCCCGGTACCGCTTTCGCCCATAATCAAAACAGGCCTATTGGTTCCGGCAATAGCCTCTACATATTGAAAGATTGCCAGCATCGAATCGGAATTGGTAACCAGCTTCGAAAAGGCTTCCGGGTTTTCAAGCGACACCCTGTCCAAAACCCGCTTTCCCATCGCCCACAGCTCACTGTTTAGTTCACGCCATTCGAGCGCCTTTTGGACTGCCGTAACAAGCCGTGCTCTTGCAGGTGGCTTAGTGATGTAATCATAGGCACCCTTCTTCATGCAGGTAATCACAGTCTGAAGATCTTCATCGCCGGTTATCATCACAACAGGAAGATTCGCACTGGTTCCACTAATCTGCTCCAAAATCTCGACACCGCTCAAACCGGGCAAATTTATATCGAGTAGCACCAGAGAAACATCGCTGTCTTGCAGTCGGAATTCCATCTCGGCGCCATCGTTGCAGATGATAATATTGCTGTAACCGGCAGATCTCAGTATTGTCTCGTACAACGTAAGGGCCGTAACATCATCATCAACAATCAGAATTTGCTGATTCTCAATACTCGCCATGAAAACCCCCTATCAGTATCGACCTGATACCAATAAACAGCACAATCCGCCTTATAAGGCAACCAATAAAAAGGCGGTAGTGCGAAGAGCTTGGCATGCAGAGCAAAAACCCTCCTAAATCCGCAGGGGCTCGAAGTTCGGCAGCCAATGCCGATCGGATTGGAACATTGGCATAGGCGCGGAGAAATCCCTGCTTACCTTAGGCAGGGGCGTGCTCACTGGCCCGGCGCCGGACTATGCCCCAGTGTCAAATATGGGTTGCGGGCCAGTTAGAAACTGGTGTGCCGGCGTACCCCTCCGGCGAAGCAGCTCATGCAAAGGCATTCGACTCATTAACGAAATTTTCTCGGAATCGGTCTTTCGGGGAATCTTCATTCTAGAAATACCACCATCCAGTTTAGCCGCCGCATAAATCAGATCCGCATGAAATGCAAAATCCCCCGAAACTGATACCGGAGGCTTCCAATTATGTGCGAATAGCAATATTCTACATAAACTGGGAGTTGTTTCTTGGGTGAAGTAATACTTTCGATGCGAAATGTGCATAAGCAGTTCATGGGCGTGCATGCGCTAAAAGGCGTGGATTTTGAACTTGAGGGCGGTGAAATCCATGCGCTTGTAGGCGAGAACGGCGCAGGGAAGTCTACCCTGGTAAAGGTGTTAACCGGGATATACGAGAGGGATTCGGGAGAAATCACTTTCGAGGGGAAACTCTTTCGCCCCCATAGTCCGAAGGAGGCACTCAGGGCAGGGATTGGGATTATCCATCAGGAACTCAATATGATGGAGCATCTAACAGTGGCGCAAAACATTTTCATTGGCCGCGAAGCGATGCACAGGGGGGGATTGTTTCTGAACGACAAGGCGCAGGTGCGTCGCGCGAAGGTACTTTTCGAACACCTGAACATGAACATCGACCCCACGGAAACTTTGGCTCGCCTTACAGTTGGGAAGCAGCAGATGGTGGAGATTGCCAAGGCCGTATCGCACAATCTGAAGGTTCTGGTGCTTGATGAACCCACAGCGGCTCTAACTGAAACCGAAATTAACGAGTTGTTTGCTATAATGAGAGACCTGGCTTCCAGAGGCGTGGCAATGATATATATTTCCCACCGCATGGACGAGATAGGAAGAATCACCGATCGTGTTACGGTGCTAAGGGATGGGGAATATGTTGGCATGAACGACACTAAAAGCGTTGCCAAGGAAGACATCATCAACATGATGGTAGGACGGGTTATCTACGAGAAACCAAAGGTAAGCAGCAATGTTTCGGAAGATGCGCCGGTGGTGCTCGAAGTGAATAACCTTATGGCAGGCAGGATGGTGGAGGATGTTAGTTTTACCCTGAAGCGGGGAGAGATTCTGGGATTTGCCGGTTTGATGGGTGCCGGGAGAACCGAGACGGCACGTGCCATTTTTGGCGCGGATGAGGTTCAGGGCGGAACCATCAGAATTAAAGGACGGCCCGTCAGAATCAATAGTCCCATGGATGCGGTTACCCATGGTATTGGCTACCTCTCCGAGGACCGCAAGCGCTTTGGGTTAGCCACAGGGCTTAGCGTTGTGGAAAACTCTCTTATGGCTTCCTATGAGAAATATGAAGCCGGTATTTTTATCCATGCCAAAAAAGTCAGGGAAATAACAAGCGTCTATGCAAAAAAATTGAACATAAGAACTCCGAGTATTGATCAGCTGCTCAAGAATCTTTCAGGGGGCAACCAGCAGAAGGTTGTTATCGCAAAATGGCTTATTAACGATGCGGATATCCTGATTTTTGATGAGCCCACCCGAGGCATTGATGTTGGCGCGAAAAGCGAGGTTTATACTCTGATGAACGAGCTGGTGAAGGAGGGTAAGTCAATCATCATGATTTCTTCGGAACTCCCCGAGGTGCTTAGAATGAGTGATCGCATTATAGTGATGTGCGAGGGTAGGGTTACTGGAGAGCTCGATATCGAGGAAGCCAGTCAGAAAAAAATCATGAGGTTTGCGACTATGAGGGAGAGTGCATGAACGAAGCTGGAATGAAGAACAGTATTGGAACAAGGATGCGAGAGTTTGGACTGCAAAAATTCCTGGCTCCGGCCGCACTCGTTATTTTGTATGTTTTCTTTGGTTTCATGGGAAGAAATTTCTTCTCCTATGGGTCCTTAATCAATATTCTCGATGCCTCGTACTACATCGGCTTTCTGGCCATTGGTGTTACATTCGTAATCATCACTGGCGGAATTGATCTTTCCTGTGGCACGGTCATGATGTGCGCAGCAATTATTGGCGGAACCGCGTATAAGAGCTGGAACTGGCCCATGTGGCTCACTCTGATTACGATTATACTTGTCGCGATGTTTTTTGGGTTTTTCAATGGGATTATGGTTTCAAGACTGAGACTGCCACCCTTTATTGCAACCCTCGGTACGATGATGATTTCCATGGGAATTGGTTCGATTGTCTCCAATGTCAGAAGCGCCACCTATCCAACCCGATCCGAGGCCGATGGCTGGTTCAAGAGCATATTTAAATTTTTGGGCGAGGACGGTGTTACTATCCCAACCGGCTTCATTGTACTCATGCTTACCGCCACAACCACATATCTGATTCTCACAAAAACGAAGATGGGAAGGTATATTTTTGCGGTTGGTTCCAACAAGGAGGCCGCGCGACTCTCCGGCGTAAATGTGAAGAAATGGGAAATGATGGCCTATGTGGTTAGCGGCATAACGGCCGGCATCGGAGGCATGGCATTTGCAGCGGTATATACTACCGTCATGCCTGCCCAGGGGCAGGGTTTTGAGCTCTATGCCATTGCCGGGGCGGTAATCGGCGGCACGTCGCTTTCAGGTGGTGTTGGTTCGGTTTTCGGCACCCTCATTGGCGTCTATATCATGAGTATACTCAGGGTTGGGCTACCATCGATGGATCTCCAGGCGCATTATCAAACCTTTTTTACCGGAGTTGTGGTGATTGGAGCCGTTTTGCTCGATATCTATCGAAACAAGAGAGCCTCGGAGGTTCGGGTATTGAGCAAGGCGGATAGATTTCGTGCTGCCGAACTTGCAAAAATTGCCAGGATCAAGGCTGGGATAGCTGGTTTGAGTATGCGAGAGTCTGAAGAACAGCGGAGAGAGATTGCAGCTATTCGGACAAAAATGAAAGAAACCTACTCTAAAATGGTTAGGGAGGAGCGGGACGAGAAGAAGCGTATGCTGACAGCGGAGAAATTGGCGGAAAATGCCTTTCATCAAGAGCAAAAACGCGATTTTCACCCTGGGAAAAACTGATCGAAAAGCCATCCCAGCTCGAAGAAAGCCGGAAATATCGGTTATCGGGGGCGAAGCGCTCGCGCAAATGCTGATAAATCAGTGCTATGCTCTTGCATTATTTGCAGCCTCTCTTCATCATATTAATAATCGGTCTTAGACTGGATGTTGAATTATTGAAGGAGGACGATATGAGAAAGGTAGTTCTTTTACTTGCTATTGTGACGCTCGTAGCTTCGGCCGTTTTTGCCAATGGCGCGGGAAGCGTTGCGGATAAGCCATACATTGCGGTTGTTTCAAAAGGCGAACAACACGATTTCTGGCAGCAGGTAAAACGTGGTGCCATGGACGCGTCTGCGGATTTCGACGTTGACGTTACGTTTGAGGGACCCCCTACGGAATCTGATGTGCAAATTCAGGTTGAAATGCTTAACAATGCCATTGCCAAGGAGCCGGCAGCCATCGCGCTAGCGGCCCTGAATACCACGTCGGTAATCGATCAACTGGCTGATTTGCAGAAAAAAGGCATACCCGTGATTGGCTTTGATTCTGGCGTTCCAGATGCCCCTTCGGGTTCAATTCATGCAAATGCCTCCACCAACAACTACGGCGCAGCCGGAATTGCCGCGGAGAAGATGTTTGAGATTATCAAGGATGACATTGAAGCCGCTACGAATTCTTCCCCTGTCAAGATAGTTGTTCTAAACCAGGATGCTGCCGGCGAATCCCTACTGAGCCGAGGCATGGGCTTCCGCGACACCATGGTAAAACTGATCGACGAGGAAAGCACACTTTCCAGAAGCGATATTTTTGTTATCGGAAACCCGGCCTATGTTGCCGAGGACAGTCCTAAAACAGGCAGGAAGGTTATTGTCGAAATGATTGTGCCGGCATCTGCGGCCAATACCGATGCCGCCGCGTCGGCATCCGCAGTGCTTAACAAGGTGGACGATGACAACATACTTGGTGTGTTCTGTTCGAACGAGGCAACCGCCAAGGGAATTCTGGCTGCAACCAATGATGGTGCCGATTTGGCCAGCAAGTACGATATTGTAGTTATTGGCTTCGATGCCGGGGCTGGTCAGAAGAATGCAGTTCGCCAGGGACTTTTTGCAGGTTCGATTACTCAGGACCCATACTCAATTGGCTATAAGGCTGTAGAACTTGCCAACAAGGCCAGGAAGGGTGAAAAGGTTGAGGATATAGATACCGGGGCCAAATACTACACGGCCGAGAACATGGACGATCCCGAAATCGCTCCTCTTCTATACGATTGACGACAAGATTTGTCTGAAAGCTGCCCCCCGACAGGGGGGTGTGCCTTTGCCCGCATTGGCAAATCGGCGTTCGGCCATTTACTTCCTGCTGAGATTGGCGTCCCTTGCATTTCGATAGCGCATCTCTTTGAACGCCATTTCCTAATGCTTCCTATGAGATGGATGTAGTTTAACTTCCCGGAAAGGCGAATATGCGCGGTTTTATTGCTACAAACCAGTAGTTCTTCTTAGCTTAAGGCCCATGAAGGAATCTTCCTCTGTCTCAAGGGCCATGCTCCGGGAGATAGCAGCAGTACTGGTTTAGCTGTCGATTAGATTGCGATAGATCTCACTCCGAAGAGTTGTATTCCCAGAGTTTTTTGTATTTTTCTACATCCCCTGGGATTACCAATTCATACGGGATGTCCCAGATTTCCGGGAGCTCCTCTTTTTTGGCAGCTTTGATTGCGGCCTGTATACTCCCGGCGCCCTGTCCATAGGCATCCTGAAAAACGGTTACATTCAGCTTACCCGTTTCCATAAGTCCAAGCGCACTGGGAATGGCATCTATACCTGCAACTATAACATCATCTAGCATGTCAACCTGCTCAAGGGCCATAATAGCGCCAATTGCCATTTCATCGTTATTGGCAACAACCGCATCAAAATTGACACCGGACTGAATCCAGTTCTCCATCAATTGAAAACCCCTCTCCCTCTGCCAGTTACCTGTAGCTTCCCTGACAATGCTGATTCCAGGGTATTTTTCCACAACACTGTGGTTGCCTTTTGTTCTGAGAATTTGGGCTCTTTGACCCATCCCCCCCCACATAATAATCACCTCACCCTTCCCCTCAAGCAATTCAGCAACCCTTTCCATCTGAATTGTTCCGGCATAAAGAGAGTCTGAGCCTACATAGGTGGCCAAACGGTTAAATTCCGGCTCTTCTGGAGCCCGGTTTACCGCAATCAATGGGATGTTGGCGGTATGGGTTGCATTGAGTAGCGGCGCAATTGCAAATGGATCGACAGGTACAATTATTATTGCATCTACTTCTTGGGTAATAAGGGTATCAACTTGAGACTGCTGGATTAAGGGATCGCTCTTCGCATCCATCATTGTCAGTTTTATGCCCAGCTTTCTTGCTTCGATGCGCATGCTTTCGTGCATGAAAGACATCCATTCATCATCGAAATTAGCGGCCGCCACGCCAATATGAAACATATCCTTCCGTGCACCATTGGCCCACAGACCCACCGCAGCTCCAAAAACAAGGGACAAGAGCAATAACGCAACAAATTTTTTCATCTTTCCCACCTTTATAGAGTATTCTTAATCCACAACCACAACATCCGCATATCCAAGTGCTGACGCGCGGTGCTCTCGGCTACAATCAACGAAGTGCCGAATTTCTTGAAAACCGTGACTGAAATTTTTCCTGGAAGTCATCAATATACTATTACCACAAAAATTGGAGATATCAGTCCGATTCTCGTTAGTTTTCAAATTTATTTTCGATGTTCCATCCACAAGGCGTTCGACAGCGTCAACAGGAGTTCCCCCGGCTTCGAGGGCAGCGCTGCTATCGACATCATTCATCCAGAATCCCTCTGTCTAAAGCTCAAGACAAGCAGTCTATTCCCAAGCCAGGAGGAAGGGGCTTGCGTGTGCGGCACCATGGATATTGGCTTTTGCTATGGGGGGCTCAGCCGGGCCGCCCATAGCTGACTTCTTGATATGCGCATGCATACTCCTTGAAGAGAAGGCCAGAGGCTATATATTGAATAGAAGATCCTCATAGCTCGGATAGGGCCAGATGCGCTTGTCGGTAAGTTTTTCCAGAGCATCTCCGTAGACTCGCAGTTGAGACATTGCGGGGACTACCTCCCTGTAGTAGGCAAAGGCTTGGGCTTTGACATCTTCCTCCATTGCAAGAGCCGATTCCATCTTCACAAGCAAATTCTTTGACGCGCCAAGCAAGTTATCGAGATTTTCTCCAATTTCCTTCAACTGCGCCTTTAGTTCCTTGCACTCCACGCCGTTCTTCTCCAATCCGGTGATAGTGTTGTCAAGTCTGGCGGCATACTCGGCCGCTGTCGGACATATCACCCTCTCAGCCATTTCTTTCATTACGCCGGCCTCAATGTTTATCTGCTTGCTGTAAGTCTCAAGATAGATAGTAACTCTGCTTCCCAATTCGACAGGGTTTAAAACCTTGTGTTTTTCAAAGAGCTTTAGCGAATCATCCTCAAGGTAGACTAGTAGGGCCTCCACCGTGGATTGGATGTTCGGCAAGTCTCGTTTCTTGGCCTCGGCCACCCACTCATCACTGTAACCATTGCCGTTAAAGACAACGCGGCGATGATTCTGATAGTTCTCGAGAATAATATCTCGCGTGGTGGCCAGAGGATCATCAGAAGATTCAAGGTGGTCGGCTATATCGCCGAGAATTTCAGCCATTGCCGTGTTAAGCACGGCATTGGGGGCGGCGATAGACTGCGATGAGCCGCACATACGAAATTCAAAGCGATTTCCGGTAAAGGCGAAGGGGCTTGTGCGGTTTCTGTCGGTAACGTCCATGGGCAAATCGGGTAGGGAGGTAACGCCGATTTGCATTGTTCTCCCCTCCTTCGTTTCAAATTTTTCATTCGAAACAATTTTGTCGAGAATTTCGATTAACTGGTCTCCCAGAAAAATTGAGATTATTGCCGGCGGCGCTTCGTTAGCGCCGAGACGATGATCGTTTCCCGCATTTGCCGCGGAAGCCCTGAGAACAGGGGCGTAAACGTCAACCGCCTTGATTACCGAGGTAAAAAACAACAAAAAACGGGCGTCTTCGTGAGGGTTTTCCCCCGGCTTGCAAAGATTAACGCCCGAGGAAGTAATCATATTCCAGTTTATGTGCTTTCCTGAGCCGTTGACTCCTGCAAAGGGCTTCTCGTGCAGGAGGCACTCCAGTCCATGTCGTTCGGCCACTTTGGACAGAGTCTCCATCAGCAGCTGATTCCAATCGGTAGCTATGCTGGCCGTCGAAAAAACTGTGGCAATTTCAAATTGATTCGGAGCCACCTCGTTGTGCTGGGTTTTAGCGCTAATGCCAAGCTTCCAGAGTTCTGTATTCACCTCCGCCATAAAATCAGCCACCCTGTCTTTGATAGCGCCGAAATAATGATCGTCCATTTCCTGACCCTTTGCGCTCATCGACCCAAAAACAGTCCTGCCGGTTAATCTGAGATCGGGTCTTGAGTCGAAGTACTCGCGATCGACCAGGAAATACTCCTGTTCGGGCCCCGAGTATGCATTGACTCTCTTCTCGTCCTTGTAGCCCATGGCATGCAAAACCCTAAGAGCCTGCTTGTTGAGCGCCTCAATCGATCGCAGTAAGGGAACCTTCTTGTCGAGCGCCTCACCCGTGTAGGAAACAAATGCGGTGGGAATACAGAGAGTTACCCGGTTGCCAAAGCGCTTGAGAAAGGCCGGCGAACCGGTGTCCCAGGCGGTGTAGCCGCGCGCCTCAAAAGTGGTTCGGAGTCCGCCCGAGGGGAAGGAGGATGCATCTGGCTCGCCCATAATCAGTTCTTTGCCAGAGAACTCCATCAACACTGTTCCATCCCTGTTTGGAGAGATAAAGGAATCATGCTTTTCAGCGGTGTAACCGGTTAGGGGTTGAAACCAGTGTGTGTAATGAGTCGCACTCCTTTGCAGAGCCCAGTCCTTCATTGCATTCGCAATAACTTCCGCAATCTCGGGAGAGAGCGTTATTTCCCCAGACTGCACGCGTTTGAACTGACTGAACACTGACTTGGGCAAGCGCTCCCTCATAATCGACTCGCTAAAGCAATTAACGCTATAGACTTTCTCCAGATTCTCGAAATCAGATCTGGCCATTATTATCCTCCGGGGACAAAATATAATAAGGGGCAATGTTACAGCAGTATTTGAATTTAGAGCAAGTAGAGAATTGGTTCAAATTTTTCAAATTTAAGTCGCTTTGCTGGAGAGAAAGCTCTCTTCATGTAATCCAGCCTACAAGCGTCGGGCTTCCAGGTAATAGCGCTTCTCTTTTGCCTCGCCAATACTAAAGGTTTTTCTGGGGAAGATCCCCACATCGACTATACGGCGGAAGAACGCGTTCTTCTCTATTTCCGGCAAAACTATGCCGAACCTCCGGTCACTGCCGGATGCAACCAGCTCGCGCACGGAATTCTCCCCGTGAATATAGTCCAAATGGATCTCTGGATGGAGTTTCTGGTAGGATTCTAGGGCCTCCTGCAAGGATTCAACAACAAGTTGGCCGGTCGGCACTCTGATTTTCCAGCGTTCTGCGACTCCACTCGGACCTAGAATCTCAAGTTCATCCGATGAAAGCCTGGCCTCGGTGCTCGGCAGTCTTACGGCACCCAGTCGCTCTCTTAAATTTGCTTCAAACCTTTTGTCCTGGACACCGAACATCACTCTGTGAATGGGATGAAATATCAAACCCGGCTCGTAGATATTCTCCACCTCAACCATGGCGTAGCGCATGGGATGATTCGGCGGGACAGAGGCCTTCTTTTCAAGCCAAATTTCCCGTGCCGATGCCAAAGAATGATTGCCGTCTCCCACGGCGAAAAGCAATCCCGACGAACCTAAAAGTTTTTCAAAGGCCGAAACAAGCGGCTCGGCTTCTTTCTCTTCGACATGGAAGCCGCTAACATGCCCCCCATTTTGCATCAAATCAAAATCGTAAACCTTCTTACCTGCATCTCGCACCGTCATGCGAGCGGCATTCATCACCAGATCATTCGGATCGTTCATAAGCATGATTACATGCGGCAGCTCGAGCGGGGCCATTCTACGCACCGCCATCCTGGGCGGCAAACGCTTCAGGATAGTGCCCTCGGTGGGCCGTATCAAACTCCGCGAATCCTCCGAAAAATCGTAAACTTCGAGATCGACAGCCAAAACCAAACCCAAACGCCGGGGCACATATGGAGTTGAACGATCCACCAAAACAAAACCCGGAGCGAGTGTTTTCAAGGCAGCGCTCTGGATGAGATTCAGCATAGCTGACTGAGTCCTGTCAATCTGCTCATCCAAATCATCATCTTCCAGGTTACACTCGGGAACAAACAGATTCAAAGTGGATGGCGCATCCCCTACCAATCCTCGGGTTTCCACCCAGTAAGAGGGGTCAGACGAGAATTGATCGCAGGCGATAACAGCCCACTTCTCAAAACTGATTCCCTCTCCCGGAATAAGAATTTCAGGGAATCTAATGCCCAAATCCGAAAGGCGTTCACTAAGGGTTAGGCTCATAGAGTATCCTTTTCATCCGTTTTTGACCGAAAAATCCGCCATGAACTCAATAAGGCTATCCACATTTTCCTCTGTAAGGGCGTTATAAATCGAGGCACGGCATCCGCCAACACTGCGATGCCCCTTCAGCCCCATCAATCCCGCGTTGGTGGATTTCTCAAGGAAATCCGCCTCCAAAGTTTCATTCTGAAGGCGCCAAACCACGTTCATATCCGACCGAACAGACTTATTCACCGGGCAGCGATAAAAACCACCCGAGGAATCAATGGTCTCATAGAGCTTTGCAGCCTTCTGCGTATTTGCTCTTGCAACGGCCCCGGCTCCCCCTAGCCGCTTGATGTTTTCAAGTACCAGCTTCATTCCCCAAATAGGGAACACCGGAGGCGTGTTATATAGGGAATTGGCCTTCGCATGTGCCGAATAGCTTAAATATGAACCGAGATTTTTTGGACTTTCAGAGAGCAGTTCGTTTCGAATAATCACAATGGACACGCCAGCGGGCCCCAGATTCTTCTGAGCCCCCGCATAGATAAGGCCAAATTTGCCAATGTCGATCGGTCGGCTTAAAATATCGCTCGACATATCTGCAACCATGGGGACACCCTGGAACTCGGGGAAAGACTTCCATTGCAGCCCCCCAATAGTCTCATTGCTGGTAATATGCAGATATGCCGCATCAGGGGTGGGTTTAATCGACTTGGGATCGGGCAGATTCATGTAATTCTCATTCGCTCCATCATAAATCACATTTACCTCTCCCACCTTCCCAGCCTCATTAATTGCCTTATGTGCCCATGCACCGCTGTTGATATAATCCGCGCTCTTCCCAGCCGGAAGTAAATTCATCGGCAGCATCGAAAACTGCAATGTCGCCCCCCCGCCGAGAAGCAGGATGGAATAACTCTCCGGCACGCTCATCAGCTCCCGGATAAGGGCGATGGTTTCCAGATGAACTTCCCCGTAAACCGCGCCGCGATGGCTTACTTCCACCAGCGATAGGCCCGTCTTTTGATAATCCACCATATCGGCGGCGAGCGACTCGAGAACCTCCACAGGAATCATTGAAGGACCTGCCGAAAAATTAACCGGTCGATTCATAATCTCCTCCTAAAACACTGTTATGGTACGATTTTCGTACCCCTAGACCCCTCAAGGGCCGAGCCCAAATTCGAGAGGCTGCATATCAAGCCCTCCCTACCCGTGGCTTGAACGAAATCCACGAGCGCCTGGATTTTGGGCAGCATGCTTCCAGGCGCGAACTGCCCTTCGGCCGCAAGTGCCCGAGCCTCCGACACCGAAAGCACATCCAATTCCCTCTGTGTCGACCTTCCGAAATCCTTACACACCTTTGGAACAGTCGTTGAAATAACAAATTTATCAGCGTTCAGCGAGCGGGCCAAAAGGGAGGCCGTCTTGTCCTTATCGATAACGGCTTCCACGCCCTCAAATTCGCCATTGTCGTTTAGAAGCACGGGAATTCCACCACCCCCGGCGGCAATCGCAACCACACCAGAATCCACTAAAGAACGTATAACATCCAACTCGATTATCTCTATCGGCTCGGGCGAAGGCACTACGCGGCGCCAGCCTCTGCCAGCATCTTCCTTTACCACCCAGCCGTCAGCTTTGCTGCGCTCTCTGGCCTGTTCCTCATCCATGAAATGGCCAATGGGTTTTACCGGATTCAGAAACGCCGGATCCGTCTTTTCTACCAGCACCTGCGTCACCACGGTCACCGCATTACGTTTTCCAACTCCAATTTCGTTTCTGATAGCCATTTGGATGCTGTAGCCAATAGCCCCCTGAGTATCGGCAACGCAGGAATCTAGGGGTACATCATGCAGTTCGCCAAGCGACAATTCTACCCGGCGCAGGATGAATCCCACCTGGGGACCATTGCCATGAACAATCGCGATATTGTATCCCCTGCTAAGCAGCGGACCAAGGCAACGCGCGGTATGCCTGGCAGCCTGATACTGAGCATCTATCGAGATATGGTTCGGATTTTCAATCAGCGCATTACCACCAAGCGCGACAATCAGGTTTTTTGACATTTCATGAAAATTTCAATATGCAAAAACAACGATAACATAAAAAAGAGGAGGCAGCAAGTGCCGAAAGTGATATTGTGCGAGTGATCATTCATGCTTATCGCTCTATTACCAGGGCCGCCCGATTTCTTCCCAGGGGCATTTCCTCTTAAAAAAATCAATGCAGGCAGGCATAGCCTGGTCAGTGCTGTGCTGAATGGTTAAAGGGCAAAATTCGTGCTAAATTTGAAAATAATGAAAATTGTTATCGCATCGGATTCGTACAAAGGTAGCAATACAAGCATGCGAGTTGCCGAATTGATTGAAGAAGGCGCCAAGGCTGTATTCCCCGAAGCCAAGTTCATCAAAATTCCCATTGCGGACGGGGGAGAGGGGACTGTTGAGGGTCTAACTAGCGGACTGGGGGGGGAAATCGAACGGGTGAGGGCGCAGGATGCATTGGGTCGATCGATAGATTCCTTCTACGGCACGCTGGAAGGCAAGGCGGTATTGGAGATGGCAGCTGCAAGCGGCCTGCCTTTGCTCGCCCAAAGCGAGAGAAATCCGCTGATAACAAGTACCTTCGGCACCGGGCAGCTGCTGCTTGCGGCATTGAAGGCTGGTTACAGGGATATTACGATAGGCATCGGCGGATCTGCCACAAACGATGGAGGGGCGGGAATGGCCCGTGCGCTGGGTTATCGATTTTTCGATGCGGAAGACCGGGAGCTTCCCGAAGGCGGTGCCGCACTGGCCAAACTAGCACGATTGGACGATTCAAGAGTTACCCCCCTGCTGCAAGAAGCGAGAGTCAATGTGGCCTGCGATGTGGATAATCCCCTTCTGGGACCGAGCGGCGCCTCCGCTATTTACGGGCCACAGAAAGGGGCTAATGAGGCAGTGGTGGAAGAGCTGGAGGCGGCCCTGACAAATTTCGCCAATGTGGTAGAGCGTTGGAAGGGTTCGGAACTACGAAATATCCCTGGAGCCGGTGCCGCTGGAGGATTGGGCCTGGGACTGATGGTTTTCTGCAATGCTCGCATGGGAAGTGGAATAAACACCATACTCAACCTCATGGACTTTGAAAGCCAGCTCAAAGGAGCACATCTGGTTATTACGGGTGAGGGGAGAATAGACGGCCAGTCTATTCGAGGCAAGGTGCCTGTTGGAGTTGCATCTAGGGCCAAAAAGTGCGGCATACCGGTACTGGCCATCGTTGGGGATATTGGCGCGGACGCGAAGAGAGTGTTCCAATACGGGATAGATTCGATTATGAGTACTATGGACCGCGCCATGGAGCCGGTTGAGGCGATGGCCCGTTCCTCGGAAACTCTTCGGGATGCCGCACAGCGGGCTTGCAGAATAATAAGAATTGGCATGAAAATCGCGAAGTTTTAGAACTCTATTTGGTGTTTTAAGGAGATGGAGTTGGGGAAAATGCTTGCTATCGCCTATGTGGCGTGATAGGGGTTCCAGTTATGCGGATGAGTCTGGCATTCATCCACACACGATCAACGCGGAGAAGTCCCAAATATGAAAGAATCCAAACGATTACAATGCCTAAGAAGATACAATCTGAGCCTGATTTTCTGCGTTCTAGCCCTGCCCGCCAGGTTTCTGGAGGCTGCCGATTCCTGGGGAACTGCACATGGCCCTCTTGAGGGCAAAAACCTCCACGCACCTCATGTCCCCTGGTTTAGTTTCTCTGCCAATTCGGCCCTGCCCCTTCCTTCTGGGACAATTCGCGTCGGAACAGCCCTTTATTTTCTAAACGATTTTGTAACCAAGGACTTCGACAGTGAGCATCTTCCCACTACCAACAACGGGAAGCTCAGAGAGGATTGGCAGAAAAAATTGATTCTTATCGATTATGAGAGTACGGTTGTGGAACTTAGCTTTGATTGGCAGCCCTTCGACTCGTGGCGATTTAGCGCGGACTGGCGCATGCATTTCCGATATGGCGGTTTTTCCGATGGTTTAATCGAGTGGTGGCACGAGCTTTTAAGTGTGCCAACTGCCAATCGTGAGTATTTCGACAATAATCGAGCATACTGGAATATCAGTAAGGAAGCGCATGGGCAAGGAGGGGGCCAGATTGCCGGGGCTGGCGACCTTGATTTACAGAGTCTCTGGAGTTTTTGGGTCGATTCGGAATTATACCTGGCCGCGGTCTTTGCGCTCAAGTTACCAATCGGGCGCAGTAAGCCGCGATTCGGTTCCGGTTATCCTGATATCGGAGCGGCCTTCCTCATTGATTGGCACCCGTGGAATCGCTGGGGATTCTACCTGAACACCGGTGTTATCATGCCGCTGGCTGGCGAGGGAAGGTTAATGGTTCAGGTAATTCCTGCGATAGAATTCCGAATACACCCCCTTATTTCAGTTCTCACCCAGCTTAACATCCAAAGCGCGCCGTTTAAGGGAGAGACACAGTTCACACATCGTCTCCTGGGCCAGAAATACATATTCGCCCTACCTCAAACCAACCTCAAAATAGGACTAAAAGGTCATATCGACCGTTTTGGGTGGCAGACTTATATAGAGGAGGATATGTTCACCTGGGAGGGCCCCGACATTCTCTTCCACCTGGGCGTCACCTGGAGCTTCAAGACATCCTGAATAGCTATGCCCCAAAAGGAGAAGTTTCCTACTGGAATGATTCATCTGATTTGCGGTGAAAAAAACGAGGGTAAAACTACCCGATTCAGAAAGATATTTTCCACCACTAGAAAGGCATACGGCTTCGCTGCCGACAAGGTGTTCGATGGAGCCTCTCTGATTGGATATGATCTTGTTAACCTTCGCAGCGGGGCCAGTATGCCCTTGGCCCGGATTCGCACCTTGGCGGATGGATGTGCTGCCGAAGGGCTTGTCAATGGTCCATTTTACTTCAATACTGCCGGCTTCATCTGGGCAAAAAAGGTCTTCGAAGATGCGCGAAGATTAGGGGCTGATGCCTTCTTCCTTGATGAGGTTGGGCGAATCGAGCTGGGCGCCAGAGGTCACTCGGAGCTTCTACATGCGGCCCTGGATTCAGGCATGGACATATACATGACGGTTCGCAATTCCAATCTCGGGGAGGTGGTTCGTGCCTTCGGCATAAGGGAATATACACGAATCAGGGTTCGCTAACGGTCCGCAGTTCAAACTTACTCGCCCAAAACCACTGCGTCTTAGTCAAGGGTGATAATATCACGCATTCCCATGGGGGATTAGTATATTGCCCCGAATTCGCCCAGGTTCAACGCCAGGGTGCGAACCAAGTGGACGTTTAGGACTCCGCCAATGTGTAGATGGCCACAACGTCTTCCTTGCCGAGTTTCTTTACCTCCCCGAAGGGGCCGCTGCGCATAGTCTTTTCGGCCATCACATCGTAGCGATTATCGTTCACTCCCAACGCCTTGAGGTTTGTTGGCATTCCGATAGACTTATAAAATTCTGTGTGGCGTCTTATCCCCTCGAGCGCCAACTGCTCCTCTCTTCCTGCAACATATTCCACGTTCCAAACTCGCAGCGCAAACTGAACCGACTTTGACAGGTTTTCCCTTAGTACGTATTTCATCCACGCGGGGAATATAACTGCCAAGCCCGCGCCATGCGCCACATCATACTGGGCAGATAGCTCATGCTCAATGCGATGACTGGCCCAGTCGCCCACGCGGCCAAGGCCTAGAAGATCAATGTGAGCTATAGTGCTGGCCCACATTAGCTCGGCCCGTCCTGCATAGTCTGTAGGATTGGCTAGTACCCTGGGCGCGGTATTGATAATGGTACGCAGAACCGCCTCACATAGCCTGTCGCTAAGTTCGACATCCTCGGTATGAGTGAAATATCGCTCCATAACATGGGAAATCATGTCGGTAATACCGCAGGCCGTTTGAAATGGGCTAAGAGTGTAGGTAAGCTCGGGATTCAGCAGGCTGAAGATAGGGCGCATCAAGTCGTGCTCGCAGTCAAATTTCGATTTGTTTGGAACATCGGTGATTACGGAACTCGTACTACCCTCGCTGCCCGCTGCCGGCAGTGTAAGTATAACGCCCAGGGGGAGGGCCGCAGCCACCGAGGCCTTCTCGGTAAAAAAATCCCATACATCACCCGTGTAAGGTACCCCAATGGCGATTGCCTTTGCCGAATCTATTACGCTGCCGCCGCCCACGGCCAGCACGCCGGTAACTTTCTGGGAGCGACAGAGGTCTATCCCCTTTCTAACCAATTCCAGACTCGGATTGGGTTTAACTCCTCCCAGTTCGATAATCCTGGCGCTTGTTTTGGCCAGGTAATTCTTTATCCGCTCGTAGAGGCCAGATTTCACGATGCTGCCACCGCCGTAGTGCAGTAAAATCACCTTGCCAAGTTTGGAGCTCTCCTCAACTAGCGATGCTTCAGCATTGCGGCCGAATACAAACCGGGTTGGGCTTACATACTTAAAATTGTTCATAGTCCCTCCATACCCGTATACTATTACCTTTGGGTTGTGAGAACAAGGCAGGAAGTCTTCAAAGGGACAGTGCCTACTTTCGCCACTCAGGGGAATTGGATAAGGGCCTCTAGATGTCTGACATAGTCCTCAAGATCCTGCAAAATCTTCAACTTTGGCGTCACAGACTCCGCTTCTGCCTTTTGTTCTGCAAGTTGAGCCTTATAAGCATTCAAATCAAGTACTCCGGCAAGCGGTGGCTTCATCAGGCGGGAAGCGCAGAATTTTTTCCACTGGCGCAGTTCCTGAGCGTTAAACACTTCTGGAAAATTTCGCCCTATGTATCGTCGTATCAAATCTGGAATTCTGGTGTCCTCAAAGCGATAATTCAGTTTTTTCAGTTCTTCAGGCGAGTTTTTTGGAATCATTTCCAGTGCCTGCCTGTCCTCGTTGGGGAAGAAACCCTCATAGATTCCGAAATCTGTATCTGTCGCTTCTGCTGATTGACCTGCTTCGCGCTGTCTGGAAAACACGCTCAAAACCTTTTCTGCCAGGCCATCGTGTTTTTGGAGCCTTTTGTATCTGTCTATCGCAAGATGAATATCAATTCTTAATCTTTGAGCGGCCCTGTCGGTTAATACCGAGAGGGGAGCAAGGAAGGGACATTTATTAGTTTTAATGCGTTTATGAGGAACATGCTCCAGTTCTTCAACATCCAAATCCAATAGGGGCTGTGGGTCGGTTCTCAAATCAAAGGCGTAGAGTGTGTTTGGCTGGGTTGGACTATACGCTATCGGGTAAACCAGAGTTGTATTTCCCCTACTGCCAAAGTTTTCATAATTAGTGTAGATTAGCGGCGCTCCATCCTTCTCTTCGACAATTCTGTGAATCGCTTCCTTACCACGATGCCGGAGGGCCCAATCGAAGAGGCTGGGCTGCCTGTCTTTTATGAGCCGTGCCAAACCAATCGTTGCATAAATATCCGAAAGGGCGTCATGGGATTTCTCGTGTTTGATGCCATTAACTTCGGCCAGCAACTCCAGCCTTACCGACACATTGCCCCTTTTCTTGGGAGGCCATTTCATACTCCTTGGCCGCAAATCCCTGATAGCCCTTGTAAGATCTATTAGATCCCAGCGGGAATTTCCATTTCCCCATTCCCGCGCGTAGGGATCGCACAAGTTGCGATAGTAGAGATTCCGAATGAATTCATCATCAAAGGCAATTGAGTTGTAGCCAACCGCACAGGTGCCAGGAACAGAAAGCTTCCTGTCGATTGCCACTACTAACTCCGCTTCGGAAATTCCTGCCTTGTTTGCAATCTGCGGGGTGATGCCAGTTATCAGGCAGGAATCTATATCCGGCAGGTAATCGGGGCTCAGTCTACCATAGAGTACAATCGGCTCTTCGATAATCTGTAAATCTTCATCAGTTCGCACGCCGGCGAACTGGGCAATTCTGTCGTATTGCGGAACTTTCCCGAAGGTTTCCAAATCAAACCAAAAAAAAGTCACCGTTAGCTTTCTCCGGAACCAATTTTAGCATCATAGTTCTTTCGGTGGTCAAGATAATTGTCGGGACTTGACGCAGATAGCCGCATCGCACCCTGTGACAGGCTCGTGAGGATAAGGCGCCGCTAAAACCTGTCCTGGTTTCGCAGGATATCAGAGCCGTGGTTGGAAATCCAGATTCCAGTCTTTTGCCTGCTTCACAGGGAATAAGATTGCTGGCGGCGTGACGTTGGAAATGCTCACGCGGCAGGCAGATTGGATCTGGCGTCGTGTGGATGAGTTGGCTTAGCCTGCAGAGTGACAAGGCTGGAGAGACTTCGAAAAGGTGCCCGTTTGATTTATACTTAACGCCGAAGAGTGGATAGCCCGAAGTCCGCGAAATCTAACTCCCTGGCAAAAAGGCATGCCCACAAGTCTAGGTTGAACCTGGATTCCCTGCCCCTTTGTCTCCTTTTTCACCATAACTTTTAAGCAGCTCTCGGAGAAACAGGCGAACCCTGCCAACCGAGGGGATATACAAGCGCTCGTCAGGCGAGTGAGGCTGGAGTATCGTGGGGCCAAATGAAATCATATCCAGGTTCGGGAAGCGCTCGCCGATTGCGCCGCACTCCAGGCCGGCATGAGTTAATTCCACTTCGCATTCTGTGCCGAAGAGTTCGGCCCAGATGCGCTTGGAGCGCCTTAGCACATCCGAATTTTCGTTTGGTTCCCAGCCCGGATAGTAATTCCCTGTGCTGAAGCTGCCGCCGTAGATTCGGGCAAGCCCCGCTATGATGTCCGAAAAATCGATCCCGCGACTTGGCCTTGCGCTTCGCCTGTTTGCCAGTACCTCGATGCTTCCTTCCCCGCTCCGGAGTACGGCAAAATTCATGCTGGTGTCCACCAGGTCGTCCAGGTACATTGCCCTTACACCATGTGGAATCAGACGAAGCGCATCTATCAATCGCGCCTGATAGGCCGGATTGATTAGCCCCCTCTGCGGAAGGGACGCGACTTCAAGTTTTGCGAACATATCTTTCTCGATATCACCGAATTCCTCGGCTACTGAGTCTGAAAATTTGTTCAGGGCTGACTGGATTATGCCTAGATGCGATTTTGGCAGGGCCAAAATCGCGCTGGCATCCCGCGGAATTGCATTTCGCGTTAAACCGCCATTTAATTCACCAATCTGAAGTTCCGGAACGGCAAGATTGAATTCACGAATCGCCCTAACCAAAAGGACATTGGCATTTGTCTTACCTGAATTGATTTCTATGCCCGAGTGCCCTCCTTCCAGCCCCCCTACTAGAAGCCTTCGTGCCGCATATGATTTGGGAGCCGCCTCGCGTTTTATGGGGAAATCCAGATTTATATCTATTCCGCCGGCGCAGCCAATTGTAAACATGCCCTCAGTCTCAGAATCCAGATTCAAAAGGACCTTGCCGCTCAAAAAGTCCTTCTCCAGTTTTTGCGCCCCAATCATGCCGGACTCCTCATCGGAGGTTATCAGTATTTCGAGCTCGGGGTGCTCCGCCTCCCCATCTTCCACGAGTTCGAAAAACATCGCAAGCGCGATGCCGTTGTCCGCGCCGAGGCTTGTGTTTTTCGCTCTAAGCCAATCTCCATCACGCCATGAGACAATCGGGTTTTTCCTGAAATCGTGCTGGGCATCGGGGCGCTTCTCGCAAACCATGTCCATATGTCCCTGCAAAATAATGATTGGGGAACTCTCAAAGCCGCTTGTTGCCGGCACCTTTATCAATAGGTTGTGCGAGGTGTCGCTACGAACTTCTAGGCCGTGCTCTTTTCCCCAGTTCATTAGCCACGGGTGGATGCATTCAAAATACCCCGTGGGTCGGGGGACCCTGTTTATCTTGTCAAATATACTCAAGACTCGCTCTATGCCTTCGTAGCCGCTCAACGAGTTCTCCTTCTCGCTATCAGTATCAGCGCGGCAATCAGTGTAGGCAGGGCTATAATGAGAATCAGCCTTTCAAACCAATCTCCAAAGCGCGAGTAAATGGTTGTACGTTCAGTGTAGATCGGCACTTCAAAAACCAGATTGCCCTGCTCAAAGGGATCAAGACTCGCGATGGTTCGCCCATTCGGGTCTATCACGCAAGTTATACCGGAAGTGGTTGCCCTAACCATGCTGCGTCGATTTTCCACGGACCTGAAGATGGCCATGTTCTGGTGCTGTATCGCGCAGGTGGCGGCAGTACTCCATGAGTCGTTGCTCACATTGACAAAAACCTCTGCTCCCGCGAGGACAAAATTCCTAGCAAGGTAGCCGAATGTGTCTTCGAAGCAAATCAGTGTGCTAACCTTCGGACCTCCCCACTTATCCAGATCAAAGGTTGTAAATTCGGTTCCCTTGCTGTAGAGAGGCGTCCCCTGTTCCTGAATATACTCCATAAGGCGTGGAAACGGTTCTGCATATGGGAAGTGCTCGCTAAACGGCACAAGATGGATTTTTCTATATCTGCCGATGATTTCTCGATTCTCCAAAAGAAGTACGGCATTGTAATCCAGTTTCTCGCCGCCCTCCCTCACAGAGTCGTTATTCCCGATAATTACCGGGATATCCACCTCTTGTAGGAAGTCCATCAGTGAGTTTATCAGTACCACCTTGCTTCTTTCACGCCTGTATTTTTGATGCCACTCAATGGACGGTACGAAGGCGGTTTCCGACCAAACCAGTACATCTGGCTCCTCTTCAAGGGCATCCTTGCTTTCTCTAATCAGTGAATTCAGGGACTGTCGCCAGGCCTCGATTCCCGTTAGCCAGGTGTTCACATTGTGCTGAATAAGGGCCGGACGCCATTTATCGCTTTCACTGTAGTCCACCTTGCTTGCGACTCCGTAGATATTGGCCGCCAAAACAAGGACAACCCAGATGCCCGCGGAAACACAGAAGCGTCTGGCCGGTCTGCTCCAGCGTCGAATAGACGCAGTTCCAAAATTCCCTGATGCAAAACCCGATTCCAGCAGGTATGCGGCGATTAGAAATGAGGGAAAAACCACCAGTATGCTCACTCCTATTACGCCAAATATGTCCGCAATTGCAATCAGTGAGCGCCATCCGTACTGGCTGTAGCCAAGCGTACCGTAGGAGTATCCAAGGAAACCCCTGGTTTTGATAATCTCGAATGCGATCCAGATAAGAGTTTGGGCCAGATAGGCGTAGCGCTTGAAGGCGAGATCGGCAATTTTGAGGAGGGGGAAGACGATGAAAAGCCACCCGGCGTAAATTGTCGGAACCAGTATGAAGCTAACGGGGTTGAATGTGGCCAGCCAATAATTGAAAAGGGCATAGGTGGCATAGCCGTAGACGGCTCCCCAGATGGGACTGGCCCACCAGGGTATACGGTGGATGAGTATTGCAACCGGGATCAGGCTTATCCATGCAAAGGGCGAAAGTCCCCAGTCCGCGATGAAATTGGGGAAGCCAAGGGCAAAAAAGAGTGATCCAAGCATCAAGAGGACAAGATTTATAGCAAAATTGCCAACAGGTTTTTCTGCTCTCATGTTTTTAGATTAGCATGTGAATGAGCGGAGAAGCAATTTCCCCCTGCCCTTTTACGGGTGTTGCTGCATGAATGTCGGAAAAATGTGGTCGAGGGCCAGTATCTGAATTGACTTCGTGGATGCAAGGCGGTGTATATCACCTGTTATGGCTGGCGATGAGCTTCGGGAACTCAAGCGGACCGCGCGGACGCAGGCGCGGCATATGCTCTTGAAACTAAATTCGAAGCGGCGGGAAAGGGCGGCGTTTGATGCCTGTAGGTTGCTGCGACTCTCGAATATCTGGACGACTTGTGACTGCCTGCTTGCGTATATGGCTCTGGATGCGGAGCTAGACTGCGCACCCGCGATTCAGTTGGCCCTAGATTACAACAAGAAGGTATTTATTCCAAAAACCCTCGCTAATAACATGATTTTCTTTCGCATTCTCTCGGGTGACGGTCCCTTCGTAAAAGGGCCATTGGGAATCCGTGAGCCTGCGGGGGGTGAATTCGGAGCAAATAGAGATGTATGGAAGCCCAAAGAGGGATCAAGCCTGGTGCTGACGCCAGGGCTTCTTTTTGACAAGGATGGTGGACGCCTTGGCAGGGGGGGTGGATTCTTTGACCGCTTTATCCGCGGATTTCGATCGAGTGGTGGCGATTTTGCCGTGGCAAGAACCCTCTTTATCGGCTATGCTTACGATGAGCAAGTTGTGGAAGAAGTACCAAAGGGAAGCGAAGACGAAGATCTGGATGGGGTGCTAAGCGATCGTCGTTTTCTTAGGGCATCCAGATGACCAAGAGATGACTGTTCGGAGTCTTTTATGAAACTGCTGGAGAAACATCGATATGAGTAAGATTAAATCGGCTTTGGAGCTGGCGCTCGAACGAAGCGCTGATATCAAGGTTGATAGAAGGGCTGTCAGTAGGGAAATGTTTGTCCATAGAGGGAAAACATCTGCCGGTAGGTTTTTGTCGGATGAAGACGATGACTCCGTGAGAGAGGAAATTAGAGCGCTCTTTGGTGAGGAGCGGGAATGGTTCAAGGAAGGACTGAGCGCAAACCTGCTTGCGAATATCAGTCTACCCCACTCCGAGGAGGATTTGAGACGGCTCGATTTGATTGGCAGAGGGCTAAGATGCATGGTGAAGGATGCAGGTGCGGCCAAGGATCTTGAGTACCTGATGGATAGATATGGGGACTTGTTTCGGCAGTATCTCGAGAATGCCAGAAGCCTGGAGTCTCAGCTTCGAGCCCAATGGGATGCCAGACTTCGACAAAAAGAGGAGCAGCTTAGGCAGAAATTGGGCTACACCGTTCGTTTGACAGCGGAGCAGGATCCAGAATTCGGAAAGACCTTAGGCGAGCAGTTAGCGGAACTCGATAGCCAATATGCAGAGATTTTGAGCCAGGGCAAGTCTCAAATCCGCGGACTAGTGCAGCAAGGATCGCGGTGAGGCTGTTTGAGCGATCCGGGGATGCGGAAATTGAACCACTGGCTGCCAGGATGCGTCCGCGCAATCTCAATGAATTTATAGGACAGAATCACATAGTGGGACCGGGCCGTCTTCTGCGACGCGCCATTGTCGCTGATGGGCTTTCAAGTCTGATTTTCTTCGGCCCTCCGGGAACCGGCAAGACTACCCTTGCCCGCGTGATTGCGGGGAGTACGAAGGGAAGGTTTGTTAACTTGAACGCAGTGCTTTCGGGAGTGGGGGATATACGCAGGGAGATTGCGCGGGCCAGGGAACTGCGGGATTTACATGGACGACGCACTATTCTATTTGTTGACGAGGTGCACCGCTGGAATAAATCCCAGCAAGACGCCCTTCTGCCCTGGGTGGAAAATGGGCTGATAATTCTGATTGGAGCCACCACAGAGAATCCCTACTTCGAGGTGAACAAGGCGCTTGTGAGCCGGAGCAGGGTGTTTCAGCTTACGGCCTTAGAGAAGGATGAGCTAAGACTTATCGCTAACCAGGCCATTAGAGATGTGGAGCGTGGTTACGGGCGCTGGGAAATCAATTTCGAGGAGAATGCGCTTGAGCATTTAATAAATATAAGTTCGGGCGACGCTCGCAGCCTGCTCAACGCCCTCGAATTGGCAATTGAAACCTCGGCCAGCCCCTTCCCTCCGGAGGACGGCGCCCTCATCAGGATTTCAATGACGGCGGCCGAGGAGAGTATTCAGCGCAGGGTTGTCCTCTATGACAAGGAGGGCGACTATCATTTCGATACCATCAGCGCCTTCATCAAATCGATTCGGGGATCGGATCCGGATGCGGCTCTCTACTGGATGGCGCTCATGGTTCGTGCGGGCGAGGATCCTGCTTATATCTTTCGACGGATGCTAATCAGTGCTTCGGAGGACGTGGGCTTGGCGGCTCCCGAGGCGCTCGGCATTGTATTGGCTGCGGCCGAGGCCTTTGACAGGGTTGGTTTGCCCGAGGGGCAGTTTCATCTTGCGCAGGCCGCTCTTTATCTGGCCACCTGCCCCAAGTCCAATTCCATATTGGGATATTTCGATGCTCTCAAATCGCTAAATGAAGAGGCTCGGGGAGGGGTTCCAACCCATCTTCGGGATGCCAGCAGGGACAGACAGCCCCTTGGGCACGGAGAGGGTTACAAGTATCCGCATGCCTGGCGTGAGCACTGGACGGCGCAGCAGTATCTACCCAGAGGGCTCGCAGGCCGATTTTTTTACGCCCCGGGCGAATTGGGATACGAGGGCAGGGTGCGCAAGGTTGTGCTGGCGCGGCGGGAAGCACAGTTGGCTGCTATTCTGGCCGAGGAGACGGAGGGTAAGGATGAGATTCTAACCTACACGCCGACTGACGAAAAAAGAGATGCCTGGCTGCGGCGTGCGGAATCCTCGGCAGAGCCATTGGCACTAAGGGTTTGCAGACTTCTTTTCGAGAAATGTCAGATGAAGAGGCATGAAAGAGTTCTTGTTGCGAACGATTCCGGCGGCACACTTATATGGGAGGCCACCCGGCGGGTACCTGAGGGGGGAGTTACCGCGCTATGCGCTGCTCCATCTGTTTATGATGCGCTGCGTTGGATGGCAGGTGGGCTGCCATCCATTGAGGCACCCGAATTGATACTGGGAGATATCGAATCTGCAAGGGCCGAACTGGGCAGAGATGGCAGACAATTCGACATCATTTGTTCGAGAAACTGGCTCTCTAGCCAGGATGATCCTTCCCGCTCGCGTAGGCTTCTTGCTGATGCATACGAGTTGGCGAGCCAGGCTGGCAGATTGCTTATGGCAGAACCCCATAGGGGCTCTGGAACATCTCTCTCCCGCCTGCTTGACGTCGATTGGAATGGGGCCAGCGAGAAACGATTTCGAGAAGCCGAGGCTCGGCTAGTGTCCGAGCTCGCTGCGAGGGGAGCGCCCGAAACGCTCAGCGGTATTCTCTCCGACACAGACTGGAGGGAACTAAGTATAGAAGCCCAGACTGTCCGCGAAACACGCCTGCTAGGCGCCTCTCTTCTGGATTCGTGGTTCTCTGTAAGAAGGGGCTCCTACGGATATGAAATGTCACGGTTGATGGGCAATAAGGAGTGGACTAAAATCGCGACCCTGCTGAAGCCCATCCTATGCGGCAAGTTGGTAGATTGGGAAACAGGCCTCCTCATTATTCGCGGAGTTAAGAAAGAGTGAAGCTGGATACCACGCGAGTAGGTATCACAATTCCCGCCGTCTATGAGGATCGAGCAATCCTGGTGGTAGACAAACCCAGGAACATCCACGTTCACTCCACCAGACTCTCTCGCGGCGAACACAGTGTTCAATCCGTTTTGGAGCAGCGCTTGAATAAGCGCTTGTATCCGGTACATCGTTTGGATCGCCCGGTAAGCGGCATACTTCTGATGGCAAAGAATGCTGAATCGGCATCGAAATTGGGCATCGCTTTTCGAACTCGCGGCTGCATAGACAAACGCTACCTCTGTGTCATTCGCGGCTGGCTATCAGGTTCCGGTTCATTCGATAGACCACTTAGGCAGGCTCCCAATAAACCTCTGCGCGAAGCAAAAACCTCCTATCGTGTTCTGGCCACGGTTGAGGCGCCCTGGTCTGATGGCATCTTCCCTACAAGCCGCTATACTTTGCTGGAATGCAAGGCCGAAACGGGCCGCTTTCACCAAATCAGGCGTCATCTGGCAGGCGGCGGCCATCCTGTAATCGGTGATGTCGCCCACGGCGACAATCCGCGAAACCGCATCTGGCTTCGTGAAACGGGCATCGACTGCCTACTTTTGCGATCCCATAGTCTCTGTTTTACCCATCCAGGCAGCGGAAAGCAAATAAGTCTTTGCGCTCCGCCCTACCCCCAATTCATGGAAGCTGCCAAACTTTTTGGCTGGCCCTTGGATTTGGCGGCCGCTCCGTCGATTTCTGTTCCATAGTTCTTGCAGGAATCGAATACTCTGAAAGCCAGTTTGATCTCGATGCTGCAGGCAAAGTAAGCAGGAACTCGTGGACTAATTATCTTTCGGCCCGAAACTCTATTTTTTTCGCAAGCACATCCGCCAACCAGACTTTGTTCCCCGATATTCCTTCAATCTCACAGCCCGGACGCCATTCTTATTGACATGAATTCCCTGTATGAAGTAAAAGATTGCCATATAGTTGGTGGATGTAGTTCAGAGGCAGAGCGCCAGATTGTGGATCTGGTTGTCGCGGGTTCAAGTCCCGTCATCCACCCCATGCGCCCTTAGCTCAGTTGGATAGAGTAACGGGCTTCGAACCCGTAGGTCGGAGGTTCGAGTCCTCCAGGGCGTAAAAAAGCGCAAAAACTTCTCGTAAAGAATTTGAGGCCCAGGCTATCGGTCCCCTGTTTCTGGAAGTCGCTCTGTTTGCCAGGAACCATCGGGGCCCCACTCTGGGGATGGGTTTCCCTGGCCTGACTTTTTGAAATTGCGTCGAACTCGCGGCCGAAATATTAGATGAAGTTTGATATTCGTTGAGGTTGGAATATCAACCAATCTCGGATTCTTGACGCGGTGAAGCTTGACTCCTAGCCGGCCTTGCCTTTGGAACATTCCGAAAAAGATATGAACTGCGAGAGGCTGGAATGCTCCCGTTCAGTGGAACAAGGGGAAATCAACTATATGAACCGAGACTTTTGTGACGTTTTGAGGTAAGCGTCTATAGGAGTCAGGCTGCCAGCAGAGCATGCAGATCGGCATCTTGTCCGCGGCTGGACATCTGACGATTATCAGGATAAGCTGTTTCGGGGCCGTTAGCTCAGCTGGTAGAGCAGCAGACTCTTAATCTGCGGGTCAAAGGTTCGATCCCTTTACGGCTCAACTTGGATGGTGGATAATCCCTGTTTTGATAGCGCGAGAGTGGTGGAATTGGTAGACACGCCGGTCTTAGGAGCCGGTGCCTTTGGCATAAGGGTTCAAGTCCCTTCTCTCGCAATATTGGGCGCCGTGAAGTGCTGTATTCGTTCAATTGTGGAATATCTGATGAAGGCCCCTTTGAGAGAAGGGTTTTTTAGCGTTTTTCCCGTAGGCTGATTATGAGGTGATAATGGTTGAAGATAAGCAACTAGAGCGTCTGGAAAATTCGGCAATGAAGCTAACTGTTCGAGTTGGCCCGGATGGTGTTGACAAAGCATATAGTGATTTGCTGGAAAAGTATTCGAAGGATACGCAGATTCCCGGTTTTCGAAGGGGAAGGGTTCCAAGGAATGTCATCGTTCGCAAGTTTGGGGAGGGTCTGAAGGTAGAGGCGGCTGGAAAGCTGCTCGATTCGGCCCTTCGGGAGGCACTTGAAGACGGGGATGCAAATCCAATTTCCAAACCACTGCTCGATAAGATGCCGAAGTTGGAGCCTGGCAAGCCGTTTACCTTCTCTGTCACCTTTGATGTCTTTCCGAATATTGACATGGCGGAATACCGTGGAATCAAGGTGGAGAACCTTCGGGTGAAAATTGAGCAGGAGGATGTTGCGCGGGAACTCGAGAGCATTCGAATGCAGAATTCCATCCTGATGGATAAGGAGGACGGTATTGCCGCTCAGGGCAGCGTGGTTACAACAAACTATGTGGAGTTGAACAAGGAGGGGCGTGCTTTGGAACAGAGCCGCAGAAAGGGCTTTGTCTTTACTCTGGGGGAAGGACATCCCTATGGGCTTGATTCCCAGATCGAGGGGATGAAGGTTGGCGATACACGTGTGCTTGAGGGAAACAGGGATGCAAACGAGGGTTCCAGCCAATCGACAAATAGCATCGAGGTATCCGTGGTAACTGTAAAAGTGAGAGAACTTCCTAACCTGGATGACGAACTGGCCCGTGATATCTCGGAAGAACTGAATTCCCTGGATGATTTGAAAAGAAAAATTCGGGAAGACCTTGAAACTCGCGCCAAATTGAAGATTCGGGCCAGAAAAATCAACAGGATAACGGAAAGGCTACTGGAGGGCACGAAAATAAATGTGCCGAACTCGATGATAGAGAGCGATTTAGAGAGCACTTGGCAGGACTATGTTCGACAATCGGGTGTGGCCGAGGAGGTTTTAATCGAGGCACTGAAGAAGGCCAATCAGAGCAAAAAAGATATCTTGGAGAAGTGGCGTAACGATGCGGTTAAATCAATCAAGACACGGCTTATCTACGGCAGGCTTGCCGAAAATGAGAAGATAGTGGTGAACGATGAGGGAATCGATGCCGAGCTTGCAAGACGGGGCAGACAGCAGGGCATTGATGCGGAGGAAATAGAAAAAAGATTTGGCGGAAAGCAATTCAGAGAGTATCTTAGAAGTGAACTGCTTCAGGAGCGCTTATTTGACTTCCTGCTAAGCAGTTCCATCGAAGTGAAAAGCCAAGCTATAGGCTATGGAGCACTGATGAGCGAGTAGCATGGCTGCCTGTGAGCGATTGGATGGATGCAGGAGTGGAAGTGAGACCCCTGGCGTCTTGGCCAGAGAGCTAGAAAATAAAAAACGGAGTCAGAGGGCAAACTCGGGAGAGATGATGAAAATCGTAGGCGCGTATAATCCCTTCATAATAGAGAAAACCGGTATTGGAGAAACCCGCTATGATATATGGTCTAAACTGCTGCAGGAGCGCATCATTTTCCTCGGCGGTGAAATTCGGGATATCGATGCTGATCATGTTGTTGCCCAGCTGCTATACTTGGAATCTCAGGACCCCGAGAAGGATATCAGCTTCTATATCAATAGTCCCGGCGGCTCTGTAACTTCGGGATTGGCCATTTACGATACCATGCGGCATGTTAAAGCAGAGGTTCAAACTATTTGCATGGGTCAGGCCGCGTCGATGGGAGCGATTCTACTGGCCGGAGGTGCCCGGGGGAAGCGGATGGCCCTCCCTTCCTCCAGAATACTGATTCACCAACCATGGGGAGGCGTTCAGGGGCAGGCTGTGGATATTGGAATTCAGGCGCGTGAAATTATAAGGTTGAAGAAATTGGTAATCAGCTACCTTGCGGAGGACACTGGTAAGGACAGGGAGTCCATTGCGGCGGATTTGGAGCGAGATTTCTTCATGTCTTCCGAAGAAGCCGTCGAATATGGGATAGTAGACAAGATTCTTACGAGAGACGGAAGTGGCGGGAACTAAGGGCAAAGATTTTAAGACTTGCTCATTTTGCGGTAAAAAATCTGAGTTAGCAAAGAAATTGATTGCAGGGACCGGTGCGTGCATCTGCGATGAATGCGTGCTTGTATGCAACCGAATTCTGGCTGAAGAGAACGAAAGCATAACAGCCGGAATTGTCGATCAACTTCCCCTTCCGAAAGAAATCAAAACATACCTGGACGAGTATGTTATTGGCCAGGAACTAGCCAAGAAAACCCTGGCGGTTGCCGTTTACAATCATTACAAAAGAATAACTCATAAGGGCATGGTTAATGAGAAAAAGGTAGACTTGGAGAAATCCAACGTTCTCCTAATGGGCCCAACCGGCACGGGAAAGACACTCCTGGCCAAGACACTGGCACAGAAATTGAAGGTTCCCTTTGCGATTGCCGATGCCACAACCCTAACCGAAGCCGGCTATGTTGGCGAGGATGTCGAGAACATATTACTCAAGCTTATTCAGGCAGCCGGCAACAACATCGCGGCAGCCGAACGAGGGATAATCTATATTGATGAAATTGATAAGATTGGACGCAAGGGGGAGAATGTCTCCATAACCAGAGATGTCTCCGGCGAGGGTGTTCAGCAAGCCCTATTGAAAATTATCGAAGGCTCGATTGCCTCTGTCCCCCCCCAGGGTGGCCGGAAACACCCCAACCAGGAAATGTTGAAAATAGACACCTCCAACATTCTTATAATCTGTGGCGGTGCCTTTGTGGGTTTAGACAAAATTATAGAGACGAGGGTGTCCGAACATCCAATAGGCTTTGGGGCGGAAATCCGGAAGGCCAGGGACAGGAAACTATCCGAGCTCTATACCAGGCTGCATCCGGATGATTTGGTGAAATTTGGTCTGATCCCTGAATTTATCGGTCGCTTCCCAATCCTTGTTGCATTGGACAATCTAACTGAAAAAGAACTTGTCAGGGTAATAATCGAACCAAAAAATTCGGTTGTACGACAGTACACTGTTTCGATGGAAATGGATGGAGTGGATTTGGAATTTCAGGATGAGGCTATCTATGCGGTTGCGGCAAAGACTCTCAAACAGAAAACCGGAGCACGCGGTATCAGATCAATAGTGGAAGCAGCGATGATTGATGTAATGTTCGAACTACCTTCCATCCAGGGACGCAAAAGAGTAATTGTAAATAAGGAAGTTATCGAGAATGGCGCCCGGCCCCAGATAGTTGAACTAGGTGTACTACCGGAAACCGGCAGTGATGAAGCGGATGAAATCAAACAAATCACGGCATAACGAGAAATCACGGGATTTCGATAATCGAGCGAAAAAAATGAGAATGTCGGCAGAAAACCCAGCCGCACTGAATTTCTGTTAACTTTTTCTTTTTCGGCAGATATTTGCTCTTAGAGCGGAAAAATCAGGTTGAATAAGGTTTTGCGATGGACCATACTCTGGCCAGACAGGAGGTTTTTTGTGAAGCGAATAATCTGTTTGACCGCCGTGATTCTAGGCGCGTTTGCCCTCTTCGCGCAGGATTTCGAAAACGAGTCCGAGTATTATGCCAAAACCGTCCCAATAACAAAGATATACACTCACAAGGAAGGATACAGGGTTGACTACATACGCAAGGGCAGACTGACAGATACTTTCTGGGCGCCTTCCGAATGGTTTCGCGGCTCTCAAAGGAAGGGTGCGATAGCCTTTGTTGCGGGCGCAGCCTATCCATACGCGTCATTCTTTTTCAAGGACGGTGTCGTAAACCATTTTCGCCTCTATCTTGTGGAAAATCTGGCGCACGAAAGCTGGGCCACCTACAGGCCGGAAGAGGAGATAGCCGCCAATTTCCCTCCGGCAGATTCAACCCCCGAAATTAATTTTTGAACCAGTACAAGGGGTTTATTGCCCAGCCGACGATGGTGCCCCAATACAGCGTACCACACATGTGCGCCCTGAGGCTTGACAAAATAAAAAAGTGGTATTAGGCTATTTTTGTGGGTTCCCGGAGGGTTCTTGGATCGATATGGCGGCCTCAGCTTGACGGAAGTGATTTTGAAAAACTTGCATGACATCGAATTAATGCTTCCTTCAGTGCACCGAAGATCCGTTTCTTTCTTAGCTTTGGCTGTTTCATACTTTTATAACTTCTAATTGAAGCAAGAACCTAAAAGGGAGTGTAATAGTATCTAACATTTGTTGGCGAGGCCCTTTAGGAGTAAGCTTAGAATGCGAAAACTATTTTTGACTGCGATTAGCTTGGTTGCGTTAAGCGGGATGATTGGCGGTGAAACGCTCACTCTGACAGTGTATGAGGCAGTTGAGATGTCAGTCGCTCAAAATCTGAACCTCAAAAAATCCAGCGTTGATTTGAACGCCTACAGGCGATCTAGGGAAAACCTCTGGAATTCGTTTCTTCCATCAATGAGTCTATCCGCGGGAATTCAATCGGATGCAGATATTACTGGTCTTGGCAACGGGAAAAAGTCCACGGATCCGGGCGCCTTTGGGTTTTCAACAGGCCTTAAGCTAACTCTGCCACTGAACATGGCGACCGCTCCTGGAATCAAAACCAGAATAGCCGACTATGAAGCGGGTTTGGTCAGTTACGAGAGTGCCAAAAAAATGCTGGAAAGAGATGTCCGCAAGCAGTTCTATTTCCTGCTTAGCAGCCAGGAAAATATTCAGATTCAGAGGGGCAATATAGAACTGGCTGAAAAACGACTCGAGCAGGCCAGAAACAATTTTGAGAACGGGCTAATCCAGGAACTCGATGTTCTGTCTGCCGAAGTAACTCTGGCGGGCCTGCAGCCCACCTACAACTCAGCGGTTGCCGAATATGAAAAACTGATGCTGTATTTCAAATTCCTTATCGGCGCTGACAGAAACATGAAGATTGATCTGGATGGCAGCCTCGATGCCGAGGCCTATCAATTTGATGATGAAGATCTGATTAACAAATTCATATCCAGGCGTTTCGATATCCGCACCCTGGAAAAGCAGATCGAATCCCTGGAATTTAAGAAGCAGGTAGTGAGGCGGAATTATAACACGCCAACCCTCACATTGGACTATACTTATGGAATCGCCGCTTCAAATGCCAACATGGACATCAGTACCTATCCACCAGAAACTATTGAAAGGTGGTCTAATTGGGCCGATAGTGGACAATTGAGAATGACCCTTGGCTGGCGCTTCGACGGTCTCATTCCAGGTTCGGGCATAGATATTCAAATCAGGGAAGTCCAGGATGAAATTGACAAGCTGGTTCTGGCCAGGCAGATGGCGTTTGAATCCGCCGCCATCGAGATTACGAATCTGGTAAACAAGCTTGAGACCGCGCGAAAAATAATTGATGCGAGCGTCTCGAACGTTGAATTGGCCCGAAGGAATTTTGAGCTTACAGAGAGGGCATACAATGTTGGGGCGCGAGAGATATTGGATGTGGAGACAAGTCAGCAGAAGTACCTGGAGGCCTCGCAGAGGTTGCTGTATTCGAAGTACGAGTATATTGCCGAACTGCTCAACCTTGAGTACGCGCTTAACACTTCCGTGGATGAGCTGCAAAGATAGGACAGTACTTAGATTGGAGACTGGGGAAAATCAGGAGGAGTGATGAAAAAGATACTTATCATTATCGTAGTACTTCTTGTTGCGGGATTGCTTATTGGCGGATTTCTGCTTTTTAGGAAGGACAGGGCAGAAAGCCAGACCACCGTAGCGGAGGAGGTTGTGGTGCTTACCCCTGTTATAACCACCAGGGCGGTAAGCGGTTCGATTGCCGATTTCTTTCAAACCAACGGTGAGGTTGTATCTGCCAGCACGGTTGACACCTATGCCGATGCCAGGGGCATCCTGGCACGTTTGTATGTCGAATTGGGTGATTATGTTCGGGCCAACCAGACTATTGCCGAGGTGGATCCATCACAACCGGGGCTTACTTATGCCCTTAGTCCTGTAAGGGCCAGGGTGTCCGGAACAATCACCTCGCTGCCCTTCAATCGAGGTGATGCCGTAAGCACTCAGACCCCGATTGCCACAATTGGCGATCTGAGTCGTTTGCAGGTTGTGGCGGACATACCGGAGCGCTACATATCCCGAATTCGAATTGGGCTTCCCACGGATATTCACCTTGAGGCCTGGCCCGAGCATGCCATATCGGTGAGAGTGGATGAAATCAATCCCGTTGTAAATCCGGCTAGCCGAACCATGGAGATAAGGATGGATATCCCAGGCGGAGACTCCAGGGCGCAGGCCGGCATGTACGCGGAGGTCATATTGACCATCGAAGAGAAGGAAGGGGTAGTCAAGATTCCAACCGATACCGTATTGCGCAGGCTGGGGGATGTATTTGTCTTTGTGATCGAAGATGATATCGCAGTAAGAAAACCCGTTGTTTTGGGCATCTCTCAGGATGGATTTGTTGAGGTATTAGAAGGGATAGAGGCTGGAGAAAATGTTGTAATTCAGGGTCAGTCTCTTTTGGAAGATGCTGTTAAGGTTCGCATCCTTCCAGGATTGCAGGCGGTAAGCTAGGATGAGCATTGCAAAAAGAGTTGTTAGCAGGCCAACAACCTTCCTTATTATATACATCCTTATAATTGGTTTAGCACTGTATATTTTGCCTCAAATAGCCTTAGATTTGTTTCCCGATATCACAGCGCCAGTTCTGGTTATTTCCACAACTTACCCTGGAGCCAGTCCGGAGGAAGTCGAGCAAACCATCACCAAACCGATGGAAGGGGCCATATCGAACGCAACGGGCGTACAAAAAATAAGTTCAACTTCCACTGAGGGGCAAAGCATTATCATCCTTGAACTGCGCTGGAGTTATGATTTATCGGGATCGACAAACGATGTGCGTGATAAGCTGGAATGGGTCAAGAGTCTCCTGCCGGAAGGAGCCGGCACCCCTCAAATATTCAAGTACGATCCCTCGCTTATTCCGATTTATCAGCTGTCTATGGAGGGAAACCGAGATGTCGATGAAATATATGATTTCGCAAAAAACCAAATCCAACCCAGACTCGAACAGGTGGACGATGTTTCCCTTGTATCGATATATGGTGGACGTGAAAGGGCCATAAGAGTTGAGATATCTCAGAATCGCCTGGAAGCCTACGGACTTACGATGCTCGGTGTCGTCCAGGCCCTTTCTGCGCAAAATACTCAAATCGGCGCGGGTTCGGTTTATGAGGGCAATTTCAAGTACCTGGTCCAAACCGAGGGTGAGTTCGACAGCGTCGAAGAGATACAAAATGCGGTTATCACCTACAGGGGAGGAGGAACCAACCCGATAACCGGCCGAAACGCGGGCACGGCCATCAGACTCCGTGACATTGCCGATGTTAGCGATTCTTATAAGGACGTTTTCGCTAAAGCCTTTACACTTCGGGGCATTAGCGAAGTGAGTCAGGGTGTATTCTTCGTAATACAGAAGCAATCGGGTACCAACTCTGTAGAAGTTGCCGACAACATCATCGCCGAAGTAGAAGAAATACGAAACATTTTGCCACCCGGCACGAGCCTTACTACTGTTTATGACACGTCTAAGCTCATTCGTAATTCGCTTAGAAGCGTTACTTCTTCGGCAATACTTGGGGCACTTCTGGCGATGGTTGTGCTGTTCGTCTTTCTTAGAAGTTGGAAGAGTACCATCATCATTGGTCTTTCGATTCCCATTAGTTTACTCATAGCTACCATGTTCATGTATTTTGCTGAAATAACGCTCAATATAATGACTCTGGCTGGACTCACCCTGGGAATCGGCATGATAGTTGATTCTTCCATAGTAATTCTTGAAAACATCTACCGATATCGAGAAAAGGGTGCAAAAGCGGCTCCGGCCGCATTTCTGGGCGCTCAAGAAATGATGACAGCGATTACGGCATCCGTTTTAACTACGGTTGGAGTTTTCATGCCTTTGCTGATGTTCAAAAGAGAACTGGCTGTAATAGGAGTCTTATTCGAAGAATTAGCTTTGACAATTGTTATTGCGCTACTTGCCTCCCTTCTAGTGGCTATTACATTGGTGCCGGTTCTTTCGAGCAAGTACCTTGTGCTCTATCCACGCAGGCAGAGACTGCCGGGAATCCGGAGCAATGCAATTGGTAGTGCATTCGTCAGATTCACCAACGGTTATAAACGTCTACTGGCCGGGATTTTGAGGAATAAGGGACTCGCGGTTTTCATCATTATTCTGGTGTTTATGATCAGTCTCCTTACTCTGGAACCGCTGGGCGGAAATGTTGGAGTCGCATTCCTTCCCGATCAAACCTATGATACTCTGGAAGTCGCGGTGGAATTTCCCGTTGGAACCCGCTACGAGGTTACCGAGACGGCCTTGATGGAATTGGCTGATCGCGCCAGTAAGGAAGTAGAGGGGTATCAGAATATTTTCATTCTCGCAGGAACTGGAGCAGATTTCTTTACCCTCAGCCCTGAAACACATAAGGGCGTATTGTATATTAATTTGCCGGCCATTGAGGAGCAGATTGACAGTTATGCCGATATGAAGAGAAAGGTACGCGCAAATTTCGATTTGTTTCCTTCGGCAAATTTTGAAATACGGGAGGCGCAATTTGGCAACACATTACCAATCGATATCATTCTACGAACAGACGATTTAAATAAATCCAGAACATTGGCAACCGAAATTCGTAATCTTCTCGAGAACCAGGTGGATGAAGTCATTGAACCTCAGATATCTCTTCGTGATGGCCTTCCAATTGCAAGCATTGTTTTAGACCGCGACAAGGCGTATTCTTTGGGACTCAATATCAGCAGTGTCGCAAATGAGATAAGCGCGGCTGTTAATGGCAAGATAGCCGGCCGTTATCAACCCGGCGACGGAGATGAAATCGATATCTTGGTAATTTTCCGCGAGGAGGATCGCTGGGAAATACTTGATTTGGACCGGATTTATGTTCTGAATCAAACAGGGGAACAAATTCCCGTAAGTTCGATTGCCAGAATTGAGCGGACAACCGGACCGGTATCCATAGAAAGAGAAGATCGCTCAAGGGTGGTACATGTAACCGCTAAATTGAAGCCCAAAACTTCCCTTAACAAGGCGGATGCGGCTGTGAAAAAGGCTGTTGCAGAGAATATAGTTATTGATGACAGCGTGATTCTTGAATACTCCGGCGCTTTTGCTGATCTGATTGAGTATATAGTCAAGCTTATTGGCATTATGGCGATTGCGTTGGCATTGGTTTACGGCATCATGGCCAGTCTGTTTGAATCGCTGAAGGATCCCTTTATCGTATTCCTGTCGATATTTATGATTATCCCGGGAATCCTGTTTATGTATTCCATTATGAACCTGCCTGTTTTCAGATATGCAGCACCATTATCCATATATTCGGCAGTTGGGCTTTTGATGCTGATTGGCATCTCAGTGAACAACGGTATAGTTCTTATTGACTATATGAACCTGCTGAGAGACCGGGACTACCTCATTCTTAATGCAACCATAGAAGGCTGTGCTAACCGACTGCGCCCGGTATTAATGACATCTCTTACAACGATCCTGGCTATGGTGCCCCTAGCCTTCAACACCGGAGAAAGCGCTAACTTGGTGCGCCCTATTGGCCAGACAATTATCGGCGGTATGATAATGAGCACACTGATGACTCTGTTCCTGGTTCCAATATTGTACGCAAGGATTAACAGGAAAGCCGATTTGAAACGGTGGGGTGATACGGAGGGTTCCGTTGCGAAAAGCCTTGATGAAGGAGATAGTGAATGAGGGGACTTAAACGAGTGGAGATAATTGCAAACCATTCGATTGAAAGGGACGTGATGCAGTCATTGGAATCAACGGGCTTTGCAGGCTGTTTCACCAAGATTCCAAACGTTCACGGGCGCGGAAATTCCGACCCGAAAAGGGGGGACCATATCTGGCCGGAGGAAAATTTTCTCCTCATTATTTACTGTAATGATCAAGAGGCCGAGGTGATTGAGGAGGCGATCAATGGCCTGCGAGGCGATTTCCCGGATGAGGGAGTAACTTGCTTCGTTACGGATTGAATTAGAAGTAGATTTAAGTATTACGCACCACGCCGCAAGTTCGAATTTTGCCCTTATTGAGACAGGCGCATTCGATTTCGGCAGCCTGTGCTGGCGCTGCGCTCGGCACATTGCTGGTTTGGGTGCTAAGATTTTTCGCTCGGATTCAAAGCTCGGCTCTTTGGGAAAGCAGCACTCTGCTGCTTTCCATCCCCATGCAAAGCGCAAAAACCTGGAAGTCTAGCATGTGGCACCCTAAGGTGTAACCAGATCTGAAATAAGTAGAGGGCCCGTTCGCTGCCGTGCTTTTGTGCCACGAGATTAGACATTTGCAGACTGCTCAAATTCCCAGTATTCTATATCCATATATTCTTAGAAAGGTAGTAGCCATGCTCAATGATACAGCCTTGAGTTAGTGGCCTGTTGGAGAATGCAGCCCAACGTACTGCATCAGAAGACAGGGTTCCGGGCATCAGGGGGTGAAGCAGAGAGGTTGGCGTGAGTGAAATTGTCCATGAACAATAGAGCAATAAAAGGGGTTACGAATACGTCTTCATCCAGATAATCGACTCGGGAGGATTCATGTGCATATGGGTAATGCTGCAAAAGAAATGAATAATAACAAAGAAACAGAAAGGGCGGAACTCCACAAAACCATCTGGCGCATTGCCAACGATCTGCGAGGCAGTGAGATGGTTGGGACTTCAAGAACTATGTCCTTGGCTTGCTGTTCTACCGCTTCATCTCAGAGAATCTGGTCGGTTACATCAATGAACAGGAGCGTAAAGCAGGCAGGCAGGACTTCGGTTACACCACACTGAGTGATGAAAAGGCTGAAATAGGCCGTGATGTAACTGCCAAGGAGAAGGGCTTCTACATCCTGCCTTCAGAACTTTTCGGCAATGTGAGCAAACAGGCAAGAGGGGATTCCAATCTAAATGAAACCTTGAGCCGAATTTGTGCCAATATCGAAAAATCAGCAACAGGAAACGAAAGCGAAGACGATTTCAAAGGGCTGTTTGACGACCTTGACGTCAACAGCAAACTCGGAGCAACGGTGCCTACACGCAACAAGAAACTGGTGAAACTACTTGAAGCCATCGGCGACCTGCCCCTTTCCAATTGCACGGGCAGATTTACCGACAACACAAACGATATGTTCGGCGATGCCTATGAATACCTGATGTATATGTATGCCTCCAATGCCGGAAAATCGGGCGGGGAGTTTTTTACCCCGCAGAAGGTTTCCGAACTGCTCGTTCGCATCACTGTGGTGGGCAAGAGCGAGGTCAACAAGGTTTATGACCCGGCCTGCGGTTCCGGTTCGCTGCTGCTCAAGTTCGTCAAGATACTTGGCCGCGACAAGGTGCGCCAGGGCTTTTTCGGCCAAGAAATCAATCTGACTACCTACAACCTGTGCCACATCAATATGTTTCTCCACAATGTCAACTACGAGAAGTTCGATATCGCCCATGGTGACACGCTCACCGATCCGATGCACTCAGCCGACGAGTCGTACGAGGCCATCGTTTCCAATCCGCCATACTCGCTTAAATGGGAAAAGGCAAGGACAACCCCTGCTCATCAACGACCCTCGCTACGCTCCTGCGGGCGTGCTCGCCCCTAAAACCAAGGCAGATCTGGCCTTCGTTATGCACATGCTGAGCTGGCTGGCAGTGAACGGCACAGCTGCCATCGTTGAATTCCCGGGCGTGCTCTATCGCGGTGGTGCGGAGAAGAGAATCCGTCAATACCTTATTGATAATGATTTCATTGATACAGTGATTCAGCTGCCGCCCAACCTTTTCTTCGGCACCAGCATCGCCACCTGCATCATCGTGCTGAAAAAATTCAAGTCCGATAACGCCACCCTGTTCATCGAAGCTTCCTCGCAATTCGCCCCGAGGCAAGAACGAAAACAAACTTCTACCTGAACACCAGCAGAAGATTCTGGATGCCTTTATCGGGCGCAAAGACATCGAACACTTCGCGCGGCTGGTAGCCAATGAAGAGATTAGCGAAAACGAATACAATATTACCGTCTCTTCCTATGTGGAGCAGAAGAACGAACGCGAGGAAATCAATATCACCGAGCTCAATTCAGAAATTGCCGGCATAGTGGCCAGGCAAGCGGAGCTGAGAACGCAAATTGATGCCATCGTGGCCGATTTGGAGGGTAAGGGGCATGAGCAGGATTGATAAATTGGTTGCAAGGCTGTGTCCTGAGGGGGTGGAATATAGGGAAGTACAGGAGCTATTTGTTACGAAAAACGGTTATACCCCATCGAAAACAAACCAAGCATCTGGGTTGATGGAACAGTGCCGTGGTTCAGAATGGATGATATTCGTAAGAACGGTAGAATCCTAAGTGAATCGTTGCAGCAGATTACCAAGGACGCTGTAAAGGGTGGTCGACTATTCCCTGCAAATTCAATCATAGTTGCAGCGATAGCTACCATCGGCGAACATGCATTGATAACGGTTCCACATCTATCGAACCAACGGTTCACTTCTCTTGCGCTAAAGTCAGAATTTATCGAACAGCTTGATGTGAAGTTCCTTTTTTACTACTGCTTTGTGCTTAGCGAGTGGTGCCGCAATAACACAACTAAATCAAGCTTCTCATCGGTGGACATGAACGGCTTCAAGCGCTTCCGCATTCCCATCCCCCCACTTAAGGTACAAAAAGAAATTGTCAAAATTCTCGATAAGTTCGATATGTTAGTGAACGACCTCTCCAGCGGCCTGCCGGCCGAAATCAAGGCGCGCCGTCTGCAGTACGAGTACTACCGTGACTGCCTGCTTAGTTTTCAGGAAATAGCATGAACAAGAATCCCAAGTCGTACCGCATCGAACCGATTGTGTTTTCAGATGAAAATACGGTTGTTACCGAGTTCTTATTAGATGAAGTTCTTGAAACAGCGTATCAGTCTGAGGCAGAACTGGAAAAGGCCTTTATCAAACAGCTGCGGGAGCAGGCCTAAAAAAACCCCCTTTTTGAACAAAAAAATGAAAATTTTCTCATTTTGCCTGCAAAAAACTGCACTGGCTCAATTGCCTATAATTTCTTCTTGTGTAGTCAATTAAAATCAAATACTCCGATTTTTCTCATTCTCAAAATACTTGCCTCCCTACAGTAAGCATCGCATCATCCGAGGCTACAATCAGTCCCGGGGTAGCATATGATGGACAGGGCAACAGAATCGAGCTTGATGAAGCACTCGAAGTTGATATAGGCAGCATTACCAGGCCATCCGCCGGCAAGTACAAATGGGTTACCCTGGCTCTGCGTTATGTGGTTGCGAGCGAAGGGCAGGTAATAGATGGGAACAACAAATCATGGCCCACGCGGCTTCTAGACTCATATTCAGCCCTCCTTCTGGAGGGCAGCGAGGGAACGGCGGCCGCGGCGGTTAAACCGACCTTCGAAAACTGGCAGCTGCCCCTGGTGGATATACGAGTGGACCACTCCTCTCCATGGGGAAACCTCGTCACTGAAACAAACCGAAGACCCTCACTGATTCCCATAGCGACGGCCTCGGCCAATCTGGTGAATCATGCGGGAAGAACGGGAATAAACACCCATGGAGCCACGCCGGAGGCTACGGCAAACCAGATCGTAGTTCGTGATGAGAATGGACGGGCCAAGATAGCATCTCCAGCAGCCGCTGATGACATTGCACGGAAGGATACGGTGGAGACTCATGCGGCCCTCACAAATAATCCCCATTCGGTGAGCAAGAATCAGGTGGGACTGGCTCGCGTGCAGAACATCGATCCGCTCTCGTGGACCGAGCTATGGATAGGAGCTGCAAGACATGCTTCAACAATAACACTCTCGGAATCGTTCCAAAATTTCTTCTGGATTTTTATCCAGGCCGATATGCGAGATGGTGCTGAAGGTGAATTTCACTTTGACACAGCACTTATACCAATCATCGAGAATCAGGAAAACACGAACCCAGAGCTGGGCTGTCAGTGACTTTGGATCGACTCTCGGTGTGCAGTTCCGTACGAATAGCACCGTTTATGTTTGGGAAACAGGTAACGACGTCTTAAAAGGAATCTATGGAGTGGGGAGAAAGTAATGTATCACTATAAGACATCTGGAGAATATGCAAAGGTTCTCGGAAACGTGAATCCTTTTGGGGAAGCCCCGAGGGGTGAGGTCAACGGAATATACGAAATCGCCGAAGAACCGCAAGGCATGATCGATTTAAGCCGTGCAACACTTAATGGTGTCCGTATTGTTCAGCCTAACTATATGCCGCCTAAGTCGGATCCGGAGGCGCTGTGGCAATCCAATCGCTGGGTTATACCAGATACGGTGAAGGCGAGAAGGGCGCGGGAAAAACGAAATCAACTGCTTCTGGATAGCGACTGCGTAATGCTTGAGAATTACCCTCTAGCCGACAAAACAGCCTGGAAAAGAGCTACCGCCAGGAGCTGCGAAATGTGCCGCAACAAGCGTCGTTCCCCGGCAATATCACTTGGCCAACAGCCCCAACAAAAAACTGAAATTTCGAAAAATCTCAAATTGAATGCACATTTTTCTCATTTTACTTGCAAAGTTACAACCGCCATGATGGCAAGTGTCTGACCGGTTTTAATTCACTGTTCACCACAGCCTCCATAGAGGCAGCCAAACGCTATTACAGGGAATTCAAGAAGCAGCAGAAGAATATTTCAGCCACACAACGGCTGAAGATAGGCCTTATCTACAGCCATGCCGCCAATGAAGAGGAAGGTGATGGTTTGTTGGGAGAGGAGGAGTTTGAAACCGAAGGTTTGGATCAGAGTGCACGCGATTTTCTCGATGTCGCGATCAAAGACTACAATGGCTTGTTCAATACCAGATACGATACATCGGCTGACAAATTCCAGAACTACTACAAGGACTTGTCGCGCCGCTTGAAAGAACGCGAATTGGATATGGTGATAGTGGTCAATATGCTCCTGACCGGTTTTGATGCCACCACGCTAAACACCCTCGGGGTGGACAAGAACCTACGCAGCCATGGACTGATCCAGGCCTACTCACGCACCAACCGCATCCTCAATTCAGTTAAGAATTATGGCAACATCATTTCTTTTCGCGATCTTGTAAAGGAAACCGACGATGCCCTGGCTATGTTCGGCAACAAGGATGCCAAGGGTATAGTGCCGTTGAAACCTTTCGCAGAGTACTACAAGGAATACCAGGAGCGAATCGAAGAATTGGTTGAAAAATTTCCGCCCGGAAAGGCTATCGACGAGGGTGAAGCAACCCAAAAGGCTTTTATCAAGCTTTTTGGCTCGATCTTGCAGCTGAGAAATATTCTCACCGTCTTCGACGATTTTGCCGACAATGAAATTCTCTCCAAGCGTGATTTCCAGGATTACCAGAGTCTGTACCTAGATATCTACACTGAATTCCGAAGTGCTGTCGAAGTCGAGAAGGAATCAATCAACGACGATGTAGTGTTCGAAATTGAACTGATTAAGCAGATCGAAGTCAATGTCGATTACATCCTGATGCAGGTTGAAAAGCATCGGAGAAAGAAAGACACGGACGTAGACAAGAAGTTCCGAGCTGACTTAGAGCGTGAGATCAATTCCAGCCCCAGCCTGCGCAACAAGAAAGATCTTATCAAGCAATTTGTAAACTCCATCTCTGTGAGCGCCAGGTTGATACAGAATGGATTGCTTTTATTGCTGCAAAAAAGACAGAAGAGCTTGACCGGATAATAGCAGAAGAAGGGCTCAACGCCGATGAGACAAAGGTGTTTGTTGACAATGCATTCCAAAACGGTGCGATTCCAGTTACCGGCACCGCCATCACGAGAATTTTACCGCCGGTTTCAAGGTTTGACGAAAACAATACCCATTCAGTGAGAAAACAGGAGGTGCTGGGCAGGCTAGGCAAATTCTACGAGCGTTTCTCCAATCTATCCTGAGGAATAGAATTAATCCAAGTTTTCTGGAGGGAGCTTTGTGGGTTCAGTATGAAATTGATTGAAATGCCCCCATCCCCCTATTCCCGTTAAACCCCTTCATCTGACGGCTATAATCTCAAAACTGGCGCATCGAATAACTCATCCTCCAGAGGCACATTTTTCTGGCAGTCATAAAACCATATCAGATTTCACAACTAGTTCTGGCCAATGGCTATCTTTAGCAAGTCGCTCCCAGTCAAAAAATCTCTATTCATTTAATCCATTTTAACTGTCCTTCCTTCTAATAGAAGCTAGAGTCACTACTGTGTTCGAATCTCCAAGGGGAATTAGCATCAAGAATTTGTTTCAGCTCTCCACAATTAGAAGTGAAACAGGGGAACATCCATCAATATTTCTGCCCTTAGTCCCCGATCCAGCCCCTAATACAGGTATTCTCATTGATACTCAGATTTTTGTTGAATTTTCATAAAATTCATAGCCGAAATCTGGAGAGAATGGCACGAATTTTGCGGCAAACTCCTGCAGAAATTAATGCAGGAGTGATCGATGAAGACATCGCTGACAGGAGCTGTTATGGCCTACAAAAAAAATGGTCAAGGATGGCATGAACTATCTAGAAATATCTATCTTCTGGTCTACAGGTTTCCCAGACTTTGGACTTCGTGGGACGAGGACCATTGTAGTGACTTCTTTCTTTCTTTTCATCCCAGAATTCCTCGTTTAGTGGAGAGATTCGAACCTACGTACACCTTTGAAACCTACTTGTTCAGTAGTTTACGTTGGTTTATGAAAACGTTTACGGAAAATATAGCGAATTTGGAGCATTACGAGACATGGTGCATCGAAGAATCGCAGGAAGCGATGGAACCTTTTGTGCACGGGAAGGAGCAGGAAGACGAAGTAGACCTGCATTCTATAAAAGAATCTGCGTTGGAACTCGATGAGGCCGGCGTTCTTAAGAATCAAACTTTGAGGCGCCGTATTCTTTACGCGGTTTTGCTTAGCGCGGGCGATTTTAGCGATCATGATATTCCCCGAATTGCCAGTTTGATTGACCTGGATGCGGATTGGCTTGTTAGGCAGGTTCATGAGGCGCGGACCAGAATCGATACAAAGATAAAGATAAGAGAGGCGCTAAGGGAAAAGCGCAATGAATACTGGTATCAGTTAAACAGGGCGAGAAAGAGACTCACGGATCTTTGTGATTCGGAGCAGCGTGATAAGTGGAGAAGGAAGGTTGATTCATTGGAGGGTAGGCATAGAAAGATCTGCCGCAGTATCCGCAAAATGAATATCGCACTTTCTCATAAGAGTATAGGGGAAATTATCAATATTCCAGCGGGAACTGTCTCATCGGGTCTGCATTTTTTGAGGAGGGCTTTAAATGGAGAATAGAGGTGTATGTCACTGGATTATGCCGCGCCGAGCAGAATGGACGGCTAGACTAGCAATAGGGATATTGGGTAATTTTCGCTACATGGAACTTGTACTTGCTAGCGGGAATGCTGACAAGCAAACTGAACTTACGCGGATTTTCGAATCGCACAGTCTGATTTTGGGGTCGGAAATCTGCAATGTCCCAGCGCCCAGAGAGGATTCGCCAACCTACCTGGAGAATGCTCTAATCAAGGCAAGGGCGTTTTTGGGGTACACGAATGGAAGACCGATTATCGCCGACGACTCTGGCATTTCGGTGCCGGCGCTCGGGGGAGCTCCGGGCGTCTTCTCGGCGAGATATGGCAGTGAGAAGCTTGGGCGAAAACTGAACGACAGTGAGCGCAATGAGTTACTTCTTGAAGACATGGCAGGACTGAGGGGCCCCGAACGCCGGGCTTTTTTCGTTTGTTCGATGGTATTGCTTGTAGGCGATTATAGATTCTTCACGGCGCAGGAAGTGTTTGAGGGACTTGTTGCCGATCGGCCCTCCGGCACGGGCGGGTTCGGCTACGACCCGATTTTCTTTGTGCCGAGCGCGGGTTGCACTGTGTCGGAATTAGCTGCGGAAGCAAAGGACAGGATTTCTCACAGGGGCAGGGCAGGGCGGCGCATCAAGGCAGTCCTGGACAGCCTGCATGCCGAGCCCTGAGATTCAAATCTGTGAAGTTCTGCGGCGCTTTTCAGAGCAATAATGAAGGAGGTTGATTGAATGGCACGACCAATGGTTGCGGAACGCGGAGAGATAAAACGCGAGGATACCTGGGATTTGGGCTCTCTTTTTGCGAGTGATTCGGAATGGGAAGAAGAATTGCTGAAATTTGAGACTGGTATTCCGAAGGTAACTGAATTCAGGGGAAGACTTGATGAATCGGCAGAAACAATGGCCGCCGCATTGAATTACATCGTACTCACTATGGGACTCCTGGAGGAGCGGCTGGGCTGCTATGTGATGCTGCGTCGATCCGAAAATATTGGCAATGACCATGTTAGAGGCCTCTATGGCCGGTTCATTAACCTTGCAACCAAATTCGCGGCAGCGAAAAGCTGGTTGAAGCCGGAGCTTCAGGCCATTGATGCGGAGAAAATCCAAGCATATTCAGACTCCGAACTGCTTGCGGATTTCCGGGTATATCTGCAGAAGCTTCTGCGGTTCAAAGCCCATATACTATCGGAAGGGGAGGAGAGCATCCTCGCCAGGCAAATTGAATCGGTTCAGGTGCCGTCCAGGGCCTTTAGTGCGCTCATTAACGTGGATATGGATTTTGGCAGTGTCAAAGTTGATGATACTGAGGTTCCGTTAACCCAGAGCAGCCTCATTTCTCTGCTGCAAAACAGGGATAGGACTGTTCGCGAGGATGCCTATAGAAAATTCTACTCTTGCATTGATGCACATAAGAGTACATTGGCCGAATTGTATTCGGGCAGCGTTCTTCGAAACAAGTACATGGCGGAGGTTCGCTCCTATCCAAGTCCGAGGCATATGGCGCTGTTTCCCGACAATGTGGACATAGCCGTGTATGACAACCTGGTGAAGTCCGTTCGGCGCAATCTCAAAGCCCTGCACGATTACTATGAATTGAGGGCAGAGATGCTTGGTCTCAAGGACGAACTTCGTCCCTGGGACGTTCACGTTTCCATAGTCGATATCCCGAATATCCGCCATACCTGGAATGAGGCGGTTGCAGTGGTTTGCGATGCTCTTAAACCCCTTGGCCGTGAATATGTGGATGTTCTACGGACCGGCCTCATGGGGCGCTGGGTTGACCGCTATGAGAACAGGGGCAAGCGCTCCGGCGCTTTTAGCGCGGGTTCATACAGAGGCCTTCCCTACATACTTATGAATTACAAAGAGGATGTGCTTCGGGATTTATTCACGATGGCCCATGAGGCCGGCCATTCAATGCACAGCTGGTACAGCGTGAGAAACAATCCCTTCCCACACTACGACGCTACAATTTTTGAGGCCGAAGTGGCTTCCACTTTTAACGAGCAGCTATTGGCCAGGAAGCTCATCAAGGAGAGTACCGACGACAGAGTAAGGGCCTATCTTATTGGCAAGCAAATAGATGATGTAATCGCCACCATATACAGGCAAACGATGTTTGCGGAATTCGAAAGAGACACACATATGATGGCCGAACGGGGAGATCCCCTCACTCTAGACAGCCTGCGAGAAAGATATTCAGATTTGCTCAGAGACTATTTTGGCGATGCGATGCACTTCATAGATGCAAGCAGTTTGGAGAGTCTTCGGATACCTCACTTTTACAGCGCCTTCTATGTCTACAAGTATGCCACCGGCTTATCCGCCGCCATAGTTCTTTCGGAGCGGTATGGGGGGGAATCCCAAAAAAACGCCTACCTGAGCTTCCTTAAGTCGGGCGGATCAAAATATCCTCTCGAATCATTGAAGCTTGCCGGCGTGGATATGAGCCAAACAGGGCCGGTTAACTCCGCGCTTGACAGCTTCGGAAACCTTGTCAGGGAATTCCGGCGTTTAAGCAAGCATCTTTAGCTGCATCAAACTACTTCGAAATTTTCGTCCAGTCCACACGAACATCGACGGCATCCGCCAGAGCTTCCATATCCTCATCGCTGTGATAAAGCATTGGAGCCTCTTCCAGTGCCACCTCGCCCACGGAATTGCGGATATACCGGACAGCCTTATGATGCTCGGCTTCATAGTCCAGATTCTCGCCCTCGTTAGCACCTTCTAGACGAATTTTGCCGTTGCATAGGCAGAAATAAACTGAATCCGAACTTTCAACCTTGACGTAGTACAGAGTGCCTCTTACCGCCGCGGCCACGTTCGGAGTTTGAACAACCCAGTTCTTATTGCCTGAGAGGAAACGCGCTTTGGATTGAATAACCGCCAGGGCTCCAGTTACGAGATTGAATTCTTGCGCCTTCGCGTCCAATACGAGATTGGTATTCTCCTCCGCGCTAATTATCCGATTCTCACCGAATACAATTTCCGCGTGAGAATCAGGACCCGTAACAATGACATCGCCATCCATAACCTCGAGACCTATCTCCGCCGTCTTTCCATTTACGGTTACCGTCCCTTCGAAATACTGAATAACGCCCGCCGTGTTACTCGCCTGAGAAACCTCATCACTGCATGATAAAAGGCTGAAAAGCAATGCCAGCGAAATCGTTAAACCAAAAACCTTCATAACACTCCCCTCTTTTCATAAATCTTGAGCAAAATTGGGAAGGATGACCAATAAAATAATCCCGCCAAAATCACTACTGGTGCAGTAAGTATACAGCCAATTGGCCAAGGTCTCCAAGTTCCTGTCATTACATTTGTGTAAATATGCGCCAATACCAATCTTCTTCCCGTTAGCTGATTGGAAAGGCTAGAATGCCTCATGCTGGATCTCAAATATATCAAGGAAAATGCCCGGGGGGTAAAAAGAAATGTCGCGGATAGGTTCATGAACGCCGATGTGGATGAGGTGCTTAGGCTCTATAATCATCACAACCTGCTAATCGGCAATGCCGATGAACTGCGAAGGCGGCGGAACGAGAACGCCGCCTCGATGAAAAAGGAAAAGAATCCGCGGATGCGTGACAAGTTGATACTCGGGGGCAAGAACCTTAAAAAAAGCATAGCCAGAGCGGAAGTGGAACTCTCAAAGACAAAGAATGCCCTTTTGGAAGCCGCCAGGCGGATTCCCAACATGAGCCACCCCGATGCGCCGCGGGGCAGGGAAGAGAAAGACAGCAGGGAAATAAGCCGGCACGGCAAGCTCCCAAGGTTCAATTTCAAACCCAAAGATCATCTGGAACTGGCCACCAGTTTGAATCTGGTCGATTTCGAGACTGCCGCAAAGGTATCCGGAAGCAAATTCTACTACCTGAAAAACCAGGCAGTTATGCTGGATTTGGCTCTAAGTCGCTACGCGTTGGACATACTCTCCAAGCATAATTACACCATCACCATCACTCCCGACATTGCCAGGGAGGAAATCGTCGAGGGAGCAGGCTTTGTTCCTCGCGGCGCTGAATCGAATATATATGCGCTGGAAGGCATCGACGCCTGTCTGATTGGTACGGCCGAGATTACTCTTGGCGGGTTTTGTGCCGGTGAGACAGTCGATTTAGACAATGGGCCAATCCTATTGGCGGGACTCTCGCATTGCTTTCGCAGGGAGGCGGGGGCGGCGGGTAAATACTCCAAGGGACTCTATCGGGTACATCAGTTCACCAAGGTGGAAATGTTCGCCTACACGCGCGTTGAAGATTCCGAACAGGTTCTTGTCGAATTGCGGGATGTCGAAGAAGAGATTTTTAGGGGTTTGGAAATCCCCTATCGTATTGTAGATATCTGCACCGGTGATTTGGGTATGCCCGCGTATCGAAAATTCGATTTGGAGGCCTGGATGCCAGGACGCGGAGAAAATGGCGCCTGGGGCGAGGTGACAAGCGCGTCCGATTGCACAGACTACCAGGCGAGACGGCTGGGAATCCGATACAGAGAAAACGGGAAAACCCGATATGCGCACACGTTGAACGGAACGGCGATTGCGGTACCAAGAACCTTGGTCTCACTGCTGGAAAACAACCAAAGGGAAGATGGTTCGGTAGCCGTTCCGAAATGCCTTGCCCCCTACTGCGGGTTCACTGAAATAAGGGCCTTGTAGATGGAGAGCTGATTGGAATTGGAGGTTTTATTTGTTTGAATTTGCCGAGTCCGGCATGGACCCCCTTGTAGTTGCGGAGATAGGCACCTCGCATAAGGGCGATCTGGCGCACGGCCTCGAACTGGTTGACGCGGCCGCGGATTCCGGAGCGCATGTTGCCAAATTTCAGGTGATATTCGCCGACGAGATCCTTCCACCAGAGGCCGGGCTTGTGCAGCTCCCCGGGGGTGTCATCCCCCTATTTAGGGTTTTTAAATCGCTGGAACGCCCTGCGGAGTTCTATGCGGCTCTGAAAGAGAGGGCGCTTAGCAGGGGCCTGGAATTTTTGGCCAGTCCCTTCGGGAAGAAGGGCTTTGAACTGCTAGAAGAGATAGGAGTTTTGGCCTGGAAAATTGCCTCCCCGGAGCTTAACCACGAAGAGCTGTTGGAGACTCTCGCGCGAACAGGCAGGCCCCTGATGCTTTCCACGGGAGTGTCGAAAATCGAGGACATCAGAAGAGCGCTTGAAATCGTGGAAGACAACTTCCCCAAGGGAAACCGGCCATCTCTCACCCTGCTTCACTGTCTAACCAGCTACCCTGCCCCGGAGAATCAGTCCAACCTCCGCGTGATTCAGACCTTGAAGAGAATATTTGCCCTGCCCGTTGGTGTTTCGGATCATTCAAGGCATGCCGTACTTATACCGGCCCTTGCCTCCGCTCTCGGTGCTGCGGTAATAGAAAAACACATAACCATAGACCGCGGCGCCGGCGGTTTGGACGACTCGGTGGCTCTAAGCCCCGAGGATTTTGCCAGAATGTGCAAGGCGGTGACCCGCTATGCGCCTCCACGGGGTCGGAAGTCCAAAATTCTAGAAGAGCACCTTGCAGCGGCAATCGAGGAACTGGCGAGCGAATACGGGCGAGAGCGGGTTGAGGCAGCGCTCGGAAATGGGATTAAACGTCTGGCCCCCTCGGAAATTGCTAATTATCGCCGCAGCAACCGCTCTCTCCATGCCATAGGAGCCCTTTCCGCCGGAACCCTGGTAAACGAAGAAAACAGCGCCCTTCTAAGAACCGAATACAATCTAAGGCCGGGAATTGAACCCCAGCATCGGCAGTTGGCCTACGGACGCCGTTTGGCGAACAGCATTCCCTCGGGCGAGGGCATTCGCTGGGAAGATTTGGAGTGAAAAAACTGTCAGTCGAAGCAGACAAAAAATGCGGCGACGGGGAACTTCGCGCCGCCCTCGACAAGTTAATGCTCTCACCCTCCGGATGGCGGAAGATTTTCGCGCCGGACGGCAAGCATGGCAGGGGCAAAATACCATCACCCGCCGATCGCTGTCTGGCTGTCGCGATGGGAATCAGCTGGGGACGCTGGCTCGCCGCAAAGCACGGCAGGCCGACAGTTCTGGTGGCAAGAGATTCCAGGCCAACCAGCGAGGCGCTTTCAAATTCCCTGATGAAAGGGCTTCGCGCCGTTCAGTGCAGGGTTGTCTTTATTGGAATCGCCGCAGCACCAGAAGTGATGGCGTTTTGCCAGAATACCAGAGGCATTACCGGCGCCGCCTATATCAGCGCCAGCCATAATCCGCTTGGATACAACGGAGTAAAATTCAGCATGGACGGCAGCGTAATTGGCGGCTCATCCTCCGCTTCGCTTATCAGGGAATTCCGCGAACTTGTAATGGCCGATGGCGCTTCGGAATACCTGGCGGGGCTGGTATCGGGGGAATGTTCGGGAATCAGGTTCAACGGCAGGCAAAAGAAACGCTGTTTGAGAACATATGCCAGGCAGCTGAAATTCATCGCCGGCGGCGCGGGGGGCAGGGTCGACAGAAGAAGAGTGCTGAAAAAACTTGGGAAGGCATTATCCGTGAAGCCGCTTGCGGTGGTTGCCGATTTGAACGGAAGCGCCCGCTGCCTGTCTGCCGATAGAGCGCATCTCGAATCACTTGGAGCGAAGTACTACGCCTTTAACAGTATCCCAGGCCAGTTCGATCATGAAATCCTACCCGAGGGACAGGCTCTCGAACCTTGCAGGGAGCGTTTGGAAAACCTTTACAAGCGCGATGCGAGGCTCGGATATGTTCCGGATAGCGACGGGGACAGGGGCAATCTGGTAATCTGGGACGATTTTTCTGGAAAAGCGCGCATCCTGGAAGCACAGGAGGTTTTCGCTTTTGCGACTCTGGCGGAATTTGCCTGCACCGCCTGGATGGGAATCCCCGCTAGCACCGCCCTGGTGGTAAACGGCCCCACAAGCCACCGTGTGCGTCCTATCGCCGAAGCCTATGGCGCATCGGTTTTCGAGGCCGAGGTTGGCGAATCCAACGTGGTGAACCTGGCCCGGGAGCTCCGCAAGAAGGGCCATAGGGTCCGCCTGCTGGGCGAGGGTTCAAACGGCGGCGTCATAATCCATCCGGCTCGGGTGCGCGATCCGCTTAACAGTGTTACCGCCTTGCTCAAGCTTCTGCGCCTGCCCAAAATGCCCGGGCGTCCAAATCCCTTTGAAGACTGGTGTCAAAGAAGCAAACAGGCCGCGCTCTACAGGGAGGATTACGGAATCGCCGATATATTGGCCAGCCTGCCAGCCTTTACCACAAGCCAGTCCTCGGCCAAGAATTCGAAAATGAAGATAGCCTGCACCAATTATGACGTTCTGAAAACCGAGTGGGAGGATATCTTCCATCGACAGTGGGCCATTCACGCCGAAGTTCTGCGAAGCGTCTATGGGTTTTATTCGTGGATTCAACTGAACAACAGCGGCATAGACAGCCGCCCGGGCACTGGCCCGGATGCGCGGAAGGCCGCTTCCAGCGGGGGTCTTAAAATCATCTTTCGAGACAGGATGCGGCGTGATGCCGGATTTCTCTGGATGCGCGGTAGCGGCACCGAGCCGATTTTCAGGCTGATGGCCGAAGTTCGGGGGGTTCGGCCAGAGGCGGAAGCGGCTCTAATCGTTTGGCATCGCGCAATGATATCGGAGGCAGATCGGCTGGCAACGGGAGGCAGGTCCAAAAGAATTCGCATTCCAAATCCCGTCCGGGCGCCTGGTCAAGGCTGGTTTTCCCGCCTTAGCCCGCCCCAATTGCGTTTTTGAGGCGCCGGATGGTACTTGCCGCAATTAGTCTGGCCCGTTTTGAACCCTCGGCCAAAATCGCATCTATGCTCGAAGTATCCAGCATCAGCTCGTTGTATTTTTCGCGCATCGGCGCAATTTTTGAATCTAGCAGCGTAAAAAGGGCCTGCTTGGCATCTCCCCATCCCATCCCCCCTCTTTGGTACCGATCCGCCAGCGTCCCTTCCTCCACCTTGCTTGCAAACATCTTGAAAAGCGCAAAAACATTGCATTCTCCGGGGTTTTTGGGTTCCTTTACGCCCTGACTGTTGGTTACAATCCTCATAACGGCTTTTCTAAGCTGAGTTTCGGGGGCGAAAAGAGGGATGTGATTATTGTAGCTCTTGGACATCTTTCGGCCATCCAGCCCCGGCACGTTCATCAATCCCTCATCGATCCTGGGTTTGGGTACTACAAGCAGGTTTTTCTTGTAATTATGGTTAAGCACCTTCGCAATGTCCTGGGCCATCTCTATGTGCTGTGCCTGGTCTTTGCCCACGGGGACAAGATGCGTGTCGAAAAGCAGAATGTCGGCTGCCATCAGCACCGGGTAGGTGAACACCCCCATGTTGATTCCATGATCGTCGCTCAGGTTCTTCGATCGATTGAAATCGACCGCCGCCTTGTAGGCATGCGCCCTATTCATCAGGCCCTTTGCCGTAAAGGCCATCAGAATTGTAGCCATTTCGAAGATTTCCGGCACGTCCGACTGCCTATAGAGAAGAACCTTCTTTGGATTCAGGCCGCAGGCCAGCCAGACTGCTGCAACCTCGTAGGTATAGGAACGCAGCAGCTTTGCGTCCTGAACCGCGTTTAATGAATGATAGTTGGCTATGAAGAAGCGCGCCTTGACGTCTTTCTCTTCCGCCATGGCCAGCGCGGGCCGAATGGCCCCAAGATAATTCCCCAGGTGGGGCATGCCCGTGGGTTTGATTCCGGTCAGGATGTTGTGCATAGGCGTAAGAGTATATCCTTCACTTCCCAGGGGGAGAAGCCGGCATCCCGATGAAGATCAAGAATGCGATTTTCTTCTCGAAGCCCAAGGCGGTAAAGGCCGATCTTTATGCTCTGGGCATTCAAAATTTGGGAAAAACCGCTATAAATGCAGGGCCTTGGGCTAGAGGCGGGCCATAAATGTCTTTTTTGGATGATAAGCCGTCTGGGCCGATATAGCCTGCTTTTTTGCGGAGAATATTAAATTGTGGTTTTACAGGCTGACGATGTTCCCTAAATCGGTTTAAGATAGCCCTATGGCGCATATCTTCGTGGTGGAAGACAGCGAAACAACCGTGGAGGCTGTTACCGGTTATCTGCAGCTTGCCGACCACGAGGTTTCCAGTTTCAAAAGCATTGACAGCGTCCGCGAGGCCCTGAAGCATCGCAGACCCGATCTCATACTTTTAGATGTGATTCTTCCCGACGGGGACGGGTTCCTCTTTGCCAAGGAATTACTCAGCAGGGAGCAAATCCCGATAATATTCGTATCCGTACGCGAATCCGAATCCGACAGGATAACCGGCTTCGAGATTGGCGCGGACGACTACATAGTCAAGCCCTTTAGTCCCAAGGAGCTGGTGCTTCGGGTGGCTGCGGTGCTGAAGCGGAGTTCGGCCAATGTCAACTCGAAAAACGGGCGCAGCTGGCTGCTCCATGGGCAGCGCCTAACGGCGAATGAGGAATCACACAAGGTGGATTTGGACGGCGTACCCCTAAGGTTTACCGCGGCCGAATGGAAAATCCTGCTGTATATAACCTCGAATGACGGCGCCGTGGTAACCCGGGAGCAGATACTGGACCGCTGTCTCGAGTACTCGTTTGAGGGCTACGATCGAACAGTGGACACGCATATCAAAAACCTGCGCTCGAAGCTCGGTTCTCCCGACTGGATTGAAACCGTGCGGGGCTACGGCTATCGCTTTGCCGGTGTATCCGAATGACCCTTCCCCCTGATTGCAACCTGGCCCTTGCACATGGCCACCCCTGCTAATCCCCGACACTTCTTCACATAATCTACACATTTTTAACATATAATGCACACAAATCCCGATTACCATCAACAGACCCTGCTGATACTTGGGATTGGCGCCGGGTTCCGGCGTTTTTATAACAAAATCATTTTTACAGGAGAGAAGTAATAATGAGGAAATTGATTTGGTTGGCCTTAGCGGCCCTGGTAGCCGGGACTGTCTATGCCGAAACTTCACCCGGTTTTTCTGGTAGTTTCGAGTTCTACAACACCTACAATCTTGACAAACCGGAGGATGGCGAGGACTTTGTAATCGGCAACAATTATGAGGTTAAAATTGCCGTCAACGGCGTTATAGATGAGTGGACAACGGTTAACGCCGAGATTACGAAGGAGAAATTTGAGATTGCGGAGCGTGTTGTCAAAGTGGAAAGGTTTGATGAAGAAACGGATGTTACAACGACGTATACCGAAGATACCCTTGCTGACGATTTTCCAACTGCTGAAAAAGCTAACGTTATGATAGGTGACAAAATTTTCACCGATATGGATGACTATACAATCGAGAATACAGGAGATGACAAATACGGAGTGTCAATCGCCGAACTGGTGAAGTCTGGCAACAGTGAGAACGTCTACGACACCGATGAGTATGACACCATGGTGCTAAACGAGTTCACGATGACCAACGATATCACCGGCGCGCTCGGCTTTGCAGATTCCCCCGTGGCCGTCTCCCTTACCTGGGGAAAGACAAGTCTAGCACCTGCTAAGTTCAATGAAGTGGCCGGACACAGCTACCTCGACCCTTACGCAACGGATAGCTACCTTGGAATCAAGATTTCCGCCACTATTCTAGAGAAGGTTAAGGTGGTTAGCGCCATCTTCCCCGAAACCTATCTTAACGACTATTACGAGGAAGGTAAGGATAAGTCTCCTGTCGGCGGTATCGACATGCAGTTTCTGAACCTTCTCGAAGGTTTGAACTTCAATGTTTTCTTCGTAAACGATAAGAACAAAGATACCGATGATGATACCAAAGAAACAGAAGGAGTGAGTGAAATTGGTTTAACGGCCGGCTACAGCGGCATAGAGGATCTAAATTTGGGGCTTTCAGCCTCCTACTATCTTTTCAAGTTCCAAGAGAGTGATGGTGTGGGAGACGAATATGCTAGGGACAAGACAAAATTTGATATTGGAATTTCATCCTCATACAGCCTTATGCAGGGCAGGCTGGTTCCCGCGGTGGCTGTCGTAATAGAGGAATTCCCTAAAGAAATAGCGGAAGACAAAAAAAGTCCCCTCAAGCTTTATATAGGCCTGGATGCCAGGTTCAAACTGGCTCCGGACAAGTTGGATCTTGTTTTCAATACAAAACTCCCCATGAGAACGAAGAACCAGGATGAAAAGGATGGAGCGGATAAAGAAAAGTATCTGAAAAATGAGTGGTCGCTCGATGCTGGAATCGAGGCCTTTTTGGGCTCCGTTACCTACGGCCTTGGATATGAATATCGGGATAGAAATAAGTACTCTCCGAATGGAGATGATTCCACCGGCCTCTATTTCAAGGTAAAGGCTTCCTTCTAAGTTTGTAGTTTTACAAACCCGAGCCCCGCCCTGGGCGGGGCTTTTTTTGTGATGAACGATTTTCGCAGAGTTGACGTATGGATGCTTTGATGGTAGGATGGCCTATGAGGGTACTTGCAATCCTTCTGTTCCTCTCCTCCTGCATCTCGACCCCCCCGGTGCCGACTGAGTCGTCGTTTACACTTGAGTCTGCCGATTTGACAATCCGGCTGCTTCCCCTAAGCCGCGAAGAACTGAAGAGGCGTCACGGCTCAAACACCGATAGGACCAGAAATCCATTTATCGACTATCCCGCTCAGCTTCTGAAAAAGCGTATAGTGGTTTTTGAAACCGAGATAAGCACCGAAGAATCCGAGGTGCTATTCCAGTTAGATGAGTTTCACCTAGAGATAGGAGGAGTAAAGGACGAGGCCGCCAGCCTGGAACTCCTAATGAATTATTGGAAGGGCTATACGAGCCAGGAAGAAGCGGTGCTCATGCGATCCCTGATGCGTAAGACGATGCTGGACAGGGAATTTAGCGTAAGCCCCGATAGGCCTGTTAAGGGTTATTTGGTATTTGCCCATTCCTTCCCCAAAGAGGGGGGCCAGGCAATTATTTCTTTCAATGTCAGCACGCCCGCTGGAGATGAGGGAGTGCTGGAGCAGGCGATGGAATTCACCAAAACGGGGGGCAAAAAGGAAAAGACCGGTAAAACGGGTATATTCTCCGAAGAATCCTAGGCTTCTTTTCGCCTTCGCCAGTTCCTTCTGAAAGTCCGGCTCATTCGCCCGGAGCCCATCATTATTCCAATGGGACGAAGGCCCTTGATATGCGAAAGAAGTATTTTCAGCGCCACCGTCAAGGGCACCGCCAGGAACATGCCGGCAAAGCCCCAAATCCATCCCCATACAATCAGTGAAATCAATATCAACAGGGGGCTCAGATCCAATTGATGCCCTTGGAGCTGGGGATCGATTATCGAACCTATAATGATTTGAATTACTGGCATTGTAACCCACACGGCTATGATTCGGTTCCAGTCCGGGTAGAACTGTGCGAAGCCCAGGGTCATGGTGAGAAGTAAAACGAAGAAACTTCCCAGGTTGGGAATGTAGTTTAAAAGGAAGGCCATCAGACCCCAAAATCGCGCCAAATCCTGCCCTATAATGCTGAGACTCAGCCATACCAGCACACCCGTAACCGTGCTCATCATGGTTTTCAAAATAAGGTAGCGGGCTACCTGCTTTGTGGTATCCGAAACTGCCCTGGCTACTTTGACGGTAACATGCTGCGGAAAGGCCCTTTTCAGCTTTCGCCAGGATAGAGGTGTTTCAATAAGCATAAGCACTATGAAGAGGAGCGCCAGCCCCAGGGAGGTTCCGAAACTGACAAAGGAGCCTGTCATCTGAATTACCTGATTGATCAAATCCTGGGTCCACCCCATGGTGGGGAAAAACTCTTCCGGAATTTGAAGACGGTTCCATATCTCGTGAAGAATCTGAGAGAAACGGGACTGATAGGTTTCAAAGGAGGCGGCGAAATTGTACAGGCTGGAGTAGAATATCTGCCCGATCCCATAGAGTATGACGAAGAGTGCGGACATCACCAGAAGAATCCCGATAAGGCGTGGAATTTTCAGTTTGACGAGCCGGTTCACCAGAGGCGTTAGCATCAAGGAAACAAGGGTTGCAAAGGCAAGGGGTATGAATATCTGCCGCAGAAAGTAAAAAACCGTGCCCAGGGCAAGGAGGGTGAGAATACCTAAAAAGACTGTCTGTATGTTGCGAGATTCCATACCAGTATTTTACATCAAATATGCGCAAAATACAGCCGCCAATCATCCTAGCCCGCTTGGACTGTTAAACCAGAGTATTTTAAGAAAGGCTGGCACCTCTCTGGTAGGCGCTTATATCCGGATTATGAGCCCCTGCCGCATCGCCAAAGACGCATACCAAAACAAGTTCGGCAGGCCCAGTTCAAAGATATGCGAGTTTAAAGCCATTAAGGGAACACCCTGACTGTCTGTTTCCAGTTCTCAGCTGCAGTTTTTTTCGGCTCTGAAGAGAAGGACCAGGGAAGCTTAAAAGGAGGTGGGAGAGGACCGGTTTTTATAGACCAAACGGATTTCCCCCTAAGTTCTTTCACCTCCGCGGCAAGTATTCTATTATGGCGTCCATGAGAGCTATACTCTTAGGCGGGATAAAACACTGTGGCAAAACAACTCTGGGAGGCATACTCGCGGCCAGACTCGATTATGATTTTTTTGATCTTGATGATCTTACAACAGAAGGAAGCATGGGCACGTGGAGCTCAGCTCGGGAACTTATGCGCAATACTGGCGCAAAGAGGTTTAGGGAGTTGGAGACAATGGCAGCCATGTTCTTCATCGAAAAAATCATCCCCAACTTGGAAGGGGAGGGAGTGGTTCTTTCCCTTGGCGGGGGTACCATAGAGAATTCCGAGGCGATGGCGTGCCTTGTTGGAACGAGGGTGTATCTTCTAGCCTCCCGTGAAATACTCTACCGGCGCATTGAATTGACGGGTAAACCCACCTTCCTGTCGGCAAAGAATCCCTACGAGGATTTTCTAGAGCTCTATAGGCGCCGTGATATCCTGTACAGGGATTTTGCGGATTTAATTCATAAGGTGGATGAATCCCCCCCGGAGCTTAACGCCGGGAAATTGCTGCTGGCACTAAAGGAGCATTATGCCGGGAAGTAGTCTTGGACATTATATCGTAATTAGCACCTTCGGCGAATCTCACGGCGCTGGCATCGGTGTTACGATGGATGGAATTCCTCCGGGCCTGGAAATAAGTGAAGAGCCTATCCAAAGGCAGCTTGATCGCCGCAGGCCCGGACAGTCCGATATTACGACTCCAAGGAAGGAGAGCGACAGAATAAGCATTCTTTCCGGTGTTTTTGAGGGAAGAACTACCGGGGCGCCCCTGGCCATGCTGCTTCACAATATTGATGCACGCCCGTCGGACTACGGCGCCATTGTGGAAAAATTTCGCCCTGGCCATGCGGATTACACTTATCTGAAGAGATATGGGTTTAGGGACTGGCGCGGCAGCGGCAGGGCATCCGGACGTGAAACTGCGGCCCGGGTAGCCGCCGGCGCTGTCGCCAGAAAGTGGCTAAATGAGCGGAGAGTCTCAATTCTGGGTTTCGTTAAAAGAGCTGCCGGAATCAGCTGCGAAACCTTCGATGAGGACTATATCGAGAAGAACCCCATGAGGGCCTGCGATCGCGATGCGGCCCGGAAAATGAAGGCGAGGATCAGGGAGCTAATTGAAATTGGCGACAGCACCGGCGGCGTAATAGAGTGCCGCATCAACGGTGTACCACCTGGTTTGGGGAATCCCGTCTTCGACAAGTTGGAAGCCGATTTGGGCAAGGCCATACTATCGATCGGCGCGGTTCGCGGTTTCGAAATAGGCGTCGGATTTCGCGCCGCCGATATGAGGGGCAGCGAGCACAACGATCATATGGATTCCAAAGGATTTAGAAGCAACAACGCTGGGGGAATAATTGGAGGTATAAGCACCGGTCAGGAAATAGTTTTTCGAGCCGCCATCAAGCCCGCGAGCTCAATCAGCCTTCCTCAAACAACCAGGGATATGGATGGCGAAACCGTTGATATAAGCACTGAAGGTCGTCACGACCCAACCATATGCCCCAGAATAGTCCCCGTTGTCGAGGCCATGGCGGCCATCACCCTTATGGACCACTGGCTGGGATATCGCGCCCTTCGCGGGCTAGATCCGCCGGGGTATTCCTGAGGGAGTGTATGGCGAAATAGATTAGAGATATTCGAAAAAAGTCCGCTCACTGTCGCGAAGAGAGGGTGAAGGCCACCCTCAACAGCCGCTGCCGGAAATTGGCAGCAATGCAAAAAATAGAGACCACAGATACGGCCCCTATTTATAAAGAAATGATTCTGCAGTCAGGCTGTCCTATTCATCCATCTCTGAAAATTCAGATTTTTCCGCGCCGCAAAGTGGGCAAACCCAGTCTTCGGGCAATTCTTCAAAGGCGGTTCCGGCGGCAACGCCGTTATCTTCATCGCCTTCAACTGGATCGTAGATATATCCACAAACATCACACACGTACTTCTTCATAAACCACCTCTCCGTTAAGCGCTCACTTGAGCTGAATGTTTTACTGCCTTGTGGAAGCTTCCTTATCCAACTGGTACAGTCCGATTGTATTATTGCCTACCATCTTCAGTTTGTCGATCAAACCCTGCACGGAAGATTCCTCCTCTATTTGCTCCGTGACATACCAGGCGAGAAACGTTTCCGTGGCAATATCATCTTCCCTGCGGGAACTGCGAACCAAATCATGAATGGATTTGGAAATATATCTTTCATGCGCCAGAGCGGCCTCAAACGCCTCCAGCGGAGTATTCCAGGTGGACTGAGGTTCGGGCAGCGCGGCATAGAAGGCCCGTTCATCGTTTTCATTGAGATAACGATGAATTTTTTGGGCATGAGAGCGTTCCTCAGCGGCTTGCGCAGTCATCCAGGCAGCAAAGCCATGGAGATTTTTCGCATTGAAATCGGCAGCCATCGATTCATATAGATACGCTGAATTCAGCTCCTTGTTAAACTGCCTGTTCAGAGCCTCCGTCATTGATTTCGAAATTGCCATCTGCCTATTTTTCTCCTCTCCACAGACCATGAATATTGCAGTATTCGCGGGCCACCATTTTCCCGGGCTTTTTGATGGAACAGGAGAAATGCGCCTTGGGCTCATCACCGCTTCTTAGTTCCCGCAGCATTCGCTGATTGTCTACCACTAATTCAATCCACTGAATCCAATGCTTCTCCAGCATTGGATGAGGAGTGCTACCCACCGTAACAGTGAATCCTCCGTCTGCTTTTTCTATAACTGGAACATGCTTTTCCCTTGATGAGTCCGCCGTTTGCTCCGGCATATGCACCATGTCTTTCCCGCAGCAATGCAAGCCTTCATTGCCAGCGTCCATCAGCATTACGACACAGCTGCAGTTTTCGCACTTATACACCTCATACATCTTGGACATATACACTCCTTGGTTAAATATCTTACCCACAGAATAGCTATCGGGGCCTAACAAATCAAGGCCATCGCGCCTAGTTGATGTGAACTCTCTCGGAAGTCGTATGTTATTTTCACAGCCGCTTCCAGAAGCCCTACCAGTTTTCTCCAAGTATTTCAAAAAATGCCCGAGGATGCGCGCATGCGGGACATTTTGCAGGTGGTTCCAAACCCTCATGGAGGTAGCCGCAGTTAATACAGCGCCAAACGACTTTCGTATCCCGGTTGAAAACCATTTCGGCATCCACATTCCTTTTCAAAGCGAGATACCTCTTCTCGTGCTGTCTTTCCGCAACCGCGATGGCCTCGAAGACATAGGCGATTTCATTGAATCCTTCCTCCCTGGCTATCTGCGCGAATCCCGGATACATGGTGGTCCATTCATAATTTTCGCCATCAGCACCACTTTGCAAATTTTCGCTCGTGGATCCGATCATACCAAAGGGAAATTCGGCTTCCGCATTGACGGGCGAGGATTCTCCGGTCATATACTGGAAAATACGCTTCCCATGCTCCCTTTCCTGATTTGAAGTTTCTTCAAAAATCAGGGCAATTTGGATTAAGCCTTCTTCTCGGGCCTTGCTGGCAGCATATGTGTATCGATTACGAGCCTGCGATTCGCCTGCAAACGCGGTCATCAGATTTCTCTGTGTCCTGGTACCCCTAAGCTCTTTCATGTTATCCACCCCCACTATCAAATCTTGTCTTAGGCAACGCCCTCTATGACGTATTATAAGACCGCGGCAGGGAATTTACAAGAATAGTTGCAGGTATTTCTTTATAATAAAATGAGTTAATTCGGATTTACAAAGTTATGAAAGCTTGTTTTGGTTAAACGCCCTTAGTATAATTAGACGACCTTATTTGATTTCAAATAAAACCTTCGCCGAGCGGAGGTTGGACCCCCCTAGGCTACCAGAGAGCATAAGACCTTATGGGGAGACGATGAACGGGCCGGCGCTTGGAAATAACGGTATTACAACCACTATGCCGGTGCAATGCTAAAGTCTTATCCTGATCTTGGAGCGTAGATATCAAAAATCCATCCTGATTATTGAACCCTCATATCTCCCCTGGGTTATTTCTGATAGAGGGGCCTTGCATGATACTTGGTGTGCAGTAAATCATGGCTTTTATGAGATAGCGGCTCACCCAGGAATTCCCTGTAAATTCGTATGATGTCCGGATTCTGATACGAGCAGCGAACCACACTTCTTTCGTCGTCCCTGTAAATTCCCGCGATTCTTTTCAGGCGCACTTCCTCATCTGTGTTGTAAGGCTGGCCGCCGCCGCCGATGCAGCCACCCTTGCAGGCCATAACTTCAATAAAGTGATATGGGGATTCCCGATTCTCCGCGCGGGCCTGGCGAACCTCGGACATTATTTGGCGGACGCTTGACATACCATGGGCAACTGCGACTTTCAGCCTTGTATTGTCAATGAGTATTTCGCTAACTCGAACACCCTCCATTCCCCTTACCGCCTGGATATTCACGTTAGCGGGCTCCCTGCCTGTTATCAGGTACTGCGCCGTTCTGAGGGCGGCTTCCATCACGCCTCCGGTAACTCCGAAAATGGTTCCGGCGCCTGAGTAGCTGCCGATGGGGCTGTCGACGCTTCCCTCTTTTAGGTTCAGGAAGTCTATACCGGCACGCTTTACAAGTCTGGCAAGTTCCCGGGTTGTAAGCACCAAATCCACATCGTTGTAGCCGGAGGCATGCATGTTGTCATCTCGGTTTATCTCATACTTTTTTGCGGTGCAGGGCATAATTGAAGTCGAGTAGATGTTCCCGGGGGCCAACCCTACCTTCTCGGCATAGTATGTTTTTGTTATCACGCCCTGCATCATCATAGGGCTTTTTGCCGTAGAGAAATGCGGAATCATATCGTCGAAATACTTTTCCATGTAGTCGGTCCAAGCGGGGCAGCAGGAAGTTATCTGCGGCAAGGAATATCCCTTGGCGAGCCGGCTAACGAATTCCTGGGCCTCTTCCATTATTGTCAGATCGGCCGCAAAATTGGTATTGAACACCGCATCGGCTCCAAGCATCCGAAGGGCCGTGTAAATCTGGCCCGACATTAGAGTTCCTGGTTCCAGGCCAAAGGCTTCGCCAATGGCCACCCGAATGGCCGGTGCCACCTGAACCGTTACGTGCTTTGTTTCATCGCGGACGGCCGACAAGAACTTGTCGGTTTCATCCTTCTCATAGATGGCCCCAACAGGGCAGTGTGCCGAGCACTGTCCGCACTTGATGCATGGGCTCTCGTTTAACAGAACAGCGCCAGCTGGCTGGATAACCGTGTCATATCCGCGGTTGATAAATTCCAGTGCCCAAACATCCTGCAGCTGCTGACAAACCAAAGCGCATCTGCCGCAATTAATGCACTTGCGAGGATCCAGTACGATCGATGGGGTGGAATCGTCCCTTGAGAAATTTTTAAGCTCCTTGGCAAATGGCGCCTCGCGGATACAGAAATCCTCGGAAACATCCTGCAGCTCGCATGAACCGCTGCGGGCGCAGGTAAGGCATTCGTTTGGATGGTTGGATTGAATCAGCTCAATTACCGTTTTTCTAACTTCCATCAGTTCCGGATCGTGGGTGATGTAGTTCTGGTCTTCCACCACCGTGGTGGCGCAGGAGCGCACCATTTTCGGTGAGTTCTTCACTTTGACAACACAGAGTCCGCAGGCGGCCCAGGGTCCTATATCCGGATGATGGCAAAGGGTGGGGATGTTTATCTGGAGCGACTTTGCCGCCTTGAGTATGGTGGTTCCAGCCTCAGCCTCGTGTGGCTGGCCGTTTATTCTGAACTTTACCATCTTGCTTCTCTCCTAAGCCACAATTACAGCGTCAAATTTGCAGGCCTCATAACAGGCTCCGCATTTGATGCATTTTTCTTGATCGATTACATGCAGCTCTTTTCGTTTTCCGGCTATGCAGGGCACCGGACATTTTTTTGCGCAGAGCGTGCAGCCTACACAGTTTTCAGAATCGATTGTGTAACTTATCAAATCCCTGCACCTGGCGGCCCTGCACCTGCCTTCGTTTATGTGCTCCAGATACTCGTCTTCGAAATATCGCAGTGTGGATAAAACAGGGTTTGCCGACGACTGACCCAAACCGCAGAGCGATGTCTTCTGGGTGGCATGTCCGATATTTCTTAGATGCTGTATATCGTCCAGTGTCCCATTGCCCCTGGTGATTTTGCTCAGTATCTGATGCATTCGCTTCGTACCAATGCGGCATGGGGCGCATTTGCCGCAGGATTCGTCTACGCAGAACTCCATATAGAATTTTGTTACATCCACGATGCAGTCGCCCTCGTCCATAACAATCATTCCGCCGGAACCCATCATTGAACCAATAGCTGCCAGTGAATCGAAATCTATGGGTGTGTCCAGAAAATCCCTGGTGATTACGCCCCCAGAGGGGCCCCCAGTCTGGACGGCCTTGAATTCTTTTCCGTCACGAATTCCGCCGCCTATGTCGTAGACTATTTCCCTCAGAGTGGTTCCCATAGGAACTTCAACAAGGCTGGAATTCTCTATTCGGCCAGTCAATGCGAACACTTTTGTGCCTGGAGATTTTTCGGTGCCGATGGATTTAAACCAGACCCCGCCCTTCTCGATAATGCATGGGATGTTTGCCAGGCTTTCAACGTTGTTGATAACCGTTGGCATGCCGAAAAGTCCATGCGCCGCCGGGAATGGCGGTTTGGGTGTTGGCATACCCCGGTTTCCCTCGGTTGAGGCCAGAAGCGCTGTTTCTTCTCCACAGACAAAGGCGCCGGCTCCAAGCCGAATCTCGATATCGAAATCAAATCCGCTTCCAAGGATGTCCTTTCCAAGCAGTTCCATTTCCCTCGCCTGATTCAGTGCAATTTCCAGCCTTTCTATGGCAAGGGGATACTCTGCCCGAATATAGATCACCCCCTGATGCGCAACAACGGTTTTTGCGGCAATTATCATCGCCTCGATAATGGAATGCGGATCTCCCTCCAGAACGGATCTATCCATATAAGCACCCGGATCACCCTCGTCTGCATTGCAAACCACATATTTTTTGTCATCCTTGGCATCTACTGACAATTTCCATTTGAGCCAGGTGGGAAATCCGGCGCCGCCTCTGCCCCTGAGTCCGGAAATCTTGAGTTCTTCCAATACATCTTCAGGGCGCATTTCAAACAAAACCTTTTTCAAGGCGGCGTAGCCCTCTCGGGCAATATACTCACTGATATCCTCGGGATTTATCACTCCGCAGTTTCGCAAAACCACGCGTAGTTGCTTCCTGTGAGAGTCTGTTCTCTCTGGCGCGGACCCGTCCTCTTCGTCGCGGAGGATGTCTCTGGCGGGATAATCATATACATGATCGCCTACCAGTCTGTGTTCCAGTAGGTGCTCTTTGATAATTCTTCTGGCGACAGATTCATCCACCCTGCCATAGAGGGTGTTTGGCATATTTCTCGTCCAAATTTCAACAGTTGGCTCCGCGTAGCAGAGTCCCATGCATCCAGTCTGCTTGGTAAGCACCCTTGGTAATTTCAGCATATTGGCTTCGTCAAGAAGGGCCTCTAAAGTCCTCTTCGCGCCCGCCGCGATACCGCAGGTTCCCATGCTAACAAGCACATGTATCGCATCATCCCCGATTTCACGGTGTTTCATTGCCTGCTTAGTACTCAATTTCTGGAACTCCTCCAGGCTTGTTCTTGTCATTTCCTACTCCTCATTGCCGCCCCTGGCGCGCCTATTGCCAAGACGGCTTATCGGTAGCATGGTTCTATCATCTGTAATAGTGAGATATCACCCCTGGCAGCTTTTCGATTGAGAGTTTACCATAAACCTCATCTTTGGCCATAAGCACCGGTGCGAGTCCACAGCACCCAACACAGCGGACGGTTTCAAGCGAAAACCTGCCATCCGAGGTTGTCTCACCGGCCTTAGCATCCAGAAGGTCTTCCAGCTCATCGACAAGTTCGCTGGCGCCTTTCATATAGCAGGCGGTTCCAGTGCAGACCTGAAGATTGATTTCTCCCGGCTTCTCCAGTTTAAAAAAATGATAAAACGTTATTATTCCGTAAATCTTTGCAAGCGGGACATCCAGAATTCTGGCCACTTCAAAGGCAACCCTGCGAGGGACATAGCGATACTCCTGTTGAACCCTGTGGAGAATCATAATCAGATTCCCAGGACGTTCTCGCCACTCCTTGATGAACGTCTTCAGACTGTCGCTTAAAACCACGCCTTTGGATACTGCCTCCTTGCCTGCAGCCATAAAACCTCCCACCACGAATGCGATATAACCAGTATAATGACTTCTCCACGTTTTTCAACTCCCCCAGAGATGGCGGACTTTGAATAAAAACCACCCTCATTATTGGCAGAATGAGGATTTCCTCATCATTCCGCGGCAACGAAGTCTATAATCACCATTATTCTTGACCCTGGAAATCCAAAGGCCAAATCAAGGTTAAGCTCGCATGAGGTGCAATCTTGCCATAACTAGCAGGGGTGCGACTTCAGGATGTCGCGGCGGAGCAGGACAAAGGGATTGCGGGCCCAGCCCTGGGCATGTCAATAGGGCATGCGGATACATCCGGTTTGCGGCAGTTCATTTACACAATGCAGCAATTTGAATATAGTTGACCGTTCGGTAAATTGGTGACTGCTAACAAGCAGGCCGGTGTTTTTCAGAACTTCTCGGGAGAGCTAGGACAGCCTGAGCGCGCCGGTGTCCCCATGCGCATTGTGGGATCCGAAAGTCGCATGCCGTGAAAGAGGAAAATCGGGATTACAACGTTTGAGACAGCCCTAAACGTACGATTGGGAGGATGGTGCAATGAGAGTTATGGTTCTGATCAAGGCAACCGGAAAATCCGAGAGGGGTGAATGCCGAACGAAGAGCTTCTCGCAAAGATGGGGCAATACAATGAGGAACTCATGAAGTCCAAGGTCTTGCTTGCCGGCGAGGGTTTGAAAGCCAGCAGTTTCGGTAAGCGAGTGCGGTTCATAGGCGAATCGAAGAAGGTCATCAATGGTCCCTTCCCCGAAATCAAGGAGCTCATCTCGGGATACTGGATTTGGCAGGTAGGTTCTATCGAAGAAGCGCTTGAATGGGCGCGACGCTGCCCAAATCCCATGTTGGGAGAGGAATCGGAAATCGAAATTCGTCCGATCTATGAGACCGAAGACTTCGGCAATGAGCTTACGCCAGAATTGCGCGAACGGGAAGAGCGAATACAGGAGTAGCTTGCGGACGGGGGACAGAAATAGGTGGAGCTTGAAACGCTGTTGTAAGGTAAAAAACGATGAGGCGACTATCGCTACTGGCGTGGCGCATAGGGTACCAAAAGACTTTCGAAGGGCCCTTAACGCTGCCTTTGAGGTTCGGGAAGTTTGGAACAGTCTTACCCCGCTCGCTCGCAATGAGTGGATCTGCTGGATTATTTCCGTCAAGAAGCCGAAGACAAGACGAAATCATATCGAGCGGGCATGCGCGGAGCTTCTTGAGGGGAAACGTCGACCATGCTGCTGGGCCGGCTGCTCTCATCGATAAAAAGCCGCGTTGGCCAAAACCCCAGGACTGCTAATGCCCCGAGTATCCCCCTATTTGACACAGAATACTTCTCCCCGCTTCGAGCCAAGGGCAGCTCTCCCGTCAATCCTGATTAGACTTTGGATTCCCTCTGCTCAATCAGAAGGCTAGGGGGGGACTCGCCATGTACTCAGCCTGATTCGAGATTTCTGCCCGGAAAAGTATGATGTTTTTACGATTGCCTCATCAGGGATGTGATACGAAATCGCAGATCATCTCGTATCTGCCTGAATGCAGCCAGACGCTCGGCTTCACTTCCCGATACCGCGGCGGGATCCGAAAGTTTCCAATGGAGGCGTTCTGCCTTGTTGAGGGAAAACGGACACTCCTCCTCGGCGCAGAGGGTGATAACCGTGTCAACCTCGGCGGCCGGAATCTCTTTTACACTTTTGGAGCGTTGCCAGGAGATGTCGATCTCCAACTCCTTCATCACCTCTACCGCTTCCGGCCGAACACTGGTCGGGCGGGAGCCCGCGGACCATATTTTGATCTCGGGCGGCAGCAGCTTGCGGGCCATGCCCTCGGCCATCTGGCTCCTTGCCGAGTTCGCAGCGCATAGAAACAGAATTCCCTTCATTTAACCTCTGCGAAGTCACCAAGGCGGAACTTCCCGGAGCGGAAGTCCGAGTATAAACAGAAGCACCTTTTCAGGGAGCGTCCTATAGGCATTAGCCGGATTGCGCATGGGCATGACAGGATTTTGTGTATATCTCGATAAAAAGATATATGCAAGGGCGCATCAGGTATCTTCTCGACCTGGTTATATCCTTCTTGAGGTCAGAAGGGGAAAGAGGCGCAGTTGTCTGCTCAGATGGCTAGAAAAGCATTAGTCTTTCGTTGTTTTGCATTTCTTCTGTGTCGAATCTGTATTAAAACAAACAGTAGCCAAACTTTTTTCAGGTGTATGGAGCAAAGTACGGTATGGAGAGATCGATCAAGGACAAACCCAAGACTATCGATGACTATCTGGCTACCCTTGACGAGGCCAAGCGTGATGCCCTACAAACCCTGAGGAGGCAAATTCTGGCCGCAGCGCCGGATGTCGAGGAGTGCATCAGCTACGGTTTGCTTGCCTTTCGACAGAATCGAATAATCTGCGGCTTTGGCGGCACCAGTAAACACTGCGCATTTTACATGTTCAATGACACCACCCTCGATACATTTGACGGTGATTTATCAGGTTATGATGTGAGCAAGGGAACCCTCCGATTTCAGTCCGATAAGCCCCTGCCCGCCGTCCTGGTTCACAAACTGGTTAGGGTCCGCCTTATCGAAAATGCGAATGCGAGTAAGAAAAACTAAAAAAGATGACCGCATTTTCCATCGAAAGGCTCTATGAAAAATACTATGCGGGAGACAGGGCGCGTCGCGGCTTATTCGATGCGCTCGCAGCCTGGCGAACATGGGAACGTGTCCTCTATCCCGGCAGTTTTATCCATGTTACGGCCTCGTTTGTGTTCCCAACGGTGATTTATGTGGACAACAATCACAGCGCCAAGCGTTTCTTCTCGCAGATGGACAATGTGTTGTCATTCGTCGAGAGGTACAAGGTATACCAGGATGCCCCTGAAGTAAGATTCCACGGCGTCAGTTACTCATCTGAATTTGAAGAACCCGAGGGCAGCTTTGACTTGCTCGTCTCGCTTTACGCGGGCTTCATATCCAAACCATGCAAGCGCTATCTGAAGGTGGGCGGCATCCTCGCTGCGAACAACAGCCACGGTGATGCCGGACTTGCCTCCATAGATCCAGACTACCGGCTTGTCGGTGTGGTTCAGGGACGCGGCAATCGGCTTTGCGTGATGGAAGACAGGCTCGAGGATTACTTTAAACCGAAAAAGGAAACGAAGGTGACTGAAGAACTGCTGCGGAACCTGAATCGCGGCATTGGCTACGCCAAAACTGCACCTGCCTATCTTTTCGAGAGAGTAAGCTAGCCATATAAATAAACAGTCAAAGTGGTCGAAGATGTACCTTGAAAATTCGACAGCATTCTCGCTAAGCTTTTATACCGGCAGCCGCGGTGAACTTCACGGCCAGGTGCAACAAGATGAAGCATTTCTTTGGGTAGAGAAATCCTTCCCACGCAGAAAAACTTCAGAAAGCCGTGAGGGTCCGCTCTTTGGGCTCCCGTCTTCGACAGCCATATCGCCGAAGTGACGCCTTTAGGTGGACATCAACGCATATAGGAACTATCATCTTAATCTATTTGAAGCAGGCCGGCGGGAGGCATTTGCGTTGGGGACCCTATGTGGAGGTGGAGATAAGTATATGAGAACAAAATTTGATAGGGCTCTTTGTGGCGGATTTGGCAGTGATGGTAGCTTTCTACAGGGATGTGCTCGGTGTAGAAATTGACTGGGACGGAAGGGGTTCCTATGCGGAATTCAGGCATGAGGGGATTCGCCTGACCATGTATGAGCGTTCGAAGCTGCCCGAACTACTTGGACAGGTGCCTGGATATCCAGAGGGACTGAACGGCAGTTTTGAGTTGGCGGTCAACGTGGGTTCGAAAGAAAATGTCGATATATTTTTCGAACGTGTAACGAAACAGGGAGCGAGAAGTGTCTATGCTCCCCGCGACGAGCCCTGGATAGATGCGCTCCGCCATGATAGCCGATCCCGAGGGCAATCTGATTGAAACAGCATCGAATTTCTGGGAGTGAGAATGAGCTACTTCATTGACGAGGATTCAACAAATCTCGACGAACTCCAGGAACGACTTGAGATAACAGATTTGATTCCAAGTCTCAGGCCCCTGCTCGACGGACTGACAGAGAAGATGAGCGCACTCAAAAAAATCGGAATGAAATCCATCGCCGACTTGAGAAGCCGGATGAAGAGCAAGAAATCGCTCGCATCCCTTTCAGATGATTCCGGTATAAATACCGACTACCTCGTGCTGCTCAGGCGCGCGATTCTGGGGTTTTTCCCTAAACCGCAACCGCTTGGCGCCTTCAATTGGCTGGACATGAATATCTTAGTCAAGCTGAATCGGGTAGGTGTCAGGGACACCCGGCAGCTCTATGAGGCGACGTCGTCCGACTTGGACAAGCTTGCCGGGAATGCGGGGCTCAAAAAAAGCGACCTCTCGGAATTCATGGCTCTCTCCGATTTGTCGCGTATCCAGTGGGTTAGCCCTGTCTTTGCGAGGGTGCTGGTGGCCGCAGGCTTCACCAGCGCGGCATTGGTGGCGACAGCGGATTCCGAGGCGCTCTATGAGGCTATCATAAGGGCCAATGACAAGGCCCGTTTTTACAAGGGTAGGGTGGGCCTTCGCGATATCAAGCGGCTTATCACGGCTGCCGCCTTTGTTCCCCCATGGCGGTATGATCAGGCGCTGGAACGTGACTAAGCGCAAGAACCCGCCTGAATTCATACAAATCCTGTTTGGAGATGAGCGGTGTTTAGATTCGGTGCGGACCTTTTCTTCTAGATGAGGTTAGCCATCCAGGCCATGACGAGCCTGTAGAAGGCCGGGAGCCGCCGGATTGAGTAATCGTAGATATGCCAAAGGGTACCATCATCGGGGCTCCTCGCTTCCTCGGGTTGTGGGGATGAGTGGCGCCGTACTCATGGGACTTGGCTCCATCCTAGGCACGGTATCTTTGTCAGAGTTGGTATTGCCGCCGGCGTGGCCGATCCTTCTGTCGTTCTAGCTGTGGTGCTGGCGGCAATCGTAGCCACATTCAATGGTCTTTCGAGCGCCCGGCTTGCCGCATGCCATCCGATGAGCGGCGGCACCTACAAGTATGGATATTGCTAACTTGATCCGACTCTCGGCTTCACTGCCGGATGGAGGTTTTTATGCGCCAAGGCGGCATCGGCGGCGACGGCCGCACTGGCCTTGCCGGATACATACTCGCCGGCTTCGGCATTGAAGGCGAGCTGCCCCGCATTCTTATGGGGATAGCGATTGTGGCCGCGTTCACCATCTTGGTTGTGGGGGGATGAATCGCAGCAATCGAATCAACGCGATCATGGTTTCATTCACCTTGTTAGTCCTTGCGCATTCGTTCTTGTCGGTGCCCCAACCGCCATTAAAAACGGCACATCGCGGTTCCTCCCCCTTTCGCCTTCGATGCAGATGGCGTCGGTGCGCTGCTGCATGGAACCGCGCTCATGTTCGTAGCCTACACCGGCCACGGTCGCATCGCCATCTTGGGCGAGGAGATTCGCAGTCCCGCGCGGAATATCCCCAGGGCAATTCTCGCCACCCTGATCATAGCCATGATTCTCTACGCCTCCGTAGTGGTGATTTCCGTGGGCGTCATTGGCGCGTTCGCTCTCTTCGAGGCGACTCGGAAAGGCTCCGAACTGCTCAAGGTTATGGCGGAGGACTTTGCCGTTTCCTGGATTGGAAGGCTTGTCACTGGAGCGCTATTACGGCTATGGCCAGCGTGCTGCTCAATCTGCTGCTTGGCCCGTCGCGTGTCGTTCTTCCCATGGGGCGCCGGCGAGATTTGCCGAATTGGCTAGCACGCATGGATTATAGGCGGAAGTCGCCTCGAAGAGCGGTCATCGTTATGGGGGTTCTGCTCACCGGACTCGTACTTATCGGCAACGTTCAAACAACCTGGTCGTTCGGCGCCTTCGCCGTGCTGATTTACTATGCGCTGACAAATTTCTCGGCGCTAAGGCTTCCCCGCGGGCAGCGGCGCTTTCCTCGCATCATCCCCCGCTTCTTGGACTGCTAGGCTGTCTGGGCCTGGCCTTCTAGATTGAACCGGTGATATGGATAGTTGACCTTACCCTCATAGCCCTGGGGCTCCTCTGGCATTTTCTGGCAGCATCCAGAAATCGCCACTCCCCGCGAGGAACATAGTGGGCATAGTCAGGGGTGCTTTTTGGATTATACTATTATAAATTTGGAGTATTGCCCCTTAAGCAATATCCGTTCCAAGGATGAAACCGGCGAACAAGGCCCCTGCCTCTATAGACATACCGAAACCAGTTTCGGATACTGACTTCAAGAAGGGGCGGGTAAGGATTTTGTAAACTCCGCTAGGCCAGGCCTAATCAAGGCCCATTGTTTGCCCAATCCTCTTACAGTATTGCAGGAGTATATTTTGAGGACTATGCCGATTCGAAGACCAGGGAGAAGAGCTCATAGAGAGGATGATGCAGAGTTTCCCCGAGGGGAGAGGAGTTCTTGACAAAATAAGAAGAAGGGGGAGATCTCTATTTTTGAAGTGAATACGCTGAGCCTGCTAAGATCGAATACTGAAGAGCTGAGAAGAAGGGCATATGCCGTAATGAAGGAGGCCGTGGGTGAAAAAGTATACTACAGAGGTCTATTGGAATTCTCGAATATCTGCAAGAGAGACTGCAACTACTGTGGGATAAGAAAGAGCAATTTAAACATAAAAAGATTTGAACTCAGTAAAGAGGAGATTGTGGATATTGCCTTATGGTGCGCCAGGGAAGGCTATGGATCTCTGGTTCTGCAATCGGGGGAAAGAGATGACAGGAAGTTTGTGCGTTTCATCGAGGATGTTGTTGGGACGATAAAGAGTAAAAGCGTTTCTGAGAAGCTGCCCAGAGGTTTAGGGATAACCTTGAGTTGCGGGGAGCAGAGCAAGGAAGCTTATCAAACCTGGTTCAGTGCCGGGGCGCATAGATATCTGCTTAGGATCGAAACCACAAATCCCGAACTCTTCAGCAAGATACATCCAGCTTCAATATCTCTACAGAAAAGAAAGGCGTGCCTGGTAGATTTGAAAGATGTTGGGTATCAAGTGGGAACTGGAGTTATGATAGGACTCCCCGGGCAAGGCGAGGAAGACCTTGCAAGGGATATAGAGTTTTTCAGAGAGTATGACATCGACATGATAGGAATGGGGCCCTACATACCGCATAGAGATACGCCCATGGGCGGCAGTAGAGGCGGCAGTATAGAACTCAGTCTGAAAATGGTGGCCGCTGTGAGAATAGTTATGAGGAACATAAATATCGCCGCCGCGAGCGCTTTGCAAGCCATAGACCCCATGGGTAGAGAAAGGGCGCTTGAATTCGGCGCCAATATCATAATGCCGCTGGTAACTCCAGCCGAGGGAAGGAAGCATTATCAGCTATATGATGACAAGCCATGTGCAAATGAAAAGGCTGCCGACTGCAGACGCTGCCTATCAAAGAGGATAAAAAGCATAGGAAGGGAGATAGGGTTCAATGAATGGGGTGATTCCAGGCATTGGCGATGCTAGTTGAAAGAGACCATATAGGGATATTCGGGAAAATGAATGTGGGTAAGAGCTCGGTGATGAATCTGCTTACTCAGCAGGACACATCGCTTGTAGATACCAATCCCGGGACCACCGCGGATACGAAAATATCCCTGCTGGAGATTCATGGGATAGGTCCCGTAAAACTCTTTGACACCGCTGGATTGGATGAAAAGGGAAGACTGGGAGACAAGAAGAGAAAGAGGGCGTTCTCCGATTTGAAAAGGTGCGATCTTGTCCTCGTTGTTATAAATCCTTCCAGTTACAGCTTCGAGGTTGAGAAAGATTTAATTGAAAGGGCAAGGGACATGGGCAAACAGATGCTCATTATCAAGAACTTATTTTCTGAGGATAGGGAGATTGCGATTTCCGCACTCAAATTTTACAAAAAGATAGCCATCAAGGCAAATGACAGCTATTACAGGCAGTACTTGTTAAATTTTGTCATCGACAATTTTGAATCCAAAAACAAGACGCTGGAACTTCTGCCCTTTGTGAAAAGAGGGGAATACTACGTTTTGAATATCCCGATGGATGTTGAGACTCCCCCCGGCAGGTATCTAAGGCCGCAAGCAATGGTTGAAGAGTATATAACGAGACACTGGGCCCATAGCGTATCTTTTAGAATGGATCTCAATATGGCAAGGAGCAAGAAAGGGGAAGAAGAAAGGCAAAGGTTTTTGGGACTGATAGACAATTTCAGGAAGAGACCAGAAGCGATAATCACCGATTCCCAGGCAATGGACATAATGGCCGAGTGGGTTCCTGGCAATATCGGGTTAACAACATTCTCGATAGCAATGATCAATTATTTCAGTAGAGGAAGGCTTGGACTCTTTGTAAGGGGGCTGGAAGTTTTGAAGAAACTCAAAGGAGGGGACAGAGTTCTGATTGTAGAGGCATGCAAACACTCAAGGGTGGGAGAGGATATAGGTACGGTGCAGATTCCCGATTATTTCAGGAAGATGTTTCCAGGAGTTGGTTTGGAGCATAATTTTGGCAGAGAATTTCAGGAGAACGAAGAGCTTGACAATTATAGATTGATTATTCACTGCGGGGGCTGCATGATAAGCTTTCAGGAATTAAATGCGCGAATAAGAGATCTCGAGAATTTGGAAATACCGTTTACGAACTATGGTTTGATACTATCCTATGCCCAGGGAGCCAGGGCGCTTGAAAAGGTTTTGGAGCCCTGGGGGTTTGGCAGTTCGCGCCTTAGGTCTACTTGACAATCAGAACCTTGCGGATCTGGTCCATTTTGTCTGGTCCCACAATGCGGACGAAGTAGATGCCC
>Ga0056115_1000034_pt1 | contig 78741 bp, 69 predicted proteins | sample WorMetOlspDAHAB1_FD_77007 | JGI IMG/M metagenome (GOLD analysis project Ga0056115, IMG submission 77007) | Marine gutless worms symbiont microbial communities from Max Planck institute for Marine Microbiology, Germany - Olavius sp. DAHAB.1 ...
GTCCAGGATGACGTGTCTGGCGTAGCGGGCAAGCTGGTCGTCGGTCAGCTCTTCGGTCTCGGCGCTCACGTCACAATCCTTCGAACAGCGGTGTCGACAGATACCTCTCGGCGAACGAGGCCAGGATTGCAACGATCAACTTGCCCTTCATTTCCGGCCTTGCGCCAACTTCCAGCGCCGCTGCCAGGGTCGCGCCCGACGAGATGCCGCAGGGAATGCCTTCGATCCGGGCCACCTTGCGCGCGGTCGCGAACGCCGTTTCGTTGGCGATCGGGATCACCTCGTCGATCAGGGCCTCGTCCAGGATCGGCGGCACGAAGCCCGCGCCGATGCCTTCGATCCGGTGCGGACCGGGCCGCCCGCCGGACAGCACGGCGCTGTCCTCGGGTTCGACCGCGACGATGCGCACGCCGGGTTTGCGTTCCTTCAGCGTCCGGCCGCAACCGGTCAGCGTGCCGCCGGTGCCGACGCTGGCGACAACCATGTCGACCTGGCCGTCGGTGTCGGCCCAGATCTCCTCCGCCGTTGTGCGCGCATGAACTTGCGGATTGGCGGGGTTCTGGAACTGCTGCGGCATCACCGCGTTCGGGATTTCCTCCAGCAGTTCCTTTGCCCGGGCGATGGCGCCGCGCATGCCGCCGCGGCGCGCCGGCGTCAGTTCCAGCTCGGCGCCCAACAGGCGCAGCATCTTGCGCCGCTCCTGGGACGCGGATTCCGGCATGGTCAGGATCAGCCGGTAGCCCTTTGCGGCGCAGACGAAGGCCAGCGCAATGCCGGTGTTGCCCGAGGTGGGCTCGACGATCACGCTGTCGGGCTTGAGCTGGCCGTCGCGCTCCATCGCCTCGATCATGGCAAGCCCGATCCGGTCCTTGACCGAATGCATGGGGTTGAAGAATTCCAGCTTCGCGCAGATGTCGGCGTCGATCCCTTCCGCCTCGCACAGCCGGGACAGCCGCACCACCGGCGTCGCGCCGATGGTGTCCAGGATGCTGTCATAGACCTTGCCCCGGCAGGGGGCGGGCGGGGAACCGGCGGGCATCGGCCGGTCAGATCATGAAGTCGAACTGGGACTGGGCCTGGCTTTCGACGCCGGCTTCCTGGGCGCGCCGGCACAGGTCTTCCACGCTGGTGCCTTCCAGGCGGCGCATGGTGTCGGCCTCCAGTTCCACCCACAGCGGCCGCAACACCGCCTGGCCCAGTTCGGAACCGGCCGGTTCCTCCAGCGGATCGGCGCCGCCCTCCATCTCCTGGACCACGCGCACGATGTCGGCGACCGAGATCTTGCGCCGCTCGCGCGCCAGGCGATAGCCGCCCGGGGCCCGCGCACGCCGCGCAGGATGTCGGCATGGACCAGCGCCTGCAGCGCCTGTTCCAGATAACGCCGCGGGATGCCCTGGCGGGCGGCGATGTCCTTGCTTTGCACCGGGTCATCGGCGGCGTGATAGGCGATGTCCAGGACCGCCTCGATGGCGAACAGCAGCTTCTTGGTCAAACGCATGTCACATCCGCCCGCCGGTGCCGGTCGACCCGAACCCGCCGTCGCCGCGTTCCGTCTCGTCCAGGCTCGCCACCGGCAGCCATTCGGCGCGGGTCACCGGCGCGATCACCATCTGGGCGATGCGCATGCCCCGGTGCACCGTGAAAGGCTCGTGGCCCAGGTTGATCAGGATCACCTTCACTTCGCCGCGGTAATCGGCGTCGATCGTGCCCGGCGTGTTCAGGCAGGTGACGCCGTTTTTCGCCGCCAGGCCCGACCGGGGCCGGACCTGCGCCTCGTAGCCGGGTGGCAGGCCCATGGCGAAACCGCTGGGGATCATGGCGCGCGCGCCGGGCGCCAGCGTGACGTCTTCGTCCACGGCGGCCAGGATGTCGGCGCCGGCGCTGTCGGCGGTTGCGTAGTGGGGCAGGTCCAGCCCGGCCCCGTGTTCCAGTTGTTTGATCTCGACCGTCACGCCCTTCATTCCGCCGCGTCTCCGCCCAGTTTTTCCGCGATACGCTGCGCCAGGCGCGCGGCGACCGCATCCTTGCTCATTTTCGGCCAGTCCTCGACGCCGGCCTCGTCGATCAGGTGCACCGCGTTCTCGCTGCCGCCGAAGGTGCCCGTGCCGGCGGAAACGTCGTTGGCGACGATCCAGTCGCAGCCCTTGCGCGCGCGCTTGGCCTGGGCGTGGGCGACCACGTTTTCGGTTTCCGCCGCAAAGCCCACCACCAGGCGCGGCCGCCGGTTGCCGGCGCCGGCCAGGGTTTTGAGAATATCCGGGTTCTCGGTCAGCTTCAGGACCGACGGCCCGGCGCCGTTTTCCTTCTTCATCTTTTGGCCAGCCTCTTCGGCGACGCGCCAGTCGGCGACGGCCGCGGCGCAGACGGCGATGTCGGCGGGAAGCGCCTTTTCGCAGGCCGCCAGCATGTCGCGCGCGGATTCGACCGGGACCAGCGTCACGTTGGCCGGCTGAGGTTCGGCCGTGGGGCCGGACACCAGCACTGTTTCCGCGCCCAGCCTGGCCAGCGCGGCCGCGACGGCATGGCCCTGGCGGCCGGACGAACGATTGGCGATGAACCGCACAGGGTCGATCGCTTCGTGCGTGGGTCCCGAGGTGACCAGCGCCCGCTTGCCCGCCAGAGGGCGGTGACTGGCTCCGCCCGTTTCCAGGAAGGCAAGGACGGCGTCGCGGATGTCGGCCGGTTCGCTCATGCGCCCGAACCCGTATTCGCCGCAGGCCATGTCGCCTTCGGTGGGTCCCACCACCAGCACGCCGCGCGCCTTCAGCACCTCCATGTTGGCGCGGGTCGCGGCGTGTTCCCACATGCGCACGTTCATGGCGGGCGCCACCATCACCGGCTTGTCGGTCGCCAACAGCGCCGTGGTCGCCAGGTCGTCGGCATGGCCGCCCGCCATCTTCGCCAATATGTCGGCGCTGGCCGGGGCCACCAGCAAAAGATCGGCCTGACGGCTGAGCTCGATATGGCCCATCTCCGCCTCGTCGGTCAGCGAAAACAGGTCGGCATAGACCTTGTCCTCGCTGATCGCGGCCAGCGACAGCGGCGTGACGAATTCCGCGCCGCCCTTGGTCAGGATGCAGCGCACGGCGACACCGCGTTCCTTCAGGCGCCGGATCAGCTCCAGTACCTTGTAGGCCGCGATCCCGCCCGAAACGATCAGGAGAATCCGGTTTCCGTCCATCAGGACACCCCAGGGCTATTCACAGGCGCGCACTGTATTTCGCCAAATGGATTGCTGCAAGCGGGGTTTTTGCTGTCAAATTGGCGTTTCGGCCGCATTTTCGGAATTAGACAAAACAGGCGGGGGCTTAAGCAGATGAAAGAAATCGACTTCTGGTTCTCCATCGGCAGCACCTACAGCTACCTGTCGATCATGCGGCTGGACGATGTGGCGCGGGCTGAGGGCGTTTCGTTCCGATGGCGGCCGTTCAACGTGCGACCCATCATGATCGAGATGGAGAACCGGCCCTTCATAGGCAAGCCGGCCAAAGCGGCCTATATGTGGCGCGATATCGAACGGCGCGCGGCCATGTACGGAATTCCGGCCAAGCTGCCGGCGCCCTATCCGCTGGAGGAGCTGGAGTTCGCCAACCGGGTTGCGGTGATCGGCGCCGATGAAGGCTGGTGCGAAGACTATGTGCACGCAACGTACGTCCGGTGGTTCCAGCAAGGCGAGCCCGCGGGCGTGGAACCGAACCTGACCGGCAGCCTCCAGGATATCGACCAGGATGCCGAACGCGTCATCGCCCATGCCCGGTCGCCTGAAATCGGCGCCGCGCTGGAAGAGGTCACGGAAGAAGCGAAAGCCCTGGGCATTTTCGGGTCGCCCACCTACGTGGTCGACGGCGAGCTTTTCTGGGGCGACGACCGGTTGGAGGACGCCGTCCGGTGGCGGCGGACAGGTTCGTTGACGGCGCGCGGGGCGCAGGCGTCGGCCTGATCCGACGCGGTCAGCTCACGTCCTCAAGGACGGCCCGCGCTTCTTTCAAATCGGGAAGATCGAACCCCTCGGTGAACCAGCCGTATACGGGCGCCAGGATCTGCGCAGCATCGCTTGCGCGACCGAGGTCGTTGAGAACACGGGCAAGGTTGGTGGCGGCACGCAATCTGTAAAACGGCGCTTCGAATGTGTCTGTGAGGTCCATAGCGCGTCGGAAACACGCCTGCGCTTCTGTGGCGTCGTTGTCCGGGCCCGTAAGAAGGAGCCTGCCGCGCAATCGGTAGAATTCGGGGTCGCAATAGTGGTCGCCCTGCGAGTCGGCGAGAAGTTCGGCTTCCTGCACGGTATTCAATCCCTCCTTTGCGAGACCGGCCGCCGCCTCCGCTTCGGCGCGCCAGCACAAGAACAGAGGCGTGAACAGGTTCATCTTCGTCATGGTGCGATAGGACTGAAGTGACTGGTCGAATGCGTCGAAATGCGCAGGCGACGGGTCGCTATGAACCTGCACGCTGGCAAGCGAGAGCTCGCCGGCGAACCGCCAGACCGGCCTGGCCTGTTCGCGGCCGAGGGCGACGACCTCCTGCGCACCGGACTCCGCCGCCTCCCAGTTACGAAAGTTGGCCTGAAGGATCACGCTGACATGGGTGGTGACGTGGGCAAGCGTGTTCGCGTGGGAGATTGCTCTCGCCCTGTCCAGCGCAGCCTGTGCCAGTTCACGTGCCTTGTCGGCGTAACCCAAGTGCCACTCAACAAGCGATTGGTATGTGCGGACCATCGCAAGGATGTCCTGGCCGTATTGAATTCCCAACGCGTCGTGCCGCGCGGGGTCGTACAAAGCCAATGCCCGATCCAGGTAGGCACGCGCCGTCGTCGGCTCACCCGACTGCATCGCCGATGTGGCCGCGATGCGATGGGCGGCGGAAAGCACGCCGGTGTCGGACTGGCCTTGCGCAAGGTTCAGGATCTGTTCGGCCTGGGTGCGGCTTGCCGAGACTGCGCCGCCTGCGTAGAACACCACCCAGCGCCCGTAAAGAATGGGAAACAGCCGGCCCGTCTCGCCCAAGGCCTCGCACAGGTGCATGGCATGGTCGAAGTTTTTCTCGGTTTCCGGTGCGATGTAGCCCTTCGCCGGGATCAGGGTCTGCGCAAGCTCTATGCGGAGATCCAGTTCCAGCGACTGCCGTTCATGTCCGTCCGGCATGCCCTCCAACAGTTCCAGTGCGCGGGTCAGATAGGCAGTCCCTTCGATGAACGCGGCCAGACTGACGGCCCTCTGCGCGGCGCGCCGCCAGGCGTCGATCGCTGCGCCGGTCTCGCCCGCTTCGCTGAGGTGGTGCGCCAGCTGCTCCGGCGCGGCGTGTTCGGTGTCGGCGAAGCGTTCCTGCAGGGCCGCGGCGATGCGCCCGTGCAACTGCGCACGCGTGCTGCGCAGCATCGATCGGTAGGCCACGTCCTGCACCAAGGCATGCTTGAAAGTGTAGGTCGCATCGGGCGGACGGCCGCGCCGGAACAGCAGTTCCGCATCTTCCAACTGCGCGATGGCGCCGCGCAGTTCCAGGTCCGGCGTGTCGACGATCGCTGCGATGACCTGATGGGGAAAGGTCCGGCCGATTGCGGCGCCCACCTGGGCGACCTCTTTCACCGGCGCAAGCCGATCCAAACGCGCGATCAGGGATTCCTGAAGGGTCGCGGGCACCGCCAGCTTGCGCAGCGGCGCCGCCAGCACAAAGCTGTCGCCTTCCGCAACGAGCTGCCCGGACTCGATCAGCGATTTCGTCAGTTCTTCGATGAACAGCGGGACGCCGTCGGTCCTGGCGACGATTTCCTCTACGAGTTCTCCGGGAAGTTTCCGCGCGCCCGTCGCGCCGACAATCAATTGCCCCACCTCGTGTGGTTCGAGCCGGGTCAACGGCAGGGTATGGATGTGATCCTGCGGCGACCAGGACGGCTGAAATTCCGGCCGGGCAGTGATCACCGTCAGCACGGGCAGACCGGCAACGCGCCACACCAGGTCCTCGAAGATCTCCAGCGTGGTCGGGTCGACCCAATGGGCATCCTCCAGCAGCATCAGCACGGGTCCGGCGGCCGCAAGACTATCGAGCTGCGCCTTTAGCGCCGTATGTGTGGCCTCCTTCTGCGCTTTCGGGTCCATCTCCAGCGGCGGATAACGCCCTTCCGTGGAGATCGATAAGAGCGAGGCGAAGAGGGGCGTCGCCTGGGCGATGTCTTCGGTCGAGCCGGACAACGCGGCTTCGAGCCGATTGAGTTTCTCGGCGTCCGTGTCGTCGCGCTTGTAACCTGCGGCAACCTCAAGCTGGGCGACGATGGGGTAGAAGGCGCTGTTCGTGTGCCTGGGCGAACAATTGTAACGAAGGCGCGTGTGGGGCCGGTCGCCGATGCGTTCCTGCAAAGCCTGCAGGATGCGCGATTTGCCGATCCCGGCCTCTCCGGAGACAAGGACAGCCTGACCATGACCGCCCGCCGCCTTTTCCCACAGGTCCATCACCAAGGCGATCTCGGCCTCGCGCCCGACCATGGGCGTCAGCCGCTGGGCGGCGCGGCGCGCCTCGAACCGGCTGGCCGCCGCGTCGACACCCGCCACGCGCCAAGCCCGGATCGGGTCGGCAAAGCCTTTGATGGTGTGGGTTCCCAGGTCGGCGACGTCGAACCGGCTGCCGGTCAGCCGGTAGGTTGCATCGGCGATGACGACGGCATCGGGATCGGCCAGGGACTGCAGCCGCGCCGCCAGGTTGGGCGCCTCGCCGACAACAGCCAGTTCCTGCGCTGCGCCTTCGCCGATCTGCTGGCCGACGACGACCAGGCCCGTGGCGATCCCGATACGCGTACGCAGGGGCTCGCCGGCGGACGCGAGCGTACGCACCGCGTCGATCACCTCGAGCCCCGCATGGACGGCCCGTTCCGCATCGTCCTCTTCCGCCTGGGGATAGCCGAAATAGACGAGCACCCCGTCGCCCATGTACTTGGCAACGGTGCCGCCGTGCTTTGCAACCGTGGCCGCGCAGGCCTCCTGGTACTGGCCGATGACCCGGCTGAACTCCTCGGGATCCAATTTGGTCGACAGTGCCGTGGATCCGACAAGGTCGCAGAACATGACCGTCAGGTGCCGGCGCTCCGCGCCCTTTACCTGGTCTGGCCGGTCTTCAGTTCGGGCCGGTATGGTGGTTTCGCCCGACAGCGCGGCGATCGCCTTCAACAGCAGCTTGCGTTCCGCCAGCCGGGTGACGCCGAGGTCCTTGAGGTCCTCGTTGGTCAGTTCGGGTAATAACGCGGCGTCGATGCCGTTTTCTTCGAATGACGCCGCATGCTGCTGGAACCCGTGGCTCTTCAGCCAGGCTCTGACGTCCATACCCCGTCCCCCCAGGGTTTCGCGGGCATGATAGCATTAAAACGAGGCGGTTCGGCGAGTCCGGCGCCTCAGTCGACCGCGAGCGCTACGACCGCCAGCACTAGCGCGGCCGCCGCAACCGCGGCGACGAACAGCAGGCCAAGTCCGCCGCCGCCCCGCTGGCCCGGCCTGCGGCCGCGCATGGCGGCCACCGTGTCGGGATGTAGCTTCAGGCCGCCTTCCGTGACCATTGCCGCCAAGTCTTCGGCGCGGGCCAGGGTCGACGGGAGACGCTCCAGAATGTCCAGCCCGTTGCCGAGGGCTTCGCGCAGGCGCGCCTCGGGTCCACGGTTTACGATCATCCACTGTTCGATCAGTGGCCGCGCCAGCAGCCACATGTTGACGCCGGGATTGAGTTTGCGGCCCACGCCTTCGGCCACCAGCATGGACTTCTGCAACAACAGCAGTTCCGGCCGGGTCTCCATTTCGAAGGTCTCGGTAATCTGGAACAGCTGCGCCAAGAGGCGCGCGATGGAGATTTCTTCCAGCGGCCGGCCGAACAGCGGCTCGCCGATCGATCGCACGGCTTGTTTGAAGGCGTCGCGCGATTTATGCCTTGGCACATAGCCCGCCTCGAAATGCACGTCCGCCACCCGATCGTAGTCGCGGTCCAGGAAGCCCAGCAGCATATCCGCCAGATAGTTGCGGGAACTGCGGTCCAGCCGCCCCATGATCCCGAAATCCACCGGCGTGAGAATCCCGTCTTCGGTGACGAACATGTTTCCGGGATGCATGTCGGCGTGGAAGAAGCCGTCCCGGAACACCTGCAAAAAGAAGATCCGCGCCGCGGTCTCCAGGAGGGCGTCGATGTCGTAGTCGGCTTCGTCCTGTTGCGGGACCTCGTCGATGTTGACGCCGTGCACCCGTTCCAGCGTCAGCACCCTGCGGCCGGTCCGTTGCCAGTCGACCTCCGGCACTTCGAAACCCTCGTCCTCGGCGGTGTTCTCCTTCAGCTCCGACGCCGCCGCGGCCTCCAGCCGCAGGTCCATCTCGATGGTGACCGACTCCTCGAAGGTCTCGACCACGGCGACCGGCTTCAGCCGGCGCAACGCCGGCATGGTGCGTTCTGCGATTCCGGCCAGCCAGTAGAACAGCTCCAGGTCCTTCTGGATTCGTGCCCTGACGCCGGGCCGCAGGATTTTTACCGCGACCTCGCGCCCTTCGGGCGTGACGGCGAAATGGACCTGGGCGATCGATGCGGCGGCGACCGGCGTTGGCTCGAATTCCGCGAACAGCTCTTCCAAAGGCGCGCCCAGGTCCGCCTCCAGCACCGCCTTGGCCTCTTCGGTGGGAAACGGCGGCAGACTGTCCTGCAGGCCGCTCAGATCCTCTGCGACTTCCTCGCCGACCAGGTCCGAGCGCACCGACAGCGCCTGGCCCAGCTTGATGAAGGTCGGCCCCAGGTCCGTCAGGGCGCGCGCCAGCCGTTCGCCCGGCCGGCCTTCGGTGCGCTTGCGCCCGGCCATAAACCGGGCCAGCAGGGCGACCGGACGGGTCGCATCCAGCATTTGCAGCGGGAACAACGCGTCGTAGCGGGCCAGCGTGCGGCCGATCGCGATCAGGCGGAGAACGTTTGAGGCGGCCTGGAACATGCGCGACCTGATATCACGGACGACGGAGGCGGGCGAGGGCGCGGCGGTTGCGCGCCGTCAGATCCGCCACGCGGAGTGGATGGCGGCGATGCCGCCGGAGAGATTGCGGTAGGCGACCTTGTCCAGGCCCGCGTCCTTCATCATTCCGGCCAGCCGGTCCTGGTTGGGGAAGCGGCGGATGCTCTCGACAAGATAGACATAGCTTTCCCGGTCCTGGGCCACGACCTGGCCCAGCGCCGGCAGGACGGAGTAGGAATAGGTGTCGTAAAGACGGTCCAGCACCGGCAGGATCACGGTGGAGAATTCCAGACACAAAATCCGGCCGCCCGGGCGCAGGACGCGGCGCGCCTCCGCCAGCGCCCGGTCGATATGGGTCACGTTGCGCAGGCCGAAGGCGATCGTATAGGCGTCGACGCTGCGGTCGGCGACCGGCAGCGCTTCGGCGTCGCCGACGATCCAGTCGAGCTGCGCGAGCCGGCCCGCGTCGATGGCCCGGTCGCGCCCGCGCCCGACCATCGCCTCGGTCAGATCGCAGACGCTGACCCGGCCGCCGCCTGCGTCCAGAAAACGAAAGGCGACGTCGCCGGTGCCGCCGGCAACGTCCAGCAGGTGCATCGCGGGGCGCGGCCGCAGCCAGTCGATCAAGGCCGTCTTCCACAGCCGGTGAACGCCGCCCGTCATCAGATCGTTCATCAGGTCGTAGCGGCCGGCGACCGAGGAAAACACGCCGCGCACCAAACCGGGTTTCTCGTCGGCCGCGACGTCGCGGGCGCCGAAACTGGAGGTGTCGTTTCGTTCGTTCTGCATGGGCTGCAGACCATAGCGCGCGGCCCCCGGCGATGCTAGAACGCGGCCATGCCCGAACTGCCCGAAGTCGAGACCGTTTGCCGGGGATTGCGGCCGCACCTGGTGGGCCGCGTGCTGCGGCAAATCGACCAGCGCCGCCCCGATCTGAGGTTTCCGTTCCCGGCCGGGTTCCGCGACCGTCTGGCCGACCGCCGGGTGGTCGCTGTCGACCGGCGCGCAAAATACATCCTGATCCATCTGGACGACGGTGCGGTGTGGCTGATCCATTTGGGCATGTCCGGCCGTTTCGTCGTGAACGGTGCGGCGGACGCGGCGGCCACCTCAGCGCAACGCGGCCACAACAGCGGCTGGGCGTTCGAGGGCCGGCACGACCACCTGGTGGTCCAGCTGGACGACGGCGCGGTGCTGACCTTCAACGATCCGCGCCGCTTCGGTTTCATGGACCTGTTTCCCGGCGCCGCGCTGGACGGGCATCCCCGGTTGAGCGGCCTGGGACCCGAGCCGCTGGATCCCGCATTCGATGCGGGCTATCTGGACCGCGCACTGACCGGCAAAAAGACGCCGATCAAGGCGGCGCTGCTGGACCAGGCGGTGGTGGCGGGTCTGGGCAACATCTATGTCTGCGAGGCCCTGTGGCATGCCGGCCTGTCGCCGCGGCGCACGGCCGCAACGGTGCCGGGCAAGCGGGCGGCGCGCCTGGTTCCGGCGATCAAATCGGTGCTTTCCGCCGCAATCGATGCCGGCGGTTCGTCGCTGCGGGACTTCGTGCATGCGACCGGCGAACTGGGCTACTTCCAGCATCGCTGGCAGGTCTACGACCAGGAAGTCGCGGCATGCCGTTTTGATGACTGCAACGGCGCCATCCGCCGCATCGTGCAGAGCGGCCGGTCCACTTTCTATTGTCCGGGGCACCAGCGATAGTGATAAAGCCATGCGCCATTGCACGCCTTCCGGCCCTGGTCATGGCGGTCATGGTCTGGATGGCCACGGCCACTGCGCAGGAGTTTCTTGAGGGGCTGGAGGACGTTCCGCTGATGCCCGGACTGTCCACGGTGGAGGATGCGGGCATGGTGTTCGACACGCCCGGCGGGCGGATCGTGGAGAGCTATGCCACCGGCGCGCTGGACCGCGGCCAGGTCATCGGGTTTTATGCCGAAACCTTGCCGGCGCTTGGTTGGTCGGCGGTGTCGGAGGTGCGCTACGTGCGCGAAGGTGAGGTGCTGGTACTGGATCTGTTCGGCCCGGATCGCGACCTGCTGGTCCGGTTCACTCTGGCCCCTGAATAGCCGCCGCGCGGCGGCGGGATCGCAAAGACACTAACGGGAGACACTGCATCGATGGCGCAGGAGCATATCAATGTCGAAATTCAAGGTGCGGTCGGGCTGATCACGCTCAACCGGCCGAAAGCGCTGAACGCCTTGTGCGCCGACCTGGTTCGCGAACTGGGCGAGGCGCTGGACACGTTCGAGGCGAATGACGAGATCGGGGCGATCGTCCTGACCGGATCGGAAAAGGCGTTTGCAGCGGGCGCGGACATCAAGGAGATGGCGGGCAAGACCTACATGGACGCCTATCTCGAAGATTTCATCACGGACGGATGGGAGCGCGTGTCGACCGTCCGCAAGCCGATCATCGCGGCGGTCGCGGGCTACGCTCTTGGCGGCGGCTGCGAGGTCGCGATGATGTGCGATTTCATCATCGCCGCGGAGAACGCCAAGTTCGGCCAGCCGGAAATCACGCTGGGCACCATCCCCGGCGCCGGTGGAACCCAGCGCCTGACCCGGTACGTGGGCAAATCCAAGGCCATGGACATGTGCCTGTCCGGCCGCATGATGGATGCGGCGGAGGCCGAACGCTCTGGCCTTGTCAGCCGCGTGGTTCCGCCCGAAGAGCTGCTGGAAGAAGCCATCAAGACGGCCCAGCGCGTGGCCAAACTCTCCCGGCCCGTCGTCATGATGGCCAAGGAATGCGTTAACCGGGCCTACGAGACCACGCTGGAGGAAGGCATTCGGTTCGAGCGTCGGGTGTTCCATTCGACCTTCGCCACCGAAGACCAGAAAGAAGGCATGGCCGCCTTCGTGGACAAGCGCGAAGCCAAGTTCCAGGGCCGCTGAGCGGGCGCCCGCCCCCGGGCTTGACCTGGGCGGCGGGCCGGCCTATAAGCCGCGCGCCGGCTGGCCGAGGCACGGTTGTCGATGCTTGGCCGGAAGGCGGCAACAAGGACGAAAGACGACATGGCAAACATCAAGTCAGCGAAAAAGCGCATCCGCCAGGAGCAGAAGCGCACGGACACAAACCGGGCGCGGATGAGCCGGGTGCGCAGCTATGTGCGCAAGGTTGAAGACGCGATTGGCGGCGGCGACAAGAAGGCGGCGGAAGCGGCGTTGCACGCAGCGATGCCCGAACTGCAGCGGGGCGTGACGAAGGGCGTGCTTCACAAGAACACCGCGTCGCGCAAGATCTCGCGGCTGTCCAAGCGGGTGAAGGCTCTGTAGCCTGACCGTACCGCTTTACGGACCAAGGCCGCGTTCTTCGACGCGGCCTTTTTCGTGCCCAAGCGACGCCCTGGATGCGTGGTTATGCAGCACGCAGTGACCGTTTTGAGATTCTCTGCGCCGCGCCAAAGACATCACGATGTCAACAGATTTATTTTCGCAAATTGCAAAATCGCCGTCTTGTCATCAGACCGTCATACCGATAAAGTTAATCCCCAAGACAGTTGTGGATACGCGCTTTTACTTTCAATTGAAAGTAATCGAAAGAACAGTTAAAAAGATGACAAGCATTGAAAATCGTTTGATTGGAAGTATGTCATCGCTTGCGTTTCCTCAATGCTGTCAATCAGTCAAAATCGTGGGTGCGGCCGCCGGCCACGGGGGGTTGGTTGCCGTCGGGAGTGTGTTTTTTTCAGGGGGCCGTGCACTTCGGATGCGGCGCCCAGGGGTCGGTTCTCTTCCCTGACCGTTCAAGGCGTCTTTCGATGATTTCGAGGTCGGCGCCGCGTTGAGGGGCTTCGAGGGCCTGTTGCTGTTGCACTTGGATTCGTAAATGCGCTTCTGCGGTCGCCTAGCCGGCCGAAGGGTCGTGCGGATCCGGGCATAGGGGTCCGGCGTGTTTCGTCGGACAGGTGCGGCGCGGAGAGAGAGTCGTTGCCGACAATGGTCCGTGAACGCGGCGGGGGGCGAACACGGCGGGGCTTGGGGTGTGTCGGACATGGATCAATTGCTTGCCGCGAAGTGGGCAAGAATTCGGGCCAGAATGCGGGCGGAGTTTGGCGAGACGGCGTATCGAAGCTGGCTCAAGCCGCTGACGCTAGAAGGCGCAAACAACAACCGGGTTCGCCTGCTGGTGCCCACCCGGTTCATGCGGAACTGGATCGAATCCCAATACGGTGCGCGCCTGGGGGCGCTGTGGGAGGCTGAGGACCCCTCCGTCAAGGCTGTGGATATTGCGCTCGCCGGGGGACGGGCCATTTCCGAGGCCGATCCCGGCACCGACGAACAGGTGGTGGAAGCGGACAGGGATATCTCCGCGCCCCTGGACCAGCGCTTCAGCTTCGACAACTTCGTGGTCGGCAAGCCGAACGAACTGGCCTTCGCCGCGGCGCGCCGGGTGGCCGAGGCTTCGCAGGTGCCGTTCAATCCGCTGTTTCTGTTCGGCGGCGTCGGCCTGGGCAAGACCCACCTGATGCATGCGATCGCCTGGCACATCCGCAAGACGACCCCGTCCCGCCGGATCATCTATCTGTCCGCCGAGAAGTTCATGTACCAGTTCATCCGGGCGCTTCGGTACAAGGACACGATGGCGTTCAAGGAGCAGTTCCGCTCGGTCGACGTCCTGATGATCGATGACGTGCAGTTTATTGCCGGCAAGGAGAACACCCAGGAGGAGTTCTTCCACACCTTCAACGCCCTGGTGGACCAGAATCGGCAGGTGGTGATCTCCGCCGACAAATCGCCGGCCGAACTGGAAGGAATCGAAGACCGCATGAAGTCGCGGCTTGGCTGGGGCCTGGTTGCCGAGCTGCATTCAACCACGTACGAGCTGCGGCTGGGCATCCTGCAGTCCAAGGCCGAGCAGATGAAGGCCCAGATCCCCGGCAAGGTGATGGAATTCCTGGCCCACAAGATCACCTCGAACGTACGCGAACTGGAAGGCGCCCTGAACCGCATCGTGGCCTATGCGAACCTGGTGGGCCGGCCGATCAATCTGGACAACACCCAGGACGTTCTGCACGACATCCTGCGCGCGAACGACCGCCGGATCACGATCGAGGAGATCCAGAAACGCGTCGCCGAGCACTACAACATCAAGCTCTCCGAGATGCACTCGTCGCGCCGCAGCCGCGCGATCGCCCGCCCGCGCCAGGTGGCGATGTATCTGGCAAAGCAACTCACGGCGCGGTCGCTGCCGGAGATCGGCCGCAAGTTCGGCGGGCGCGACCACACCACGGTGATGCATGCAGTCCGCAAGATCGACGAGCTGCGCCAGACGGATGCCGGCTTCGCCGAGGATGTGGAGCTGTTGCGGCGCATGCTGGAGGGCTGAGGACCCGCGCGCGATGTCTGTGCGCCGGGCCCGGGCGAGAGGGTTCGACGGCCGCCGAACGGCCTGCGGCCACCCGCCGATTCGGTTCGGCGGGCGATCGTCTGCCGCCGGTGCCGAGCTGACCGCGAACGGACGCTCTAAAGACGCAAAGAGCCGTTAAATAACAAAAACTTAGACCCTCCCCTTTTGGGCGCAAAAGGGGTGCGCGGCGGCGTGTCACATGCTATATTTCGCGCCCGATTGCGTGACCCGCCACGACACTTCAGCTTGGCACACGTTACAGGGACCACATGGGCGGTATTGGCCGGACGGGTTCACCGTTCCGCCAGCCGTAATTGACCATTTTTGGGGCGACCGTAAGACAAAGATGAAACTGACAATTGAACGTTCCGCACTGCTTGGCGCCTTGAGCCACGAGCAGAGCGTCGTCGAACGCCGCAACACGATTCCGATCCTTTCGAACATCCTGCTGGAGGCCGCCGAAGGCGGCTTGAGTCTGACGGCGACGGACATGGACCTCGCGGTGATCGAGACGGTGCCGGCCAGCGTCGGGGCGGCTGGGGCCGTCACGGTGGCGGCGCACACCTTCTACGACATCGTTCGCAAGCTGCCCGACGGTGCGCAGATCGAGCTGGACGCCAGCGGCGAGGGCGACCAGATGAGCCTGGTCGCGGGCCGGTCGCGCTTTACGCTGCAGACCCTGCCGACGGCCGACTTTCCGGTGATGACCAGCGGCGACCTTCCGTTCAAATACGCGCTGGATGCGGACGAGCTTCGGTCGATCATCGATCGCACGCGCTTCGCCATCTCCACAGAAGAGACGCGCTACTACCTGAACGGCATCTACCTGCACGTTAAGGAGCAGGACGGCAAGCAGGTCCTGCGCGCCGTGGCGACGGACGGGCACCGGCTGGCCCGGGTCGAAATCGACATGCCCGAGGGCGCCGCCGGAATGCCTGGCGTCATCATCCCGCGAAAGACGGTCGTGGAGCTGCGCAAGCTGGTGGACGAGGCCGAAGGTCCGATCGACATCGCGCTGTCGGACACCAAGGTGCGTTTCTCGTTCCAGAGCGCGGTGCTGACGTCGAAGCTGATCGATGGGACTTTTCCGGATTACGAGCGGGTCATTCCCGAAGGCAACGACAAGTGCCTGACCGTCGAATGCGCCCAGTTTGCCGACGCGGTCGACCGCGTTGCGACGATCTCCACGGAGAAGTCGCGGGCGGTCAAGCTGAACATCGACCAGAACGCCCTGACCCTTTCGGCCTCGAGCCCGGACAGCGGCACGGCGATCGAAGAGCTGCCGGTGGACTACGAAAAGGACGGTATCGAGATCGGGTTCAACTCGCGCTACCTCCTGGACATCACACAGCAGATCGGGGCGGGCACGGCCGAATTTGCAATGGCCGACGCCGCTTCTCCGACGATCGTGCGCGACGTCTCGGACCAGAGGGCGTTGTACGTTCTGATGCCGATGCGCGTGTGAGGACGGGAACCTGGGCATCGCCAACCCTGTTGAAAGCGCCGCGCCGGCGGTCCTTGCGGTCAGAAAACTGGTTCTAACCGCGTTCCGCTGTTATGCGGGCTGCCGGCTGGAGCCGGACGGCCGGCCGGTCGTCCTGACCGGGCCGAACGGCGCCGGCAAAACCAACTTGTTGGAGGCGATCTCGTTCCTGGCGCCGGGGCGCGGCCTGAGGCGGGCGCGGATCGCCGACCCGGACCGGCATGGCCAGTCCGATAGCTGGGCGGTCGCCGCCGAGCTGGAAACCGCGTGCGGACCGGTTCAGATCGGCACGGGACGGGAGCCCGGGACGGAACGGCGGGTGGTCCGCATCAACGGCGCGACGGTCAAGAACCAGGCCATGCTGGCCGAATATGTCTCGGTGGTCTGGATGACGCCGCAACTGGACCGCCTGTTCCTTGACGGTGCGGGCGTGCGGCGCCGGTTCCTGGATCGGTTGGTATACGGTTTCGATCCCGCCCATGCGGGGCGCGTTGCCGGTTACGAGCAGGCGCTGCGCGAACGGTCCCGCCTGTTGAAGACCGGCGCCCGCGACGACGCCTGGGTCGGCGCCCTGGAGCGCCAGATGGCCGAGCGCGGCGTTGCGATCGCAGCGGCGCGACGCGAGATGGCGGCCCGGCTGGACGCCGCCTGCCGGACCGCATCGGGGCCCTTTCCCGGGGCTTCGGTCGGGATCGAGGGCGACGTGGAGGCCTGGCTGGATTCGGTTCCGGCGCTGACGGCGGAGGAGCGGCTGCGGACCGCGCTGGCGGAAGGGCGTGCCGGCGACGCGGAAGCCGGCGGCGCCGCCGTCGGGCCCCACCGGTCCGATCTGGCGGTTCGCCATGTGGAAAAGGACATGCCAGCCGCGCTTTGCTCGACGGGCGAACAAAAGGCCCTGCTGATCGCAATCGTGCTGGCCGATCTCAGGTTGCAGGCCGCCGAGCGCGGCACGGTCCCATTGCTGCTGCTGGATGAGGTGGCGGCGCACTTGGACGAAGAGATCCGGGCGGCCCTGTTCCAAACGATCCTGGAATTGGGCGCGCAGGCCTGGCTGACCGGGACGGACGCGGGCCTCTTCGCCCCCTTGGGTGACCGTGTGCAGCGCTACGCGGTCGAGGATGCGGCTCTGGTCCGGACGTGAGCTTTAACAGTTTGACTCGAACAGAAAGACAAGTGTGACGGCCATGAGTGACACGGCCCAGAATACTCCTGCCGAAGAGTACGGCGCTGACTCCATCAAGGTGTTGCGCGGCTTGGACGCCGTGCGCAAGCGCCCGGGCATGTATATCGGCGACACCGATGACGGTTCCGGTCTGCACCATATGGTGTACGAGGTCGTCGACAACGCGATCGACGAGGCACTGGCCGGGCACTGCGACAAGGTCGATGTGGTGCTAAACGGCGACGGCTCGGTCACGGTCCGCGACAACGGCCGCGGCATTCCCACCGACATCCACGCCGAGGAAAAGGTGTCGGCGGCGGAGGTCATCATGACCCAGCTCCATGCCGGCGGGAAGTTCGACCAGAATTCCTACAAGGTGTCCGGCGGGCTGCACGGGGTCGGCGTTTCGGTGGTGAACGCGCTGTCGGAGTGGCTGCACCTAACGATCAAGCGGGACGGCAAGATCCACAAAATGAGCTTCGCGGACGGCGAGGCGCAGGGGCCGCTGGTAGTGATCGGCGATGCCGGAGAAGACCCCGGCACAGAGATCGCGTTCCTGCCGTCCGACCGGACATTCTCGAAGACGGATTTCGACTTCGCGACGCTGGAGCACCGATTGCGCGAGCTGGCCTTCCTTAATTCCGGAGTCGCCATCGCGCTGACCGACGCGCGCAGTCCCGAGCCCAAGATCGTGGAAATGCACTACGAGGGCGGCATCGAGGCTTTCGTGAAGTGGCTGGATCGCTCGACCTCGCCTCTGCACGAGCCGCCCATCGTGATCGGCGGCGAACGGGACGGGGTGACCCTGGAAGCGGCGCTGCAGTGGAACGACAGCTATCACGAGACGATGCTGTGCTTCACGAACAACATCCCCCAGCGGGACGGCGGAACCCACCTTGCCGGCTTCCGCGGTGCCTTGACGCGCCAAGTCAACAACTACGCGGCCGACAGCGGCATCGCCAAGAAGGATAAGGTGTCGGTGTCAGGCGACGACGCGCGCGAGGGCCTGACATGCGTACTGTCCGTCAAGGTCCCGGACCCCAAGTTCTCCAGCCAGACCAAGGACAAGCTGGTCTCGTCGGAAGTGCGCCCGATCGTCGAATCGATCATCAACGAAAAACTGAACCAGTGGTTCGAAGAACACCCCGCCGAGGCCAAGCGGGTGGTGCAGAAGGTCGTCGAAGCGGCGCTGGCCCGCGAGGCGGCGCGCAAGGCGCGCGAGCTGACCCGGCGCAAGGGCGCCCTGGACGTGGCCAACCTTCCCGGAAAGCTGGCCGACTGCCAGGAACGCAATCCGGCGGAGGCGGAATTGTTTATCGTCGAGGGCGACAGCGCCGGCGGTTCCGCCAAGCAGGGCCGCGACCGCCTGTACCAGGCGATCCTGCCCCTGCGCGGCAAGATCCTGAACGTGGAACGGGCGCGGTTCGACAAGATGCTGTCCTCGGCCGAGATCGGCACGCTGATCGCGGCGCTGGGCACCGGCATCGGGCGCGACGACTTCGATCCCGGCAAGGTCCGCTATCACCGGGTCATCATCATGACCGACGCCGACGTCGACGGCAGCCACATCCGCACGCTGTTGCTGACGTTCTTTTTCCGGCAGATGCCGGAACTGATTGAGCGCGGCTATCTCTACATCGCCCAGCCGCCGCTCTATCAGGCCAAGAAGGGCGAAAAGTCCGTGTATCTGAAGGACGACGCCGATCTGGACGCTTTCCTGATCGAAAACGGGCTTTCCGGCGCCGTTTTCGTCGGCGCGGACGGAACGCAACGCGCCGGCGCGGATCTCTCCGCCCTGGTCGAGCAGGCCCGCACGGTCAAGCACCTGCTGGCGCCGATGGCGCGGAAAGTCGGCAACCAGAGCGTCGTGGAGCAGGCGGCCGTCGCCGGGGTGCTGAGTCCCCAGATCCTGGAAGAGCCGGCCAACGCCGAAGCCGCGGCCTCCTATGTCGCGCAGCGCCTGGACGCCCTGGCCGAAGAAACCGAACGGGGCTGGACCGGACAGCCGCGGCCGGACGGCGGCCTCGCCTTCACGCGCGTGGTGCGCGGGGTGCAGGAACGCTGCGAGATCGACGGCGACCTGATCCGCAGCGCCGAGGCCCGCCAACTCAACAGCATGGCGGCGGAACTGCAGGTGCTCTACGGCGACCGCCACGGGACCCTGACGATCAAGGAAACCGAACACAAGGTCGTCGGTCCGGTGGCGCTGGTGGAGGCGGTGATGGAACAGGGCCGCAAGGGCATCTCGATCCAACGCTACAAGGGGTTGGGCGAGATGAACCCGGATCAGTTGTGGGAAACGACGCTGGACCGCAACGCCCGCACGCTGTTGCAGGTCAAGATCAACCACGCCGACGATGCGGCCGAGGTGTTTTCGAAGCTGATGGGCGACGTGGTTGAACCCAGGCGCGAGTTTATCCAGGAGAACGCCCTGGAGGTGGCGCATCTGGACGTCTAGGACCGCGGGCGGGCGCGGCCTGCTGCGGGCCCTTGCGTTCGCCGGACTGCTGTGCCCGGCGGCGGCGGAAAGCAGCACCTGGCAGGTGCCGCAAGGCATCGTCGCCCAGCTCGATCAATTCCAGGAACTGCGAAACCTGCCGCGCGCGCGGGACGAGGCGGTCATCGGCTACGTCAAGGAGAACGCCGACAGTCTGCCGCCCTTTTTTTCTCATGGAAATGGCGCGGCGCCTGTACCCGTCCGACAGGGACGAGGCGCTGTGGTGGTACCATGTGGGCTATATCCGCGGGCTCTACGACGCCCTTAGGTGCGCCGACAAGACGGCCGCGAACGGGCTGAGCATCCTCAACAAGATCGCACCCGAGGTCGCCGGAATGGCGGAGCGGGACCAGACCGCCTTTCGCCGCCGCGGGCTGGAGGTTCTCGAATGGCAGGGCCTTTATCAGTCCCAGGCATCGCCTTGGTGGATTTGCTCGCACGGGGAACGGGCGATGCGGAACGTCGCGGAAGGCAGGCCGGCTCAGGACCCGGTCTGGCTGCGGCCGCGGCGGGTCTGGCCGAAGATCCGGGCCAAGCTGACAGCGGACTTCACCACGGTGTTTATCGAGCTTGAACCCTTGAATCCCGCGCCTCCACCGGCCAGATTGGACTGAGTCTCACCGTGGTCCGGTTTTGACGGGGCGGCGAGTCCGCTTGCCGCGAGCGGTAAGTTTCGATAAAGGTAGCGGGATTTTCGAAAACGCAGGAATCGGCACGGATGCCCGTCAAGGCCCAGTCCCTGAGTGAGGTTCAAACGAGCTTCACATACGAAGAACTGATCGAATGCGCGAAAGGCAGGCTCTTCGGGCCCGGCAATGCTCAATTGCCGATGCCGAACATGCTGATGCTCGACCGCATCGTCTCGATCACACGCGATGGCGGCGACCACGGCAAGGGCCATATTCTGGCGGAGCTGGACATCAAGCCCGACCTCTGGTTCTTCGGCTGCCACTTCAAGGGCGATCCGGTCATGCCCGGTTGCCTGGGGCTGGACGCCATGTGGCAGCTGGTCGGCTTCTTTCTCGGCTGGGTGGGCGGTCTGGGCAAGGGGCGCGCCCTGGGCGTCGGCGAAGTCAAGCTGTTCGAGCAGGTTCTGCCGACGGCCCGCAAAGTCACCTACGAGATCAATCTCAAACGGGTCATCATGGGCCGGCTGATCATGGGTGTCGCCGACGGCATCATGAAGGTGGACGGCAAGCCGGCCACCGAGGCGACGAACATGAAGGTCGGCCTGTTTCGGCCCACCGAAGGCTGACACCTCACCGGGATACGCATATGCGGCGCGTCGTCGTCACCGGGCTGGGAATCGTTTCCAGCATCGGTAACAACAAGGAAGAAGTGCTGGACTCACTGATGACCGGCAAGTCCGGCATCGAGTTCTGCCAGGATTACCAGGATCGCGGGTTCCGTTCGCAGGTCCACGGCGCGCCGAAACTGGACCCGAAGGAGCATGTGGACCGCAAGCTGCTGCGGTTCATGGGCGACGGCGCCGCCTACAATAACATCGCCATGAAGCAGGCGCTGGCCGACTCCGGGCTGGAGGAGAACGAGATCTCCAACGAGCGGACCGGGCTGATCATGGGGTCCGGCGGTCCTTCGACCAAGAATCTGTTGTGGGCCTGGGACACGGCGCGGGAGAAGAGCGCCAAGCGGGTGGGTCCCTACATGGTGCCGCGGGCCATGTCCTCGACCAATTCGGCGACGCTGGCCACGCCCTTCGAGATCAAGGGCGTGAACTATTCGATCAGTTCGGCCTGTTCAACCAGCGCCCACTGCATCGGCAACGGTGCCGAATTGATCCAGTGGGGCAAGCAGGACATCGTCTTCGCCGGCGGCGGCGAGGAGCTGGACTGGACCATGACGGTCCTGTTCGACGCCATGCCGGCGCTGTCATCGAACTATAACGACGCGCCCGAGAAGGCGAGCCGCGCCTACGACAAGAACCGGGACGGGTTCGTGATCGCCGGCGGCGGCGGCGTTGTGGTCCTGGAAGAGCTGGAACACGCGAAGGCCCGGGGCGCGAAGATCTACGGCGAGATCGTCGGCTATGCCGCCAATTCCGATGGATACGACATGGTCCAGCCGTCGGGAGAAGGCGCCATGCGGTGCATGAAGCTGGCCTTGGCCGGGTCGAACGTGCCGGTCGGCTATATCAACACCCACGGAACGTCGACGCCCGCCGGAGATATCGTCGAGTTGAAGGCGATCCGCGAGGTGTTCGGCGACCACGTGCCGGCGATCAGCTCGACCAAGTCGCTGACCGGCCATTCCCTGGGCGCGACCGGCGTCCAGGAATCGATCTATTCACTGCTGATGCTGGGGCATGACTTCATCGCGGCGTCGGCCAACATCGACGAGCTGGATCCGGAGGCAGAAGGGTTCCCGATCGTGCAGGAACGGGTCGACAATGCGGGTCTGGAATGCGTGATTTCCAACAGCTTTGGGTTCGGAGGCACGAACGCCACGCTGGTCATGAAACGATACGAAGCGTGAGATAGGCGGGGCCGCAACGGCCCCGTTGGTTTTGTAAGGGGGGAGTGGCAGCAAGGTGCGCCCGGCATTGCAGGAAGAATCGGCCGTAAAAGGCCTTATGGCGGGAAAACGCGGGCTGATAATGGGCGTTGCCAACGACCATTCCATAGCCTGGGGCATCGCGCGGATGCTGGCCCATCAGGGCGCGGATCTGGCCTTCACCTACCAGGGCGAGTCGTTCGAACGGCGGGTCAGGCCGCTGGCCGAAAGCGTCGACGCCAAGATCATCGTTCCGTGCGACGTCGAGGCCGAGGAAAGCCTGGACGCGGTCTTCGATGCGGTGACCGAGAGCTGGGACCGGCTGGACTTCGTCGTTCACGCCATCGCCTATTCCGACAAGGACGAACTGGGCGGCAGGTATGTGAATACGTCGCGTCAGAACTTTGCCAGAACGCTGGACATCTCTTGTTTTTCCTTCACCGCGATCGCGCGGCGGGCCGAACCGCTGATGACCGAGGGCGGAAGTCTGCTGACGCTGACCTATTCGGGATCCGAACGGGTCATGCCGTCCTACAATGTCATGGGCGTGGCAAAGGCCGCGTTGGAGGCCAGCGTGCGTTATCTGGCCGCGGATCTGGGGCGCGCCGGCATCCGGGTCAACGCGCTGTCGGCCGGCCCGATGCGGACCCTGGCCGGCTCGGCCATTTCCGGCGCACGGTTTACCTACAAATGGCAGGGCGAGAACGCGCCGCTGCGGCGCAACGTCACCTTGGACGATGTCGGCGGCGGGGCGCTGTATCTCCTGTCCGACCTGTCGGCAGGCGTGACCGGTGAGGTGATGCACGTCGACAGCGGCTATCATGCGATCGGGATGGCCGCCCCGCCCGCGGACTAAACCGCATGCATCTTCTGGCCGCCGCACCTGGCCAAGTCATCGACGGTTCAGAGGCGGTCGATCTGGGCCAATCGCCGGCTGACATCGTTTACCTGAGCGCAGCGGACAGCGAGATCGCCTGCCTTGCCGCGGCGCAGGCCCGGCGTCTGGCCGAAACGCCGGATGCCCCCAGCCTGCGGCTCGCCAATCTCATGCACCTGGCGCACAACATGTCCGTCGACCTGTATGTGGTACAGGTCCTGGACCATGCCAGGCTGATCGTCGTGCGCTTGCTGGGCGGCCGCGGCTATTGGAGCTATGGCGTCGACCAGCTGGTCGAACTGGCGCGCCGCCGTTCGATTCCGCTGGCGCTGTTGCCCGGCGACGACCAGCCCGACCCGGATCTCACGGGGTTGTCGACGCTGGACGGGGCGGCCCGCCACCGGATCTGGCAGTACGGCGTTCACGGCGGGACCGACAATGCGGTCAACCTGTTGCGCTATGCGGCAACCTTGCTGGGCGGCGCTGCGCCCTGGCGAGAACCGGCTCCACTGTTGCGGGCCGGCCTCTATTGGCCCGGCAAGGAAAACCCGGCCCTGGAAGACCTGCCGGCGCCGGGTCCTTCCGGCACGGCCGCCGTCGTGTTCTATCGGGCCCTGGTCCAGGGCGGAAACACCGCCGTTATCGACAGTCTGATAGCGGCGCTGGCGGATCGGGGCATGGCCGCGCTGCCGGTCTATGTCTCCAGCCTGAAGGACCCGGTGGCCGCGGCGACGCTGGAGGCGTTGTTTGCAGAACGGCCGCCGTTGGTGATCCTGAACGGCACCGGATTCGCGGTTTCCACGCCGGGCGGGGCGCGGGCCGAAACCCCCTTCGATGCGTCGGGATGCCCGGTGCTGCAGATCGTCTTTTCCGGTGGCGACCGGGACGGCTGGCGCGCCGGTCAGGCCGGACTGGGCGCGCGGGACATCGCCATGAATGTGGCGCTGCCGGAGGTCGACGGCCGCGTGATCACCCGCGCCGTGTCTTTCAAAAGCGCAGGCCAGCGCGATCCCAGCACCCAGGCTGACATCGTCGTCTACAGGCCCGAACCCGGCCGCTGCGGTTTCGTGGCGGAACTGGCGGCGCGCTGGGCCGCGCTGTCCAGCACCCCGGCGGCGGACCGGCGCGTGGCCATCGTGCTGGCGAACTATCCGAACCGCGACGGCCGGCTGGGCAACGGCGTCGGCCTGGACACGCCTGCCGGGACCGTGCGTGTGCTCCAGGCTTTGGCGGAGGCTGGCTACAGCATTCAGGACATGCCGGCGGATGGCGCCGACCTGGTGGACCGCCTGCTGGCCGGGCCCACCAACGCCGCCGTGGAGGGCCGCGCCGTCACCGAGACCCTGGAGGCCGGCGCCTACCGCGCCTTCTTCCAGGACCTGCCGAAGGACGTCCGACAGGCGGTCGAGGCGCGCTGGGGCCCGCCCGAGGACGATCCGTTCTATCTGGGTTCCCGAGCGGCGTTCGCGATCCCGGCGTTCCGCTGCGGCCATGTCGCCATTGGGCTGCAGCCGGCCCGCGGCTACAACATCGATCCCCAGGCAAGCTATCACGACCCCGACCTGGTCCCGCCGCACGGCTATCTGGCGTTTTATTGCTGGTTGCGGCAGGAATTCGCCGCGCATGCGGCGGTTCACATGGGCAAGCACGGAAACCTCGAGTGGCTTCCGGGCAAGGCGCTGGCGTTGTCGGAGGCGTGTTATCCCGAAGCGGCCCTGGGGCCGATGCCCCATCTTTATCCCTTCATCGTCAACGATCCCGGCGAGGGAACCCAGGCCAAGCGGCGCAGCCAGGCGGTTATCGTCGACCACCTGACCCCGCCGCTGAGCCGGGCGGAAACCTATGGCCCGCTGAAGGACCTGGAACAGCTTGTCGACGAGTATTACGAGGCCGCCGGGCTCGATCCGCGTCGGCTGACGGTCCTGCGCCGGGATATTCTCTCGCTGGCCGCCACCATAGGCCTGGACCGTGACTGCGGGATCGATGCCGGCGATGCGCCCGATGCGGCATTGGGCAAGCTGGACAATTACCTCTGCGAATTGAAGGAGCTGCAGATTCGCGACGGGCTGCATGTGTTCGGCGCCGCGCCGGCGGCGGGGCAGCTCACAGATCTGCTGGTGGCTTTGGCGCGCGTGCCGCGGGGCGCGGGCGAAGGTTCGGACGCGTCGCTGATCCGGGCCCTGGCCCAGGATCTGGGTCTGGCGTTCGACCCCCTGAACGCGGTGCTGGGCGACGCCTGGGACGGGCCGCGGCCCGATGTCCTGGCGGGGCAAAGCCCCGAGACCTGGCGCAGCGCGGGCGACACCGTGGAACGGCTGGAACTGCTTGCCCGGGCACTGGTCGCTGGCGAGGCGCGGCCGACGGATGCGATGCCCCGAACGGCTGCGGTGCTGGAGGAAGTCGAGGGCGTTATGCGCCCGGCGGTCCTGGCCTGCGGGCCCGCGGAACTGGAAGGCCTGTTGACCGGGCTCGACGGCCGGTTCGTCGAACCCGGCCCGTCGGGCGCGCCGACCCGGGGCCGGCCGGAAGTGCTGCCGACGGGACGGAACTTCTTCTCGGTCGACACCCGCACCGTGCCCACGCCGGCGGCGTGGACCCTGGGCTGGAAATCCGCCGGCCTGATCATGGAACACTACGCCCAGACCCACGGCGGCTGGCCGAAACGCCTCGTGATCTCCGCCTGGGGGACCGCGAACATGCGCACCGGCGGGGACGACGTTGCCCAGGCGCTGGCCCTGATGGGCGTGCGCCCGACCTGGGATCCGGCGTCGCGCCGCGTCACTGGGTTCGAGGTCTTGCCGCTGTCGGTACTGGACCGGCCGCGGGTCGACGTGACCTTCCGGATTTCCGGCTTTTTCCGCGACGCTTTCCCGGGCCTGGTCGCGCTGATCGACTCCGCCGCGCGCGCGGTCGCGGCGCTGGACGAAGCGCCGCGGGACAATCCGCTGGCCGCGGCGGTGACGGAAGAGACCGAACGCCTGGTCGCCGACGGCGCGGACCCGGGGGTCGCGGCGCGGCGGGCAGGCGGGCGCGTGTTCGGCGCCAAGCCCGGCGCCTATGGCGCCGGTCTGCAGGCCCTGATCGACGAACGGGGATGGGAGGACGACCGTGATCTGGCGCGGGCCTATGTGGCGTGGGGCGGTTATCTCTATGCCGGCGGGGTCGAGGGCGAAGCCGCGCACGCCGCGTTCGAGCGCCGCCTGAGCCGTATCGATGCGGTGGTCCAGAACCAGGATAACCGCGAACACGACCTGTTGGACTCAGACGACTATTACCAGTTCGAAGGCGGCGCCGCGGCGGCGGTCCGGGCGCTGTCGGGCGCGCAGCCGGCGCTTTATCACAACGACCATTCCCGCCCCGAGAATCCGCGCGTCCGCACCCTGGACGAAGAGATCGCCCGCGTGGTGCGCGGCCGCGCCGCAAACCCCAAATGGATCCGCGGCGTGATGCGGCACGGCTACAAGGGCGCCTTCGAAATCGCCGCCACCGTGGACTACCTGTTCGCGTTCGCGGCGACGGCGCGCTGCGTCGCCGACCATCATTTCGACGCCCTGTTCGACGCATATCTGCGCGACGCCGCGGTCCGCCATTTCATGGGCGAAGCGAATCCTGCGGCGCGCGACGAGGTTGCGGCGCGGTTTCGCGAGGCCATCGCCCGGGGTCTCTGGCAGCCCAGGGCCAACGACACGCAGGCGATCCTGGACGGGCTGGCGAACCGCGCCAAGGCGCGCCCTGATTCGGCCATGATCGCAGAGTAGGACTCTCAACCGCCGGAACGGATGCCATGAAAACCGAAGGCCTGACACAGGAACAGATCAACGAACGCCACGCCGTCAAGATGGCCAAGAAGAAGGCGGCGCGCGACAAGATCCTTGCCAAAAAGACCAAGGAAAAGGGCCTCTTGATGGTCCATACCGGCAAGGGCAAGGGCAAAAGCACCGCGGCCATGGGCCTGGCCGTGCGCGCCATCGGAAACGGCATGAAGGTGGGCATCGTGCAGTTTGTCAAAGGCGCATGGGAGACCGGGGAACGCGAGGTCCTGGCCAGATTTCCGGAGCTGTGCACCATGCGCGCCATGGGCGAGGGCTTCACCTGGGACACCCAGGACCGCGAGCGCGACGTCGCCGCGGCCAGGTCGGCGTGGAACTACGCAAAGCAGATCATCGCCGATCCCAGCTACAACCTGGTGGTCCTGGACGAGCTGAATATCGTCCTGCGCTACGGCTACCTGCCTCTTGACGAGATCATTGAAACGTTGCGGTCCAAGCCAGAATCACTGCATGTGCTGGTTACGGGCCGCAACGCGAAGGACGAACTGATCGAGATTGCGGATCTGGTGACGGAGATGGGCGACGTGAAGCATCATTTTCGAGACGGCGTGAAGGCGCAGGTGGGGATCGAGTTCTGATGCCGAAAGTTCAACCGAAACGGTGACCGTTCGAAGGGGAACGCGATGATCCGACACTTGAAGACGACAAGGTGGTTTGCGGCGCTGTTGCTGGGCGCCGGTCTGGCGTGGCCGGCCGGCGCCGATGACAAGGGCGTCATCGAAGCGAAGGAACTGGTCAGCGAGGCGCGGTTCACCGTGGAACGGCTGGTCGCAGACGATGCGATCGGCCCGGACGCGCGCGCCCTGTTCGACGACGCAAAGGCCGTGATGATTTTTCCGTCGAACCTGAAGGCGGGGCTTTTCCTGGCCGGCGAGGGCGGTGGGGGGATCCTTCTGGCCCGTGCGGACAATAACGAATGGAGCTATCCCGCCTTCTATACGATGGGAACTGGCTCGGTGGGGCTGCAGGTGGGCGCCCAGGAATCCGAGACGATCATCTTCATCATGTCCGGCGAGGGGCTGGAGGCGCTGTTGGATGGCTCGGCCACGTTCGGGGGGGAACTGAACGCCGCAGCCGGAAGCGCTGGCGAAACCCGGCAGGCGGCAACGACCACCGCCATGGGTCGCGACATTATTTCGTTCGGTTTGAACGACGGCGCCTTCATCGGCGTTAGCATCGAAGGCTCGGTGATCCTGACCAACGACGCGCGCAACATGCTCTATTACGGCGACCTGGAGGTCACGCCCCAGGCGGTCGTCCTGCGCGGCGAGTTCGCGAATTCGGACGCCGACGTTCTGCGCGAGCTTCTGGCGAAGCTGTCACAGCCGTCGTCCTGAACGGACCCATGCCGACGGTGCCGGCCGCGGCCCGTTCACTGATGGTTCAGGGGACGGGCACGGATGTCGGGAAATCGCTTCTGGTGGCGGGTTTGGGCCGGGCATTCAGCCGGCGCGGGCTTGCGGTGCGGCCCTTTAAGCCGCAGAACATGTCGAACAATGCGGCCGTCACGTCCGACGGCGGAGAGATCGGCAGGGCGCAGGCGCTGCAGGCCCGGGCCTGCGGCATCGCGCCGACGGTGGACCTGAACCCCGTCCTGCTCAAGCCCCAGGCCGAAAGCGGTTCCCAGGTCGTGGTCCAGGGCCGGGTCGTCGGCTCTTCCACGGCGCGCGACTACTACAAGCTGAAGCCGCGCCTCATGCCTGCAGTGATGGACAGCTTCGCCCGTCTTGCCGCGGAGGCGGACCTGGTGCTGGTCGAAGGTGCGGGCAGTCCGGCCGAAGTCAACCTGCGGGCCGGGGACATCGCGAATATGGGCTTTGCCTGCGCCGCTCGGGTTCCCGTGGTGCTGGCGGCCGACATCGACAAGGGCGGCGTGATCGCCTCGCTGGTCGGTACCTGCGCCCTGTTGACCGAGGACGAGCGCAGTCTGCTTGCCGGCTATCTCGTCAACAAGTTTCGCGGCGACGTTTCGCTGTTCGCGGATGGCATTTCCGTCATCGGCGCGCACACCGGCCTTGACTGCTTCGGCGTGGTGCCCTGGTTTGCCGATGCGCACCGCCTGCCGGCGGAAGACGCAATGGGCCTGACCGCGACGGGCATGACGGCGGCCCGGGCGCCAACGAAAACCGTCAAGATCGCGGTGCCGCGCCTGGCGCGAATCGCCAATTTCGACGACCTGGATCCCTTGAACGCCGAACCGGACGTCGTCCTGGAAGTTGTCCCGGCCGGGTATCCCCTGCCGGCGGATGCGGACGTGATCCTGCTGCCCGGCTCCAAGACCACTTTGGCGGACCTGGAGCTCTTGAGAACCGAAGGGTGGGACATCGATATCCTGTCCCATGCCCGTCGCGGCGGGCTGGTGGTGGGCCTGTGCGCAGGTTTTCAGATGCTGGGCCGGTCGGTCGCAGACCCGGACGGGATCGAAGGGCGGGCCGGCACCGCGCCGGGCCTGGGCCTGTTGGACGTGGAGACCGAACTGGCGGGCGACAAGCGCCTGGAAGAGGCGACGGGCGTCGACCTGGCCACCGGCGCCGCCGTCGCCGGTTATGAGATGCATATCGGCCGGACGACAGGGGCCGGGCTGGAGCGTCCGATGCTGCGCCTGGGCGCGCGTTCTGACGGCGCGGTGTCGGCGGCCGGTAATGTGATGGGCTGTTATCTGCACGGCCTTTTCGCCGCCGACGGGTACCGGGCCGCCTTTCTGGACGCCATCGCGGGCGGCCGTGCGGCCCGCACCGCTTTCGAGACCGGCGTCGAGGACACCCTGGACGGCCTTGCCGATCACCTTGAAGCCAACCTCGATCTGGACCGGCTTCTGGGCGCGGCCGCCGTGCCTCAGACCGCCGGGAGGTAAAGGCCGGCGGCCAGCGTCCCGACGGCCAGCAGCGCACAGGCGGCTGCGAACATGATCAAGGCGCGTTCGATATCTGCCGGCGCCACATCGCGCTTGCCGCCGCCGATCCAGACCGCCTCGACCCGCCCGCCGGGATAGGTGCGCGGCCCGCCAACGGCCAGGCCAAGCGCGCCGGCCATGGCCGCTTCGGGCCAGCCGGCATTGGGCGAGGCATGTTTGCCCGCGTCGCGCAGCATGGTCTTCAGCGCCGGCAGGGCCGTGGCGGTCGGAACCAGCAGCGCCGCGGCTGCGATCAGGACGCCGGAAAGGCGGGCCGGAATCCAGTTTGCGATATCGTCCAGTCTGGCCGCGGCCATGCCGAACGCCGAGTGCCGTTCGGTGCGGTACCCGATCATGGAATCCATCGTGTTGATCGCCTTATAGGCGCCAAGCCCGGGCAGACCCAACACCGCATACCAGAACCACGGGGCGACGACCCCGTCGGAGAAGTTCTCCGCCAGGGACTCGACCCCGGCGCGGCCGACCCCCGCCTCGTCCAGGCTCTGCGGGTCTCGCCCGACAATGTGGGCAATGGCGGCCCGCCCGCCCGCCAGTCCGTTCCGGCGCAGCGCACGGGCAACCGCGCGCACGTGAGAGAGCAGGCTGCGCTGGGACAGCAGTGTCGCCACCAGAAAAACCTCGACGGCCCAGCCGAAGCTGGTGCGATCGAGGAGGCGGGTCAGCCAGTCCAGCGCCGCCCAGGTCGCAGCGACGATCCCCAGCGCGACCAAGGCGCCCCGGATCATGCGGGCCGCGTCGCTGCGCTTCTCCCGGTTAAGCTTGCGGTCCAAATAGGCGGTGGATCGACCGATCCAGACCACCGGATGCGGCACCAGCCGCCAGAACCAGCGCATGTCGCCGGCAAGCCAGTCCAGCAACAACGCCGCCGTCAGGATCAGCGCACTGTAGCGCAGCGGGCCGCCGGAATGCAGGAAGCCGTCGATCGCCGCAAAAGTCTCAAGAATGTCAGCCGCCATATCTTATGGCGCCGGATCATACCGGAACGGCGCGGCGACGGGAGTGTCGATGTGGAAGGTACTTCGAAGAGAAAGGGATCAGGCGCTGCGCGAGTGGTGTTCGGCGGCGGGTGCGGCCTTGCGGGACGCATCCTGCAGAACGAAGTCCAGGTACCGCCCCTGGAACATGGAAATGCCCAGCGCCTGGCCGATCCGGATCGCATCGGCATTGTCGCAGCGGGTCAGGATCATGCGCGTGCGGCCGGCGTTGGCCACCAGTTCCTTGACCTGCTCGGATTTCTTGTCCAGGGCGGGATCGCAGAGGTCGGCGTTCCAGGCCAGCTTGATCAAGTCGACGCCGAACCGTCCCCGGTCGACGAACGGCAGGGTGATGTCGGTAACGTCGTCCAGGCACACGCGGTAGCCGCGCTCCTTGCAGAAGTCTCGGGCGAAAGAGAAGGCCCGGAAGTCCGCCATGGCGTCGATGAACTGCAGTTCCACAAGGATGGTCCCGCGGCTTCCTGTCCGCAGGCTGTCGTCGAAATCGATGAACTCCTGGGCCAGCACCGTGCTGACGTTCAGATTCACGGAAAACGACATCTGCATGGCGCTGTCGTCGGCTTTCGCCAGAAGTTTCAGAACCCGCTGGTCCAGGACCTGGGTCAGGTGCTGGAAGAGCCAACGGTTCGCGGCCAGATTGACGTCCGGCAGCACCGTCTTGGCGAGGTCGGCAATCGACACGTAGAGTTCGTTGAAGATCGGCTTCGGCTGGGCGTTCGCGGCCACGGCGCACACGGCCTGGCGCCGCATCACGCTGGTCAGGTCCGTGCGGGCCAGGAAATCCTCCAGCTTGGACAGCTGACCGGGACCCAGCGGCTTACGGTCGTCCCGCTCCACCGCGCTGTCGGCTTCCATTTCCGCCAGGCGCCGCTTGCGGGCGACGTCGTCCTTGTAGGCCTGTTCGCAGACCGCCAGGAACCCGCCGTGGTTGGTTTCCACGTTATAGATGGTCGCGAACTTGCCGTGACCGCCCTCCTCGTCGTCCAGCTGGGTCAGCGGATCCTCGCTGAACAGATACCTCAGCTTCATCACGGAGTCGTCCAGCTGCGGCAGCGTGGAGTTCTTCACCACATAGACAAGATCGCCCGTCGACAGCACGTAGAGCTGGCCGTCATGCGCCTTGACGAAGTCCTCTACCGTGTTTGCGGCGATCCGGATGTGGTGCTCGCGGCGATTCTGGGGGCGCAGCTTTGAAAGGTGCACATGCACGGCGCGGCGGCCGTCGCGGTGCCGGTCCAGCCTTCGGGCATAGTCGACCAGGAGGTATTCCTGGGACGGAAGAGGGGCGTCGCCGTTCATCTTGCGTGCGGTGGTCCCTGTGCTGCCGGGGCTCGCCGGTTGGCTGGAACCCCTTGCGGCGCGGCCTTGGCCGCGTTCTATACGTCGTTAACCGAGATGCTATGCTAGCAGCAGGGCAGTTAGGAAAACCTTGCTGGCGCGCCCCTCACACCGTTCCGGATGCGAAACGAAAGAGCGAGATGACAGCCGTTCCACCGGATCACCGTGTCTATGCCGTGGGTGATATCCATGGCTGCCTGGACCAGGTGCTGGCGCTGGAGGACGTGATCCTCTGGGACGCCAAGGCTTCATCCGAAAGCCGCAGGACCATCGTCTATCTGGGCGATTACGTGGACCGCGGCCCGGACGGCGCCGGAGTGATCGAACATCTGATCCGCCCGCTGGACGGGTTCGGGCGGGTCTTCCTGCGCGGCAACCACGAGGATTTTCTGCTGCGTTTCATCGCCGGCGACGATGACGGTCTGCGCCGCGGCGATCTGTGGATGATGAACGGCGGCGACGCGACCCTGCGCAGCTATGGGGTGGACGCGCCGCCTTACGCCGCCGATCCCTTGACGCTGCGGGACCTGCGCGACCGGTTCGAGGCCGCTCTTCCGGCCGCGCACCGTGCATTTCTCGAGGCGACGGTGCTGTCGCACCGCATCGGCGGCTACTTCTTCGCCCATGCCGGCGTGCGGCCCGACCGGGCGTTGGATGACCAGGATGCACAAGACCTGATGTGGATCCGCGAGCCCTTTCTGTGGAGCCAGGAGGACCTGGGTGCGGTGGTCGTGCATGGGCATTCGCCGGTTTCGCGGCCCGAAATGCGCCCCAATCGCATCTGCGTGGACACCGGCGCGGTCTTTAACGGGCGTTTGACCGCGCTGGTGCTTTCCGGTACCCAGACGTCGTTCCTCAGTGTCGGAAACGAAGGGCATTAGACCCCGTGGCAACTCATGAAAGCGATCTGATAGCCCTGATCGGGCGGCTGGCCTCGTCGCGGGTTGTCTGTGTCGGCGATTTGATGCTGGACGCCTACGTGGAGGGCGCCGTCGAGCGCGTCTCCCCCGAGGCGCCGGTGCCGGTCCTGGCTGTGCGGCGCGAAGGAACCATGCCGGGCGGCGCTGGCAATGTCGCCATGAATCTGGCGGCGCTGGGCGCAAGCGTCGACGTCGTCGGCGTGGTGGGCGACGATCCCGACGGAGAACGCCTCAAGGCGCATTTGGGCGCGTCCGGGCGTTTGGTCGCCTCCGGCCATCGGCGCACGACCCTGAAAACCCGCTATCTTGCTGCGGGACAACAGCTTTTGCGGGCCGACCGCGACGACACGATGGCGCTTTCCGACGGCGAGATCGCGGCCGTCACCGAGGCCGTCGGGCAGGCGATGGACGGGGCGGGGACGCTGGTCCTGTCCGACTACGGCAAGGGCGTCGTCTGCCAGCCTGTGATCGACGCGGTCCTGAAAGCGGCCGGCGAAGCCGGCGTGCCGGTCATCGTCGACCCTAAAGGCACCGACTTTACCCGTTATCGCGGCGCCGACGTTGTGACCCCCAACCGGGCCGAACTCAGTGCGGCGTCGGGCCTGCCGGTGGATGACGATGCGACCGCCGTCGCCGCCGCGCGCGTAATCATTGAGCAGTGCGGCATCGGCGGCGTGCTGGCGACCCGCGGCGAGAAGGGGATGACCCTGGTGACGCCGGATGCGGTGCACCATCTGCCCGCCCAGGCCCGCGAGGTCTTCGACGTGGTCGGCGCCGGCGACACGGTGGTTGCGGTTTTCGCCGCCGGTCTGGGTGCGGGCGCGCCCCTGGAGCGCGCGGCGGAACTGGCCAACGTCGCCGCCGGCCTGGTGGTCGCAAAGGTCGGAACTGCGGTCACCAGGCCCGAGGAGCTGTTCACGGCGCTTCAGGACAGCACGCTGCACACCCTGGAGGCCAAGATCCTGCCACAGGCCTCGGTCCTGGATCGCGTCGAAGCTTGGCGCCGGAAAGGCATGCGGGTCGGCTTCACCAACGGCTGCTTCGACATCATACATCCGGGCCATGTTTCGCTGCTGGCCCAGGCTCGGGCCGGGTGCGACCGCCTTGTGGTCGGTCTCAACAGCGATGCGTCGGTGGCGCGGCTGAAGGGGCCGGACCGGCCGGTCCAGCCTCAGACCAGCCGCGCTGTCGTGCTGGCCTCGCTGTCGTCGGTGGATGCCGTTGTGATCTTCGAGGAGGATACGCCGCTAGACCTGATCACGACGCTGCGCCCGGACGTCCTGGTCAAGGGCGCCGACTACAGCCTGGACCAGGTTGTCGGCGCGCCGGAAGTGACCGCCTGGGGCGGCGAGGTCATGTTGGCGGACATCGTCGACGGACACAGCACGTCGGCAACGCTCTCCCGCATCAACCGCCGGGCATAACTACAGCCCCGGCCTTGGTCTACAGCGCCAGGCCCGGGTCCAGCGTCCGCATGACCCGCTGGCCGGCGGTGCGGGCGAAGCGCAGGGTCAGGTGGCGTCGCCGGGATGCGTTGAGGCTGCAGACCGCGGACTCCCGCACCACCTCGGCATCGTAGGCGTCCGCGACGATCAGCCCACACGCATCGGGCAGGACTTCGACCGGAAATCCGGGCCCGACCGCGAAGAAGAACCGGTCGCAGTAATCCAGGTATTCCGGCCATTTGCGGTCGCTCTGGAAGTCCGCCCGCGATGACTTGATTTCCACGATCGTAAACGCGCCCTGCCGATCCAGGGCCATGACGTCGGCCCGGCGGCCCGTCTTCAGGGAGAATTCCAGCAGGCAGGCGGCGCCCCGGGTCGCGAAGTACCGGGAAACGCCGCGGGCAAGCGCCGCGGCGCCGGACGGGGCGCCGTTCTCGACAATCAGATCCTCTGACATTGCCGCAGTTTATCCGCCGCGGCCGCGGCGCCGCAATCAGGCCGAGGAGGAGGAGCCTGTCTGCGCCTTCAGCCAGTCGGTGGCGTCGTTGGCGGGAAGCGGCTTGGCGAACAAATAACCTTGGGCGAAGTGACAGCCGAAGCGGCACAGCACGTCCAGCTGGGACTGGGTCTCCACGCCCTCGGCGACCACGCTCATACCGACGTTTTGGCCAAGCTGGATCATCGTGCGCACCAGTTCGGCGTCGCGGTTGTCGCTGACGATGCGTGACACGAACGAACGGTCGATTTTCAGCGTGTCGAAACTGAACTGGCGCAGGTAGGACAGCGAAGAATACCCGGTGCCGAAATCGTCGACGCAAATCTTCACACCAAGCGCCTGGATATGCCGCAGGATCTGACTGGACCGTTCCGGGTTCTGCATCAGCAGGCTTTCGGTGACCTCGACCTTCAGGTCGTTGCCGTTCAGGCCTGTCTTGGTGATCGCCCGGCGCAGCTGGCCGACGACATCCTGACGGTCGAACTGGACGGGCGACAGGTTGACGGTGACCGCCAGCGGATCCAGTTCCGGGAAACTTTCCTTCCACACGGCAAGCTGTTCGGTCGCCTGTTCCAGAACCCGGTCGGCCAACTCGGCGATCAGGCCGGTCTCTTCGGCGATCGGAATGAACTCGGACGGCGGAATGATGCCGCGCGCCGGATGATTGAGGCGGGCCAAGGCTTCAAAACCGATCGGGCGGCCGGTTTCGATATCGACCAGCGGCTGGTAGAAGGCCTCGACGCGGCCGTCGCGGATGGCGGCCCGCAGATCGTTCTCGAACTGGAAGGTCTGCAGGGCGCTGGTGCGCAGTTCCAGGAAGAACGGCACAATCTGGTCGCCGCCAAGGCGTTTGGCTTCCTGGCTGGCCAGCAGGGCGTCGCGTAAAAGATCTTCGGGCGCCAGCGCCTCGTTGTCCACCGGACGTAATCCGACGCTTGCGGTCAGGTCGGCCGATTCCCCGCCGACGGTGATGGTGGTGCGCAAGACCTCCTGAAGGTCCTCCGCTCGTTTCTGCATCGCGTTCTCGTCGCCGGCCTCGCTGATCAGCACGCCGAACTGGTCGCTGCCCAGACGGGCGACGGTGTCGCCGCGGCGCACCGCGCTTTCCAGGCGCCGGGCCACAGTGACAAGGATTTGGTCGCCGGTGCGATGGCCGAGGCTTTCGTTGACAACGCGGAACCGGTCCAGGTCGATCACGATCAGGCCGCTGAGCTTGGCGGGATCGAATTCGCGGCGCTGATACAGCTGGTCGATGCGGTCGATCAGCAGCTGGCGGTTCGGCAGATCGGTCAGCACGTCGTGCAAGGCGTTATGAGCGGCGCGATCCTCGGCCACCCTGCGGCCGTGGACGTCGGAAACCGACCCGACGATGCGGTTGACCCGGCCCAGTTCGTCCTTCACGCCTAGGCCGCGGGTCTGGAACCAACGGTACTGTTCGTCGCCGCACAGCATCCTGTGTTCGACCTCCAGGGTCGGCACCTCGCCGGCAAGCACCATGTCGAACGCGGTGGTGAACTGGGCGAAGTCGGCCTCGTGCAGGCGGTTGAACCAGGTCTCAATCCGGTCGTCCAGCGTGCCCGGGTCCAGCTCCAGCAGCTTTTCCCAGCGCGGACCAAAATAGACGGAATTGTCCGTAACGTTCCAGTCCCACAGCCCGTCGCTGGCGGCTTCCGCGGCCAGCGCGAACCGTTCCTCGCTGACCCGCAGGGCCTCGTCGGAGCGTTTCTTGTCGGAGATGTCGCGGACGATGACGGTAAAGAAGGACCGGCCAAGATGTTCGAACCAGCCGCCGGACAGCTCCAGCATAATCGCGCTGCCGTCCGCGTGCTGGCCTTCGATTTCGCGCGCCGGCGGCGCGCCCGAGCCGCTTTCGCCCAGGACCTTGACGTCACGCACATAGTCTTCGTGGATGTCGTCCCAGATATCGGGGATCAGGTGTTTGATGCGCTTGCCGATTACGTCCTGGCGGGCATAGCCGAAGATCCGTTCGGCCGACGCGTTGAAGTCCTCGATGATGCCGGTATCGCTGGTGGTGATGATGCCTTCGGCGACCGCGGAGAACACGCCGACCATGCGCCGTTCCCGCTCCCGCAACGTGGCCAGAGTTTCGTGGAATTCGGTAATGTCGCGAATCCAGCAGACCAGCGCGCCGACCTCCTCGTCTTCCAGCCGGTTGATCGCGGAGGCTTCGATCTGGCGGTAACTGCCGTCGGCGTGCTTGAAGCGGCATTGCCCGATCCCGTGGGTGCCCGGCTGATCGACGCGCATTTGCAGACGCTTGGCGATGTCCGGCCTGTCCTGCGGATGGACCAGTGTCAGAGCGTTGGTGCCGACCAGGGCGTCCGGGTCGTAGCCGAAACCGGCTTTGATTGCTGGGCTTGCATAGACAAAGGTGCCGTTTCTGTCGATCAGGCAGATTGCGTCGGGCGCATGGTCGATCATGGCCTGAAGCCGGTGCAGCCCGACCGAGTCGAGCGTCTCTGCGACGTTCGCCGGCTTGGCGCGCCTCAACCAGAACAAACCTTGCCGTTGTGGCAGCGCTTCCAACAGTGCCTCTCTCTTGCGCGGTTGCTCACCGGCGAGCGCGTTGCTGCGAACGGATGCCCCCTTGCCGACGGTACCCAGATCCTGCATCGGATGGACCGGCTGTGCCCCTCTCGCCTCTCGATTGCTTTAACGGTAGCGCTGGTTCCTTAATTCAGCCCTAACATGCTCGGATCGCGGGGGTTTTCGGGCCCGGCGGCGGGCTTGCGCCGGCCTGCGCTTCATGATCGTGAAGGGTTGGCGGCATACAATCGCCGCCCGGGCGAACACGTGATAAGGAAGGAAACCATGCGCCGAACAGCGATAATCCTGGCAGTCGTTCTTGCCGTCATCGTCGTTGCGGTGGGGGGCACGGCGTTCTACGTCCTGACCAGGCTGGACGGCCTCGTGCAGACGGCCATCGAGGAGTTCGGCTCCGCGGCGACCGGCGTCACGGTGTCGCTGGGGGCCGTGGAAATCGATCCGGCGGACGGGCGGGGGCGGTTAAGCGACCTGCGGGTCGGCAATCCCCCAGGCTTTGCGGCCGAAGACGCGCTGTCGATCGCCGAAACCAGCCTCGCCATCGATCTCGGCAGCCTGATGACGGATACCATTGTCATCCATGACGTTTCCGTGCGGAAGCCCCGGTTTCGCTACGTTATTGGTCCTGACGGCGGCAATATCGAGAAGATCATCGAAAACGTGCGGTCGGCCGATACCCAGGCGGACCCGGCGCCGGACGGCGGCCGCACCGACGACACGGCTGCCGGGCAAAGCAATCGCAGGTTTGTGGTCGAGCGCCTGTCGATCCGGGGCGCGGAAGTCTCGGTCAGCGCCGACCAGCTTGGCCCGAAAGGGCTGACGGTTGCGCTGCCGGCGCTGGAGTTGCGCGATCTTGGCACCGAGGGCGGCGGTATGACGCCGGAGGCGCTGCTGGGCGTGATCGTCGCCAGCCTGGAGCAGACCGCCAATGCCGAATTCGCGAAGGTTCCGTCGCTTCAGGGCATCCTCGGCGCCCCGATTGCGGAACCGGTCAAAAGAACGTTGGAAAGCACTGAAAAGGCGCTGGAATCCCTTGGAGATCACCTCAAGGGGCTGATCGGCGACTAGGCGGCCTGGCCCCCGGCCCTCTAACCATAAATTAAGCAGTCGCGCCCATCATGGCGGCGCAATTGCCCGTGGGGGCCAAAGGGGCACGGATGTCACCTGCGAAGCCGAAACCGACCTATACGATCGAGCGTCTGCGTGCCGAACGCAAGGCGGGCGACGGCGATATCCCCGAGCGCCCGGCCGTGGAGGACGAACCCGTGTCCGCCGTTTCCAACGAAGAGCTGATGGCGGCGATCCAGGAGCTGCATGCAGAGGTCCGCCGCCGGGCCGGGGCGGAAGACGCCGCCGAAGCTTCGATCCCAAATCCGGAAGGCACCCCGCTGGAGGATTTCGGGCTGGAACGCGAAGTCCAGATCGAGATCGCCCGCATGGTCCGCATGATCGCGAACGCCAAGATGGAGCTGGCGACCATCCGCCATCCCATGGGCGGCGGGGAGGACGACCGTCTGCTGGACGCTTCGAGCCAGCTGGAGGTCATCATCCCGGCGACGGAAAAGGCGACGCACGAGATCCTGGAAGCGACCGAGGAAGTCGAGAAGATCCTGAACGAGATCGGCGAGTTGACCCGCGACGACACCGAAGTCCAGCACCTGGCCGAGAAGGCGGGCATGCATCTGGTTTCCGTCCTGGAGGCCTGCAACTTCCAGGACATCACCGGCCAGCGCATCAACAAGGTCATCGGCACCATGCGTTTCCTGGAAGAACGCATTGCTGCCCTGATCGACATCTGGGGCGCCGACGCGTTCACCGACCTGCCCGTGGCACAGGCCGGCGCCGAGGTCAGCGAGGACGAGAGCCTGCTGAACGGTCCGCAGCTGGAAAACGAAGGCATCAGCCAGAACGAAATCGACGCGTTGTTCGCCTGAGCGGCCCGCGCCGCTTCCCTTTTCACCGCCAGCTTTCTCTTTACTTGCCCGCCCGGATGGGGTCTTTTGCGGCGCTTTCAAAGAGTCAGTGGTGCGGCATATCCCATGTTGAATTTCGAGCATGCCCGGTTCGACTATGAACCCTATCCGATCGGCGTTGCACGGCCGGTGTTCGACGCCGGCGTTTACGACCGGATGGTGGACGCTTTTCCGGACCTGCAGGCGCTGAACGCGCGCGACGAACTGGGATTGAAATACGACCTGTCGGAACGCCGGACGCCGAAGGTCTACGACCAGGTCGTCAATGCGAACCCCGTCTGGCGGGAGTTCCGCGAGTACATCCAGCGCGGTCCCTTCATCCGCGAGGCCCTGGCGATGCTGGCCCGGAACAATCTGGATCTGGGCGTTGCGCAGACCGGCTTTTGGCAACGCATGCAGCGGCGCTGGAAGAATGTGATGAAGCGGCGGCCGCTGCCGGCGATCCCGACCCTGACGGCGCGCTTCGATTTCAACGCGATGCCGGTGACCGGCGGGCATATCCGGCCGCACACGGACATCCCGTCGAAGATCGTCACCATGGTGCTGCCGATCGTGCGCGAGGGCGAATGGGACGCTTCCCAGGGCGGCGGCACATCGGTGGTGCTGCCGAAGGACCGGACGAAGCTCTTCAACCAGCTGAATTCCTACATGGATTTCGACGAGGTCGACGAGGTCAGGACATACCCGTTCGAGGCGAACCAGGCGCTGGTCTTCATCAGAACCTACAATTCCTGGCACGCTGTCTGGCCGATGCGCGGAAACGACCCTGATCGTCTTCGCCGCAACCTGACCATCAACATCGAAGCGATCTAGCCCTCTTTTCCTCCCGGCGAGGGCGGACCAGGCCGCCATCCGCGGTGGTAAGGGTCGTCCTTGGCCAGCGGCAGGGCCACAGTGCGGCCGCTGCGCGCCGCCGCGTAGATCGCGGTCGCCAGTTCGATCGAGCGGCGCCCGTCCGCCGCTGTCACGCCGTCGGTCTCTGCGCCGCAAAGGCGGCGGTCCAGGGCCGCGAAGAAGCCGGCGAACCGCTCGGGTTCAGGGGCGACGGTTGCCAGCGCGGCGTCCAGAGTCGCCTGGTCCGACGGCAAGCGGGCCGTGAACCGCCAGCCGGCGCCGCCCGGATGATAGGGATCAAGCCCGCTTTCGGCGGTCAGGTTCGCGAAGCAGAAACGCAGCCGCGACATGTTCTCCGCAGCCCCCAGCGTAACCGACGAGGTCGCCAGCGCGCCGCTTTCCATTTCCAGCGCGATCGCGGCGCTGTCCTCGGTCTCGATGTGGTTGACCCGGCTCGCCAGAAACGCGCCGACCCGCGCCACCGGGCCCAGGACGTGGCACAGCAGGTCATGGGCATGGATGGCATGGCTGACCACGGCACCGCCCAGTTCGCCCACCCAGGTCCCGCGCCAAGGGACGGCGTAGTAGGCCGCGTCCCGGTCCCAATGGGTTTCCAGCGTCGCGCTGTAGGCGCATCCCGTGAGGCCGGCCTCGATCAGATGACGGAGCTGGAGAACCCCGTGGCCGTATCTGTATTGAAAGACCGGGACCACCAGCCGCTTGGCTGCCTCCGCGGCCGCGATCAGACCGTCGACCTCTTCCAGGGATGCAGCCAGCGGCTTTTCGCAGATCGCATGTTTGCCTGCGGCCAGCGCCTGCAGCGTCACCTCGGCGTGCAACGACGGCGGCAGACAGACATCGACGATGTCGATCGCAGGATCATTCAGCAACGTCTGCAGGTCCGTCTCGACCCGCGTGCCGGGCGCGCGGTCGGCCAGTGCCTGGGCCCGGCCGCGATCCAGGTCGCAGATCGCCGCGACCCGAAATCTGTCGGGCAGAGCCAGGTAGCCGTCCATATGGGCGCCGCCGATACCGGCGCCCACGATGGCGACGCTGTGCGCGGCCGTCTCAGGCAAGATGACCGACTCTTCGCGCCTGCATCTGTGCCCTGATCGCCAGTTCGGTGACCCGGAAGGCGTGGTCCTGTTGCATTGCCGTCTCGGTCCTGTCGCGCACGTCGTTGGCCAGGTTCTCGAAATAGGACAACGGCACGCCGGCGCAGTCGATATGCTCGCACCGGCCGCCGTTCACCAGGAACAAATGATCGGTGCCGTCGCGTCCGGCGACGTCCACATACTTCCGAAGTTCAATGTAGCCGTCGGTAACCAGAATAGTCAGTCTGCCGTCGCCCCATGTGGGCAGCGCGTCCGGCGTGTACCAGTCGACCCGGATGTAGCCGCGTCCCTGGTCACCGGCCAGCAGGATTTCCCCGAAGTCTTCCAGCCCCCGATCTTCCGGATTGGCGTAGTTGCCAACCGTGCTGGCGACGATTTCCGCCTGCTGCGACCCTGTGAAGAACAGGAACTGGTCGATCTGGTGGGAGGCGATATCGCAAAGAATTCCGCCGTATCTCCGCCGTTCGAAGAACCAGGCGGGCCGCGTCGCCCGGTTCAGCCGGTGCGGGCCAAGCCCCACGGTTTGGACCACCCGGCCGATGGCGCCTTCGTGCACCAGTTCCGCCGCCTTCGTCACCGCCGGCACCTCGAACCGCTCCGAGAAGTCGACCGACCAGATCCGGCCCGTCTCGGCGACGCATGACCTGAGAGCCTCAAGTTCGTCAAGGGTTGTACAGCCCGGTTGGTCTGTCATGACATCCTTGCCCGCGCGCATCGCTTCGATCGCCAGGCGCGCGCGATCGGTCGGCACCGCGGCAAGCAGGACCAGGTCCACGCGGTCGTCCTCGATCAGGGCGCGGCGGTCGGACAGGCGGGGCAGGTCGGGGAAGCGTTTGACGAACCCCTCCAGCGTGCCGGGTTCGCCTTCGGTCCACCAGCCGGCGGCGTCGCAGCCGGCCTGCAGCATGCCGCCGAGCTGGCCGTAGATGTGGCGGTGGTCCAGGCCGACCGCGGCGACGGTGGGTTTGCCGTTTGCGTTCATGCCGGCACCGCGACCCGGACTGCGCCGCCTTCGCGCGATGATTCCAGCAGGGCGTCGATCAGCCGATGCACCGCGAGCCCGTCGCGGCCCCGGACGGCGGGGTCGCGGCCCATTTCCACCGCATCGACGAAGTCAAGGATCAGCGTCCGGTGCCAGTCGTGCGGGAAGTCCATCGGATCGGCGCCGCCGCCCGTGGCCGAGGCTTCGCCGAAACTCTCAGGCGGGCGATCGCGCCAGTCGACGGTCAAGGTGCCGGACTTCAGCGTAACAGCGGCGCGATCGCACTCCAGATACAGGGCCTCCGGGTGGCCGGGGTAGGCGGCGGTCGTCGCCGTCAGCGCGCCCACCGCGCCGTTTTCGAAACGAAGGCCGGCCGCGACGAAATCCTCGGTCTCCATTCGGTGCAGCCGGGTCGTTGCGGCCACGGCCTGAACTTCCGTTACCGGACCCGTCAGGCTCAGCATCAGGTCCAGGGAATGGATCGCCTGGCTGATCAGCACCCCGCCGCCGTCGCGCGCCAGCGTGCCGCGGCCGGGCTCGTCGTAATAGGATTGTGGCCGCCACCACGGCACATCCAACCGGACCGCGGCGATCGCACCCAGGCGGCCTTCCTCCAACAGCCGCTTCAGTTCCAGCGAACCGGCGCGAAAGCGGTGCTGGAACACCATGCCCAGGGTCACGCCGGCCTGGGCGCAGCAGTCGACCAGCGCCTCCGCCGCCGCGGTGGTGCGTTCGACCGGTTTTTCCATCAGGATGTGCTTGCCGGCGCCGGCGAAGGCGGCGACCAGCTCGGCCCTCGCATTGGGCGGCGTCAGGATCAGGACCGCATCCAGCGCCGGGTCCTCGAGAAGCGCCTCGACCGAAGCGGCGGCCGGAAAGCCATATTCGGCGGCGAATGCAGCGCGCCGGTCGGGGTTGCGCGCAAAGACGCCGCGCACGTCGATCCGGTCCTTGAGATCCTGCAGCGAACGGGCATGCGGGCGCGACGCCATGCCCAGTCCGATCACGCCCAGCCCCAGTCGTTTCTGCGCCATCGTAGCTGTACCCTTGTCCCGACCCGTCGCATACCAGTCAGGGCGCTGCCGCAGGCCATGTCAAGCCGCTTGGTTCGCGGCAAAGCCTCTCGCCTCGGCGCGGCGAGACCCTATATAACTGTGGATCCCGCCGGATGGGCGGGAGGTGCACCGTAACGTCAGGAAAGGTCATGGAGGCAATCGATCTGCTTTTGAGCCGGCGCTCGGTACTGGCCGGCAATCTCACCGAACCGGGGCCGAACCCGGCTGAGATGAAGACCATCCTGACGGCGGGGCTGCGCGTGCCTGACCATGGACGGGTCGAGCCCTGGCGCGTCCAGGTGCTGGAAGCGGAGGGCCAGGCGGCCCTGGCGGACGTGCTGGAACGGGTCCACCGCCGCGAGCACCCCGAAGACACCGACAAGATGGTCGAGGCGGAACGCCAGCGGGCGCTGAAAGGCCCCGTGCTGCTGGTGGTCACCTCCCATCCCAATCCGGACAAGTTCTGGAAAGTGCCGCTGATGGAGCAGAAGGCTTCCTGCGGGGCCCTGTGCCAGAACCTCCTGCTGGCCGCCCATGCGCTGGGTTATGCTGCCCAGTGGCTGACCGGCTGGCCCGCCTACCATCCGGAGGTGAAACAGGCCCTGGGCCACGATCCCGAGACCGAGATCATCGGGTTTATCCATATCGGCACCCCTGCCGAGCCGCCCGCTGAACGCAAACGGCCCGTGCTGGAGGAAATCGTCAGCGAATGGACCGGTTCCTGACGCTCAAGTGAGCAGGTGCAGCACGACGCCCGGCCGGGTGCCGTTTACAGTTTTTTCAGCCATATCATCGCATTCTTCAAAGGCCCGCGGGTCCCCCAACCGCGGACCTTGCAATTCATGTTGCGGTGCAGCATATAAGGGGCAGGCAAAAATACCGGGCACGAAAGACAACCGCCATGTTCACGTTTCTGAAGAACTTCGACCGCGCCCTGCGCTTTGCGCAGGAAATCGACGCCGACCGCTTCTGCTACGACAAACGCTATCGCCGCAAGGTGGAGACCTTCCTGCGCGAAGGTTTCGCCGACACGCCCGAGCCCAAGACCAAGCCATAACCGGCGACGCGCCCGCCGTGGCCCGTCCATAACCCGAATTGCCGGCCGCTTCGAAGACAAGATCTGGGAAACGACGGTCCAGTACCCGATCAAGGGCTCCGGAAAGCTCCTGACCGCCGCGGGCGCGGCGCGTTCGTTACGGCGTGGTCCGGCGGACCACGAGCTGCGGCCGAAGGTGAAATGAGCCGGCCTCCACTTCGTCGCTGGCCAGGGCATCCAGGATCTTGCCTGTCGCCAAATCGGCCAGCGCCTTGGGGTCGTAGCCGATGGTGGTCAGTTCGAAGGCGTGCCAGGATGCCATCGGCTGGTTGTCGAAACCGATTACCGCCACGTCCTCCGGCACGCGAAGCTTAAATTCCCGAGCCGCCTGCAGGGCGCCGAACGCCATGGTGTCGTTGAAGCAGAACAGCCCGTCGGGCGGGTTGTCCGACGAAAACAGGCTCAAGGCGGCGCGGCGGCCGCCTTCATAGGTGGTTTCGTCCTCGGCTTCCGCTTGAAGCGGCACGCCGTGGCTCTTCAGTTCGTCCTCGAATCCCCGCCGGCGGCTGCGGTCGGAAAAGGTGCGGGCCCGCTTGCCGATATAGGCGAGGCGGCGGCGGCCGGCGCGAACCAGGAATCGTGCGGCGATTGCCCCGCCTTCGGCGTTGTCGCAGCTGATGCCGATGGCGTTTCCGTCCTCGTGGTCCCGTCCGAACAGAAACAGCGGAACCCTGGCCGCCTTCAGCATGTCGACGATCCTGGCGGACACGCTGCCGCCCATGATCACGATCGCATCGACCTTGTAGTCAAGAGCGCGCAGCGAGGACTCGTCGATCGTCGTATGGTCGCCGACCGGGATCACCAAGGTACGCTTGCCGGCCTCCGCGAGGCTAAGCGTCATCTCGCTGAGATGTTCGTTGCTTCGATGGCTGAGATGTTCGGTCGTCACCAGCGCCACCAGGTCGGTCTTCTGTCCGGTCAGCGAGCGCGCGATGGGGCTGGGGCGGTAGCCGAGCGTCTCTGCCGCAGCGAGGATGCGCCGGCGCTTGTCTTGGGACACCCTGCCGGCGCCGCTGAAACACCGCGATACGGCCGATCGCGAGACGCCTGCCAGGTCGGCAACATCCTGGGCGGTGACGGAGGATCGCGGATAAATCGTCATGGTCGCGCGTGCACTTTCCCTGGGCCCGCAGGTGAGGCTTCACTGCTTCCGATTTGGGCCGGCGGCGCAAGCACGATAGCGTCTGGCGACGTTACCCAGTCCGGATGCATCTATTCTTTCAGAAATATGGCGGCTTTTATAGCCTTTTCAGGTAATCCGTTTAGTGCAGACAACCTGCCCATCGTCTCATCGGATTTAGCCAGGAAATCTCTTGCGGATTCCGGGTCAATCATGGAATAGTGCACGCGCGTGCATAGGAACGAAGCTGGACGCCGCTGTGAACCACCGGAACCGCTTGGTATCCGCGACAAAGGGGGAGGCACGTGTCCGATCGATCGGCGTTGGGAGTCAGCCGCGTGCCGGGTGCGTCGCACCGCCCGGGGCCTGTGGCGGCGGTTTGAGACATGACCGGCCAGGACCAGACGATCGACCTGACCCGCGGACCGAGCCCGGAGCCGGGACCGGCGACGGGGCGTCTGGCAGGCTGGCGCTATCACCTGAAGATTGCCTGGCGAGAACCCACCACGGCCATCGGCGTGTTGATGGTGATGCTGTTCGCCTACCTGATCGTGGTTCCCATCGTCACGCTGCTGCACGACGCGGTCGAGGTTCAGTTTGGCGACCATCGCCGGGCGAAGGCCGCGGTGGGCGACTGGACCGGCTACTACCTTGCGCGCGCGCTAACCTCTCCGGTGGCAAACGATCTGTTCTGGGATCCGCTGAAGAACACGCTCAGCATTTCCGTCGGGGCCATCGCGATCTCGATCACCATCGGCGGGGTCCTGGCCTGGCTATTGAGCCGCACCGACATGTTCGGGCGACGCTGGTTCGCGACGTCGCTGATCGTTCCTTACATGCTGCCGTCCTGGACCTTCGCGCTGGCCTGGCGAACGCTGTTCCGCAACCGCACGGTCGGGGGACAGCAGGGCTGGATGGAGAGCCTGGGGTTTTCGCCGCCGGACTGGCTGGCCTACGGCCAGGTGCCTATCACCATCATCCTGGCTCTTCACTACACGCCTTTCGTCATCCTGCTGTTCGGCAATGCGCTGCGACGGTTCGATTCGCAGTTGGAGGATTCCGCCCGCATCCTGGGCGCCGGCCATTACACGGTGGCAAGACAGATCATTCTTCCCTTGATGTTGCCGGCGCTGTTGTCGGCGACGATTCTGATCTTCGCAAAGTGCCTGGGCGAATTCGGGGTCTCCTACGTGCTGGGCCTGCCCGTCGACTACACCGTCCTGGCCACCCAGCTCTATCGCAGCATCTCGTCGCGCCAGACCGGGGTGGCGGCAGTGCTGGCCGGTGCGATCATGCTGATTGGCGTGATCTCGCTGTTGATCGATGCCCGGCTGGTGCGCGAATCGCGGAAGTTCGTCACCGTCGGGGTCAAGGGGGCAATGAACCGGCAGGCGGCCCTGGGCGCCTTTCGCATGCCCGCGACCGGATTCGCCGCCCTGATCTTCCTGATCAGCGTCGGACTGCCGCTGCTGACGTTGATCCTGTCGACGGTCATGCGGGTTCCGGCGGATTTCTCCCTCGACAATTTCACCTTGGACTATTGGATCGGTCGGAACCTGGAAACCGTGGCTCTGAGGACCGGGATCCTGCTGACGCCGGAACTGTGGCAGGCCGGCTGGAACACGCTGAGGATCGTCGGGGTCGCGTCGGTGTGTTCGGGCCTGATGGGGCTGTTGGTGGGATACGTGGTGGTGCGCGCGCCGGTGCGGGCGCTGGCGGTCTTCCTGCGCCAGGTCACCTTCTTCCCGTATCTGGTGCCGGGGGTGGCCTTCGGCGCAGCCTACCTGTCGCTGTTCGCCGTCCCCCGGGGGCCGATCCCCGCGCTTTACGGAACCGCGGTCATCCTGATCCTCGCGCTGGCCGCCGATCAGATGCCCTACGCGTCGCGCGCCGGCATCTCGGCGATGATGCAGCTGGGCAAGGAGCCGGAAGAGGCGGCCCAGGTCGCAGGCGCGGGCTGGCTGAGGCGTATGATCTTCGTCGTCGTGCCGATCCAGAAAAGCGCGCTGGTGACCGGGACCCTGTTGCCCTTTGTCTCGGGCATCAGGGGTCTCAGCCTGTTCGTCATTCTCGCGGTCCCGGGAACGGACGTGCTGACCACCTATTCGTTGCGGCTGATCGACTACAACTACGTGCAGGCGGCCAACGGCGTGGTTCTTATCATCTGCGCGATCGCCTATTTCGGCACGCTGGCGGCGCAGCGACTGACCAAGACAAATCTTGCCGAAGGGCTGGGGGGCTGAGATGCCGGACATCGTCCTGAAGCAGGCCGGCAAGCGGTTCGAAGGCGACGTCGAGGCCGTGTCGGGTCTGGACCTCGAGATCGCCGACGGGGATTTCATGTGCCTGCTGGGCCCGTCGGGCTGCGGCAAGACGACGACGCTGAGATTGATCGCCGGCCTTGAGAACCTGAGCGCCGGCGAGATCGTCGTCGGCGACCGGGTGGTCGACTCGCGGGCCGCGGGCGCGTACGTCCCGCCGGAGGACCGCGGCATGGGGCTGGTCTTCCAGAGTTACGCCCTGTGGCCCCACCTCACCATCGAGCGCAATACGGATTTCGGCCTGCGCCTGCGCGGTCTTTCCCGGCAGGAGCGCGAAGAGCGGGTCGCAAATGTGTTGCAGACTTTGGGGATCGAGGAGTTGCGGGACCGCTATCCCGCCCAGCTCTCCGGCGGCCAGCAACAGCGTGTGGCGCTTGCGAGAATGCTGGCGGTCAATCCGGAGGTGCTGTTGCTGGACGAGCCGCTTTCCAATCTGGATGCGCGCCTGCGTTTGGAGATGCGGGCGGAGCTGAAACGCCTGCACAAACAGTTCGGGACCACCATCGTCTTCGTCACTCATGACCAGTGGGAGGCGATGACGCTGGCGACCCGTATTGCCGTGATGCACCGGGGCGAGCTGCAGCAGGTGGGAACGCCGGACGACATATACGACCGGCCCGCCAACCGGTTCGTCGCCGAATTCGTTGGCAACCCGCCGATCAACATCGTGGAGATCGGCGCCGGGCAGACAGACGGCCTGTCGCACAGGACCAGGACGTTCCTGGCGAACGCCCACCCGGGGCATGCTGAGATCGGGTCCGTCGGCATCCGCCCCGAATGCATTCGCCTGACTGCTGCTGCGTCCGAAGCCAACGGCGCCGCCCTTTCAGGCGCGGCCCGGATTGCCGCCATCCTTCCCACCGGCGGAAGCTGGATTGTGGAGCTGGATGTGGCCGGGGTGCCGCTGTTCATGACCACCAACCAGCTGCCCCACTATGCAGAAGAGGAGACGCAAGCGTTCCGGATCGACCGATCGGACATGCACCTCTTCGACCGCAACAATCGGCGCGTGGCCTGGGAACGGGGCGACGCGCAGCGGGTCGCGTCCTGAAATCCGACACATTAAAACCAAACTGGGAGGTAACGACCATGACAAACCGAAACGACAAGCTGCACGCCGCTCGGCGCAGTCTATGCAGTGGCGCCCTGGCCGTGGGCACGGTCGTGCTTGCCGGCGTCTGCGCGCCTGCGACGGCCGCGGATTTCAATCTGAATGCGCTGATCGAAGCGGCCAAGGCTGAAGAGCCGATCACGGTCTATGCCAGCACCGGCAAGATCAAGACGGCCGCGAAGGCGTTCTCTGAAAAGTACGGCATCCAGGCGACAGGGCAGAAAGTGAAGGGTGCCGCCCAGATCGAGATGGTCCTGCGCGAGAACCAATCGAAGAACGTGATCGGGGACGTGCTGATTTCCAGCGACGCGGCGGTCACCCTGACCGAGCTGGTGCCAGCCGGCATTGTTTACAGTTGGCTGCCGCCCGATCTGGCGGGCACGATTCCCGCGGACTCCCAGGACCCGGTAGTGATCTGGCGCGACCCGGCGATCTGGAGCTACAACAGCGACAAGTACGACAGCTGTCCCGTCGACAATATCTGGGCGCTGACCGAGCCGGCATGGAACCGCAGGGTGGCCTTGTCCGACCCGCTCAACAAGCCGGGCTACGTCGACTGGTTCAACCAGATGGAAACCCACTGGGACCAGGCGGTCGCCGATGCCTATGAGGCCCATTTCGGCAAGAAGCTGGATACGTCGAAGCAGAGCGCCACGGCAAGCTGGGTCCAGGCGCTGGCGGCGAACGCGCCGTTGCTGACCGATTCGGACTCCGCGGCGGCCGAGGCGATCGGAACGCCTGGGCAGGCGGACCCGTTCATGGGCCTGGTGTCGTCGGCGAAATACCGCGACACGGTCGATGGCGGTCTGACCATGGCCATCTGCAAGGACATGAAGCCCTATGTCGGTTTCGCCAATCCCAGCTACGGCCTGATCGCCGCGGAGACCGACAGCCCGAACACGGCCAAGCTTTTCCTCCATTTCATGCTGACCGAGGAGGGCGTCTCGCCGATGACCAAGGACGGCAAGGTTTCGGGCAATGCCGCCGTGCCAAGCCATCCCAAGGAGGCCTCGGGCGTGGCCATGCTTGCCGACAGGCTGACGCCGCACAACGCGTCGACCGGCGGCGACGATTTTGACAGGCGCCAGGACTGGCAGGATTTCTGGCGGGTCAATTACAAGCGCTAGCCGGACGGCCGGGAGGCCGGCGCGTCCGGCCTCCCGGCATGCCCTGCAATGGCACCGACGCAAACAAACGGGAAGAGAGCATGACCGTCCACCCCGACGACAGCGCAGACGATGACGACCCCGGCTTTCAGCATCCGACGATCAGCCTGATCGAGACGGATCTGCAGCCCGGCGGGTTCAGCATTTATATCGGCGGCACCGATGCCGCCCGGGACGTCGCGCTGTTGCGGGAACACAGGATCTCCATCGTCGTGAACTGCGCGGTCAATCTCGACATCAATTACGTGACCGAGCCGAAGGAACCGGCCGACGGCGCGAAATGCGCGCACGGGGTGGGGCCCGTGCGGACCTTCAAGCTGGGCCTGGTGGACGGGCCCGGAAACACCGAATACATGCTGCTTGGCGGCTATCTGCTGCTGGACGGCGCGGTGCGTCAGGTCCTGCCGGAGAGACGCAGCTATCCCCTGCGCGATCGCGGCAATGTCCTGGTCCATTGCCGGGGCGGCCGCAGCCGCTCGACCGTCCTGGTCGCGCTTTACCTGCACCTGCACCGGCCGGACCAGTTTCCGGATTTGGACCGGGCGATCGCCCATGTTCGCGAAAGGCGCCAGCTTCATCCCGACGAGTGGTACAGCGCGCCCAAGCCGGTGCTGATCGAAGCGGCCCGGCGCGCGGCCGCGGCGGTGCGGGCGCTGGGCTCGGATAAGGCGTAGCGACGGGCGGCGCAGACCGCAATTCGCCCGGATGCTCTGACGACCCCAATAACGAAAGCCAACCCTTGGTATCGGGGCACTCCCTTCACCAGGCGGTGTAGGGTTTCGCGATCAGGTTGGCGTTGGAGTACCGGGCGTCGTCGGTGACCTCGTCGCCGACCCAGTCCGGCTTGTCGAAGTTCTGGTCCTCGGACTGCACTTCGACTTCGGCGACGATCGGGCCCTGATTGGCGCCGAAGGACGCGTCCACCTCCCAGGTCACGTCGCCTATCTTCCGAGACTTCTCGATGATCTGCTGTTCGCACAGCGTGCGCCAGGCCTCCCCCGCCACAAGGAACTTCCGCTCGATCTCTTTGGCCGTCGTCCTTCCCGTTCTAAAGACCAGCCTCTGCCGGCCGGGTCTTCGATCAATCTTACGATCGACTAAGCCGGGTTCTCATGGCCGAACGACGCCATCAGGTCATTGAACTTCTCGCCTTGTACGGCGACATGGTCGCGCAAGGCCGCCGCTGCACGGGCCTCGTCACCGGCTTCGATCGCGTCGTAGATTTCTCGGTGTTCCTTCATTGATTGGCTCATGCGTCCGCGGACGCGGAGCTGGATGCGACGGAATGCCTGTAGGCGGTTGTGCAGCCGGCTGGCTTCGGCCTGAAGGAACTTGTTGCCGCTCAGCGCGTAGATCAACTGGTGAAACGTCTCGTTTTCCCGGTAATAGGCATCGCTGTCACCGTCGGCGAGCGCCGCCTCGCAGCTCTCAAGCGATGCTTTGATTTTCGCGAGTTGCGGTGCCGCCGCGCGACGGGCGACCAAACGGCCGCACAGGGCCTCCAGTTCGGCCATCACCTCGAACATCTCGATCATGTCCACCACGGTCGGTTGGCGCACGAAGGCGCCGCGCCGCGGCAGGACCTCGATCAGGCCCGAACTGGCCAACATGTGGATCGCCTCGCGCAGCGGGGTGCGCGAGACGTTGAAGCGGGCCGACAGCTTGGTTTCATTCAGCCGTTCGCCGTCCACGAACTCGCCCGTGACGATGGCGTGTTCCAGGTGCTCGCGAACCAGATCTGCGCTTCTCAAGGGGGACCTCTCAGTCATGTGTGTATTCTACACCACATCAATTGCGCACGAAAAGAGAAAAATTGTATACAAAATGGTTGACTTTGCATTCGGACGGCCCATTCTTGTGCCAGGGCGGTCAAGGGAGGCCGCAGATCACTCTAGGGAGAACATGATGAAACGCACCCTCACCGCCGCATGCGCGGTCATTCTTCTCGCCGGCGCCGGGAACGTCGCCTCGGCCAAGGAGCTTCGGCTCTCGCACCAGTGGTCGACCGCCGACGTGCGCCACAAGGTGGCGCAGATCGTCGCCGACGAGGTCGCGAAGGCGGATGTCGGCCTTGAGATCAAAATCTTTCCGTCGAAGTCGCTGTTCAAACCCCGCGAGCAGTACAAGCCGCTGTCGCGCGGGCAGCTTGACATGACCGTCTTCCCGCTGTCCTACGCTGGCGGTCAGGGTCCGGAATATAACCTGACCCTGATGCCCGGTCTGGTGAAGAACCATGACCACGCAGCGCGTCTGAACGACTCTGCGTTCATGCAGCAGATCGAAGAGATCATGGCCGAGGACGACGTGCGCGTCGTCGTGCACGGCTATCTGGCGGGCGGGTTCGTCGGCAAGGACAGGTGCATCACCTCGCCGGACGACATCAAGGGCCTGCAGACCCGGGCGGCCGGCAAGGCGTTCGAACAAATGCTGGCCGAGGCCGGTGCGTCGATCACCTCGATGGCGTCGTCGGAAATCTACAACGCCATGCAGACCGGCGTTCTTCAGGCGGCCAACACGTCGTCGTCATCGTTCGTGTCCTACCGGATCTACGAACAGGTCAAGTGCTACACGCCGGCCGGCGACGTTGCCTTGTGGTTCATGTACCAGCCGCTGTTGATGAACAAGTCCGCCTATGACGACCTGACGCCGGAACAGCAGGCCGCCATCGACGCGGGCGCCGCGAAGGCCGAGGCCTTCTACCTAGACGAGGCGAAGAAGCAGGACGCTGCGTCGGTCGAGGTTTACAAGAAGGCCGGCGTGGAGATCGCGAACATGTCCGCCGACGAGTTCAATGCTTGGCGTGAAATCGCGATGCGGTCTTCCTACAAGAGCTTCGTTGAAAGCGTGTCGAACGGCCAGGAGCTGCTCGACAAGGCGCTGGCCGTCGAGTAACGCCGCCGGTTCTCTCCCCGGCCGTCGTGGCGGTTTCTGTCGCCGCGTCGGCTGGGGGGAACCGACCCCATCCCCATAAACATCAGGGAACCCGGCCATGGCCGTCAACGAAACCCGTCCGTCCGCGCCCGCGCGAAAATCCGCACTCGCGCGCCTGTCGCATGCGCTTTCCGCGCTGTGCGGCGCCCTTGCCGCAACGATGATCGTGTGTTCGGTCTTCATCACCTGCCAGATGATCTTCGTGCGCTCGGTCCTGAACCAGTCCACCATCTGGCAGACCGAAGCGGTCGTCTACCTGATGATCGGCGCGACCCTATTGGGCCTGCCCTATGTGCAGCGCCTGCGCGGACATGTTTCGGTCGACCTCCTGCCGGTGATGCTGCCGCCGGTCCTGCGCCGGGGCCTGATCGCGCTCACCCTGATCGTCAGCATCGCCGTCGTCGCCGTCATGCTGTTCTACGGCTACGAGCAGTGGCACATCGCGTGGGAGCGGAACTGGCGTTCCGACACGGTCTGGGGCGTTCGGCTGTGGATTCCCTACCTGGCGCTGCCGATCGGATTCGCCGCGTTTCTTCTGCAATTGATCGTCGACCTGGCCGGACTGCTGAGCGGTGCGGACAGAAGTCTTGAACCGGAGGCACACGGCTAATGGACCCGCTTTTCCTCGGCGCCCTTGTCGCCATCGTCACCGTCGCCGTGCTGTTTTCCGGCATCTCCGTAGCCAACGGACTGCTGGTGATCGCCGCCGGCTTCCTCTTGACCTTCGACGGGCTGCGCTCGCTTGAGCTGATGCCGGAGATTTTCTTCGGCAAGCTGGACAATTTCGCGCTTCTGTCGATCCCCATGTTCATCATTATGGGCGCCTCGATCGCATCCACCCGCGCCGGCGCCGACCTATACGAGGCGCTTGACCGGTGGCTGACCCGGGTGCCGGGCGGCCTGGTCATTTCCAACTTGGGCGCGTGTGCCCTGTTCGCCGCGATGTCCGGCTCTTCGCCCGCCACCTGCGCGGCGATCGGCAAGATGGGCATCCCGGAGATGCGCAAGCGCGGCTATCCCGACGGCGTCGCGGCCGGTTCGATCGCTGCCGGCGGCACCCTGGGAATTCTCATCCCGCCGTCGGTGACAATGATCGTCTATGGCATCGCGACCGAGACTTCGATCGGCCGGCTGTTCCTGGCCGGAGTCTTTCCGGGGCTGCTCCTGGTTGGGCTCTTCATGCTCTGGTCCCTCTACGGCACGTGGCGCAGCGGGAACCAGTCGATCCTGTCGGGGGCCTCTTCGTTCACGTTGGTTCAAAAACTGGAAGTCCTGCCGCGTGTCGCGCCGTTTCTGCTGATCATTCTGGGCGTCCTGGTCGCCATGTATGGCGGCTATGCGACGCCCTCGGAAACGGCGGCCGTCGGCGCCCTTCTGTGTCTCGCGGTGGCGATCGTCATCTACCGTTTGTGGAACCTGAACGCACTGTGGGTGGTGCTGCGCGATAGCACCCGCGAAAGCGTGATGATCATGTTCATCATCGCCGCGGCGGGCGTGTTTTCCTACATGCTGTCCAGCCTGTTCATCACCCAGTCCATCGCGGAATGGATCGGCACGCTGGATGTCAACCGGTGGGTGCTGATGGGTTTCATCAACATCTTCCTGCTGATCGCCGGGTTCTTCCTGCCGCCGGTTGCCGTGATCCTGATGTCGGCGCCGATCCTGCTTCCCATCGTGACTTCTGCCGGGTTCGATCCGTATTGGTTCGCCGTCGTGCTGACCATCAATATGGAGATCGGTCTGATTTCGCCGCCCGTGGGGCTGAATCTCTACGTCATCAACGGCATCGCGCCGGACATCAAACTCAAGACCATCCTGGTCGGGTCGATGCCGTACGTGGTTTGCATGGTGCTGGCGATCGTCATTCTGTGCCTGTTCCCGTGGCTGGCGACGGGTCTGCCCGACTTGGTCTTGGGGCCGGCAGTATGAGCGTCACCTTCATGGACGGGGTCCTCAGTTCCATTGCCGATCGAGGCCGGGCGCTGCTCGACCTCGATCGCAAGCCCCGTGCACAGAAGCCGACGCCGTCCGAACTTGCCGACGCCCTTCTTTCCAGCCGAGGCGAAGCGTCCGGCGTGGCGCTTGCCAGCGAACTGCTGCGCGCATTCGAATCGATGGACGAAGGCGGAAAACTCTCCTTCCTCAAGATGCTGGTTTCCGATTTCGGTGCCGAACTGGAAATGGTCGACGACGCGATTGCGGACTACCGGGAGGATCGCAACAGCGCGACGGCCCTGCGGCTTCACACCGCCGCCGAGCCCCGCCGGCAAGAAATCATCCGGCGGCTTAATCTCGCGCCAGGCGGAACGCGGGCGCTGGTTGCCATGCGCGCCTTCTTGCTGGAGAAGCTGGAACGCCACCCGGACTTGAAGCCGCTGGACGACGATTTTCACCATCTCCTGTCGTCCTGGTTCAATCGCGGATTTCTCGTCATGCGGCGGATCGACTGGAACACGCCGGCCTCCATTCTGGAAAAGATCATCCGCTACGAGGCCGTCCACGCCATCGACGACTGGGCCGATCTCAGGCGCCGGATCGACCCGCCCGACCGGCGCTGTTTCGGCTTCTTTCATCCGGCCCTTGTCGACGAACCGCTGATCTTTGTCGAGGTGGCGCTAACTCGCGGCATGCCCGACGCCATCGCCCCGATCATCGAACGCGAGCGCGAACCGCTGTCGGCTGACGAGGCCGATACGGCCGTTTTCTATTCCATTTCGAACTGTCAGGTTGGCCTGCGCGGCGTTTCATTCGGGAACTTCTTGATCAAGCAAGTGGTCGAGGATCTGCGCCGCGACCTTCCCCGTCTCAAGACCTTCGTTACGCTCTCGCCGGCGCCGGGATTCGTCCGATGGCTGTCGGCCGCGGCCGAGAAGGCGGACGGTCTCAACGAGCGGGAGCGAACGCTCGTGGGGGCGCTGTCGACCGGGCAATGGCTGTCCGATGACGACCGTGCGGAGGCGGCCCGAAACAGCCTTATGCCGCTGGCGGCCCATTACTTTCTCAAAGCGAAATCAAGAGGAAATCCCGTCGATCCCGTCGCCCGCTTTCACCTGGGAAACGGCGCGCGCCTGGAACGGATCAACTGGATGGGCGATGTCTCGGACAAGGGCATGCGCCAGGGTGCGGGCGTGATGGTCAACTATCTCTACGCCCTCGCCGATATCGAACAAAACCACGAGGCCTACGCGGTGCGCCAGCAGGTGGTGGCGTCGAATGCGGTCGCCAAGCTGCTGGACGCCAGATCGACAAGGACCCAGAAATGACCGGGAACCTGTACAGTGTGATCCGGGATCGCATGGCGGACCCGGATCGGGTGTTCATCGAAACCGGGGACGGGTCGATCTGCACCTATGGCGACCTCGACGCACGGTCCGCACAGTTTGCGCAGGCGCTGGTGGATCTGGGGGTCAAGCCCGGAGACCGGGTCGCGGCGCAGGTAGACAAGACCACGGAGGCCATCCTTCTCTATCTGGGATGTCTGCGGGCGGGCGCGGTCTATCTGCCGCTGAACACCGGCTACCCGGTGGCCGAGATCGAATACTTTCTCGGCGACGCGGAACCGGCGGTGGCCGTCTGCCGCCCCCAGGTCGAAGAGCGGTTCCGCGCCATCGCCGCGACCGTGGGCGTGCCGGTGGTCGAGACCCTGTCGGCGGAGGGCCGCGGCAGCATGGTCGACAGGGCCGCCGCATCGTCGGCGTTCGGGGTGGTCGAGCGCGGCAACGACGACCTGGCCGCCATCCTTTACACCTCCGGCACGACCGGCCGGTCGAAGGGCGCGATGCTGACCCACGGCAACCTGCGCTCCAACGCCGAGACGCTGGCCGACGTGTGGCGGTTCAGCGCCGACGACGTTTTGTTGCACGCGCTGCCGATTTTCCACACTCATGGCCTCTTCGTCGCAACCAACGTGACGCTTTTGAGCGGCAGTTCCATGCTGTTCCTGCCCGGTTTCGATCTGGACGCGGTGCTGGGTCTTCTGCCACGTGCCAGCGTGATGATGGGGGTTCCCACCTTCTACACCCGCCTTCTGGGATCGCCGGCCTTCACCCGCGACCTGGTTTCGCACATGCGGTTGTTCGTGTCGGGTTCCGCGCCGCTTTCGCCGGAAACCCATAAGGATTTCGAGGCGCGCACCGGACACGCGATCCTGGAGCGTTACGGGATGACGGAAACCAACATGAACAGCTCCAATCCCTATGACGGCGCACGCCTGCCTGGAACGGTCGGTTTTCCGCTGCCGGGGGTGGAGATCCGCATCGCCGACCCCGAGACCGGCCGGGCCCTGCCCCAGGGCGACGTGGGCATGATCGAGATCCGCGGCCCGAACGTCTTCAAGGGCTACTGGCGCATGCCGGAAAAGACCGCGGCCGAGTTCCGGGACGACGGGTTCTTCATCTCCGGCGACCTGGGCCGGTTCGACGACCGGGGCTATCTCAGCATCGTCGGGCGGGACAAGGACCTGATCATATCCGGCGGCTACAACGTCTATCCGGCCGAGGTGGAGGCCGCCCTGGACGCCCTGGACGAAATCTCCGAAAGCGCCGTCGTCGGGCTGCCCCATGCGGATTTCGGCGAGGGCGTCACCGCCATCGTGGTGGCGAAGGACGAAACGGCCGTCTCCGAAGACGGCGTCCGCGACGCGCTGGTCGACGTGCTGGCCAAGTACAAGGTGCCGAAACGGGTGATCTGCGTCGACGCCCTGCCGCGCAACGCCATGGGCAAGGTCCAGAAGAAGGCGCTGCGCGAAACCTACGCCGACACCTACGGCTGAGAGCGGCCGATTCTATTCGATCTTCACAGGAGCACCGAGGAGCCGGCCCATGCAAGCAACCGACGTCATGACCCGCGCGGTCGTCACCATCGACCCGGAGACGCCGATCCAGCAGATCGCCCAACGGCTGATGCACCACCGCATCAGCGCCGTTCCGGTGGTGGATGCGGACGGCCGCGTCGTCGGCATCGTCAGCGAAAGCGACCTGTTGCGCCGGGCGGTGGCCGGCGCCGAAACGGGCATTTCGGCCTGGCTGAAAGCGGCGTTCTCGGAGGAAAGTGCCGCGGACGCCTTCGTCAAGGCCCACGGCCGCGTGGCCGCCGACGTGATGACCGGCGACGTCACCTGCGTGGCGGAAGACACGGACCTCGGCGAGATCGCGCGGATCCTGGCGCGGGGCGGCATCAAACGCGTGCCGGTGGTGCGCGACGGACGCCTGGTGGGGATCGTCAGCCGGGCGAACCTGCTGCAGGGCTTCGCCGCCGCGACCGACGTTTCGGCCGCGGGCACCAGCCAGGACGACCGCGCAATCCGCGACGCCGTGGAACGCGTGGTCTCGACCGAGGCCGGCATCGCCGCCGGGTCGGTCAACGTGGTGGTCAAGGACGGCGCCGTCCAGCTCTGGGGCTTGGTAGAATCGGAAAGCGAACGCCGCGCCGCGCAGATCGCCGCGGAAGAATGCCCCGGCGTCACGGCGGTGGAAAACAACCTTGGCTTCCGGCACGGGCCGGTTCTGTCGGATTAAGCCCTCCTTCGCGCAGACGCGCTTCGGAGGGCCTGCCCTGAAAAGCGCGATGGCGCGAAACAGCGGATATGGGACAGTGCGTTGGAATACGGCACCGATGTGCTTGTACCGCGGACAACCGTCGCGGCACTGTAAGGCGCATGACCGGCTCCGGTGCCGTTCGCGAAGACGTAAGGAGGAGAGGGGATGACCGAACCAGCGCAATCGGCAGCGGGCCAGGCACCGGCGCGCTGGCGCATGATCACGGCGCTGATTCTGATGGTTCTCAGCCTGTCCTCCGCCGCGTTCGTTCCTCTGGTCCTGCTGTTGCCTCTCTCGGTCGAACTGAAGACCACGATTTCCGGGCTGCTTGTGTTCGGCATTCCCCAGGCCGTAACGCTGTTCGCCGTGGCGCTGGTCGGCAAAGCGGGCTTCGCATTTCTCAAAGGTCTGATCTTCGCCAGGGTCAAGCGCCTGGCGCCGGCACAGACGGTGAGCCGGACACGCTACAGGATCGGCCTGGTGTTGTTCGTGTTGCCCTTTCTGCTGGCCTTCGTAACGCCCTACGCCCCGCACCTGCTCCCCGGTTACGGGGAACACCCGCGTTACTACGGCATCACGGGCGACCTGATGCTGATCGTGAGCTTCTTTGTCCTCGGCGGCGACTTCTGGGACAAGATCCGGGCTCTGTTTCTGCATGACGCAAGGGCCCGTTTCGGCGCATAGCGAAGGTGGCTGCGTCAGGCCGCGTTCTCGCTGCAAGAAGAGGAGCCGCGAAGCGGGGTGCCCTGCCACGCCATCCCCCTGCGCTAGAGCTTCGGGGACAGGAGGCTTCGGGGGACACTCCTTCGCCCAAGATGCGGTTACGGGTGGCGCACCCGAGAGGAGTCGAACCTCTGACCTCTGCCTTCGTAGGGCAGCGCTCTATCCGGCTGAGCTACGGGTGCGTTGCACCGACCGGGCTAAGCAAGGGTCAGAGACGAATTGGCCCGGGACGGCCAGGACCGCGTGACGGGCCGACCGGTCTGGTTGGCCTTGATCTCAGTCGGGCGCTTCGAACGCCGGGCCGCCGGGCAGGAAATTGAACAGCTCCAGCCGCGCCGGTTTATCCCTGCCGTTGTTCAACCGGACCGCGGTCAGGCTGGCCGGTCCCACAGGGACGATGCGCGCAGGATCGAGGCCGAGCAGGCGCTGCAGGATCGCGCGGATCACGCCGCCGTGGCAGACGACCAGCAGGTTCGCGCACGGGGTGACGCGCTCGCGTTCGATGACCTCTGCGATCCGTGCCGTAAAGTCCTCCCAAGCTTCGCCGCCGGGCGGCGTCACTGTGCCGGCGCGCCAGCCCAGATAGGCGGCCTCGTCCTCGGCCAGGATCTCGTCGATCGGCCGCCCCGTCCAGTCGCCGACATCGATTTCGCGCAGGTCCTGGGTGGCGCGCGCCTGGCCCGCGCCGATCAGGTCTGCGGTTTGGCGCACGCGTTTCAGGTCCGACGCGACGGCTCGACAGGGGCCGATCGCCGCAATCACCGGTCTCAGCGCCTCGGCCTGTTGCATCCCGGTTGAAGACAATCCGATATCGGCCTGCCCCTGCAACCGGCGGCTGGCGTTCCACTCCGACTGGCCATGGCGGACAAGCAGCAGGCGCATCAGGCGATCCTCTTTCCGTCGGGTCCGAACCAGCAGTCCGGTCGTGCCGGCAGTTCGAACAGGACCATGTCGCCGATCCCGGCCGCGGGCGCGCTGTCCAGGATGGCGGTCATCCGCAGATCGCCCTGCATGCCGGTTGCCATTACGCGCCCGGCAATCGAACTGACCTCCACCAGTTCCATCGGCAGACTGGTTGCGCCCGCGTCCTGGCAAAGACGCAGCGTCTCCGCCCGGTACATGGCCTGGCAGTGTTCGGCCGGCGGCGCCATCGGCATGGGACGGCCCCCCACCGTCCAGCCCGTTCCGTTCCTGACAACCGGAACGATGTTGTTCGGCGGGGTGCCCACGAACGTCGCCACGAACGCTGTCTCGGGATGGTCGATCAGATCCTGCGGCGATCCGAACTGCTGCACCCGGCCTTGATTCATCACGGCGACATGGCTTGCCATCGTCATCGCTTCGATCTGGTCGTGCGTGACATAGACGGTCGTCGCACCGGTGGCGCGATGCAGTTTCTTCAGTTCCGTGCGCATCTCGACCCTGAGTTTCGCGTCGAGGTTCGAAAGCGGCTCGTCGAACAACAACACGCGCGGTCTTGGCGCGATGGTCCGGGCGATCGCCGCGCGCTGCTGCTGTCCACCGGAGATCTCGTTGGGATACCGGCCGGCGAGCTGATGGATGTCCAGCAGCGTCAGGACCTCGTCGACCCGCTCGGCACGCTCGGCCCCGGGCATCCGCATGACTTTCAGGGGCCATTCCACATTGCCGCGCACCGTCATGTGCGGCCACAGCGCGTAAGATTGGAACACCAGCCCCGAATTGCGTTTCGCCGGGTCAACGGCCCAGGAGCGGTCGCCGTCCGAGACCACCTGTTCGTCGAAGACGATCTGGCCCTTCGACGGCAGTTCCAGGCCGGCAAGCATGCGCAACAGTGTGGTCTTGCCGCAGCCCGACGGACCCAGAAGCACCAGGAATGCGCCGTCGGGAGCCTGGAGCGAGACGTCCGAGACCGCCTCGACCCGGTCGAAAAACTTGGAAAGAGCGCGGATTTCCAGCATGTGTTTCCTTCAGTTCTTCAGCCAGGGCTGCGATTTGGCCTGCAGGCGGTTGGCGATCAGCGAGGCGACGATGGAAAGCGCCAGGATTACCACCGTGATCGCGTTTGCGAACTGCGCAAATCCCTCCGAGGCGTAGCGGTAGGCCACGACCGACAGCACCGGCATGGTGGGCGTGAACAACAGCACGACCAGCGACAGGTCGCGAACGATCTTGACGAAGATGAGAATTCCGCCCGCCACCAGACCCCGCACCGCCAGCGGCACGGTGATGGCGGCAAGCCGCCGGGCAAAGCCGGCGCCGGTGATGCGGGCGCTTTCCTCCAGCTCGCCGCTCACCTGCTGGATGACCGCGCGGCCGGTCTGCACCGCGAATGGCAGCAGATAGCCGGTTGCGGCGATGACCAGCAGGGCGAAGGTGCCATAGAGCGCCGGAAACGGGCCGATGGGCGCGCCGAGATAGGCGATATAGGCCGCGCCGAAGGCGATCCCGGGCACCAGCAGCGGCAGGTAGCTGACCTGCGTGATCGCCGCGGCCATCCATCCGCCGCGATGGCGCGCGACGCTGTAGGCGCACAGCAGGCCGATGGCCATGCCGCCGAAGGCCACGGACAGGCCCAGGCCCAGGGTCACCGTCAGGGCGCGCACGATGTCTGGATTGTGGGCGATGCCGGGCACGCCCTGGGCGAAGGAGGGATCGCTGTGGCCCATCCAGTAGTGCAGCGTCCAGCCCGAGAACAGGTTGGCCGACGAGGGGGCAAGGCTGGAGGCGAACAGCACGACGACCGGAACGATCGTGGCGGACACCAGCACGGCCAGACCGACCGCGCACAGCGGCCAGCGTGCGCCGCGCAGGTCGAACCGTTTTGCCCGCCCGCCCTTTCCGGTGATGGTGGCATAGGAACGGCGGCCCGAGACCAGCCGGTTGCCCGCCCACAGGAACGCGCCGGAGATCAGCACCAGCAGGATACAAATGACGTATCCCCGGCCGACCTGGCCGACCTCGATCATGCCGAACAGGCGTGTGGACAGTGTCTGCATCCGCACCGGCAGCCCCAGCAATGCGGGCGTTGCGAAATTGGAGACGGCGCCCGCGAAACAAAGCGACCCCGCGGCGACCAGCGCCGGTGTGGTGACGGGCAGGATGATCCCCATCAGGATCCGCACGCCCTTGGCGCCCGCGATTTGCGCGGCCTCCACCAGGTCCGAGTTCACCGTTGCCAGGGCGGCGGCGATGATGGTGAAGGCAAGGCTGAAATAGTGCAGCGTCAGCACGATCAGCGTGGGCACGATGCCCCAGGCCAGCCAGTCCGGGATGTCGAACCCCAGTCCCTGCAGCCAGCCGACCTGTCCGCCGACCCGCTGGTTCCGAAACAGCGCGCCCCACGCCAGCGCGGCGGCGAAGGACGGGATCATGAAGGGCAGGGTCGCCATCACGCCGATGGTGCGCCGGAACGGTACATTGGTCATGACCACCAGCCAGGCCAGGAACCCGCCCAGGATCACGCAGCAGCCGGACACCACCACGCCGATCGTCAGCGTATTGGCAAGCGGCTTGTAGAACAGGTTCGGCGACAGCCGCCCCGTCAGCACTTCCGACCAGGCGTGCACCGTGTCCGGCTGCACGGTGAAAAGAACCGTGCGCAACAGGGGCAGGATGATCAGCGCGCACAAGATCGCCAGAACGACTGTCTTCAGGACAGTGCCCTGGGGCAGGAACACGCGCCGCCCATGCCGGTTCACGACCAGTCCGCCATAACTGTCCACCGATCCGAAGGCAGGTCTGCGGGTTGGCGGGGGCGCACGTCTTGGCGCGCCGGCCCCCGCCACCCGGATTGCGACTACTGCAGCGTCAGAACCAGATCGCCGATCTTGGCACGGATCTTCGCGGTTTCGGAAGGATTGAGCCGCCAGGCCCTGAAGTCGTCCAGCGGCACCGCGTCGGGATGCGGCGGGATGTCTGTCCGCGTGACATAGTCTCCCGCGACGTAGAACGGCTTCAGGCCGGGACCGCCGGTCTCGCTTTCGTCGCCCATCAGGAAGTCGATCACCAGGCGTGCCGCTGCGGGGTTGTTGGGTTCCGCGGCCAATGCGACGACGGCCGGGAAGATGATCCCGGGTGCCGGTTCGACGGTGTTGGCAACCTGCAGGGCCCAGCCTTCCTCTTCGTTGTCGCGACGGTCCGAATAGCTGGTGAATCCGACGGGCGGGTTCTCCTGGCCCAGCGCGCCCACGGCGGCGTTTACGTCGTCGGTGGAGCCGACCAGGATCACGTCATTGGCGAACAGGTCCATGATGAACCGCTCGCCGGCGTTCTCCGCGTCGCCGAGTTCGACGGGTTTGCCGAAATTGGCCTCATAGGCGGCGGCCATCGCGTCCGACTGCAGCACGATCTCGGTCATCAGATCCAGGTAGTCGCCACGCTGCAGCGGATCGACCATGACCACCCGCCCACGCCAGTCGGCGGTGGTCAGCTGCCACAGGTTGGTGACCGGAGATCCGTTGGGATTGGCCTCTTCGTTGTACATCAGCACCTTGGTGGACAGGCGCTGGGCCAGCAGCGGGGTCTTGAACTGATCCGGCACCCGGTCGGCGATGCGGGGCGGGACATAGGGTTTGATGATGCCGGTGCCCAGCAGTTCGGTCAGCACCACGGGCGTGTCTGAAATGTAGATCACGTCGGCGTTGGTCACGCCGGCCTGGGCCTCGGCGACCAGGCGCGCGATCTGCTCGGTCGATGAAATGTCGAAGCCTTGCAGGTCGATCCCGGAATAGGCCTTCTCAAACGCGGCCTCGACCTTGCCGATGCGGCTGGTGAAGGAATAGACCACGACCTTTCCTTCCTTCTGCGCCAGCGGCAGCAACTCTTCCGCAGACATCTTGTCCAGGTGGCCGTCGGCCCAGGCCGACGCCGAGAACAGCAATCCAAGCGCGCCGAGGCGCGTCGCTGTCAGAAGTTTCATCTCGTCCTCCCTTCGTGTGCGTTTTTGTTTATTCGAACCGCTCGATCAGCTGTCCCAGCTTTTCGAGCTTCTTCAGCGATTCCTCTTTCGCCGTAAGCCCCGCGGCGATGACGATGGCGTTGCACACCGTCATCGGCACGGTCAGGGTCTGGAACGCGTCCGGATCGCCGGATCGCGGCGCGGCCAGAAGGTGGTCGGGCCGGGGCGACAGCATCGCGCCGGAACTGCCCGAAATGACGATGGTTTCCGCGCCGGCTTCCCGCGCGGAGTCGATCAGCGGCGCATAGCCCCGCGGCGCGCGCCGGAAGGCGAAGGTCAGCACCACGTCGCCCGCCTGCAGCGTCAAGGCCTGCTCGGCAAGGCTGCGCGGGTCGGCGTCCAGCTTGTGGACGTCTTTCCCGAAACGGCGGAACCGTTTGATCATCAACAGCGCCAGAACCTCGGCGTTGCCGTAGCCGAAGACGAAAATGCGCCCGGCGCCCATCAGCCGTTCGGCAACGAGGGCGATTTGGGCTGCCGGAATGAAATCCTCGATCCGGCCCAGCGCCTGGCTTTCCTGGCGGGCCAGATTGCCCAGGATGGTGTCGGAGCTGTTTTCCGCGATGGTCTTTTCGAACCGGGTCGCGGTTTCGCGCGTGGCGATGAATTCCTGCCTCAGCGCATCGCGGAACGCGGCATAGCTGTCAAAACCCAGCTTGCGCGCCAGCCGCGACGCGGTCGCCTCATGGACTCCGACCGCATTGGCCAGTTCGCTGGCCGTGCCCAACGCTGCCGTTGCCGGGCTTTCCATGACGGTCTGGACCAACCGCCGCTCGTTGGGCGTCAGGCTGTCGGCCGAACTGGAAATTTTCTCGATCAGGGAATTGAGCATCGCGATCCAAATCCTGCAAGTTTTCTTGCACAGTTTAGATCACTTTGCAAGTTATTACGCAGAATGGGGCGGTTCTGCAACACAAGGCGCTGAGGCATCGCGGTTTCTGGGCGCGAATCCGCGCAATATCGGTTCGGTTTCATTTCGCTGTTCAAGACCTGCCCCTTACCTTGTGTTACCACAGTGGCCGACGGGGCCATCGAACGGGGGTGGGAACAGCAATGATCGCGGAACGTGGACCGGGCCGTTTCAAGATCCTGGATATCGTTGCCGGAGCACTTGCCGTCCTCGCGCTTGTCGCCTGCAGCGGCCCGGCGACCGACCGGATCGACATGATGCCCGTGCCGGAGGTCTTCGAGGAAGGGACCATCGACCCCTTTGTCACGGCGCCCGACTTCGACCCGCCGGAACTGACGGAGGTGTTCTACGCCACCGACCGCAAACCGGGCACCGACCAGCAGGGCCGGCTGCGTTATCTGAACGAGCGCGGCAACGCGATACGGCTCGGCGTCGCCCAGGTCGAACCGAACGATCCCAGGCTCACCTGGCAGGATGCGCGCAGCATCTCGCGTCTGCGCAGCCTCGGCGGCGGTTTCCCGATCAGGTTCACCGGCGCCACCGATTTCGGCATCCTCGACCGTTCGGCAACCGAGTTCTTTTCGCCGAAGGTCGTCCAGGAGGGCGGGGCACCGGCGAACGAGGTCTTTGCCGGAAAGATCAACGCCTGGCTTGCCAAGACCAAGCGCAAGCACGTCTATATCTACGTTCACGGCTTCCAGGTCATCTTCGAGAACCCGACCCTGGTTGCGACCGAACTGTGGCACTTCCTGGGTTACCAGGGCGCCTTCGTAGCGTTTGCCTGGCCGTCCACGCCCAGCCGGTTCGCCTATCTCAGGGACCTGGATACGGCGGTCGGCTATGCACGGCACCTGCGCATCCTCATCGAGTATTTGGCTGAGGAAACCGACGCCGAACAGATCCATCTGGTCGGATACAGTATGGGCGGGCGCATCGTGCTGCGCGCGCTGAAGCAGCTGGCCCTCATGCACCACGACTTGGAAACCGAAGAGATCAGGCGAAAACTGCGCATCGGTCATGTGGTCCTCGCCGCCAGCGATATGGATCGCGAGGTCGCCCGCATGTTCCTCGCCGACGGCATTCTCGAAGTTCCCGAGCATCTCACGGTCTACATGTCCAGCCGCGACAGGGTGCTGGGGGTGGCGCGGTTTCTCACGCAGCGAAAACGTCTGGGCCAGATGTGGGCCGAAGGCGCCCTGTCGCCGGAGGTCGCCAAGTATCTCTACAAGCGCGAGGCGGATCTCAGCGTCGTCTACGTGACCGATGCCGAGGGTTCCACCGAAGGGCACGGCCACGCCTATTTCCGCGACAGCCCCTGGGTCAGCAGCGACATCCTCATGTCCTTCGCCTACGGGCTGCTGCCGGCGGACCGCGGCCTCGTGCGCACCGCGGAAGGCGCACCGACCTGGGCCTTCCCCGAGGACTACGTCGCGCGCTTGCGGAACGTGCTGATCGAGGTGAATCCGGAGTATCGCGAGGCGGTCGAGCGGGCTGGCGGGAGCTCGTAAGGGTACGCGCGAGGGGGAGTTGACGGTGTTGTTCAAAGGAGTGACAGGCTTGCTGGCACTCGTCGTTCTGACGGGTGTTGTGGGCTGCACGCACCCCACCCGTCTGCCCGCGCCGCCGGACGACCTTATCGGCGAGGCCAAAATCCCGGGCATGCCGGGCGTGCGCTACGGCGCCGACGAACTCGACGCATTCGTGGCCGACTCCCTGGAGGCCTACAAGAACGAACGGGCGTGGCGCGCGGCGCAAGGCGAGACCGGGCCGCGACCGACGATCAATTACCTGGCCATTTCAGGCGGCGGCGAAAACGGCGCCTTCGGCGCCGGTCTGCTTGTCGGCTGGACAGACGCAGGGACGCGGCCGGATTTCAAGCTGGTCAGCGGGATCAGCACGGGCGCCCTGACCGCGCCATTTGCGTTCCTGGGGCCCGCCTATGACGATACGCTGACCGAGGTCTACACGACGATCGGCGCGAACGACGTGCTGAGAAGGCGCGGTCTGATCGCCGCCATCAACAACGACGCGATGGCCGATACAACGCCGCTAAGGCAGATGATCAGCCGTATCGTCACCGAAGACCTGCTCCGCGCGATTGCCGATGAGCATAACAAGGGCAAGTTGCTCCTGGTCCTGACGACCAACCTGGACGCCCAGAAGGGTGTGATCTGGAACATGGGGAAGATCGCCGCCAGCGGTCATCCCGACGCGCTCGACCTGTTCCGCAGCGTGCTGATGGCCTCCACGGCCATCCCTGGCGCGTTCCCGCCGGTCATGATCGACGTCGAGGTGGACGGCCGACGTTATCAGGAGATGCATGTGGATGGTGGCGTCGTGGCGCAGGTTTTCCTCTACCCGGCAGCCTTCAGCATCCGCGAAAAAGCCGAACGCCACGATGTGGAGTTCGGCGAACGGCGTTTGTACATCATCCGGAACGCGCGGTTCGACGCGACCCTGGCCCAGGTCGATCGCCAGTCCGTGCGCATCGCGCGGCGCGCAATCGGGACGCTGATCCAATCGCAGAGCTATGCTAACGCGTTCTGGCTGTACGCGGTCACCGAGCGAGACGACATCGATTACAACCTGGCCTTCATCGGCAAGGAGTTCGACGCGCCGAGACGAGGGCAGTTCGACACGGTCTATATGAACGCGCTTTATCGCTACGGGTATGACCGAGCCGCCGCCGGCTATGACTGGGAGAAGAAACCACCAAGCCTGACCGCCGCCGGTCGCGCTGCGGCGACGCCGGTAGATTGAGGTGCATTCCGGCGGCCGCGGACGGCTGCCGATTGGTTGCGATGTATCAATGACATATGCGCGGGGGGCCTCACAATGGAGCGTGGACAGGGAGCAGCCGCGCATGGGCAGTGCCGGCTGACGCAACAATATTCTGAAAGCCCAGGAGTGAGGCATATGAATAGATTGATGAAGTTATCCCTCATGGCGGCGCTCGCCGCGGCGATCGCGATGACGGCCGCGGTCAAAGAGGTCGTCGCCGCCGACTTTCCCGAAAAACCGATCACCATCCTCGCCTATATGAAGCCGGGCGGGGCCGCGGACGTGGATTCCCGCAAGCTGGCGGCGATCGCCGAACGCCTGACGGGCAAGCGTTTCGTGGTCAAGAACAAGACCGGCGCCGGCGGCATCGTCGCCATGAAGTCCGTCCTGGAGCAGCCGGCCGACGGCTATCTCTTGATGGCGACCACGAAATCGCAGGTTTACAAGATCGTGACATCGAACAGCGACGTCGACGTCAACGACTTCGAATGGCTCATCATGAACCAGTCCGATCCCGAGGCCATCATCACCAACCGGGAATCGGAGGTGAACACCTGGGAACAGATCGTGGCCGATGCCAAGGCCAAGGCGGCCGAGGGCAAGAAGCAGATCTGGGTCGGTCCGGCCGCGGGCGGCCTTGACCATGTGACGGCAATGAAGGTCTGGAAAGCCGCGGGCATCGATCCCGACAGCGTCAAGTACATCCCGTTCAAGGGCGGCAAGAAAGCCATGATCGAGCTGTTGGGCGGGCGTGGCACGGTCTATGTGGGCAACCCGCGCGATACGATCGGCCAGCCCAAGCTGAAGGTGGCGGCATTGTCGCGCAACGAGCGTCTGCCGTCCTTCCCCGATGCGCCGACCTTCAAGGAGCTGGGCGTCTCCGGTCTCGATGAAGAGATCATGTGGCGCGGCTTCGCCATCAAGGGCGGCATTCCGGAGGAAGCACGCACCTTCTGGAACGATCTGTTCACGCAAGTGAGCAAGGATCCCGAATGGATCGCTCATGTCGAGAAGTCGAGCATCGATCCGGTGCACATCGGCCACGACGAGTTCATCGAACTTATCGAAAAAGACATGGCCGAGGTGAGGCAGTGGGCGTCCAACGCCGGCATCCTGAACTAGGCCGGCGCCGCTGCGGTGGGGTGGTTGCGACAGTCTAGGTCGTGACAACTCCACCGGAGAGGGCGGGACCAGACATGGCTCCTGAAAACGGTGAAAAGGCGGCGCCGGAGCGTTACGTCGGCAGCCTGCTGTTGCCGCTCGTCATCTTGATGCTGGCGGGGGTCTGTTTCGTGCAGACCCTCGATTTCCCGGGCGGCGACGACGTCGGCCCGGCCGCGGTTCCTTATCTTTGGATGGCCTTCACCGGCATCTTCTGCGTGGTTTTGATGGTGCAGGCGGCGACCCGACGGGGCAAGCCGGACCCGGTCCCGGGCAAAGTCGGTTTTGTGATCCTGTTTGTCGCCTGGCTGGTGGTCTATCTGGCGGCAATCGACGCCATCGGTTATTTCGTCAGCTCGTTCGTGTTCCTCGTGGGATCCATGTATGTGCTGACCTACCGCAATCATGTGGTCATCTTTTCCGTGGCCGCAGGCTGGGTCGTGTTCGCCTACTACGTCTTTGCCCAATTCCTGTTCATCCCGCTGCCGGTCGGTCCGCTGCTGCGGCCGATCCTCGAATAGAGAATTCCGCGCAACGGGCACCGGTCAATCTCAGCACGGGACGACCACAACGCGATGGTCTCGGGGACGAAGCGCCCGCGGCCGTGGGGAAGGGACGAGTTTTATGGAGCTCCTCGACAGCCTCGCCTTCGGGTTCGGGACGCTGATGGGCTGGAAGCCGCTTCTGATCATCACGATGGGCGTCGTCGTCGGCATCATGGTCGGCGCCATGCCCGGGCTTTCGCCGTCGACCGGCGTGGCGCTGCTGGTGCCCTTCAGCTACGCCATGGAGCCGGCGCTGGCGATCGTGCTTCTGGTCTCCATCTACATCGCATCGAACTACGGCGGCTCGATCACGGCCGTTCTCATCAACACGCCCGGCACGCCGGCCGCGGCGGCGACCGCACTGGACGGCTATCCGTTGACCGTCCGCGGCGAAGCCGGCAAGGGCCTTGGCATGTCGCTGATCGCGTCGACTGTCGGCGGCATGTTCGGCACGATCATCCTGATTGCCTTTGCCGTGCCGCTGGCCAAGCTGGCGATCAGTTTTCACCCGGCCGACTATTTCGCGCTCGCCATCTTCGGCCTGACGACGGTCGGCTCGCTCGGCGGCGGCAACGTCGCCAAGGCAATGGTCGCGGTGCTGGCGGGGCTGTTGATCAACACGGTCGGGCTGGATCCGATTTCGGGCGTGTCGCGCTTCACCTTCGGCATCGATGCCCTCTATGACGGGTTCAGTCTGATCCCCGCGCTGATCGGCCTGTTCGCCCTCAGCGTCGTGTTCTCCGCGCTGGAGAAGGGCGCGCTGGGCAATCGCGTGGTGGAATCCGTGTCCGGTCGGTTCCCGACGGTCCTGGAATCGTTGAAGGTGAAATACACGATCGCGCGCTCGTCGGTGCTGGGCACCATCATCGGCATCTTTCCCGGCGCAGGGGCCACGATCGCATCCTTCATCAGCTACAATCTGGCGCAGCGGACCAGCAAACAGCCGGAGACCTTCGGCAAGGGGGCGATGGACGGGGTCGCCGCCTCGGAGGCGGCCAACAGCAGTTCGGTGGGCGGGGCCCTGATCCCGCTGCTGGCGCTGGGCATTCCCGGCAGCGCAACCGACGCGGTGCTGATCGGCGCCCTGCAGCTCCACGACATCACGCCGGGACCGTTGCTGTTCGAGACCAATCCGGAGATCGTCTACGGGATCTTCGCCAGCCTCCTGATCGCCAACGTCATCATGCTGGTACTTGGCCTGTTCGGCGTGCGGCTGTTTGCCAAGGTGGTCGAGGTGCCGGCCAGCGTGCTCTACCCCATGATCCTGGCGATTGCGCTGATCGGCAGCTACGCGGTGCGCAGCTCGTTTTTCGACGTCGGCTGCTGTTTCGCCTTCGGCGTTGTCGGCTGGATCTTCAAGCGCTACGGCTACCCCGTTGCGCCGGTGGTGCTGGGAATCGTGCTTGGCAGCCTGCTTGAGGAGAACTTCCGCCGCGCCATCATGATGGAAGGCCCCACGGTGTTCCTGACCCAGCCCCTGGCGGCGACCATGCTGGTCGTCGCGGCGCTGTTGTTCGGTTGGCCGATCTACAAGAACGTCAAGGCCCGGCGCGCGGCCCGCAAGGCGTAGTGGCGTCCAGCCGGTCGAGCCGCCCTTACCAGGTGGTGAAGGGATTGGCGATCAGGTTGGCGTTGAAGTACCTGGGATCCCCGGTGACCTCTTCGCCGACCCAGTCCGGCTTGTCGACGCTCTGGTCCTCGGACTGCAGCTCGACCTCGGCGACGATCAGGCCGTCATTGACCCCGAAGAACTCGTCCACCTCCCAGGTGACGTCGCCCTGGGGGATCTTGTAGCGGTTCTTTTCGATGATCGGCTTTTCGCACAGCTCGTCCAGCATCTCGTTGGCGTCGGCGGCCGGGATCGAGTACTCGAACTCGCTGCGCGTGGCGCCCACCGTGATCCCCTTGATGGTGAGAAAACCCTGGTCGCCGATGGTGCGCACCCTGACCGTGCGTTCCTTCACCGTGGACAGGTAGCCCTGCCGGTAGGCGACGCCGTCGGCCAATGCGCGCCAGCTTTCGCCCTCGACAAGGAATTTCCGTTCGATCTCTTTGGCCATGGTTTTCGATCTCCTCAGCGCGGCGGCCCGTCAGGCCGGCAGCGGCTCCATGCCGATGACGCGCTTGATGGCGCGCAGGTAGTTGACGTTCTCGTACGGGTCCAGCCCCAGCATCTGCTTGGCTTCCAGGATGGCCGGCAGGTTGACCGATTCCACCGCCACCGACTGCAGGCCGGCGCCGTTGAACGTCACCTCGGCCAGTTCGGTGATGCAGTCGTTGATGGTGAAGGCGAACCGCCGCTTGAACACGTTGACCGCCACCAGCTCGGGATGGGGCCGGATGACCTCGTCGAGATATTCATCCAGCGCGTAGGTGTCGCGTTCCAGCGGGGCCATGTCGACGCCGAAGGCCGGGAAGACTTCGTCGACCAGGGTTGCTGCGGCCATGGGGAACGACCCCTTCATGCGGGGGTTCCACTGTTCCAGCCCGTCCTTGATCTGAACGAACACCTTGATGTCCATCAGGTCGTCGCGGATCTTGGTGTTGTTCTCGTCGTTGCCGGCCGAGACGATATAGATCTCCTGGCTCTCGCGGATCTGCTCGCAGGGGCTGAGGCGCCGCAGCTTCTCCTCCACCAGGCCGAAGTTACGGGCCCAGGTCCGAAACTCGAACCGTGGTTTGATCTCGTTCATAGTGCTGCGCCTCCACGCCTGTCGGGCCGGCCGTTTTGTGAATGGGAATGCCGAGCCGGTTGGCCGCATGGTACCCGCAAGCGAGAGGTCCCCACCAGGGACAAATCCCCGCAGTATGGCGCGGCGGACTGCCGACCGGCCGTTATGCGCACCGGGTGTGTCGTTCGAACGCTTGGCTGGCCCCGCCGGTGCCCGGGTTGCGCCGTTCGCGCACCTCCGCCGGGCGCACGGCCTGCCCGACGGCGCATGCGATTCCGGGCGGCACAATCGGCACCGGCATGGATGCCCGGCTGGAATGCCGCACGGCGACCGCATGGGGCAATCAGCCCCGATACCCCGGTCAAGGACGTGACCTTGGTTGGCCACCCGTGCGGCAGCGCGCGTGCGACCGGGTCTTGCTGCGACCCGCTTGCGCGATACGCCCTGTTTGACGCGGAAAGACGCCGCGTCCGTCCCGGGCAACGCTCCAGTTCCGAACCAGGAAATGGCGCGCCCGGGAGGAGGAAGTTCGAACCAGGTGTTGGAGTCCCTTGCCGAATGAAACACCGCCCTGGAGACGCCGCATCTGTGAACCAGGCGGATACCAAGTGCATCACAATGGGTTCCGCTTCCGCTTTCATATCTGAGGCGGATGTTGCAGGCGGCGTGCAGTCTTCCTCGGATTACCCAAGACCGGTCTAGGAGCGTTGCAGGCTATGGCCGCACACCGCAAACTCAATCGCGCTGTGCAAGCGCGGGCGGCAACACGCCCTTCGCAATCCGCTTCGTCAGGGTGTACATGCGCCGCATCTGGTCCACGAACGACATCTCAAGCCGCACGAGTTCCAGGTAATCGGCGTCATCCGCCACAAGGCGCGCCGCCTTACGGTCCAGCAGGCGGTCGGACTGCTGTCGAATGCTGTCTTTCATCAACATGACCGATTCGGCCGCCCTTTGGTCATTGTCTCGAACGGCCCGGACCGCATGCTCCAGGGATTCGAGCACGGTTGCGTGCAACGCCGATAGCATTTCGCGGGTCTCATCGCTCTGCGCCGACTTGATGTCGACGGCCTTTCTGGCCAGGCCGACGATGTCGGTCTCGATGACGTCGGCCAGGCTCTCCAGGTTGTCCGTCGCCATGACCAGCCCGCGATACTCCAGGCTCTCCTCGTTGGTGAGGATGCCTTTCTGGACTCTGCCGAGGAACTTCAGGATCTCCTCCTCCAGGACATCGATCTCGTCGTTGCGACGGGCGACGTTTTCGAGCCCTTTCAGATCGCGCTCATCGATCGCCGGGATGACGTCACGCATCATTCCAAGCGCGATATCGCCGAGACGGCCCAGTTCCAGCCGGACCTCCTGAAACGCCACGGCCGGGACCGCCAGCGCCGCATCGTTCAGGAACTCGGGCTCGATGATGACGCCCTCTTCGGGTGCGCGCTCGCGCACCAGCCACTCGGCCGCGCGGGCGAATATGGCCGCAAAACCAATGAAAAGCACCGTGTTGATGACATTGAAGAGGGTATTGGCATTGGCGATCTGGCGCGGCACCTCGGACGCAGCCTTCTCCGCCCCCGCCAGGTCGGGGCTGGACGGCGAGGCCCAGATGGCAATCTCCACCAACAGCCAGATGAAGGGCAGCCACACCAGCACGCCGATGACGTTGAAGAGAACATGCACGACCGACGCCCGCACCGCCTCGGTGGATTTGCTGCTGAGGAATCCCATGAAACCCGTGGTCACCGCCGTGCCGATATTGGCCCCCAGCGCGAGGGCAATGCCGGCGGGCAAGGCCAGCAGCCCCTCGGTTGCCATGGCGATGGCGATGCCGACCGTCGCGGCGGAAGACTGCACGATGGCGGTGAACACGGCCCCCGCGACGATGCCGGCGAGCGGCCGCTCCAATCCTTCCAGGATCTCCAGGAAGGGCGGGAAGCTGCGCAACGGCGTCATCGCATCGCCCATCAGGCCCATGCCGTAGAACACGAGGCCGATGCCCATGAACATCATGCCGTAATACTTCACCTTGTCCCGCTTGGCGCCGAACACCATGAAGAAACCCAGCGCGACCGGGCCCAGGGAATAGGCGGCCAGGTCGAATGCCAGCAACTGGGCCGTCACGGTGCTGCCGATATTGGCGCCCATGATCACGCCGACCGATTGGGTCAGGGTCATCATGCCGCCGCTGACGAAGCCGACGACCAGCAACGTCGTCACGGTGGACGAATTCAGAACGCCGGTGATGAAAGCCCCGGTCACGGCCCCGGCGAACCGGTTGGTGGTGAGTTTTGCCAGGATCACTTTCATCATGTTGCCGGCGGCCTTCGTCATCCCCTCCGAAAGCATCTGCAGGCCCGACAGGAACAGGGCCAGCCCGCCGAACAGGCCAAGGCTCAATTGCAGCCAATCCGGGGATCCCGGTTTGACGCCGACGTCTGCGGCAAGGGCCGCGAAGGCGACCACCATCAGGACCGCCACAAGACCGCTCCGCACAAGGTTGAGGAGAAGTGGCCTGGACATCTCTTGTTTCGGCGATGGCATTCTCACGTCTCCTCGTGTGCTGGGCGAGCGGTCGGGATTGGTCGCAGACCGAAGCGGGCCAAACGCTGCAAAGACAACACGCCATTTTAACCACGGAATGCCGGGAGAGGTGCAGCAGGGTTCTACGCAGCGAGCGGAGAACAAAGCTCGGTCGAAGGATATCGATTGCCTGGTGTGGAAGGATGGCGCACCCGAGAGGATTCGAACCTCTGACCTCTGCCTTCGGAGGGCAGCGCTCTATCCAGCTGAGCTACGGGTGCATGGGGCCTGTATACCGCCCAGGCGCATGGCCGGCCAAGCAAAAAGGTCAAGCGGCGGCGCGGGCCTCGGAGCGGAGCACCAGCCCCAGATGCACCAGGCCCACCACGGCGGCGCCGTAGACCGTGACCGTTTCCACCGGCGGGGCGAACTCGTAGAGCGCATGGCCGATGAAGGCGAAGTGGACCAGGCCGTGCCCGACGAGAAAGATGTCTACGCCGATCTGGCTGCGCCGCCTCACCCGGTCGGACCGGTGGCCGGTGAGCCAGAACAAGGCTGCAAAGACGGGTACGTGCAAGAGGATGAAAAGCGGTTCGGCGGCGCCGTCGTCGAGCAAGCTGAGGCCCGGCAGCAATCGCCACTCGTGGCGCGCCACCGCGTCCATCTCGTGTGCGACCAACAGAGCAAAGCCCAGATAGAACAGCGCGTGGGTCCAACCGCTGTGTTCGCCGGTTCGCATCCGGTTCCCTCCGCCCGACATCGACGCCGCCGCCTCGGCGGCGTTCCCGAACCGTTATCTAGACCGAACCGCCGCCCGTGCCGCCCCTTCACCCAAAGAAAACCAAGCGACCGGGTGACCGGCCGCCGGAAGGCTCCCCATTCCTGGGCAGGGTAGTAATCAGTGGAACTGCGCGGTCTCTGTCGATTCCGCCACCGCGGTGAAGCCTTCGGATTGGGCTGCGAATTCCGCTTCCTGCAGCTCGGAATATCCGGCCATGCCCCGGTCGTGATAGGCCTGGGCCAGCTTGAAGGTGGCCAGGTTCAGGCTAATGCACGCCCGCGGCGCCCGCCTCGATCATGCCCTTCATCAGGTCGAAGGAATTGAGCGGGCCGCCGAAGCCGGCCTCGGCATCCGCGATGATCGGCGCGTGTCTCAGAGCGTCTCTTCGTAGAACATCCGGTAGAACACGTATGCGCCGATCGGCGTGGCGATGGTCGCCATCGTCACCCACAGGGCGGCGTTGAACAGCATGTACTTCTTCCGGGCGATCCGGGAGTTGATCACGATCTGGTTGGCCAGGTCCCGGTGCAGCTTGCGGACGTCGCCCCGATAGCCCATCGCGTCGCCCACCGCGGCCAGGAAACAGTCCTCCTGCATATCCGCGATGTGGTTGAAGAAATAGACGTTGCCCGGCTGGCCGACCGGCTTGGCGAACAGATAGCGCGAGACCCGCACGCGGGCGAAGAAGGAACTGAGACACAGGATCAGCGAGACGAACAGCATGATGACTGCAGCCCCGAGCGCGATCAACGCCCAGGACGCCTCGGGCTTGAACCACGTGAAGAGGCGCAACAGGCCGAAGATCGCCGCCGCGTCCAGCGTCAAGAGGGCGACGTTCTTCGCCTCGGCGAACTTCACCAGGTTGTTCACGTTCTCGAAGATCTCTTCGAGCTGTTCGGTCAGGTCGTCCTTGGCCACCGTCCCCCACCCCCGTCGGCCTCCAATGCGCGGTGCGCACGTACGCAGCATACAAGGATGGATTGCAGGACGCCAAGACCCGCGCGCCGGTGGGATATGGGTCCCCGCCATTCCCCGGCATGCAGACAAGAAAAACCGGCGGCCGGGTGACCGGCCGCCGGAAGGCTCCCCATTCCTGGGCAGGGTAGTAATCAGTGGAACTGCGCGGTCTCCGTCGATTCTGCCATCGCGGTGGTCGAGGAGCTGCCGCCGCCGGCAGCTGTGTTGACCGCGTCGAAATAGCCGGTTCCCACCTCGCGCTGGTGGCGCACCGCGGTGAAGCCTTCGGATTGCGCGGCGAATTCCGCTTCCTGCAGCTCGGAGTATCCGGCCATGCCCCGGTCGTGATAGGCCTGGGCCAGCTTGAAGGTGGCCAGGTTCAGGCTGTGGAAGCCGGCCAGCGTGATGAACTGGAACTTGTAGCCCATCGCGCCCAGCTCGCGCTGGAACCGCGCCATGTCGTCCCGGTCCATGTGCTTGGCCCAGTTGAAGCTGGGCGAGCAGTTGTAGGCCAGCATCTTTTCCGGATGGTCCTTGCGGATCGCTTCGGCGAAGCGGCGCGCGTCGTCCAGGTTCGGCGTCGACGTTTCCATCCACAACAGATCCGCGTAAGGCGCGTAGGCCAGCCCCCGGGCGATGCCCATGTCGATGCCGCCGGTGATGCGGTGGAAACCCTCGGGCGTGCGCTCGCCGGTCATGAAGGGCCGGTCGCGTTCGTCGATGTCCGCCGTCATCAGCCGGGCCGATTCCGCGTCGGTGCGCGCCATCAGCACGGTGGGCACGCCCATCACGTCGGCCGCCAGGCGCGCCGCGTTGAGGGTGCGGATGAAGGTCTTGGTGGGCACCAGAACCTTGCCGCCCAGATGGCCGCATTTCTTTTCAGACGCCAGCTGGTCCTCGAAATGCACGCCGCCGGCACCCGCCTCGATCATGCCCTTCATCAGCTCGAACGCGTTGAGCGGGCCGCCGAAGCCGGCCTCGGCGTCGGCCACGATCGGCGCGAACCAGTCGATGTCGGAGGTCTCCTCGCCGTCCATCCGCTCCAGCGTCTGGATCTGGTCGGCGCGCTGCAGCGCCTGGTTGATGCGCTTGACCACGGCGGGAACCGAGTTCGCGGGATAGAGGCTCTGGTCGGGATACATCTGGCCCGACAGGTTGGCGTCGGCCGCCACCTGCCAGCCCGAAAGATAGATCGCCTTCAGACCCGCGCGCACATGCTGGATCGCCTGGTTGCCGGTCGAGGCGCCCAGGGTGTTCACATAGGGCTCGGTCTTCAGAAGCTTCCACAGCTTGGTCGCGCCAAGCTCGGCAAGGGTGTGGTTGATCGGCAGCGAGCCGCGCAGACGCTGGACGTCGCGCATGGTGTAGTCGCGCTGGATGCCGGTCCAGCGGCCGGGCTCGGAGGCCGGGAAGCTTTCGTCTTCGCGTGCCCGCGGGCCGCAGGGCGGCGGGGTCACGTCGATGCGATCGCTGTTGGTGCTGGGCGCCAGGCCCTGGATCATTGTCTCGTTCATTGTGTCAATCCTTTACAAGCGCGTTGACAAGCGTATCTCAAATTCGCGGGTGCGCTGGTTCGGATCGTTATCTCTGTAAATGTGCCGCCCAGCCGACCGGCGTTTCTTGAGAGTATGGTCTCACAGCCTCCTGCTGCGTTGCAACAAAATCATTGATTTCAGTCTGTTAAAGTGTGAAAATCTTAACGTACAAAGTTTTCAATCTGTCAAACTTGTAAATAACTGGTAACAAACCATTGACTCTAGAGACCGAACCCACAGGCGCCCCCGACATCGCCAAGGCTGCGGAAAGCCCGCGGATCGGGGCGAAAATCCGCCGCCTGCGCCGCGCCAGGGGCCAGACCCAGGCGGCGCTGGCCCAGGCGCTGGGGGTCAGCTCCAGCTATCTCAACCTGATCGAACACAACCGCCGCAAGATCACCGTGGCTCTTTTGCTACGCCTGTCGGAGGTGTTCGGGGTGGAAATCCGCGAGCTGGCCGAGGACGCCGAAGGCCGCCTGGTGGCCGACCTGATGGAGGCCCTGGGCGACGATCTGTTCGAGGAGGCCGACGTCACCAACACCGACGTGCGCGAGATGGTCACGGCCAGCCCCGCCACCGGCCGGGCGATGCTGCACCTGTTCGACGCCTACCGGAAGGCGCGCGACGAC
>Ga0056115_1000035_pt1 | contig 78647 bp, 73 predicted proteins | sample WorMetOlspDAHAB1_FD_77007 | JGI IMG/M metagenome (GOLD analysis project Ga0056115, IMG submission 77007) | Marine gutless worms symbiont microbial communities from Max Planck institute for Marine Microbiology, Germany - Olavius sp. DAHAB.1 ...
CCCGCAGCCGGATGGGTGCGCGCGAGCATCCGGCGCCCCATTCCGCGATCAGGGGCGTCAAATTCCTGGACAAGGTAATCGACATCGACCAGTCGCCGATCGGCCGGACGCCGCGGTCGAACCCCGCCACCTATACCGGCGCCTTTACTCCGATCCGGGACTGGTTCGCAGGGCTGCCCGAGGCGAAGGCCCGCGGCTACGCGGCCGGCCGCTTCTCGTTCAACGTCAAGGGCGGGCGCTGCGAGGCCTGTCAGGGCGACGGGGTGATCAAGATCGAGATGCATTTCCTGCCGGACGTCTATGTCCAGTGCGACGTGTGCAAAGGCAAACGATACAACCGGGAAACCCTGGAAATTGCGTTCAAGGACAAATCGATCGCCGACGTTCTTGATATGACGGTGGACGAAGCGGCGGACTTTTTCAAAGCCGTCCCGGCGATCCGCGACAAGCTGGTGACGCTGCAGCGGGTCGGTCTGGGTTACATTCATGTTGGCCAGCCGGCGACGACGCTGTCGGGCGGCGAGGCGCAGCGCGTCAAGCTGGCGAAGGAACTGTCCCGCCGGGCCACTGGCAAGACCCTCTACATCCTGGACGAGCCGACCACGGGCCTGCATTTCGAGGACGTGCGCAAGCTTTTGGGCGTGCTGCAGGCGCTGGTCGACCAGGGCAACACGGTGCTGGTGATCGAGCACAATCTGGAGGTCATCAAGACGGCCGACTGGATCGTCGACCTGGGGCCCGAAGGCGGCGACAAGGGCGGTCGGATCGTCGCGACTGGCGCGCCCGAGGACGTCGCCGCGGTGCCTGAGAGTTTTACCGGCCAGTATCTCCAGCCCTACCTGGCAAAGAGCGGCAAGCGCCGCACCGCCTGATCGGTTGGCGGGTGCGGACCGACGCACTACGTTGAGGTTCATGGAAGAGACTTCCCCCAACTCCCTGGTCGCCCGGTCGCTCGGGCAAAGCGGCGTGGCGGACTGGCTGTTGGAAGAAGCCTGGCGGCTGCCGGAGATGCGCGACGTCATCGAAGGTCTTTTCGACAAACTGGCCGACGGCGACCTGCCCCTGCTGCGCGGCATGGTCATCGTCCAGACCCTGCATCCCCAGTTCGTCGGTTACGGCTTCATCTGGAAGCGTGGCGCCCCCCTGTTCGAAGGCCGCGGCGAACGCGGGATCATGGAGGGCGACACGTACAAGCTGAGCCCCATGCCCGCCATCATCGAACGCGGCGAAACGGTCAGGGTACGGCTGGAAGACGAGTCCGAGAGAAGCCGGTTCTCCGTGACCCAGGAAATCTTCGAGCTGGGCGGCACCGACTATGTGGGCATGCCACTGGAGTTCAGCTCGGGCCAGAACAACCTGTTGTCGTTGTCGATCGACCGGCCGGGCGGTTTCAGCAATGCAGAACTGGCGGCGTTTCCGGCACTGGCCTCGATCCTTGCCCGGGTGCTGGAACCCAAGGCGCTGCAGGCCGCCGCGGTCAACCTGCTGGACACCTATGTGGGCCAGCGCGCCGGCGAGCGTATCCTGAAGGGCCAGATCCTGCGGTCCAGCGGCGAGACCATCAACGCCGCGATCTGGCTGTGCGATCTGCGCGGTTTCACGCGCCTGTCAGACAGCCTGCACCGGGCATTCCTGATCGACCTGTTGAACCAGTTCTTCGATTGCGTCGGGCCGGCGGTCCAAGAAGAAGGCGGCGAGATCCTGAAGTTCCTGGGCGACGGCATGCTGGCCGTGTTTCCCGCTGAAACGGAAGCCGGCCTTTCAGACGCCTGCGCCCGGGCCTTGCGGGCGGCATCGCAGGCCTGCGATGCGCTGGAAAAACTGAATGCCGAACGCGACGGATATGGCGAAGAACCTCTCGATTTCGGCCTCGCGTTGCATGTGGGCGATGTGATGTTCGGCAATGTGGGCAGCGCCAACCGGCTGGATTTCACGGTGATCGGACCTGCGGTCAATATGGCCGCGCGCCTGGAACGCCTGTGCGGCCGGCTGGGCGAGCGCATCGTTGTCTCCGCCGATTTCGCCGGCCTGGTGGACGCGGATTTGCGGTCGCTGGGCGCGCATCCCTTGCGCGGTCTCGCCGGAGAGCACACCGTCTTTGCCGCCGACCCGGGGGCCGCATGACGGCGAGCCCGGCCGAAGTGAGCGAGATCGTCGACTGGCTGCAGCAGAGCGCCGCCCGGAACCTGGGTATGTCGGAGCTGGTGACCGCCCTGTGCGGCAAGTTGCGCGAGGCGGACGTTCCCATTGACCGTTTGACGATCCACCTTCGCCAACTGCACCCGTTGTTCCTGGCGCAAGGCTGCGTCTGGGAGTCGGAGACCGGCGAGACCCGCGAGGTCAGGCGGGAACATGGCGTGCAGTACACCGACGAATACCTGGTCAGCCCGGTCCGCATCGCTTTCGAGGAAGGACGAACGGTCCGCTATCCGCTGGAGGACCCGCAGGCCGAGCTTCCCTTCGAAATACTGTCCGGTCTGCGGGACCGGGGCTTCACGGAATACGTCATGGTGCCGTTGTTCTTTCGCGGTCGGACGCAAGCCTGCAGTATCGCCACGACGCGCGCCGGCGGTTTCTCGGACCGGGATATCGCGCTATTGCTGGCGATCTGTCCGACAATCACGCAGCAGTTGGAACTGTTGTTGATGGAAGACACGGCCATGGTGCTGCTGGACACCTTTGTGGGGCCGCGCGCCGGGCGCAAGGTTCTGGACGGCCAGATCAAACGCGGCGACGGCCAGACGATCCCCGCCATCCTCTGGTATTGCGACCTGCGCGGCTTCACCGCGTTGTCGGAGGAACTGGACCGCGACGAGATGATCGGCGTCCTGAACGGTTACTTCCAGGCAATGGCGCAGCCGGTGGAGGACGCCGGAGGGGAAATCCTGAAATTCATCGGCGACGCCATGCTGGCGATCTGGCCGATGCCCCAGCGGTCCCACCAGATCAGCGCCCGGGCGGACGTGGCCGTGGCCTCGGCGGAACAGGCGATGGCCAACATGGCGGCTGCGAACCGTCAGCGCGCCGAACAGGGTGCCGAGGCATTGCGGTTCGGCATCTCGCTGCATCTGGGCGATGTCATGTGGGGCAATATCGGGTCTGTCAACCGGCTGGATTTCACGGTGATCGGGCCGGCGGTCAATCTGGTTGCGCGGCTTGACGACGTGGCGGCCCGGCTCAGGGAGCCCTTGGTCGTTTCCGACGCCTTTCAGGCGGTCAGCAGCCGGACCTTCGAAAGCCTGGGAAGCCATCGTCTCAAGGGCATCGCCGAACCGCAGGAAGTCTTTCGCCTGACGGCCTGACGGCGCCCCTGCGGCAGGCAAAAAGGAACCCGCATGGCAAACCGACCGGTTCCCGTCTCAGAACGCCTGATCTTTCGCGAAATGAACAACGGCGATCTGTTCGACCTGTTCGATACGTTCGCCGATGCCGCGGCGCGCCGCCTCTACCCGCAGATGCAGCATTTCGAGGACGTCCAGGAATGGATCGACTGGAACCTGCAGAACTACGAACGGTATGGCTTCGGCCTTTGGGTGCTGAACGCGGCCGAAACGGGCATCTTCATCGGAGACTGCGGCCTGACCTACCAGGAGGTTGAGGACCGGGACGAACTGGAGATCGGCTATCACGTGGCGTTGCCCCACCGGCGCCGCGGCTTTGCGCTGGAGGCAGGCCGCGCGGTCCTGGAGTTCGGATTCCAGCACAGCGACGCGCCCCTGATCTGTTCGAAAGTGGACCCGTCCAACACGGCTTCGATCGGTGTGGCCACACGGCTGCATCGCCACCGGCGGGAATACCGGAACAGGCGGGGAGAACGGCGGCTGCTGTTCTACACCGAACGCCCCTGACCGGGCGGCGCCGGCTTGCCGATCCGTCCCAGGTGGTATACTTCCCGCCTATGAAAGCGACACACCCCATCCACGTCATCGGCGGCGGTCTGGCCGGGTCGGAAGCTGCCTGGCAGGCGGCCCAGGCGGGCGTTCCGGTCGTGGTCCACGAGATGCGTCCGCGGCGCGGCACGGACGCGCATCAGACCGACAAGCTGGCCGAGCTGGTCTGTTCCAACTCGTTCCGGTCGGATGATGCCGAGAACAACGCCGTCGGGGTCTTGCATGAGGAAATGCGGCGGTGCGGCTCGCTGATCATGCAATGCGGCGACCAGGCCAAGGTCCCGGCGGGCGGTGCGCTGGCGGTTGACCGCGAGGCCTTCGCCGACGCGGTGACCGGCGCGCTGGAAGCGCATCCGGCGGTGACGATCGAACGCGACGAAATCGACGGCCTGCCCCCGGCGGCGTGGGACAGCGTCATCGTGGCGACCGGGCCGTTGACGTCGCCGGCGCTGTCCCAGGCAATCCTGGATCTGACCGGCGAACAGAGCCTTGCTTTCTTCGATGCGATCGCGCCGATCGTCTATACCGAGTCCATCGATTTCAGCCGCGCCTGGTACCAGTCGCGCTACGACAAAGGCGACGGCAAGGACTACATCAACTGTCCGCTGTCCCAGTCGGAGTACGAAGGGTTCATCGCGGCGCTGCAGACGGGCGACCAGACCGAATTCAAGGAGTGGGAAAAGGACACGCCCTATTTCGAAGGTTGCCTGCCGATCGAGGTGATGGCCGCGCGCGGGCCGGAGACGCTGCGGTTCGGACCGATGAAGCCGGTCGGTTTGACCGATCCCAATACGGGCCACAGGCCCTACGCGGTGGTACAGCTTCGCCAGGACAACGCGCTGGGCACGCTGTACAACATCGTCGGATTCCAGACGAAACTGAAATACGGCGCCCAGAAGGAGGTGTTCCGTATGATCCCGGGCCTGGAAAACGCAGAGTTCGCCAGGCTGGGCGGCATCCATCGCAACACGTTCCTGAACTCGCCGCGCCTGATGAACGCGACCATGCAGCTTGCGGCCGATCCGCGGTTGCGGTTCGCCGGCCAGATCACCGGCGTGGAGGGTTATGTGGAATCCGCGGCCATCGGGCTGTTGACCGGCCGGTTCGCGGCGGCCGAGCGGCAAGGCCGCCCTCCTTCCCTGCCGCCCGCGACGACGGCCTTGGGGGCCTTGTTGGGACACATCACCGGCGGCGCCGCGGCGGAGACGTTCCAGCCGATGAACGTCAATTTTGGCCTGTTCCCGCCCCTGGAGCTGGAGCCGGGCCAGCGGGTCAAAGGCCGGGACCGCAAGCGGGCGATGGCGCGCCGGGCGCTGGCCGATCTCGATGCGTGGCTGGCCCGCCCGGCGGCCGCGGCCTGACCTGGCCAAAGTCTACTAGTAGTTTCCTAGAGCCGACCGAACGTGGCGCGCAGCCACAGCGTCGCGGCAAGCATTCCTGTGCCCCCCGCCAGGCGCGGGTCGAACGGGTTGTATCCGGCATGCCGCAGTCGGGCCAGGTGATGTCCGGCGACCCGGCCGTTTAACAGGACAGGCATGGCCGTGCGCGGCGATCCCGGCCATGAACGCCGACCCTCCTCAAGATGGCGACGGGCCCGTTGGGACAGGGCTTCCACGGCGGCCGCCAGACCGTCGGACGGCCGGAACGCCATGAGCGCGCGCTTGTCGACGTGGTGTTCCGCGATCAGATCGTCGGGAATGACGGTCCTGCGGCTGCGCAGAAAGTGCGGCAGGGCGCGCATCAGGCCGCACAGGGCATAGCCCGTGGCCATATGGCCGACGGCCTGGTCGGCCTGCGTGCCGGAAACGCCCAACACGGCCAGCCCCAGGCGAAACAGCGGCGCCGTCGTCGCCTCCGCGTAGGTTTCCAGGGCGGCGACGCTGGTGAAGGCGGTGTCTTCGAGATCGCGTTCGCGCGCATCGATCAGGCTTTCGAGTTCCGTCCGATCCAAAGCGCGGCCGGCGATTGCGGCGGCAAGCGCCTCGGCCACGGCATGGTGTCGCGGGCGGCCCGTTTCGTAGATCTCTTCAAGGGCATCGCGCCACCATTGCAGCCGCATCAGGCCGATCACAGGTTCCGAGACGGCTTCCCGGGTCTTGGCGATTTCCAGATTGAAGGCGTAAAGCGCCATTAGGTCCTCGCGCCGGTCCTGGGGCGCGAACAGGGCGGTTAGGAACCGGTCGCGATCGTACCGGCGCACGGTGTCGGCGATGTAGGAAAGCCTCGTACGCTCGGACGTCACGGGCATTCCTGGGAACTGACCATGGTGCGCTCAAGCGCCGTGCGCTGCAGATGTCGCAGGCCCTCCGGATCGGTCAGGACGCTGGAAGGATCCTCTCGGATCCTGTCATGCAGGACGGAATAGGCGCCGTACAACGCCGCCAGTTGGACCCGTGGCCCGGTATCGATCTGTTCGGCCAGTTCGCCAATCCGCCTTTCGGCGGTGTTGCGGTGCGCCTGCGCCTGCCCGGTCAGACTGACCACCAGGCGTTCGACGGCCGCATGGTCGCCATGCCTGATTGCGGCCTGCAGGCCGGACGGCGACAGGGAGGCGGCCGACAAAACCGTGCGGGGAATGGTCAGGAGCTGTGGGTCGCCCTTCGAATCTGCGACCAGATCGCGGAGGATGTGCACCAGATAGCAGAACACCGCGATATCGGATGCGTAGTAGGACGGCGATTGAGGGCTGGTCCAACAGAACCTGTCCGCCCGCAGGCTGCATCCCAAGATGTAGATGAAGACCGCCGCAGGCGCGACGGTCGCGCCGTCGCAATAGGCCTTGAACGCCGTCCAGTCCTCGATCGGCCTCTCTTCGAGGTCGTGCCGCATCGCCTCGCCCAGGGCCTGCCAGGGGCCGATCCCGAGATCGGCGTGCGGCAGAATATCGGCCAGCGCATGAAACACCGGATCGTCGTTCGCCATGTCCTCTGCCGCCACTCCCCGGGCTGCCTTTTCGATTCCGCTCTGCCAGGACGCGAGCCGTCCGAGCGCGGCTGGGCGACGCGCCGCGCGCTCAAGCGGCGAAAGACCCAGGAACGTGTTGTCGACATAGTCGTCGATCACCCGCATCGACGCGTAGGCGGCGGCAAAGAACCTTCGTTTTCGGACCGGCAGAGCCCGCCCAACCAGCCACAACGGCGAACCGTTGCGCGCGGCGATCGCGGCGCAATAGTCGTAAGGGTCTTCCGGCCCCGCGGCGGTATCGGGCGGCTGCGTCTCTGTCATGGGCATCCGCTTGTGCCACGGCACCGCGGGGTTGGCAACGCGAAGAGCCGGGCCGTGCGGCGCGCTATGGCAACTGTTGTGGCGTCCCCGGAATCACCCCTATAGTCGCAGGGTCAAAAAGCGTTACTCACCAGGACATCAAACGATGAAGAATCCACTGGAATCCCTTCAAACAACAATTGTAATGGGGATCGTCATTACGATTGTCATGGCCATCCTCGTTGAAATGATCGGCTCCACGCCGGCTGCCGGTTAGGGAGGATCAGCCATGGACTACTTCGATTACAGCTGGTTGGTCTTCTTCTTCCGTTTTCTCCACGTGTTAAGCGGCGTCATGTGGATCGGTCTGCTGTGGTACTTCAACTTCGTCCAGGCGCCGAACATGGGCAAGATCCCCGATGACCAGAAACCCGCGATCAGCAAGGTCATCGCGCCGGCGGCGCTGTTCTGGTTCAGATGGGCTGCGATGTCGACGCTGGTCACCGGCCTGATCCTGGCCTGGATGAACGGCTATCTGGTCGATTCCATCGCGCTTGGCCTGACGTCGGGCGTCGCCAAACATGCGGCGATCGGTTTCGGAATGTGGTTCGGCGCGATCATGGCCTACAACGTCTGGATGGTCATCTGGCCGAACCAGAAGGTCGCCCTGGGCATGGTGGAGGCGCCGCCCGAAGCGAAGCCCGCGGCGGCGCGCAAGGCCCTTCTGTTCTCGCGCACCAATACGATGCTGTCGATCCCGATGCTGTATGCAATGGTGTCGGCACAGAATCTTTACTGACCGTCTGAATGATCTAGTTATACGGGCGGGACCTTCGGGTCCCGCCTTTCTTCTGCCTGTTGTCCGGCGCTCATCGTCTCGACGTCACATCGCCAAATCTCCGGCGAGCCTGCGCGGTCCTTACCGGCTGGCATATGGGACGCTGAGCGTTGCACGTGCGGCCGGCGGCGGGATCGGCATTGTGGAGAGCAGTTACGAAAACACGAGGGGCCTATGAGCATCACACTTCCCGACCTTCCCTATGCGCACAACGCGTTGGCACCGCATATCTCCGAGCAGACCCTGCAGTTCCACCACGACAAGCATCACGCCGCTTATGTCACGAACCTCAACAACCTGATCAAGGATACCCCTCTTGCGGGCATGGATCTCGAGGCGATCATCCTGGAAAGCGCCGGCGATGCGACTAAGGCGGGCATCTTCAACAATGCCGCCCAAGTCTGGAATCACACGTTCTATTGGCAGTCGATGGCGCCGGACGGCGGCGGCACCCCGTCGGGCGCGCTGGCAGAGAAGATCGACCAGGATCTTGGCGGCTATGACGGCTTTGCCGAAGCGTTTGCGGCCGCCGGCGCCACTCAGTTCGGCAGCGGCTGGGCTTGGCTGGTCCTGGACGGCGGCGTTCTCAAGGTGACGAAGACGGCCAACGCCGATTTGCCGCTGGTCCATGATCAGGTGGCGCTCCTGACGATGGATGTCTGGGAGCATGCCTACTACCTCGATTTCCAGAACCGCAGGCCCGATTACATCAAGACATTCCTGGAAAGCCTGGTGAACTGGTCGTTCGCGGAAGAGAACTTCAGTCGCGCCAACTAGTTCGGAACGCTTTGCTTTTTGCGATGGCGGGGTGCTTCCGGCACCCCGCTTCCGCATCATTAATAAATTGTAAATCCTTCTGAATACAATGTGACGAAAGGGATTGCCGGGGGGACTGCATCATATGACTGAGCGAACGAACGTCACGTCGTTCTTGGATCTGGCCGCGGCTGACTTCGTTTCCGGCGTCACGGAAGACGACTCGCTCACTTTCACCTACCGCCAGCTGATCGAACGCGCAGGCATCGGTCTTTTCCAGGCCCGGCCCGATGGCACCTTGATGTACGCCAACGACGCGTTCGCCCACATGATGGGTTACGAAACGGCGCAGGACTTCATCGCCCACTCCGCATCCGTCGACGGCCCGCAGCATATCGCGCCCGAGGAACAGGCCGCGATTGTCGAGATGCTGGAGGATTCCGACACGGTCACGGACCATATCCTCGGCGTCACATGCCTGGACGGAACGCGGAAGTGGATCAGCCAGTCGGCCCGCGCGATCCGGAACATGGACGGCGCGCTGCACTCCATCGTCGGCACGGTCATGGACGTGACCTACCAGGTGAACACCCTGGAGGCGTTAAAGGAGGCCGAGCGCAGCTACCGCGACATCTTCGAGAACGCTGTGGAAGGCATCTACCGTTCCACGCCCGACGGCCGGCAATTGAGGGCCAATCCCGCCCTGGTCAGGCTGAACGGCTACGAAAACGAAGCGGAGATGCTGGAGGCGGTCAAGGATATCGAAACGGAATGGTATGTGGACGGCGAGCGGCGTTCGCTGTTCAAACGCCTGATGGAAGAGAACGGCCGGGTCACGAACTTCGAATCCGAGGTCTACCGGCACAAGACCCGCGAGAAGATCTGGATCAGCGAGAATGCCCACGCCGTGCGCGACGACAAGGGCAGAATTCTTTACTACGAGGGCGCGGTTCACGACATCACCGACCGCAAGCGGGCCGAACGGGAGCTGCGCGAGGCGGAGTTCAGGGCGGTGTCGGCCAACCGGGCGAAATCGCAGTTCCTGGCCAACATGAGCCACGAGTTGCGCACGCCGCTGAACACCATCATCGGGTTCACCGAGGTGCTGAAGAACGAGATCTTCGGACCCTTGGGGTCGGACCGGTACCACGAATATGTCGACGACGTGATCGCCAGTGCGACGCTGCTGCTGCAGCTGATCGAAGACATCCTGGACATCACGAAGCACGATTCCGGGAAGATGGTCCTGCAACTGGGCACGGTCGAGGCCGATGCACTGGCCGAGGGCGTCATCCGCATGATGCGCGAGCGGGCGAAACGCAAGGACATCAAACTGGAAAGCCGGGTTGCCGGCGACCTGCACTCGATCGTCGGCGACGACCGACGCCTGCGCCAGATCCTGCTGAACCTGGTCTCCAACGCGGTGAAATTCACGCCCAACGGCGGGCACGTGACGCTGGAGATCCGCGGCGCGGAGGATGGCGGCTGGACCCTGACCGTCAGCGACAGCGGCGTCGGCATCGCGTCCGACGACATCGATCGCGCCTTCCAGCCGTTCGAGCAGCTGGGCTATTTCCTGGTCAAAAAGCAGCAGGGAACCGGCCTGGGGCTGCCGCTGACCAAGAAGCTGGTCGAGGCACACGGCGGCACCATCCGGCTGGAAAGCCAGGTCGGCAAGGGCACCACGATCACGGTCAGCCTTCCGGCCAAGCCGCCGCGGTCGTCGATCGGGTTCTAGCCCGGCCCTGCCTCGCCGCCTAAACAGCGATCAGCGCAGCCCTGACGAGACGGTCTTCGGCCACCAGGACATTGAAGGTTCGGCAGGCGGCGCCGGTGTCCATGATGTCGACGGACAGGCCCCTCTCGCGCCAGGCCGCGCGGATCGCGGAGGGCACCAGGGTCATCCTTGCGCCGCATCCCAGCAGCACCACTTCGCAGCGCGGTTCCAGCCCGATCAACGGGTTCAGGCTTTCGGGGCCCAGCGCGGCCGGGTCGCTGACGTCCCATGCCTGCAGGCCGTCCCGGCCCAGCAGGATCGAGCCCTGATAGGACCTCCCCGCGATCTTGAACCGCCCCGGCCCATAGCTGTCGACGGTGAGGCGGCCTTCGACGGCCAGCGGCGAGATGTCGGTGGTCAAGCAGACGGGCTTTCGGTTTCGGTCGGCTCTTCGGTTTCGTCGGATTCGCTGCCCCGCTCCGGCTTGAGATAGAGCAGGATCGGAACCGCCAGAGCCACCGAGGAATAGGTGCCGATCACCACGCCCCAGATCAGAGCGATTGCAAATCCGCGGATGACCTCGCCTCCAAGCGCATAAAGCGACACCAGCGCCAAAAGGGTCGTCAGACTGGTCATCACCGTGCGCGACAGTGTGCCGTTGATGGACAGATTGAACAGCTCGTCCAAGGGCATCTTCTTGTAGCGGCGCATATTCTCGCGCACACGGTCGTAAACCACCACGGTGTCGTTGATGGAATACCCTGCGATTGTCAGCACCGCGGCAACCGTCGCCAGATTGAAATCGAGCTGCAGCAGGGAGAACAGGCCGATGGTGGTGATCACGTCATGGACCAGCGCCACGATCGCGCCGACGCCGAACTGCCACTCGAAGCGAAACCAGATGTAAAACAAGATGGCCACGATCGCCGAAGCGATGGCGTAGAGGGCCGCCCTCTGCAGTTCCGCCCCGATGGTGGGGCCGACGGTTTCCGTGCGGCGGTATTCGGCGACCTGGTCGCCCAATGCCTGCTTGACTGCGGTAACCGCATCTTGCTGCGCTTCTTCGCCGCCCTCCTGGCGCTGCAGCCGGATCAGCACATCGTCTTCGGCGCCGAACTCCTGAAGCGATACCTCGCCCAGCCCAAGTCCGTTCAGGGTCGATCGCATCCCGGCAAGGTCCGCCGGGCCGTCTGTCTTGACCTCAATCAGGATGCCGCCCAGAAAATCGATTCCCAGGTTCAGGCCCTGCACCGTAAACAGCCCCAGCGACGCGATCACCAGCGCAACCGAAAACGCGAAAGCGATGATCCTGCGGCCGACGAAATCGATCGCCGGCGTTGACGGGACAAGGCGTAACAGTTTCATGAGGTTCCGCCCCCTTCCCTAGATCGGCAATGCGGCCGGGCGCGTGCGCCGCAGCCACATCACGACGATAAACCGGGTCAGCATGATCGCCGTGAACATCGAGGTCACGATGCCGATGGTCAGCGTGACGGCGAAACCCTTGATGGGTCCCGATCCAAACGCGAACAGGAAGATGGCTGCAATCAGAGTCGTCAGGTTCGCATCGACAATGGTGGTCAGGGCCCGGCGATAGCCGGCATCGACGGCGGAAATAGGCGTCCGGCCGTTTCGCAGTTCCTCTCGAATGCGTTCGAAGATCAGGACGTTCGCATCCACGGCCATGCCGATCGTCAGCACGATCCCGGCGATTCCCGGCAAGGTCAGCGTTGCCTGCAGGGCGGAGAGGACCGCCAGGATCAGGATCATGTTGATCAACAGCGCCACGTCGGCCATGACGCCGAACAGGCCGTAGCTGAGCACCATGAAGACGATCACGCCAATCATGCCGATGATGCTGGCGATCTTGCCGGCGTCGATGGAATCCTGGCCCAGGCCCGGTCCGACGGTGCGCTCCTCCAGAACGGTCAGGTCCGCCGGCAAGGCGCCTGCCCGCAACAGCAGGGCAAGGTCCGTCACCTCCTGGACCGTGAATTGACCTGTGATGATGCCGCTGCCGCCCACGATCGCGGACTGGATCCGTGGCGCGCTGATCACCTTGTCGTCCAGAACGATCGCCAGAAGCTGGCCTATATTGTCGCTGGTCACGTCGCCGAACCGCTTGCCGCCGATCGTGTCGAACCGGAACGAGACGACGGGCCGACCGTCCTGGAAACTCGGCTGCGCGTCGACCAGGTTTTCGCCGCTGACCACGACGCGTCTCTTGACGACGAAGCTGATCGGAGTGCCGGACCCGTCCAGGTCGTCGGAGGGCAGCACAATCGTGCCCGGAGGCTCGCGTCCGGGCGTTATCTGGGAGGCGGCGACGGAACTGTCCACCAGATGAAACGTCAGCTTGGCCGTTTGCCCGATCAACGCCTTCAGCCGTTCTGGCTCGTCGAAGCCGGGTACTTGCACCAGGATCCGTTCCTGACCCTGCTGTTGGATCAACGGCTCGGTTGTGCCCAGTTCGTCGACCCGGCGCCGGATCACTTCGACCGCCTGGACCAGCGCATTCTCGCGGATCTGCAGCAGTTCGGCCTCCGGCAGCGTGATGACGAATTGGCCGTCGTCGGTGATGTCGACCAACAGCCTTTGGTCGGCTTCACGCAACAGGTTGCGGGCGCGATCGTTGTCACCCTGGTCGCGCAGCTTGAACGTGACCGCCTCGCCCCTGACACGCGGCGTTTCGATCATTCGGATGCGGGCGTCGCGCAGCAGCTCCTGCCGGACCAGGTCCTCGACGCTGTCGAACTGCTCGCGCACCACCACGGCCGTGTCGGCGTGCAACAACAGGTGCGATCCGCCCTGCAGGTCCAGGCCCAGGCTCAGTTGCTTGCCCGGCAGCAGCGACCCTGCGTCGCTCCCGGTCAGAAGGTCGAAAGTGCCGCGGGGAAGGAAATTGGGGGCCGAATAGGCAAGTCCCAACAGGCACACCGCCAGCACCAGGATCCGTTTCCAGGCGGGAAAATCAAGCATTTGAGCTCTGCCGTCGAACTGCCGGCGGCACTATTTGCGGCCCAGGATCTTGCCCAGGAAACCGCCCGGCTTGGCGGCTTCGTCATTGGCCGGCGCTGCGCCCTTAGCCTGATCGCCGCTGGCAGGTTCGGGCTTGGTCAGGACGTCCATGACGGTCGCGCGCGCGACTTTGACCTTGACGCCTTCCGCGATCTCGACGGTCAGTTCGCCGTCCTGCACGTTGGTCACGGTGCCGTAGATCCCGCCGCCAAGCATGATCTTGTCTTTTCTGCGGATCGCCTCCAGCTTGGCCTGATGGGCCTTCTGCTTTTTCTGTTGCGGGCGGATCAAAAGGAAATAGAAGACCACAAAGATCAGCACGAGCGGCATCAGCGCCCCGAACAGATCGCCTCCCCCGGCGCCTGCGCCTTGCGCCCAAGCGGTCGAAACTAACATTCATCGCTCCACATTTTTGCCGCGGCCTGCCCGCAGGATCCGGCGGAATATACAGGCCCGCGGCGCAATTGCAATCACCGCAAAAACCCGCCTTGACCCCGGGCTTCCGCCTGCTTGACCCCTCACGGCCCTGTGATAGGGTCGCGCGCCTCAACAGCGAGACCAGGGCATGAGTAAACGGGATCTGGAGCCGGTTTTGGCCCGCATTGCCGATGCATTGGAGCGGTTTTCGCCAGCCGCGCCGGATGCCGTGGGCATCGATGCGGCGGATGCCTTCGTCTGGCAAGCCGACCGCCGCTGTCTGAACCCGGTTCCGGTGGTCAATCGCGTGGACATCGGTCTTTTGAAGGGGATCGATTTTCAGCGCGAAACCCTGGTGGAGAACACCCGTCGGTTCGCCGACGGCCTGCCGGCCAACAACGCCCTGCTGTGGGGCGCGCGCGGGTCGGGAAAAAGCTCCCTGGTCAAGGCGGTACACGGGGCGATCAACGCCGAGCGCCCCGGCGCCCTGGTGCTGGTGGAGATCCACCGCGAAGACATTCCCAGTCTGCCGGCGCTGCTGTCGCTGCTGCGGGACGCGGAACGACGTTGCATCCTGTTCTGCGATGACCTGTCCTTCGATGGCGAAGACGCCAGTTACACATCCCTGAAGGCGGTGCTTGAAGGCGGGATCGAAGGGCGGCCGGACAACGTCCTGTTTTACGCCACGTCGAACCGGCGTCACCTGATGCCGCGCGACATGATCGAAAACGAACGGTCTACCGCCATCAATCCCGCCGAAGCGGTCGAGGAGAAGGTCTCGCTCTCGGACCGGTTCGGCCTGTGGCTGGGTTTCCACAATTGCGACCAGGACACCTATTTCGCCATGATCGCCGGCTATGTGGAAGCCTACGGCCTGAACGCCGACGAGGCGGAATGGAAACCCGCCGCGGTCGAATGGGCGGTGACCCGCGGGGCCCGGTCGGGCCGGGTCGCCTGGCAGTTCGTTCAGGATCTGGCGGGTCGCCTGGGTCAGCCGCTGGTGCCGAAGTCCTAGGCCGCCGTTTCGACCGGCAGCCGCGTCGGCGTTCTATCCGCCCAGGTACCTTTGCGGATCCAGCGCACGTTTCTTCTTCCGGATTTCGAAATGCAGTTGCGGGCTGGAGACGGCGCCTGATGTTCCGACCTTGGCGATGGTCTGGCCGCGGCGCACCGTCTGGCCGCGCTTGACCAGCAGGTCGGCGGTGTGGCCGTAGGCGGTCATGTAACCGTCGGCATGGCGGATCAGCACCAGGTTGCCGAAGCCGCGCAGCTCGTTGCCGCTGTAGGCGACCACGCCGTTCTCGGCCGCCTTGATCGGCGTGCCGCGCGGCGCGGCGATGTTGATTCCGTCATTGTGCAGGCCCTTCGCCTTCGGGCCGAAACCGGAGATCACCCGGCCGCGCACTGGCCATAGGAAGGTGCCGCTGCGCGCAGGCGGCTTCGGGATCGCTGCGCTTTGCACCGACGCCGGCCGGCGCGGCGGTCGCGGGCCGGTTGCTTTGGATGCAACCTGCTTCGGGGGTGCCGTCGAGCGGGTGACCGGTGCGGGCGACGGCGGTTTTGCAGCCTGTTGCGGCGGGGCCGTCGCGCTGGCGGGCGGCAGCGGTTCCAGTTCCTGGGCGGTGATCTGCCCCGGCGCCGGTTTGGACGCGTTCGGCGCAGGTTGGGCCGTTTGCGCAGGGGCGGCCGGACGGGCGGCGACCTGCACTGGCCGTGCCGGCTCGTTGCTTGCCGGCAGATAAAGCGTCTGTCCCGGCGTGATGGTGTAAGGCGCACCCAGACGGTTGAGGCGCACAAGCTCGCGCGTGCCCACCTGATGCATCCGCGCGATGCTGTTCAGAGTTTCGCCCTGTCGGACCACGTGCGTGGTGGATCGGGGGATCGCCAGCCGCTGACCGACTGAAAGGCGATAGGGCGGAACCAGGTCGTTTGCCTCGATAAGGTTGCGGATCGGGACGCCGAAGCGGCGCGCGATCAGATACAGATTGTCGCCCCGCTGCACCTGGTAGCCGCCCTCCTCGCTTTGTTCGGGCTTGCGGACCGGGCGCGGCACCGGGGCGTCCTCCGTTGTCGCCGCAACATTCCTGTCCTGGTAAAGCACGATCGTGGGGCCGCCATCGCCGCCGGCGCAGGCGGCCAGCAACGGCGCGAGAAACAGCAGGATCGATGCGGTCGTGCGAAGGCGCATGGCCGGGAACATAATGTCCCTATGGCCGACACTCAATCCACAGGTTGTGGTTGTCGCACAGTTGGGGTCTGCCCGACCGCCCTCAGTCGCGCGTCGCGCCGCCGACCAGCGGCACGAATTTGACCTGGCCCAGATCCTCCACTTCCATACCCTCATCTGTCCGCGTCACCCGAAGCAGGGTCTGGGTTGCTGGATCGTCGCCCACGGGCAGCACCATGATGCCGCCGATGGAAAGCTGATTGGACAGCACTGGCGGGATGTCGTGCGCGGCCGCGGTGACCAGGATCCTTTCGAAGGGCGCCTGCTCCGGCCAACCGTGGGCGCCGTCGCCGCACATCGTCGTGATGTTGTGGCGTTTCAGGGTGTTGAAGACACGTTCGGCCCCGCTCAACAGCGAACGGTGGCGCTCGATCGAATAGACCCGCCGGCACAGGTAGGACAAGACCACGGTCTGGTAGCCCGAGCCCGTCCCGATCTCCAGGATCTTGATGCGATCATTGAGGTTCAGGGCGCGGGTCATTTCCGCGACCACCAGGGGTTGGCTGATGGTCTGGCCCATGGCAATCGGCAGGGCCGAGTTCTCGTAGGCATAATCGGCGAAGATCGGCGGTACGAACAGTTCGCGGGGCGTCCGCTCGATGGCCTTGAGGATTTCCATGTCGCTGATCCCAGCCTGACGAAGCTCCATGATCAGCTTCATCATGGCCTCGGGCTGGCTGCTGGTTGGCGGAGTCACGGCCGGATGCCGGCGTGCGGTCGGCGCCGCGCGGTCCGGATTGTAAACACGATACTCATCCCCCTCCCGACCACAATTTCAGCCCTTGGGTGCCTCCGTTACGCGGTGCCCGCGCCGTCGTCGTCGTCGGCCTCCAGCTCCGCCTGTCTTCGCGCGGCCGACCGCTCGACCAGGCGAGCGGAATATATCGAGATCTCGTAAAGCAGGATGATCGGCAGGGCGAGCCCGATCTGGCTCAACGGATCCGGTGGCGTCAGGATCGCCGCGGCCACGAAGGCCAGGACGATGGCGTACCGCCGCTTCTGCTTGAGGCCTTCGGATGTCGCAAGACCGGCCCTGGCCATCAGGGTAATGACGACCGGAAGTTCGAAACTGATGCCAAAGGCGAAAATCAGCCGCATCACCAGGCTCAGATACTCGTTGACCTTGGGTTCAAGCTGGATCGCCAAATCGCCGTCCGTTGCCGGCTGTTCAAATCCGACGAAGAATTGCCATGCGACGGGCAGCACCACGTAATAGACGAAGGCGCCGCCGATGAAGAACAGCACCGGCGTTGCGATCAGGAACGGTATGAACGCGGATTTCTCGTGCTTGTACAGGCCGGGCGCGACGAAGATGTAGATCTGCCCGGCAATCACGGGAAAGGACACGAAGAACGCCGCGAAGAACGCGATCTTGATGTCGGTGAAGAACTTCTCGTGCAACGCCGTATAGATCAGCCGGCGGCCGGCCTCGCCCTCCCAAACGTCGGCGAGCGGCGCGACCAGGAAATTGAAGATCGGTCCGGCGAAATAGAAGCAGATGAAGAAGCAGACGATGAAGGCGATCACCGAATAGATCAGCCGCTGGCGCAGCTCGACCAGATGACTCAGCAGCGGCGCCTTGGATTGATCCAGGTCCGCCGTCATGAGCGCGTTGCCGCCGACCGGGTTTCGGATGTCTGGTCTTCGACAGTCTCGGTTTGTTTCGCGCCCTGGTCGCCCGGCGTTCCCGTCGGCGGGCTCAGACTGTCAGACGGAGTCTTGGCCGAACGATAGGCCTCGCCGATGGCCTCCGGCGTTATTTCGGTCTGCTGCTTTTCGGCGTCCCCGTCCAGATCCTTCTCCAGATCGTCAGGCGCCGTTTCGACCGTCGATTTCAGGTCGCGTAGCGCACCTTCGGTTTCGCCGCTGGGGTCGATCATGTTTTCGACCTCTTTCGACAGATCGAAATCGTCGGGTTTCGTCATCGATTTCTTGAGATCGTCCAACTCGGCCTCGCGGGCCAGGTCGTCGATGCTGCTTTGGAACTCCCGCGCCATGCCACGGATCTTGCGCATTGCGCCCGTCACCGTCCGCAGGACGCGCGGAATCTCTTTCGGGCCGACCACGATCACGGTGATCACGGCAACCAGAAACAGCTCATGCCATGAGATGTCGAACATCCGAGCGAACCCGCGCGTTCAGGCCGGCAATCGATCCGGTCGCCGCGCTGCTTCAGCCGCTGGCGGCCTTGTCCCGTTCCGGTGCGGTTTCTTCCGCCGTGCTGGATTCGGTTTTGATCTGCTTGGCCGGATCGGACGCGGGTTCCTCATCGTCCTTCATGCTTTTCTTGAACGATTTCAGGCCCTTGCCAAAATCGCCCATCAGGCTGGAGATCTTGCCGCGGCCGCCGAACAGGACCAGGACAATCGCAAGAACGATCAACCAATGCCAGATGCTGAATGTACCCATAACCAGTTTCCTCTATGCCTAGGTCCGCGACCTTCGCCGGGACGCCGTTCTGCAGCATCTTCAGGCCGACGGTTCTTCAGGGTGTCAGCCCTAAGTCCAAAGAATCATGTTATTTAACCGCCTCGAGCGGAAAAACAAAGGCCTGACTGCGGTCCAACTCCACGTCCAGGGTGGCGTTCTCATGGGGTAGATATCGGCCTGGAACGCGGGCGTGCAAGTGCAGGTCGTATCCTGTCCCCGGCAGGGTCGAAAGGTGCAGCAGGCTGGTCCGCCCCAACAGGCGCGCCGCGGTGACCTCGACGGTGCCGCCCGATCCGCCGTTCCGCTGCGCCGGCGAGACTTTGAGCGCTTCGGGCCTGATGATGATCTCGGCCATGGAGCCGTCGGCAAGCCCCTCCGCCGGCAGCGGCCCGAACGGTGTCTGCACCTGGCCGTTACGAACGGTTGTGGTCACCCTGTTGACCTCTCCGAAAAATCCGGCGACGAAGGCGTCCAAGGGCCTGCAATACAGCGCCTCCGGCTCGCCTTCCTGGACGATCCGTCCGTGGCGCATAACGCAGATCCGGTCGGCCATGAACATGGCCTCCTCGGAATCGTGGGTCACCATCAGGACGGCCGCGCCGCTTTGCTTCAGGACGTGCAGCGTGCTGTCCCGGACCGTGTCGCGCAGCCGCGCGTCCAGGCCCGAGAACGGCTCGTCCATCAGGATTACCTTGGGTTCGGGCGCGATTGCCCGGGCCAGCGCGACCCGCTGTTGCTGGCCGCCCGACAGGATATGCGGATAGGCGTCCGCCCAGGCGCTCATGCCGACCTTTTCCAAGACCGCGTCTGCGCGCGCCGCTTTCAACTTTTGCGGAATGTCAGTCAGTCCGTATGCAACGTTGTCGCGAACGTTGAGATGCGGAAACAGGGCATAGTCCTGGAACACTAGCGCGACGCCGCGCTTTTCCGGTGGAACCAGGGTGCCGCTGTCGGTGACCACGGAGCCGCCGATCCGCACCTGGCCAGCCTGGGGCCGCTCCAGCCCGGCGGCGATCCGCAGGACCGAGGTCTTGCCGCAGCCGGACGGGCCAAGAAGACACACCACCTCGCCTTTGGCCACGCCCAGCGAAACCCCGTCGACGGCGGCCACGCCGTCGTAGGACAGCCGGGTGTTTTCGATTTCCAGACTTCGCGGTTGCACGGTTCCTGCCATCCGCCGGCCCGGTGCGGGCCGGCCTGCGGTGATCCATCGAGTGTGAGACTATTGCGCGGGCCCGGCGGCCGCAACGCCCGGCGACCGGGCGGGCCGTCAGGTCAGATCCTTGAGAAGCTCTTCGTCGCTGAGATCGTCCCCTTCGTCGAGGGGTTCTTCGTCGTCCTCAAGGTCTGCGTCCTGGTCGTCCTCGTCGTCCTCTTCGCCGGCCTCGGAGGTCTGCATGGCCAGAGTGCCGACGCCTGTACGGCGGTCCAATAGCCCGGTCGCCTTCAGTTCCTCGATGCCCGGCAGCGCATCCAGCCCCTCCAGGCCGAAATGGTCCAGGAACGCCTCCGACGTGCCCCAGGTGACCGGTTTGCCGGGCGCGCGCCGGCGGCCACGGGGCCGGATCCAGCCCGCCTCCAGCAGGATGTCCAGGGTGCCCCGGCTGACGGCGACGCCCCGGATGTCTTCGATTTCGGCGCGGGTGACCGGCTGGTGATAGGCGATGATCGCCAGCGTCTCGATGGCGGCGCGCGACAGCCGGCGTTTCACCACGGTCTCAATCTTCAGGTGCGGTTTCAGGTCGGCCGCCGTGCGCAGCGCCCAGCCCTTTCCCACCTTGACCACGTTGACGCCGCGATTGGCGTAGAGCCCCTTCAATTCCTCCAGCAGCGGGCGCAGTTCGATGCCCTCGGGCAGGCGGCTCTGCAAGATGGCCTCCGGCATCGGTTCCGCGGCCGCAAACAAAAGCGCTTCCAGGATCCGGACCTGCTGAAAACGGTCTAGGCTCATTACCGTCACTGGGATTTCCTCACATAAATGGGGCCGTAGGTGCCGGCCTGGCGGATTTCCACCATACCCTCGCGGGCCAGCTCCAGCGTCGCCGCGAAGGTGGAGGCGACCGCCGAACGGGCAACCAGCGGGTCGGCGATGTCCTGCGGGATGAACCGTTCCAGAACCGTCCAGTCGAGAACGTCGCCCACCAGACCGCGCAGTCGGACGATCGCCTGTTCCATCGAAATCAGGGCGGTGGGCATGATCCTCAAGGTGGTGGCCTTCTGGCGGCTCTGCTGTTCGCCATAGGCCTTCAACAGGTCGAACAAGGTGACGTCGAAGACGGTTGTCGTTTCTTTGGCGAACTGTTCCGGGGCGCCGCGCCCGAAGACGTCGTGGCCCAGCTGCGGCAGCGCGAAGAGCTGTCGGGCGACGTTCTGCATGGCTTCAAGCCGCTGCAGCTGGAACGCCAAGCGGGCCGCCAGTTCGGCCGGGTCCGGCCCCTCCTCGTCGGATTCCACGGCCGGCAGCAACAGGCGCGACTTGAGGTAGGCCAGCCAGGCCGCCATCACAAGATAGTCGGCCGCGACCTCCAGCCTCAGCGAGCGGGCCTGTCCGATGAAATCCAGATACTGGTCCGCCAGTGCCAGGATCGAAATCTTGGTCAGATCGACTTTCTGCTCGCGTGCCAGCGACAACAACAGGTCGATAGGCCCTTCGAATCCGTCGAGCGACAGCACCAGGTTGCTGCCCGCAGGCTTGCGCGGGTCGGGATCCTCCTGGAAAGCCGTCGGGTCCGGCGATGCGGTGGCCGGATCCGAAGGTTGGGTGGGGTCGTTGGGGTCAGCGCTCATCCGATTGTCCGCGCGGGTATTATCCGCTGCGACGGCGGTGCGATCCTAGCCGAACCGGCGCCCGTAATCACTCGCATTCAACCCTCCACCGGGTTCCCTAACAAATCGTTGAGGCGCTCCAGCGCCGCCTTCTCGTCTATCGGCACCGGGGCCATCCGTTTTGCCTCCGCCCGTTGCCAGCGCGCCCAGCCCTGTTCGGTCATCGCGCTCACATGGGCCGCGATGTCCTGCATTTCGGCCATGTCGCCGTTGCAGTGCACGGCGACGTCCACGCCGGCCGCCAGTGCCCGGGCCGCGCGTTCGCCGAGGCTGCCGGACAGCGCGTTCATCGACAAGTCGTCGCTGAACAACAGTCCGTCGAACCCGATTTCCCCGCGCACCACGCCGTCGATCACCCGGGCGGACTGCGTTGCCGGTGCGTCCGGGTCGATCTGCATGAACAGCATGTGCGCCGTCATCATCAATGGCAGGCTGGAGAGCTGCCGAAAGACCTCGAAATCCCGCGCCTGAAGATCCGCCTTCGCCGCCTTGACGACGGGCAGGTCCAGGTGACTGTCGACCTCAACCCGACCGTGCCCGGGCACATGTTTGACGACCGGCAGCAGACCGGCATCCAGCAGCCCCCGCGCGGTCTCCCGGGCCAGCGCGACCACGCACTCCACGACGGCCCCGAAGGACCGGTCCCCGATCACGTCATGGGCGCCGGGCTCACGCAGGTCCGCATCCGGCGCGCAGTCCACGGTAATGCCGCAGGCGTGCAGGTCGGCCCCGATCAGGCGCGCGTTCAGGTAGGCCGCCTCGCAGCCGGCGGCCGGCGACACATCCCATAGGGCGCCGAACCGCTCTGCGGCAGGCGCCTTGCGCCAATGCGGCGGTCCCAGGCGCTGGACCCTGCCCCCTTCCTGATCGACCAGGACAGGGACGTCGTCCCGGCCGACGGCGGTACGCATCTGTTCGGTCAGACGCGACAGCTGATCGGGCGAATCCACATTGCGTTTGAAAAGGATGAACCCGAACGGGTCCGCATCCCGGAAAAACGACGTCTCGGATTCCGTCAAGTGCAGACCCTGGCAACCGAACACGGCCGCCAGAGGCGTTCTACGGCCGGACAATCAGGCACCCCACCTTTTTCTGCTTCAGCGCCGTGCACAAGCCCTGGGCCGCCGCTTTGTCTTTGAGCGGACCGGCCTGGACCCGGAAGTAGGTGCCCTTCCCGGCCAGGTCTACTCGCTTGACCGTCAGGTCCAGTTCGCCCAGCAGGGCCGCATGCGCCTTTTGCTGGCGCTGCCATTCGGTGCGCGCCGATTCAGCGGAACGGAGCGACGCGATTTGGATCCGCCAGCCTGCGCCTGCCGCAGGCGTCTGCGTTTTGGCCGGTGCAGCCGCCGCCTTGGCCACCTGCTTGGGCGGTTCGGCCGGGCTCTTGGCGGCCGCGGGCGTCGTGGCGGCTTTCGGGCCTTCAGTCTGTTTGCCGTTCGCCGGTTTGAGGTCCTCCACGACCGTCTGTTCGGTTGCAGGCTCAGGGGCTTTGGCCGTCGCGGCCGCCGAAGCCGTCGTTTCGCCCTGCGATCCCAACGGACCGATCGCGCTGGACACGCGTGTGGTCGGCGCCGGCTCGGGCGCCGGGGCGTCTTCGGCGCCGGCCTGGGGCGGCGGGCCGGACGGCAGACCCAGTTCCGGCACCGGCAGCGCCGGTTCGTCCGCCTGACCGTCGGCGCCGGTCACCGAAGGGACCGGCACCTCGCGCCTGGGGATCAGCTCTGTACCTGCCTGGCGCGCGGTCGTGCCGGCGGGCGGTCGCATGGGGTCTTCCGGCGGCGGCAGCAATTGTTCCACCCGACTGTCGTCCGCGGACTTGTCCAAGGCGCCGTAGACCAGCTTGTCCCGATGCGGGACCTCCAGGCCGCCGGGATCGGCGGGTTTGACCTTGGCGGGTCCTTCGGGCGTGATCAGCGGCGCCGCAACTTCGGTGCCCGTCGTCAGCCCTCTGTTGTAGGCGTAATAGATGATTGCGCCGAAACTCAGCAGCGCCACCGCAGCCACCATCATCGGCAGCAGACGCGCCGCCTTGGTGGGCATGCGCTTGCCCTCCTCCTCGTCAATTTCCGCCAGTTCCCGTTCCAGACCGTCAAATTCCGACGACATCAGCGCATTTCCTCCACGGGCTCGACGCCAAGGACCTGCAGGCCCGACGCGATCACCGTTTGCAGACCCCGGACCAGGGCCAGGCGAGCCGTGGTCAGGGCCAGGTTGTCAGACATCACGAACCGCAAGTCAGGCCGTTCCGTGCCCTTGGTCCACAGCGCATGGAACTCGGATGCCAAGTCGTACAAGTAAAACGCGATTCGGTGCGGTTCGTGAGCCTCTGCTGCAGCTTCGATCAGGCGCGGCCATGCCGCCATATTCTTGATCAGCGCCAGTTCGGCCGGATCCTTCAAAAACGAAAGGTCGGCGTCGGCCAGAGTGGCGGACGCAAGCTCCAGTTCGGGAAACGCCTCCTTGGCCATACGCATGACCGAGTGGCTGCGTGCATGGGCGTATTGAACATAGAAGACGGGGTTGTCCCGGCTTTGCTCTTTGACCGCGGTCAGGTCGAAGTCCAGCGGCGCGTCGTTCTTGCGGGTCAGCAGGAAGAACCGCACGACGTCCTTGCCGACCGCCTCGATCAGGTCGGCCAGGGTCACAAAGGTCCCGGCCCGCTTGGACATCTTGATCGGTTCGCCTTTGTCCAGCAGCTTGACCATCTGGCAGATTTTGACGTCCAGATCGGCTTTGCCGTCCGAGATGGCCTTGGTGGCGGCCTTCATGCGTTTGACATAGCCGCCATGGTCCGCGCCCAAAACGTCGATCTGCAGCGCGAAGCCCCGCTGGTACTTGTCCAGGTGATAGGCGATGTCGGAAGCGAAATAGGTCCAGCTTCCGTCCGACTTCTTGATCGGGCGATCCACGTCGTCTCCGAACATGGTCGAGCGGAACAGCATCTGCGGCCGCGGCTCCCAGTCCTCGGGCGTCTTGCCCTTGGGCGGATCGAGCGTGCCGATGTAAAGCAGGTCGCGTTCCTGCAGGACGGCCACGACGTCGTCGACCTTGCCAGAATCGACCAGCGACCGCTCTGAGGTAAAGACGTCGTGATGCACGCCAAGCCGGGCCAGATCCTCGCGGATGCTATCCATCATGGCGCCCACTGCGACGTCGCGGACCAGCGGCAGCCACGCCTCTTCAGGTTCGTCCAGCAGCGCAGCCTCGAACCGATTCTTCAGCGCCGTGCCGACCGGGATCAGATACTCACCCGGATAAAGCCCGTCGGGGATATTGCCGATGTCCTCGCCCAGGGCCTGCCGATATCGCAGGAACGCGGATCGCGCCAGGGTGTCGACCTGGGCACCGGCGTCGTTGACGTAGTATTCGCGCACGGCCTCGAAACCGGCTTTGCGCAGCAGGGAGGCAAGCACATCGCCGACGACGCTGCCGCGCGCATGTCCGATATGCAGTGGGCCGGTGGGATTTGTCGAAACATACTCGACGTTGACGCGTTGGCCCTCACCGATGGTCGAGTTTCCGTAGTCGGTTCCGGCGTGCAGGATCGCGCGCAGGCAGCGGTGCCAGACGCCGTCCTCCAGACGCCAGTTGATGAAGCCCGGCCCTGCGACGTCGACCTCTGCGACGGAGTCCATGCGCGCGAGCGCGGCGGTCAGCTTTTCCGCGACGTCGCGCGGCGGCATGCCGGCGGGCTTCGCCAGAACCATCGCCGCGTTGGTGGCCATGTCGCCGTGACCGGCATCGCGCGGCGGCTCGACGGTCAGGCGGGAAAGGTCCAACCCCTGAGGCAGCTCGCCGGCGCTTGCCAGGTTTTCGACCGCCCTATGAAGGCCGTCCTGAAACTCTCTGTAAAGGTTCATCATTCGGGTGCGATTGCGTGATCCTAGCGTGTTCCGCCTCGGCATAACGATCGGTCATGCCGGCGATATAGTCTGTGATGAGGCGTGCCCGTGCCGCGGTATCCAGATCGGCACAGCCTTCCCGCCAGTCGAGCGGCAACAGGGCCGGTTGGGCGAGAAACCCGTCAAACAGGTCTGAGACGATCTCGGCGCCGCGCCGACGCTCCTTCTCGATTGCCGCGTTGCGGTACATGCGGTCGAAAAGAAACCGCTTCAGCGATTGCTCCTTTTGGCGCATTCCCCTGCTGAATGCAACCATGGGCGATGCGGCGGAACGGACGTCTTCGGGCGTCATCGCGCCCGTGTCCGAAAGCCGGCGCCGCGTCTCGGCAAGGACATCGGAGACCATGCTGCCAATGAGGCGGCGAACGGTCTCGGAGATCAGGACCTGACGGTCAAGCGCCGGGAAATCGGCGGCAACCGTGTCGAAGGCATCGCCGACATGCGTCACGCCGCAGACGTCCTCGACGGTAAACAGTCCGGCGCGCAGGCCGTCGTCCATATCGTGATGGTTGTAGGCGATGTCGTCGGCGATCGCGGCGATCTGCGCCTCGATGCCGGCATGTGTGTCCAGTCTCAGGTCCACTTCCCGGCTGACCGCCGCAAGTGTGACTGGCAACGCCGCGTCGGACCGGATTGCGACCGGGCCGTTGTGCTTGACCACGCCTTCCAAGGTCTCCCAGGTCAGGTTCAGGCCGCGGAAGCGGGGATACCGGACCTCCAGACGGACCAGCACGCGCAACGCCTGGTCGTTGTGGTCGAAACCGCCGAAAGGCTGCATCTTCCGCTGCAGCGCTTCCTCGCCGGTATGGCCGAAGGGCGGATGCCCCAGGTCATGGGACAAGGCGATGGCTTCGGTCAGATCCTCGTCGGCGCCCAGGTCGCGCGCCATCGACCGTGCGATCTGGGCGACTTCCAGGCTGTGCGTGAGGCGCGTGCGGACATGGTCGGCCTTGGGCGAGATGAAGACCTGGGTCTTGTGCATCAGCCGTCGAAACGCGGTTGCGTGGATGATGCGGTCGCGGTCGCGCTGGAACGGCGTCCGGGTGGCCGAGGGAGCCTCGGGATGGACCCGTCCCCGGCTTTCCGCCGGATCGCTGGCATATGAGGCACGCGCCTGTCGCATGGCCGGAAACTACCGTTCGCGCGCGAAAACGCAATCTTTTGGCCCGCGATTGACAACCGGTTTATAGTGCCTAAATCAAAATGCGCTGTAATCAGTCAGTTATCACGGAATTGAAGGCGTAAACGGCCCATGTCAGACCCTTTTGCGGTTAACGGCGACGACGCCAGCCAGGAGGTCACGATCTCCGAGTCGGCAGCCAAGCGGCTTGCGGTACTGATCGCCGCCGAAGGCGATGCCGGCCTAATGTTGCGGGTGACGGTTTCCGGCGGCGGCTGTTCCGGTTTCCAGTACGGCTTCAGCTTCGACGATACGACCACCGCCGACGACCGCGTCTTCACCCAGGACGGCGTGACGGTCGTGATCGACACCGTGTCGCTGGGTTTGCTGGACGGGTCCGAAATCGACTTCAAGGACGAGCTGGTCGGGGCCTATTTCACCGTGAACAACCCGAACGCCACATCGTCCTGCGGCTGTGGAACATCGTTTTCTGTCTGAGCGGACGACGGCTTCATGCTAGAAAGAAGGCCGCCTCCGGCGGCCTTTTCTGTTTCTATCTGACGGCCTTGTGCGCATGCGTATTGCGACCTTCAACGTAAATTCGATCAGGGCCCGCCTGCCCCGGGTCTTGGAATGGCTGACGGAGTTCGCGCCCGACGTGGCGCTGCTGCAGGAGATCAAGACCGTCGACGACGGTTTCCCGCGCGCAGAGATCGAAGACCTCGGCTACAACGTCGAGACCCACGGCCAGAAGTCCTATAACGGCGTCGCGATCCTGTCCAATCGGCCGATCGAGGATGTCCAACGGGGCCTGCCCGGGGACAGCGAGGACGACCAGGCCCGCTATATCGAGGCGACCGTCGGCACGGTCCGCGTCGCCTCCATCTACCTGCCGAACGGGAACCCGGTCGACAGCGATAAGTTCGCCTACAAGCTGGCCTGGCTGGACCGGCTGGTCGCCCATGCGCGCGACACCCTTTTGCCGACCGAAACGCCGGTCGTTCTGGGCGGCGACTACAACGTCATCCCCGACGCCCGCGACGTGCACGATCCCGCGGCCTGGTCGGACGATGCGCTGTTCAGGCCGGAAAGCCGGGCCCGGTTCCGCACGCTGCTAAACCTGGGCATGATCGAAGCCTGGCGGGCGCTGCACGACGAGGCCGGTCAGTTTTCGTTCTGGGATTACCAGGGCGGCGCCTGGCAGAAGGACGAAGGGGTGCGCATCGATCACCTTGTGCTGTCGCCCCAGGCGGCCGATCTGCTGCAGGATTGCCAGATCGACCGCAAGCCTCGCGGCAGGCAAAAGGCGTCGGACCACACGCCGGTGTGGGTCGAACTGGCGGTATGAAACCGTGCGCCGTGCGCAGGTTATTCTCGCAACGTTACTGGCGCTGAGTCCGGCTGCAACGGCGGCGCAGGATCTGGAATCCTTGCTGCCGGCGTTGAGCGACGAGCGCGCTGCGGCCGCGGTGTCAGAGTTGGAGGGTCGGGTGACGTTGGGCGATCTTGGCGCCCAGATCACCCTGGGTCGTCTCTATTTGAACGGGATCTATTACGAGCAGGACATGGCGCGGGGCTGTGACCTGTTTGAGGATGCGGCGCGGGCCGGCAATGCCGAGGCGGCGGCGCGGCTGGCCACCTGTTACGAGAACGGGACCGGCCGCGAACAGAGCGTGGCGCAGGCGGTCGAATGGTACGAAACCTCGATCGACGGCGGCTACGCCCTGGCAAAATGCCTGATGGGCGAGGCCTATACGCGGGGGTCCCTGGGCCCCGTCGACTCCGAGCGCGGCGTGCAGCTGTGCCTGGAGGCCGCGTTGGACGGCGTTCCCAGCGCGCAACTGACCATTGCCACGTACTACCTGACCGGGGAACACCTGTCGCAAGACCTGGAGAAGGCGCATATCTGGATGACGGCCGCCGCCCAGGCCGGCATCGCCCGGGCGCAGTACAATCTGGCCATCATGTACGAGAACGGCGACGGCACGGAACGCAGCCTGAACGAGGCGAGCTTCTGGTATCAATCCGCCGCCCGCAATGGCTACGACGCCGCCTTGCTGCCGCTGGGCCGGCTTTACTATCGGGCTTCCATCGAGGAAGGAACCGGGAACATCAAGGGAAAGGCGGCCAAGATCGCCTATTTCTGGCTGACGATCGCGCAATACCGGGCTCCGACGCAGCGGGAACGGGCGCTGGCGCAAGAGATGCTCGGTGTTTACCGGCAGCACGTAGACCCCGAACATGTCGCAGAGTGGGATAAGGACCTCGCCCGGGAGTTGAGCCAATGACGACACTGACCGGTGGATGCCTGTGCGGCGGCGTGCGCTTTCGCATCGACGGCCCGATCCAGGGCGAGACGGCGCATTGCCATTGCACCATGTGCCGGCGCGCGTCGGGTGCGCCCGTCGTGACCTGGTTCACGGTCCGGCAGGCGGACTATACGGTCACGGAAGGCGCCCCCAGGATCTACAGGTCATCCGCTTGGGCCGAACGGACCTTCTGTCCGACCTGCGGCGCCCAGCTGACATTCCGGACGGACGAGGCGCCGGGTCTGGTCGACGTGACCGTCGCGACGCTGGACGACCCGGAGAACCATCCCGCCACCCAGCACATCTGGACCGCCAGCCGCCTGCCCTGGCTGCACCTGGACGAACACCTGCCGGAAAAAACCGGCGAGGGGCAGTCCCCGGCCTAGAATCCCCCGAACAGGGTCGCCAGCGCGATCATCACCACCAGCGCCGTCATGGGGACCACGATCGCCACCATGGCAATGTCCGCGTAGGAATCGCGATGGCTCAGCCCGCACACCGCCAGCAGCGTGATGACAGCGCCATTGTGCGGCAGAACGTCCAGCGTGCCCGATGCGACCGCCGTCACCCTGTGCATCGCCTCCAGCGAGACATCGGCGACCTGTGCGATCTCCACGAAGCGCGCGCCCAGGGCGTCGAGCGCAATGCTCATGCCGCCCGATGCCGACCCGGTCATCGCCGACAGGGCGGTCACCGCGGCGGCAACGGAAATCAACGGGTTCCCCTCGCCCAGCGACATGACCGCCTCGCTGATCGTTGCAAAAACCGGCAGCGCCGCGATCACGGCCCCGAAGCCGACCAGGCTTGCGGTGTTGAAGATCGGCAGGACCGACGCATCAGTTCCTTTGTCCAGGCTGGTGCGCAGGTCGCTGAGGCGTCGCCAGTTCAAAGCGACAAGCAGAAGGATCGCCGCGAACAGGGCGACGATCACCGCCCAGACGCCGCGCACGCCGTCGATCGTGGTCGCCCCGAACAGGGGATCCGCCAAGAACGAGGTGTCCAGCATCGGAACCACGACCTTGATGAAGGCGAAATTGACGACGATCACCGTGATGACCGGAAGCACCGCCAGCGCAAACGGCGGCCCCTTTTCTTCCGCCGGGCGCGGTTCAGGCAGTTCGGCAACGTCGAAACCCTGGGCCTGCGTGTGTTCGCGCATCACGACGCCCGTTTCCGGCAGGCTGTCGGCGTGGACGCCATAGCCCTCACCGGCGGCGCGGGCGCTGGCCGCCCTCCTGTTCAGCCACAGCACGCCGCCGCCCAGCATGATGATCGCGGCGATGATGCCCAGTCCCGGTGCGGCGAATGCGGTGGTGCCGAAGAACGGCATCGGAATGGCGTTTTGAATGGCGGGCGTCCCCGGCAGCGCTGACATGGTGAAGGTAAAGGCGCCCAGGGCCAGGCTCCCCGGTATCAGGCGCTTGGGGATGTCGGCGTCGCGAAACAGCGCCGCGGCCACCGGAAAAATAGCAAAGGCGACGACAAAGGCCGACACGCCGCCGTAGGTCAGGACGGCGCAGCACAGAACCACCGATACGACGGCACGCTGAGGTCCAAGCCAGGTGCAGACCGCCCCGGCGATGGATTTTGCCGAACCGCTGTCATCCATCAGCCGCCCGAAAATCGCCCCCAGCATGAACAGCGGGAAGAATGCGACGATGAAATCGCCCGTGTTGGACATGAAGATCTGCGTGTAGGCGGCCAGGATCGGCAAACCGCCGGTGATCGCAACCGCCAGCAGGGCCGCTGCCGGCGCCAGCAGGATCAGCGTGATCCCCTTGAACGCCAGGTACATCAACAGCCCCAGCGCCAGCAGGACGGCGAGAAGGTCGATCATGAGGCGACCTTGTCCTTAACCAGACGCTCCGCTCCTTCCGGAAGGTGGGCCGGTTTGAGGCTTTCGTTCAGCACAAAGTCGGGGACCCATGTCGTCTTGACCCCGATGTCGTCTAAGTGCTGTGCCAGCCAACCATCGGCTGTCCGCCAACCGATGTCGTGCAGATGCTCCAGGAACTCCCATTCGGCGTTGAGCTTGCTGGAGACGCTGAGTTCCCGCATCTCCTCCTCCGCCTCGATCCGGTGCAACCGGGCGTCGCGGTAGCGCTCGCGCTCCAGGTCTTCGTGCTCGATGATTTCCCTTAGGAAGTAGAGGGCACGCAACTCCTTGATCAGGCTGGCATTGAAGGTGATCTCGTTCAGCCGGTTCTCGATCTCGTAGGCGGTTCTGGGCAACTCGGTCCGGGTCATGGGGTTTATCTGAATCAGCATCAGGTCACGCACGTCGGTTTCGTCAACCAACGGAAACAGCGGCGGGTTGCCCATATAGCCGCCGTCCCAGTAGGCCTCGCCATCGATTTCGACTGCATGGAACAGGAACGGCAGGCAGGCCGAGGCCATCACCGTGTCGGCGGAGATGTTTGGCTGGCGAAGAACCTTTGCGAGGCCAGTGCGCACGTTGGTTGCGGACAGGAAAAGCTTCGGCGCGTCCTTCTGATTGACGGCGTCGAAGTCAAAGAAATCCGAAACAATGTCTCGCAACGGATTGAAGCCCATCGGATTGAGCTCGTAGGTGGAAAAAGCGCGCTGTAGATGTTGCGAGGCGATGAACGCAGGCGACAGATCCAGGCTCCAACGCCCCATCAGCCGGTCGAAGAAGGTGCGTTGAATCGGGCTGAACCGCGCAGCGTCGCTGATTTCCGACCAGAAACGGCGCATCAGGTCCTGCGCTGCCTCATGTCCGCCGGAGGACAGTCCCTGGACCAGCGCGGTTGCATTCATGGCGCCTGCGCTGGTGCCGCTGACCGCGGCGATCTCCAGGCTTTGTTCGTCAAGCAGGCGGTCGAGAACGCCCCAAGTGAAGGCGCCATGAGCGCCGCCGCCCTGTAAGGCGATCTCGATCGGCTTCGATTCTTTCGATGGCATCCCCCACCTCCTTGTCGCACGCGTGGCCGGTCATCCCCAACGGTACGGCGTCGGAATGACAATCAATTCGACCAGGTTGCAAAAAGAAACCGGGCGCGCTCTACAGCGCGCCCCTTCCCACACGTGTCCATTAGACAACGTGTTGAAAGTCAGTGCTTTGACGTGCGTCAAGCTGCGACGCTTGGCTGCGCCGATGTACGCTGTGCGCGCAGGGTCGCTGGCAATGGCGGGCGTGCGACCGCCCGGCCGTCGTTCAGTCGATATTCCCCTTCTTGTGCTGGTCGTAGAGATAACCGCCGACCAGGCCGGCGCCGGCGCCGATCCCCGCGCCAAGCAACGTGTTGCCGGTGGCCGCGCCGACCACCGCACCGCCTGCCGCGCCGATCGCACCGCCGCTCAGGCTGCGTGACGTCGTCGTGTCGCCGCAACCCGCGACCCCCAGACCCAAACACAGGACGGCTGCAAATGATATCGCCCTCATCCCAGATACTCCTTGTAATTCAATATGTTAAATTCTCTCTCGCGACGCGCGTGGACCTGCCCGTCAAGCGCAGGGCCATTTCGACGCCAACGATCTGATGATGCCGACCACCGGCGGCGTATCCAGATAGTCGGTGCTGGCCTCCTGTTCCTCCGCCCAGGCGATGAAGACCACGACGCCCAATTCCAGCGTGGCCGTGTCCGGGTAGCAGACCAACGGCTTCATGTCTTCATGCGCGGCAAGAACGTCGTGATAGTCCATGGCGCCATCCAGGTAACCCAGGCAGTAGTTCATTGCCTCGCCGTGCAGCGGGTCTTCCGTGGGCAACGTGCAGATGTTTAAGAGATCCTGAGTGGTTGTGACGGCGAAGATGTTCTCCTCGGCCGCCGATGCCGACCCTGACCACAGGAGTGCGCTTGCCGCCAGGGCAGGTATCGCAGTTAAGGTCTTTCTGAGCACGATCTTGGACTCCCCGTTAGATTTCCCTGTGACTCTGCCGGCGTGACCGCCGACAGGCGTGTTGGGACAAAGCTATCGCTTTTTTGCCGGCGACCGTCAATCGATCCTCAATTGCGGTCGCAGATTCCGATAGGTCAGCGTCGCCGGGTCCGCATATACCGGACCTGGCGCCGCGACCACAAGGATCTGTTCGGCGATCGGCTGGAAGTCGGCCCGGAAATGTACCGAGCTTTTGAGCGCGATGATCGGCGTGTCTTCAGGTTCCAGGCCGACATGGCGGAACATGGACTGATCGCCCGCCTGCATCGGTTTAGACGCCAGCACCACACGCACGCCTTCCACTTCGATCAGCGCCATAGGCCCCAGGTTCATGCGCGCCCCGCCCCACATGGGCCCGGTGCCGGTGAACTTGCCGTCCGCCAGCCGCTGGACGACGGCCCAGGTCTCCAGCGGCCGGTCGCCCGGAAACAACCTGCCGCCCAGGCGCAGCGACAGCCGCACGCCCTCGCCCGCGTCGTGGCAGGCCTGCGCCGCGGCCGGGTCGTTCATCAGGCCCAGCACCGCCCCCTTGGCGCCGCGGTCGATCAGGGCGCGCAACAGCCCGGTGGTGTCTCCCGGTCCGCCGCCGCCTGGATTGTCCTGGGTGTCGGCCAGAATGACGGGCCTGGCGGAGCGGGAGGCCAGGTCCTTGGCCCGGTCGACGGCGTCGATGGGGTGATAGACCTGCCCCTTGAATGCGCTGCGGCGTTCGTTCAGCGCCTGCAACAGCGCGTCGGCGGCGGTATCGGCGGCGGTCTGGCTGTGACCGTAGGCAAGAACGGACGGTCCCATTTCCGCGATGTCGGACAGGTGGAACCCGGCCGCCAGCGATACCCAAGGCACCTCGGCTGAAACCATGTGCGGCACCAGCTCGTAAAGGCTTTCGGCCGGCTCGTGAAAGGTGCAGCCCCAGTTCAGCGGGATGCAGAAGTCGGTCCTGCGGAACGCCTTGGCCGGACGGTCGCCCGATGCGATCAGGTCGACCAATCCGTGTGCGGTGCGTTCGCCGGTCTCTGCCATGTCCACGTGGGGATAGGTTCTATAAATGTCGATCAGATCGGCCAACGCGACCATTTCTTCTGTGACGTTCGCGTGCAGGTCCAGGCTGACGGCGATGGGCAATGCCGGTCCGACCGCGTCGCGAATGCGGCGCAGCAGCTCCCCTTCCCCGTCCTGAAGATGTTCGCAGACCATGGCGCCGTGCAGATCGAGATAGAGCCCGTCCACCGGCATGACGGCGCGCAGATCCTCGACGATCATCGCAGCGATTCGTTCGAACGCGTCCCGGGTGACATGGGCGCAGGGCGTGGCGGAACACCACAACAGCGGCACCGGTTCGTGTCCCGCCGTCCGGAGACCTGCAATCGCGCCGGCAATCGGGATGTGCACGCCGTCAACGGCCGGTAAAAGCGCCTGGCCCCGCGACAATCCCGGCCAACCGTCCTGGCGTTCGAAGCGCGCGAAATCGGCCCGTTCCGGCGCAAATGTATTGGTCTCGTGCTGAAACCCGCCGACGGCGATGCGCATATCAGTTTCCGGACCTAGGTATTTCTACTAGTGGATATCTACTAGTAGGTATTTGCCCTCAGATATCCGCGAACACGTGCGTCTCCGCCGCGCCGCCCGGATGGGTCACCGCGCCCTTCTCGGCCGACCCCACCGTCTGGGCATAGCGCCACAGCGCGCCCGACTGATAGTCGTGGCTGCGAGGCTTCCATTCGGCGCGCCGGGCCTCCAGCTCCGCCTCGCTGAGGTCGACGTCGATGATGCCTTCGGTGGCGTCGATGGTGATCATGTCGCCGTTGCGCAAGAGACCGATCGGCCCGCCCACGGCCGCCTCCGGGCCCACATGGCCGATGCAGAAGCCGCGGGTCGCGCCGGAGAACCGGCCGTCGGTGATCAGCGCCACCTTGTCGCCCATGCCCTGGCCGTAGAGAGCGGCGGTGGTCGCCAGCATCTCGCGCATGCCGGGGCCGCCTTTCGGCCCTTCGTAGCGGATCACCAGCACCTCGCCTTCCTCGTAGCCGCGCTCTTCGACGGCCTTGAAGCAGTCCTCCTCGCAATCGAACACCCGCGCGGGGCCGGAGAAGCGCAGATTATCCATGCCCGCCACCTTCACGATGGCGCCCTCCGGCGCCAGGTTGCCGCGCAGGCCGACCACGCCGCCGGTCGGCGACAGCGGGCTGGAGACCGGACGCACGATGTCCTGGTCGGTCGGGAAGTCCACCGCTTCCAGGTTCTCCGCGATGGTCTTGCCGGTGACCGTGATGCAGTCGCCGTGCAGATAGCCGCCGTCCAGCAGGGCCTTCAGAATGATGCCGACGCCGCCCACTTCGAAGAGGTCCTTGGCCACGTAGCGCCCCCCCGGCTTCAGGTCGGCGATATAGGGCGTGGAACGGAAGATCTCCGCCACGGCATGCAGGTCGAAATCGATGCCGGCTTCGTGCGCGATCGCCGGCAGGTGCAGCGCGGCGTTGGTCGACCCGCCCGAACAGGCCACGACGCGCGCGGCGTTTTCCAGCGACTTGGGCGTGACAATGTCGCGCGGCCGGAGCTGGTTTTCGATCAAACTCATCACCGCCTCGCCCGATGCGGTCGCGTATTCGTCCCGGCTTTCGTAGGGCGCTGGAGCGCCGGCCGACCCGGGCAGCGCCAGGCCCATTGCCTCGGAGACGCAGGCCATGGTGTTGGCGGTGAACTGGCCGCCGCAGGACCCCGCCGACGGACAGGCGACGCATTCCAGCGCATGCAGATCCTCGTCCGACATGTTGCCGGCGGAATGGGCGCCGACCGCCTCGAACACATCCTGCACGGTGACGTCCTTGCCCTTGAAATGGCCGGGCAGGATGGAGCCGCCATACATAAAGACCGACGGCACGTTCAGCCGCACCATCGCCATCATCATGCCGGGCAGCGACTTGTCGCAGCCGGCAAGGCCCACCAGCGCGTCGTAGCAGTGGCCGCGCATGGTCAGTTCCACGGAATCGGCGATCAGGTCGCGGCTGACCAGCGAAGATTTCATGCCGGCATGGCCCATGGCGATACCGTCGGTCACCGTGATGGTGGTGAACTCCCGCGGCGTTCCGTGGGCCATCTCCACGCCCTTCTTGACCGCCTGGGCCTGGCGCGCCAGCGCGATGTTACAGGGCGCCGCCTCGTTCCAGCAGGTTGCGACGCCGACGAAGGGCTGTGCGATCTCCTCCTCGGTCATGCCCATGGCGTAATAGTAGGAACGGTGCGGTGCGCTTTCCGGTCCCACCGACACATAGCGGCTGGGCAGGTTCGATTTGTCGATCGCCATCGGTGCCTCCCGATCGTTTGTTGCTTGTGGCCCGGACCATAACCAGCGCCGATTGGGCTGACCAGCAGGAATTGGGCACGTTTTCCGGGCATCTGCCACTTGACGCTTGCATGGCTGCGGCCGGGCCCGTAAGAGCAAACGGATCGGCCTTCAAAGCGGTTTGGGCCGCACTGAGACGAGGGGAAGGCTCATGCAACCGTGGTGGCGCGGCGCAGTCATCTACCAGATCTATCCCCGCAGTTTTCGGGATTCCAACGGCGACGGAATCGGCGATCTGGCCGGCATCACGGAGAAGCTGGATTACGTCCAGTCTCTGGGCGTGGACGCGATCTGGATCTCGCCCTTCTTCAAGTCGCCGATGAAGGATTTCGGCTACGACGTCGCCGACTATCGAGCCGTCGATCCGATCTTCGGCACCAACGAGGATTTCGACCGGCTGCTGGAGGCGGCGCACGCCCGCGACCTGAAAATCGTCATCGACATGGTGATGGCGCACACGTCGGACCAGCATCCCTGGTTCGCCGAAAGCCGGTCCAGCCGCGACAACCCGAAGGCGGATTGGTACGTCTGGGCCGACCCGAAAGAGGACGGCTCGCCGCCGAACAATTGGATCTCCACCTTCGGCGGCAGCAGCTGGCAATGGGACACGCGCCGCAACCAGTACTACCTGCACCATTTCCTGAAGGAGCAGCCGAACCTGGACTGGCACAACGACGAGGCGATAGCTGCCATGCTGGACGAGGCGCGCTACTGGCTGCGCAAGGGCGTGGACGGGCTCAGGCTGGACGCCATTTCGACCCTGGTGCACGACGCGGAACTGCGGGACAACCCGCCCGCTTCGGCCGAAGCCGGGCGCATTGCGGTTGCGACGGAACGGGGCAGCGATTTCTCCATGCAGCTTCACATCCACGACCGCGACCGGCCGGAAATCATGCACAAGTTCGAAGTGCTGAAGGACATGATGGACGAGTTCCCCGGCGCCTTCACGCTGGGCGAGATCGGCGAAGGCGGCGCGATCGAGGCGGCGGCGAAATACACAAATACCGAAAGAGGACTGGATACAGGCTACACTTTCGAGCTGACCAAGCCTGCCTTCGGACGCGACCGCTTGCACGAGGTTGTCGGCCATGTTGAGCGGATCATCGGCCGCGGCTGGAAGACCTATGCCTTTTCCAACCACGACGTGGTGCGCGCCATCACGCGCTGGGGCGCCCTGCCCCAGCTCGGCGGCGACAGGCCGGCTTTGGCGAAGCTGCTGACCGCCCTGATCACCAGCCTGCGCGGCTCCTCATGCATCTACCAGGGCGAGGAACTTGGACTGACCGAGGCGGAGCTCTCCTTCGAGGACATCGTCGATCCGCCCGGCATCGAGTTCTGGCCGGCCTACAAGGGCCGCGACGGCTGCCGCACGCCGTTTCCCTGGGCGCACGACCAGGAGAATGCAGGGTTCGGAACGGGCAAGCCGTGGCTGCCGGTGCCTGAGGAACACATGGAGATGGCAGCGGACCTGCAGGAGAAGGACCCGGACTCGGTCCTCAACTGCTTCCGCCGGTTTCTGCGCTGGCGCAAGGAACACCCCGCGTTGACCCACGGCAGCCTGGAACTGCTGCCCGAGCCCGAGCCGGTGTTGGGCTTCGTGCGGGCGAGCGAGGAGCAGAAGATCCTCTGCCTGTTCAACTTGTCGAACGAGCGGGCCTTCGTGTCGCTGGACAATGGCTGGACGCCGCTGGAGGGTCATGGCTTCGCCGCCGACGTCAACGGCGGCCGGCTGACCCTGCCGCCGTTCGGCGTGTTTTTTGGAGGGGCAGAGGGTTAGGCAAAGGCGTGCCGCGTGGCAGCCATGCCCTTCGTGACGCGCCCTCCGGGCGCTCCTCAGGGTGAGGTTTTATTCCAGCGGAGGCCTACGCGTTCCCTCATGCTGAGAAGCGACGCACAGCGGCGCGTCACGAAGCATCTGGCTGCCGCGGCGCGGTCTTACATCGCAGCAGCGATCCGCGCGTGGGCGTCGGCCAGGCGGGCCTTGAGGGCCTCGGCGTCGCTGAGGCGTTCGCGCTGTTCCTCCACCACTTCGACCGGCGCCTTTGCCAGGAAGCCGGCATTGCCCAGCTTCTTCGACAGCTTGTCGATCTCGCCGTCGGTTTTGGCCAGTTCCTTTTCCAGCCGCGCCTTTTCTTGGCCGAAATCGATTACCTCGGCCAGCGGCAACGCAACCGTCGCCTCGTCGTGGACAAGCTGGACCGATCCCTTCGGCGGTTCGCCATCCAGCGTCACCGCATCGATCCGCGCAAGGCGTTCGATCAGCGTGCCGTGGCTGGCCAGCCATTCCCTTGCCCGGTCGCCGGCGCCGTTGACCAACAGGTCCAGGGTCGCCTTGGGCGGAACGTTCATCTCCGCGCGTACCGAGCGAATGTCGGAGATCAGGCGGATCACCCAGTCCATTTCCTGGTCCGCCTCCCGGTCGCTAAGCGTGACGGCATAGGCCGGCCAGGGCGAACGGATCAGCCGGTCGGCGCGGGCGGTCCCCGACTGGCTCCAGAGCTCCTCGGTGATGAATGGCATGATCGGGTGGAGCAGCAGCAGGATCTGGTCCAGCGCCCAGGCCGCCGTCTTCTGCGTCTCTTGCTTCGCCGTCTCGTCTGCGCCCGTCAACAGCGGTTTGGCGAACTCCAGGTACCAGTCGCAGAAGGTGCCCCAGATGAACTGGTATAGCCCGTTCGCCGCGTCGTTGAACCGGAACGTTTCCAGCGCCTGGGTGGCGTCATGGGCGATGCCGGCGACGGCGCTGACGATCCAGCGATTGACGGTTTCGCTACAGCCGCCCGGCTCGAAGGCCGGATCCACCGCGCAGCCGTTCATCTCGCAAAAACGCGCGGCGTTCCACAGCTTGGTCGCGAAGTTGCGGTTGCCTTCCACCCGCGCCGGCGACAGCTTGATGTCGCGCCCCTGGGCCGCCAGCGACGTCAGCGTAAAACGCAGCGCGTCGCTGCCGTACTGGTCGATCATGCCCAGGGGATCGATGGTGTTGCCCTTGGACTTTGACATCTTCTGGCCCCGGGCGTCGCGCACCAGCGCGTGGATATAAACCGTCTCGAAGGGGACGGTTTCCATAAACTCCAGCGTCATCATCATCATCCGGGCCACCCAAAAGAAGATGATGTCGTGCGACGTCACCAGGACATCGGTCGGGTGATAGCGTTTGATCTCGGGCGTCTGGTCGGGCCAGCCCAGGGTGGAGAAGGTCCACAGCGCCGAGGAGAACCAGGTGTCCAGAACGTCGGCGTCGCGGGCGAGTTCTGTCTTCTTGCCGTAATGCGCTTCGGCCGCCGCCTCGGCTTCCGCTTCGGTGAGCTCGACAAAGACCTGGCCGTCGGGCCCGTACCAGGCGGGGATCTGGTGCCCCCACCAGAGCTGGCGGGACACGCACCACGGCTGGATGTTGCGCATCCATTCGTAATAGGTCTTGGTCCAGTGCTCCGGCACGAACTTGGTGCGCCCCTGCTCCACCGCCTCGATGGCGGGCTTGGCCAGGGTCTTGGCGTCCACGTACCACTGATCGGTCAGATAGGGCTCGATCGGCACGCCGCCCCGGTCGCCGGTGGGCACCACGTGCATGTGGTCCTCCACCTTTTCCAGCAGACCCAGTGCTTCGATATCGGCGACGACCTTCTTGCGGGCGTCGAACCGGTCCATGCCGCGGTAGGCTTCGGGCGCGTTTTCGTTGATCCGCGCCTGCCGGTCGAAGATGTTGATCATCTCCAGGTCGTGGCGACGGCCCACGTCGAAGTCGTTGAAATCGTGCGCCGGGGTCATCTTCACCGCGCCCGACCCCTGTTCGGGATCCGCATAGCTGTCTGCCACGATGGGAATCCGGCGGCCCACCAGCGGCAGGATGCAATGCTTGCCGATCAGGTGTCGGTAACGCTCGTCGTCTGGATGCACCGCAACGCCGGTATCGCCCAGCATTGTCTCGGGCCGGGTCGTGGCCACCGTCAGGGCCAAACCGTCCATGTCTTCGACCGGGTACTGGAAGTACCAGAGATTGCCCTTGGTCTCGATCTGCTGGACCTCCAGGTCCGAGATCGCCGTTTCCAGTTTCGGATCCCAGTTGACCAGGCGCTTGTCTTTGTAGGCCAATCCCTTCTTGTACAGATCAACGAACACCTTCAGGACCGCGCGGGATAGCCCTTCGTCCATGGTGAAGCGTTCCCGGCTCCAGTCGCAGCTCACGCCCAGTCGGCGGTCCTGGTTGAAGATCATGCCGCCGGACTCGGCCTTCCACTCCCAGACCTTGTCCACGAAGGTCTCCCGGCCCAGGTCGCGCCGGTCGATCCCTTTTTCGGCCAGCTGACGCTCGACCACCATCTGGGTCGCGATCCCGGCATGGTCCATGCCGGGCTGCCACAGGGTGTCGCGGCCGCGCATCCGCTCGAACCGGATCAGGACGTCCTGCAGCGTGTGGTTCAGGGCATGGCCGATATGCAGCGAGCCCGTGACGTTGGGCGGCGGCAGAACGATGGTGAAGGGTTTTGCGCCTTCGGGCCGGCCACAGGCAAAATCGCCATGGTCTTCCCACAGGGCGTAGATGCGGCCTTCGACGGCCTCGGGTCGATACGTTTTGTCCAGCATTGCTGAACCATCCCCTAGGTGGAGAGCTGCACTGGTTCAGGGACGCCCCGGCAGATGTCCCGTTGCGGGACTGCCCTACCGGCCGCGGGCCTGCGCCGACAGTTTCTCGATTTCTTCGCGAACCAGCGTTTCGACCATACTCGAGAGGTTTGCGTCAAGCCACTCGCGCAGCATCGGCCGCAGGATCTCTTTCAGCAGCTCCTCAAGGGTCAACGTGGTGTTCCCGATCTGGGTGGCGTTGACCAGGCGCAGCAGCGATGCGGCGCTTGCGTCGGCAACCTCGTCGGAAACGATCCGATCGACGTCGGCCATGGCGGCCTGGACCGGAACGTCAATCCGCGGCTCGGGTTCCTGGACCGGGACCGGCGCGGTCTCCGGCTCCGGCTCCGGCTCGGTATCGACCATTTCGATGTCGGCAGCCTCTTCCTCGACCACTTCGGTCAGTTCCAGCGGCTCCTCTTCCATGGCCGCAGGTTCCTCGACGACCTCCAGTTCGGGCTCGGGCTCCGGTTCCGGCTCGGGCGCCGGTTCGGGTTCCGGCTCCGGTTCCGGCTCAGGCTCCGGTTCGGGTTCCGCAGCCGCCTCCGGCTCTGCCGTCTGTTCCTCGGCAACGTCCTCTCCATCCTCGGAGATGATCTTCCTGATCGACGCCAGGATCTCTTCCATGGACGGTTCTTGCTGCGTATCACTCATAACGTCACATCCTGCGGTTTGCCCGGCGGCCGATCGCCGGGGCCCTCCCTGCCCTTTGTTCTATTCGGCCGGGGTCACTGTGTCCGGTTCGTCAACGCCGGGCTCCGGCGCTTCGCCGAGACCCCACCAGAGATTGCGAACCTGATCGTAGTATTGCTGTTCGTCGTAGAATTGCAGCGGCAAGGCAAGATCCCTGGCGGTCAGCGATCCTACTGCCGACAATAGCGAATAGCCGTCCACGAAGACATCCCGGCGTGCCCGAACCAGGTTCACCTGGGCATCCAGGAACTCCTGCTCGGCATCCAGAATATCCAGGACCGTGCGCGAGCCGACCGCCGCTTCCTGCTCGACGCCTTCCAGCGCGATGCCGGTCGCCCGGACCTCGGACTCGAAGGCAATGATCTGGGCCCGTGAAGACTGCAACGTCTCCCAGGCGCTGGTTGCGTCTTCGACCGCCTGGCGCCGCGCATCGACGATCCGGTCGTTTGCCTGGCGCACCAGTTGTCTGGCTTCGCGGACCTCACTGGTTGCCGAGCCTTGCTGATAGATCGGGATCGTCACGTTCGCCGTGACGCTGGCGCTCTTGACCGTCCGGTCGTCGGCCGCAACGTTGCGCGCTCTTTCCAGTTCGCCTTCCACGTCCAGGCTGGGCAAAAGGTCGGCGAACTCCTGATCCACGGATCTTTGGGCCGATCGGCGCTCGTAGAAGGTGGTCAGCACTGTCGGATTGCGTTCGCTGGCCAGCTTGCTGGATTCGTCGCGGGTCGCCGGCAGGCCCGCTTCCTCGGCCTCCGGATAGGCCAGATCCTCGCCCGGGACCTGGCCGACCACCTGTTCGTAGAACGCGTTGCTGACCTCCAGGTCGGCTTCGGACGCGATGCGGTCGGCGGTGGCCCGCGCCAGGCGCGATTCCGCCTGGGCGACGTCCGTGCGGGTGACCTCGCCCACCTCGAAGCGGTCGCTCGTGGCTTCAAGCTGTCGTTCCAGGCGCCGCTCGTTGGCAATTTGCAGGCGCAGCACCTCGCGGTCGCGCACCACGTTCAGATAGGAGGTGGCAACGTCCAACAGCACCTCCTGCTCCACCGTCAGAAGCTGCGCCCTGCCGGCCAGAACGTCGGCTTCGGCCCGGGCGATCGACGCCTGGGTCCTGCCGCCTTCGTAGAGGTTCTGGGTGACCCGGATGCCGGTGGTGAAACGCGTCCGGTAGTCGGTGCCCGCACCTTGGTTCCGGTTTTCGCGTACCCGTCCGAGGCTGCCCGTCGCCTCGAGCGTCGGGCGCCAGCCGGCCAGGGCCTGCGGCACGCTTTCGTCCGTGGCCCTCAAACGCGCCCGTTCCGAAAGAATGCGCGGGTTGCTGTCATAGGCGATCGACATGGCTTCGTAGAGCGATTGACCGACCGCCGCGTCGGGCAAGGCGACAATGGTCAGCAGCGCGCCCAGCGCTGCGCTGCGGGCACGGCGGCGCAGTCGGCCGCCGTCCCGCGGACGGGTATCGAAGGCCGGCATATTCGGCGCGCGGCTCAATAGACCGCCACGCTTTGATCGATCCGCCGTGCCCAAGCGTCGATACCCCCGTCAAGATTAACCGCGTTGTCGAAACCCTGCGCGCTGAGCCACTGAACCGCGTGCATAGATCTGATCCCATGATGGCACATAACGACAACCGGCCTGTCTGTTGGCAACAAGGCTATGCTCTCCACCAGTTTGGTTAGAGAGATGTTAAGGCTTCCTTCAAAAGAACAAATCTCTCGTTCCCAGTCTTCCCTGACGTCAAGCAGCGTATGCGACGTCGCTGCCTGACGCATCGCATGAAGCTCTTGAACGTCAAGCCGCACGATAACGCCCTTTACCCGCTGATTCGCACTCTAGACCACAAGATGTGCCTCTTACCAGACGTCAGAACACAAAACCTGTCTTTTGTTCGAATCCAGGACAGGGGCCGACCGAGGCATCGAACAGCACGCAATGCGATACCGTGTCGAAACGCTTGCCATACAGCATGGCCCGGCCGACGGTGTCGTTTTCCTGACGAATCGCAACCAGGCGGCCGCCTTCCGCCAATTGCGACAGGATCGCGGGCGGAATCTCTGGGACCTCGCCGTCGATCACGATGACATCGAAGGGCCCTTGCTCGGGCCAGCCGTCGCCGTGCGCGCGCGTCTCCACAACCACATTGTCGATGGCAAGTTCCGCCATGATCGCGCCCGCCTCCTCTACCATCTTCGGGTCGGAATCGATCGCAAAGACGGTTGCGACCATTCCGGCGATCAGCGCAGCGGCATAGCCGGTCCCGCACCCGATGACCAGGGCGACGTCCGTGGGCTGCAGCCCGGCCCCCTGAAGCAGGCGCGCCAGGGCGCAGGGCTCCATCAGAAAGCGCCCATCGCCAAGAGGCACGCATTCGTCCACATAGGCGCGGGTCTGGCTTGCCTTGGGAACGAACAGCTCCCTGGGCAGTGTTCTCATACGGTCCAGCACGCGCTGATCGGTGACCTTGTTGGTCCGCACCTGGCTTTCGACCATGTTGCGGCGAGCGACGGCAAAATCCATGTTGGCCTCGTGACTGATCGACCCTGCCCCGACCGGCCAGCGTCTCCCTGATGGGGAGAGACCGCGTGCGGGGTGTGTGTGTTATATGGAGCCAACCGCCGATTTTCAACGCGTTCAGCCAGCGGCCGGATGCTTGACCGGCGAAAACCCAGTGCGTATATCACGCGCGCGGTCGGCTGGCCCGGCTGCTGTCACGGAGCAAAAAGGTCCGGGCATGGCGCGGTGGCGGAGAGGCTACGCAGAGGACTGCAAATCCTTGTACACCGGTTCGAATCCGGTCCGCGCCTCCATCCGTGGCGACATGTGCTTCCGAGCGCCGCCCTTTCGGGCGTGATATCAAGGACAATAAATCCTTAACGCATCGCCTCGGCCCGGGAAATCGGCCCCGATTCCCGCACAACCCCTGGATTTCCGGCAATTGAAGAAAATCCACCGGGTTCAATAACCCATTAACGCACGGGCCGCATACTCGCCGGATCGGGCAGAACAGCCCAGTCGCAGTGTGCAATGCGATAAGGATAAAAACCGGCACGCCAATCGGCCGCAGGGACGAGACTTTACGGCGGTTAGGACGTGTCAAAAAAAAGACGAGCGATCGGGGAGACAACAAAAATGAAGTCCCTGGCACTGAAGATCAAAATCAAGCTGCCGCTGGTGATCCAGTCGCTGGCCATCCTTTCACTCAGCGCGACCGGCCTGACCGGGTATTTTGTCGGCCAAGAGCAGCTTCGTTCTGAGGCGGCCGTCAACCTGACGGGCCAGCTTCAGTCGCGTAAAACCACGCTTGAGCAGTATCTCGTATCGATCGAACAGGATCTGCGGGTCATCGCCAAGACCGACACGGCGACCAGCGCGGTGAGCGCCTTGTCCTCCGGCTATATCAATTTCGGCGACGAGTCGGTTGAAAAGCTTCAGCAGCTCTACATCACCGACAATCCCCATCCCGAAGGGGAACGGCACATGCTGAACATCTCGCCCGAGGACTCGCCTTACGACTGGGCGCACGAGCGTTTTCATCCCTGGTTCCGCGGCGTCGTCAAGGAAAAGGGCTATAAGGATATCTTTCTGGTCAGCCACAAGGGCGACCTGGTCTACAGCGTGCAGAAGAAGGCGGATTTCGCCACCAACCTGCTGAAGGGCCCTCTGAAGGATACCGGTCTGGGCCGGGTGTTTCGCCAGGCGCAGGAGCAGAAGGAAATCATGACCGCCGACGAGGTCGGCATCATCACCTTCGCCGACCTGGAAGCTTATGAGCCGAGCAACGGCGCCCCGACCAGCTTCATCGCCACCCCGATTTTCGACCGTGACGGCTACAGCCAAGGGGTGTTGATCGTCGAACTGCCGATCGAACGCCTGAATGCGGTGCTGCAGGAAAGCGCCGGCATGGGCGACACCGGCGAAACCTACATCGTCGGTGAAGACGGCCTGATGCGGAGTGATTCCCGCACCTTGGACGAGCCGACAATCCTTGAACGCAAGGTCGAGACCGACGCGGTCGAACAGGCTCTGAGCGGTGCATCCGGTATCGTCCAGGCGGCCGGCCTGCGCGGCGACCTGGTGTTGTCGGCGTACGATACGCTGGAGTTCCACGGCACCACCTGGGCCTTCGTCGCCGAGATTGCCGAGGCCGAGGTGCTGCAACCCGTTCACCGCATGCGCGATCTGATGCTTGTCGGCAGCGCCGTCATCTTCATGGTCGTCGGCGCCGTCGGGTTCTTTTCGGGCCAGGCAGTCACCCGCCCCTTGACCGCGATGTCCGACGCCATGCGCCATTTGGCCGACGGCGACAACGATGTGGAGATCCCGGCGCAGAACCGGAAGGACGAGATCGGCGAAATGGCCGCCGCGGTCCAGGTCTTCAAGGACAATGCCGTCGAGTCCGAGCGGCTCCGCGCCGAGCAGGACGAACTGAAGCAGAAGACCGAAATCGAAAAGCGCGAGCAGATGCTGAAACTGGCCGATGAATTCGAGGCCGAGGTCAGCCGCGTCGTCGACGAGGTTGCGAACGCTGCAACCAACATGCAGACGCGATCGCGCGACATGACCAAGATCGCGGAAGACGCGCAGGAACAGGCCTCCGACGTGACGGCCGCGACGGAACAGGCCTCAACCAACGTCCAGACCGTGGCCACCGCCACGGAGAACCTGACCGACTCGATCAAACAGGTTGCGGAACAGGCCGAGACCGCGCGCCGGGTCGCGGCGGAAGCGGTCAAGCAGGCCGAAACCACCGACACCTTGGTGCACAGCCTGGATACCGCGGCCAAGGAGGTCAGCGAGGTCGTCGAACTGATCGCCGAAATCGCCGACAACACGCATCTGCTGGCCTTGAATGCCAACATCGAGGCCGCCCGTGCCGGCGAGGCAGGCAGGGGATTTGCGGTCGTGGCCAACGAGGTCAAGGCGCTGGCAGGCCAAACCGGCCAGGCAACGGAGCGGATTTCGTCGCAGATCGCGACCATGCAGTCCGCGACGCAGTCTTCCGTCGAGGCGATCCAGCACATCCGCAAGGTCATCACCGAAATGAACGGCGTGGCCAACACCATCGCAACCGCCGTGGAGGAGCAGAGTTCTGCGACCGACGAAATCGCGCGGAATGTCCTGCAGGCGTCGGAGGGCACCTCCAAGGTCGCCTCCAACATCCTCCAGGTCAGCGACGCCGCAAGCCAGACCGGCGGCGCGGCGGGCGACGTGCAGCAGATGGCCGAGGATATGAGCGGCCGTTCGCAAACCCTGACGTCGCGCGTGAAGGAGTTCGTGGACCGCCTGCGCGCCGCCTGACCGGACGCCGGCAAAAGCCGTCTTGGCAAAGGGGCCGGACGGCTGTTATAAGCCCAAAGACCGGCTCGGCACGGTGCTTCGCACCGGCCGCCGGGGCTCTGATCCGCGGTAGCTCAGCGGTAGAGCAACCGGCTGTTAACCGGTTGGTCGTAGGTTCGAATCCTACCCGCGGAGCCATTTCAAGCGGCTCAGCCTAACGGCTGGGCCGCTTTGCTTTTCCGGCCGCTGCCGCAATCGAAACACGCTTAAAAGGATCTTAAGCAATCCTCTCCACGATGGCCTGGAACCGCTTGTTTCCCGGGCATTTTCGCGCATTCCTGCGGCTTCCGCCGTGGGCCGGGCAGGTCAAAGGGGGAGGTCACGTTGAGCAGTCTTGTCCAGCGCTTGTTCGGTGCGGCGCGGCGCGATCGCCGAAAGGCAGCACGGATACGCAACCTGCTCAACAAGGTCGAAATCGACCGGCACGTCTTCCAGGTCATCGATTGGAGCTGTGACGGGTTCATGATCCGTCCCTATGACGGCGCGTTGTCGAAAGAGCAGCGTTTCTACGCCCGGTTCTGGTTGCACACCGAGCGCAAGGGACGGGTCGATCTGCCGGTACGGTGCCGCGTCGTGCGTGTGGAGCGCGAAGGCCTGGCGGCGCAGTTCATCGAGATCAGCGCGCAATGCCGCGAGATGCTGGAGCGCGAGGCCAGCCGTCAGTTGAAGTACCAGGACTCCTAGGCGCGCTTCCCGCCGCACCCAAATCATCGCAATCAAGAAAAAACGGCCCGGGTGACCGGGCCGCAGAGGATAGGCACAGGGAGGTCGGGGTTGGACGCCCGCAGTGCGCGCCCTGATGATTATCCGACTTCCCTCTTTAAGAACGGACTGGCCGCGTTATTTCCGTAGGTCCGGCGGCCGAACCTACGCGTCAAGCCAGACCTTGTTCCATTGGTGATACAGCGTCGGGTGGGTCTGATAGCCTCTGAGCCGTTGGCTCGTTGCCGAGAACACGGCGCGGAAGAACAGCTGCACCATGATTGCATCGTTCTGAATCAGTCTTTCGACGCGCTCCATCGCTTTGCGGCGCTCCTCCACGTCAAGGATCGACTCGGCGGCCGTGAGCGCTTCGTCAAACTCGGGACTGTTGTAGGCCGTTTCGTTCCATGGCACGCCGGCCCGGTAAGCCAGGGACAGGACCATCGTCCCCAGCGGGCGATGCGCCCATGTGGTCAGGCTGAACGGAGCCAGGTTCCACTGTTCCCAGTACTTCGCCGACGGCATCACATTGACGGTCAGATTGATGCCCGCTTCGGCAAGGTTCTGTTTCAGGATGAGGCAGGAGTCCTGTTCCCAGGTGCCCAGCGTGTTGCCCACGTTAACGGAAAGATCCAATCCATCCGCGTGGCCGGCCTCGGCCAGAAGCGCCCTTGCTTTGGCAACGTCGCGTTTGACCGGCGGAAGTTTGAAGTATTCCGGGTGGATCTCCGCAACGTGGTGGTTTTCGCCGAGCGAACCCAGCCCACGGTGCGCCTTCTCGAAGATCTCCTGGTTGTCGGCGGCAAGCAGAATGGCCTGGCGGACCCTTATATCGTCGAATGGCTTGTTGGCGATGTTCATCCGGATCACGCCGGTTTGCGCCGTGACCGCATGGGAGACGACGATGCTTGGAATGTCCTCCGCTGTTTGCAGGGTTGTCATGTCCAGCGTGTAGATGCCGTCGACCTGGCCGGTAGCCAACGCCGCAATTTGCGCCGCCGCATCCTGGCCAAGGTCCACATAGTGGATCTCGTCCAGATAGACCTCGCCGCCCCAATAGGGCTCGGGGCGTTTCTTCAGGACCGCGATCTCGCCTACCCGGAAATCCGCCAGCGTGTAGGGACCGGTTCCCACCGGGCTCTTCGAAAGGTTGCCGCCCTCTTTCTCGAAGTCGCGGTGCACGATCGCGGTCGGATAGTTGTAGAGGTTCTCCGGCATCGACAGCACCGGCGAGTTGAGCTTCAGCTTGACCGTGTGGTCGTCGATCTTCTGGACGGCGCCCTCGGTCATGCGGGTCTTCATGACCGGGTTGCCCTTGTCGTCCTTCTCGCCCGAATCGTATTGCTCGGTCATGGCCGAGAACAGGCCGATGTTGGACGATCCGGTCGCCGGGTCCAGCCAGCGGGTGAAATTGAACACCACGTCGTCGGCGTTGAAGTCGTCGCCGTTGGACCACTTGATGCCCTGACGCAACTTGAAGGTCCATTCGGTCAGGTCGGCCGACGCCGTCCAGCTTTCCGCAAGGTAGGGGCGCGTGACGTTGTCCGGACCGGTGATGGTCAGGTATTCCACGATATGCCGCGCCTGGTTGGCCTTCTCGCCCCAGTCGAAACTGGCAGGATCCTGCATCTCCTGGACGAGCATGGCAAAGCGCAGGATACCGCCCTTCTTGGGTTCCGCCGCCTGCGCCTGGGGCATCATCGCCTCTCCGGTGATACGACCGGCAACCGCATAGGCCGCGGTGGCCGACATGCCCAGCAGGCAGGCCGTGCGCAGGAATTCGCGCCGGTCGACGCGGCCGCCCTTCAACTGATCGATCAGTTCGGGAATGTATGGATGTACCGCTGAACCGTCATCGTCTCGGGTTCCGCTTCTTTTTGCATGCATCGATGTGACTCCCGCGATTTCAGAGTTGCGTGACTGTTGAAGGCGAAACACAGAAGCAATCTGAGGACGCGCGCGCGAAAGGCCCGGCTGGCCTCAGCGATCGCGATTACTCACCCGGATGCGCGGCCTCAGGTTCCCGCTTGGAATGCAGAACCGGCTCGAAAGACTGCAGTTCGACGACCGGAATATGACAGGCGATCTGATGACCGCCAGGGCCTTCCTGCATGGGCGGCCGTTTGTCGTCGCAGATCTGTCCCACCTTGCGCGGACACCGCGTCGCGAACGGGCAACCCTTGGGCGGGTTCAGCGGCGACGGGACGTTGCCTTCCAGCACGATCCGCTTCTTCTCCACAGACGTGTCGGGCACCGGGACCGCCGCCAGCAGCGCCTCGGTATAGGGGTGATAGGGCGGCGCGTAGACCTGGTCCACCGTCCCCTGCTCCATGATCTGGCCCAGATACATCACCACGACCCGGTCGGCCAGATAGCGCACGACGGCCAGATCGTGGCTGATGACGATCAGGGTGGTGCCGTGCGTCCGCTGGATGTCCATCAGCAGGCCGGTGATCGCCGCTTGCACCGAGACGTCCAGCGCCGATACCGGCTCGTCGGCGATAACCAGTTCGGGATTGCCCGCGAACGCCCGGGCGATGCCGACGCGTTGCTTCTGGCCGCCGGAAAGCTGGCGCGGCTTGCGGACCGCGAATTCCTGCGGAAGCTTCACAAGGTCCAGAAGGTGCGCCACGCCCGAGCGGACCTCCGAACCGGATTGCGCCTTGCCGAACTTGCGCAGTACCCGCCCGATCTGTGCGCCGACCGACCGGCTGGGGTTGAGCGTATCGTTGGGGTTCTGGAACACCATCTGCATTCCGCCGATCTGCGCGGTGGTCCTGTACTGGACCTCGCGGGTGGCGATCTCGTCGCCCAGGAAGCGGATCGAGCCTTCGGTGGCCGTTTCCAGCCCCATCAGCACGCGCGCAAAGGTCGACTTGCCGCAACCGGACTCGCCGACGATGGCCAGCGTCTGCTGTTTCTGCGCATCGAAGCTGATGTCTTCGTTGGCCTTCACGTATTTGGTCGCGTCGCCCGAGAACAGCCCGCCGAAGGCGCCTCCTTCCACCTCGTAGTACTTGCGCAGGTCGCTGACCTCCAGGACCTCCTCGCCCGCCTCCAGATCCGGCTGTACGTCAATGTCCGGACGGTAGTGATCCCAGTCGATTTCCTGCCAGCGGGTGCAGCGGACATGATGCCCGGTCTTGCCCTCGACTTCGGACATCGCAATGCCGCCGGGCTTGTCGCAGACGCCGGTGCGGAAATGATCGCAGCGCGGGCCGAAATTACAGCCCGGCGGACGTTCGTTCGGCAACGGCAGGCGGCCCGGGATCGGAACGATGGGGTTCGCGTTCTTGTCCGCTGCGGGTCTGGGAATGCAATCGAACAGGCCGCCGGTATAGGGATGGCGCATCCGGTCGAACACGTCCTCGACCGTCCCGTATTCGACGGCCTCGCCCGAATACATCACATAAATACGCTGGCAGGTTTCCAGGATCAGACCCAGATTGTGCGAGATGTAAAGCATCGACGTGCCGAAGGTCTCGCTGATCTCGCCGATCAGCTCGACAATGCCGGCTTCAACGGTCACATCCAGTGCCGTCGTCGGCTCGTCCAGGACCAGAAGCGATGGATTCGACAACAGCGCCATCGCGATCACCACGCGCTGTTGCTGACCGCCGGAGATCTGGTGCGGATAGGATTCCATCACCCGTTTGGTGTCGGGCAGCTTGACCTTTGAAAGCATGTCCCCTGCCCGGTCGCGCGCCTGGTCCGGCGTGCAGTCGGCCTCGTGGAACAGCGGCACTTCCATGAGCTGCTCGCCGATGGTCAAGGACGGGTTCAGGGCCGCCATCGGTTCCTGGTAAACCATGGCGATGTCCGATCCGCGGAGCTGGCGCAGCTCCTCGTCGCTGAGATCGCGCAGATCCCGGCCCTTGTAGAGGATCTGGCCGGTATCGATGCGCGCGTTCGTGCCGAGATAGCGCATCAGGGCCATCGCGACGGTCGACTTGCCGCAGCCCGACTCGCCGACCAGTCCGACGCTTTCGCCGCGGCCCATCTTGAGATTGAAGCCCTTGACCGCCTGGATCTCCGCCGCGCGGGTCAAATAGGTGATGGAGACATCCTGCATGTCCAGGATGGGGACCTCCGCTTCTTGCGTTTGGTCGGTCACGATGCCTCCTTCAGTCGCGGATCGAGATTTCACGCAATCCGTCGGCCAGCAGGTTCAGGCCCAGCACAAGGGACGAAAGCGCAATGCAGGGGAAGACAGCCATATGCGGGAAGACCTGCGCCATTCTGTAGGTTTCCGCGATCATGCCGCCCCAGTCCGGCGTGGGCGGCGGCAGCCCCAGCCCCAGGAATCCCAGCACGCCGATGGTGATGGTCACGTAGCCGAGCCTGAGGCACGCATCGACAATCAGCGGCCCCTTGGCGTTGGGCAGGATCTCCACCAGCATGATGTACCAGGCGCTCTCGCCGCGCACCTGGGCGGCCGCCACGTAGTCGCGCGAGCGCAAGTCCAAGGTCAGTCCGCGCACGATCCGGAAAATGCCGGGCGCGCTGGCGAACACCACGGCCAGCACGATGTTGATGCCGGACGCACCGAAGACGGTGATGATGATGACGTACAAGACCAGCACCGGGAACGACAGGATCACGTTGGCGACGAAAGACAGCACCGCGTCGACCCAGCCGCGGAAATAACCGCCGGGCAACCCCATCAGGATCCCAACCAGATAGGCGCAGACGGTTGCCAGCGGCGCGTAAATCATCACCGTGCGCGATCCGTATATGATGCGCGAAAGGATGTCGCGGCCCAGATGGTCCGTTCCCAGCAGGAAGATCTCTCCGGATTCGCTTTTCGCATAGGCCGCGCCGGGCAAGGCCATGGGCTGCATTGTCGCCAGCGGATCGAACGGGGCCACCAGCGGCGCGAAAAGCGCCACCAAGACCCAGAACAGGCAGATCGCGGCGCCGACCATGCCGACCTTGCTCTCGCGCAGCAGAAGGATCGCTCGGAACGCCTGCGTGATCAGGCTGGGGTGCGAGACCGGTCCCGCTTTGATTGCTTCGTCAGCCATGGTCAGGCGAACCGGATGCGCGGGTTAAGGTAGGTGTAGCCGATGTCGGCGATGAGCTGCGTCATCACCGCGACGAAGACCGCCACCATCGCGCAGGCCTCGATCAGGTAGATGTCTTGGTTCAACGAAGCCTCCAGCAACAGCTGGCCGAACCCCTTGTAGGAAAAGAAGGCCTCGACCACGATCACGCCGGACAACAGCCAGTTGATCTGCAGCATGATGACCGTAAAGGGCGCGATCAGCGCGTTGCGCAATGCGTGTTTCAGGATCACCCGCCGATAGGGCAATCCCTTCAGGACGGCGGTGCGGATATAGTGGGTCATCATGACCTCGGCCATCGACGCCCGGGTCATGCGTGCGATATAGCCGAAGCCATATCCGACCAGCACCAAGGTTGGCAGCACCAGTTCGGCGAACGAGAAACCACCCGACATGCTGCTGGTTCCCGGCAGCCATCTGAGCCAGAACACGAACACCGCGCTGAAGATCACCGCGCTGGCGAATTCGGGAATCGACGTTGTGACCGTGCAGATCACCGTGATGGTCCGGTCCAGCAAGGACCCTTCCTTCATCCCGGCCAGCACGCCCAGGACCAGCGCCAGCGGCACCATCACGGCGAACGTGGCCAGCGCCAGGATCCCGGTCTGCGCCAGGCGCGGTCCCAGCACCTCGATCACCGGCACCTTGAACCGGGTCGAATCTCCGAAGTCCAGTGTGATCGCCGACCAGAGCCAGCGCAGATACCGCTCGTAGAACGGATCGAAATAGCCGTTCTCCTGCAACCAGATCTGCCGGGATTCCTCCAGGGAATACGGGCCCAGGACCTTGATCGCCACGTCCTCGATATTGAATTCCAGGAGCAGGAACAGAACCAGCGATACCGCGAGCATGGTCAACAGCATCGCGACGATCCGGCGCCCGATCAAACTAGCCATGCGACGCTATCCCCCTCGACGTTCCTGTCACGGTCGCAATCAATGGACTCAACATGCCGGCACGAATCGAACGGGCGGCTCCCTGGGGAGCCGCCCGCGATCCGGACCTAGGCGTTAAGCCAGACCTTGTGCCACTGGTGATAGCGTGTCGGATGGGTGACGTACCCCTGGACCCTCTCCGTCGACGCGGAAAACACCGCCCGGAAGAACGGCTGCACCATGATGGCGTCGTCCTGAAGGATCTTTTCGACCCGCTCCATGGCCTTGCGGCGTTCTTCCACATCCAGGATCGATTCCGCGACCGTCAAGGCCTGGTCGAACTCAGGATTGTTGTACGCCGTTTCGTTCCACGGGACGCCCGCCCGGTAGGCCAGGGACAGAACCATCGTCCCCAGGGGGCGGTGGGTCCAGGAGGTCAGGCTGAACGGAGCCTTGTCCCACTGTTCCCAGTACTTCGCCGACGGCATCACGTTCACCGTCAGATTGATGCCCGCCTCGGCCAGGTTCTGCTTCAGGATCACGCAGGAATCCTGTTCCCAGGTTCCCTCGGTGTTTCCGACGTTCACGGACAAATCCAGCCCGTCGCCGAAGCCGGCCTCCGCCAGAAGCTCCTTCGCCTTGGCGACGTCGCGTTTGACCGGCGGAAGCTTGAAATACTCCGGATGGATCTCCGCGACGTGATGGTTCTCGGCCAGCGAGCCCAACCCGCGATGAGATTTCTCGAAGTTCTCCTGGTTGTCCGACGCAAGCTGGATGGCCCGGCGCACGCGGACGTCATCGAAAGGCTTGTTGTTCACGTTCATGCGGATAACGCCGGTCTGCGCGGTGACCGCATGGGAGACGGTGACGCCCGGGAAGCCCTGCGCCGTATCCAGCGTGGTGAGACCCAGGCTGTAGATGACGTCCACCTGGCCGCCCGCCAAAGCCGAGATCTGCGCCATGGCGTCCTCGCCAAGATCCACGTAATGGATCTCGTCCAGGTAGACCTCGCCGCCCCAATAGGGCTCGGGGCGTTTCTTCAGGATCGCGATCTCGCCCACCCTGAATTCGGCCAGCGTGTAGGGGCCGGTTCCCACCGGGTTCTTCGAAAGATCGCGGCCGTCTTTTTCGAAGTCGCGGTGCACGATCGCGGTCGGGTAGTTGTAGAGATTCTCCGGGATCGACAGCACCGGCGAGTTGAGCTTCAGCTTGACCGTGTGGTCGTCGACCTTCTGGACGGCGCCCTCGGTCATGCGGGTCTTCATGACCGCGTTGCCCTTGTCGTCCTTCTCGCCTGAATCGAATTGCTCGGTCATCGCCGAGAACAGGCCGATGTTGGACGAACCGGTTGCCGGGTCCAGCCAGCGGGTGAAATTGAACACCACGTCGTCGGCGTTGAAGTCGTCGCCGTTGGACCACTTGATGCCCTGACGCAGCTTGAAGGTCCATTCGGTCAGGTCGGCCGACGCCGTCCAGCTTTCCGCAAGATAGGGGCGCGTGATGTTGTCCGGACCGGTGATCGCCAGGTACTCGACCATATGCCGGGCCTGGTTGCTCTTCTGGGTCCAGTCGAACGTGGCGGGGTCCTGCATTTCCTGGACCTGCATCGCGCAGCGAATGACGCCGCCCATCTTGGGTTCCGCGGCCTGGGCCGTCGGCATCATCGCCTCGCCGGTGATGCGGCCCGCCACCGCGTAGGCTGCGGTCGCGGACATGCCCAGCAGGCAAGCCGTGCGCAGGAACTCGCGCCGGTCGACCTTCCCGTCCTCAAGCTGATCGATCAGCTCGGGAATATAGGGATGAACCGCCGCACCGCCCTCGTCGCCGAGACCGTGAATCTTCGATGTCATTTAACCGCCTCCCATTATCATTGGCGTTGCATTAGTGTTGACGGCGAACACCAAGACAAAATCCAACGGCAGGTCTGGATAGACCAGGCAGCATTTCACGTTCGTTATTTCTGTTGATTTCTGCCACGCCTGTTTTACTTTGTCGTTATTATTTTTATTCTTCCCTGAGCACTCGCCAAGAAGATATTGAATTATTGACGACGTGGCCTGCAGAAGTCAAATACTAACGGGACAGGCCGGTCTTTGGACGTCTCTAGAACCGCTGAGAATTTCACGCGGCGGTTTCCAGCCGCACGCAACAGCACGACTTTTTGGAGAACAGGATGAACCGCGACGACGTGGAACTGGTTGCCACCGAGACGCCATTTCAGGGCTACTTCCGCGTCGACCGGCTGTCGTTGCGCCATAAGCGGTTCGACGGCGGCACAAGCCCGGTGCTGGTGCGGGAGATCTTCGAACGCGGACACGCCGCGGCGTGCCTCCCCTACGACCCCGACCTGGACCGGGTCGTCCTGCTGGAACAGTTCCGACCCGGTCCTTACGCGGCCGGGGATCCCAATCCCTGGCTGATCGAGGCGGTGGCGGGCATCGTCGAACCCGGCGAGAATAACGAAGAGGTGGTTCACCGCGAAGCAGTCGAGGAGATGGGACGCACGGTCAGCGACCTTTTCCATGTGGTCGACCTCTATCCGACCCCGGGCGGCTCGACGGAAACGATCGCGGTCTATGTGGGCCGCGTCGACGCAAATGGTGCGGAGGGCGTCTTCGGTCACCAGGAGGAAGGCGAGGATATCCGGGTGTTCTCACTCTCCCTGGACGAGGCGCTGGAATGGTTCGACACCGGCCGGATCAACAATGCCGGTCTGGTGGTCCCTTTACTGTGGCTGGCCCGCAATCGGGACCGGTTGCGCGCACTGTGGCGGGCGGGGTAACGTCCGCTCCCGTCGCCACGGGACCAACGCGAGAACCACATTTCCCGGGCAGGAGGCACATGGACATCAAACAGGATTTCGTCGACACGGTCGGCAACACGCCGCTGATCAAATTGACCAGGGCATCGGAACTGACCGGGTGCACCATCCTCGGCAAGGCCGAGTTCCTCAATCCCGGCGGATCGGTCAAGGACCGCGCCGCGAAGGCGATCATCCTGGACGCCGAAGCAAAGGGCCTGCTGCGCCCGGGCGGCGTCGTGGTCGAAGGCACGGCCGGCAATACCGGCATCGGTCTTGCCCTGGTGGGCAATGCGCGCGGTTACCGCACCGTGATCGTGATCCCGGAGACGCAGAGCCAGGAAAAGAAGGACATGCTGCTGTTGTGCGGCGTGGACCTGCGCCAGGTGCCTGCGGTTCCCTACAAGAACCCCGACAACTACGTGCACGTTTCGCGCCGTCTTGCCGAGGAACTGGCGGAAAACGAGCCGAACGGCGCAATCTGGGCCAACCAGTTCGACAATGTCGCCAACCGCCAGGGCCATTACGAGACGACGGGCCCGGAGATCTGGGACCAGACCGACGGCACGGTAGACGGGTTCATCTGCGCGGTGGGCACCGGCGGCACGCTGGCGGGCGTGGCTCAAGCTCTGCGGGAACGGCGCAGCGACGTCGTTATCGGGATCGCCGATCCGCGGGGTGCGGCGCTTTACGAGTACTACGCGCATGGTCAGTTGAAGTCCGAAGGATCCTCGATCACGGAGGGCATCGGCCAGGGCCGGGTGACAGCGAATCTGGAAGACCTCTCGGTGGACCATGCTTTCCAGGTGCCGGACGAGGAATGGCTGCCGGTCTGTTTCGACCTCTTGCGCCATGAAGGTCTGTGTGTCGGCGGGTCCGCCGCACTCAACGTTGCCGGCGCCATCAAGCTTGCCAAGGAGATGGGCCCGGGCCACACCATCGTCACCGTGTTGTGCGACAGCGGGGTTCGGTATCAGTCCCGGCTGTTCAACCCGGCTTTCCTGCGCGAGAAAGGCTATCCGACGCCGGATTGGCTGGAGTAAGCGACCATGACCACCGAATTGTTCCGGGACGACGCCTATCTGAAGGAATGCACGGCCAAGGTGACCGCGGTTAACGATCGCGGCGGCATCGTCCTGGACCAGACCGTCTTCTATCCCACCGGCGGCGGCCAGCCGGGCGACAGCGGCGTTCTGGTTCTGGAGGACGGCGCGGAAATTCCGATCGCCACCACGGTCAAGGGAGACGGGCCGGACGAGATCGTTCATGTCCCTGCGGAAGGCGCCGCCCTGCCCGCTGCGGGCGCGCCGGTGGTGGCGCGGATCGACTGGGACCGGCGCTACCGTCACATGCGGATGCACTCGGCGATGCATATCCTCTGTTCGGTGGTGCAGTGCGGGGTGACCGGCGGCCAGGTGGGCGCCGAAAAAAGCCGGCTGGACTTCGACATCGGCGAGGCGACCCTGGACAAGGAACGGATCCAGGCAGAAATCACACGCGTGATCGACGAGGACCGCGGGATGGCCGCCCGCTGGGTGACGGACGAGGAGATGGACACCAATCCCGACCTGGTGCGCACCATGTCGGTGGCGCCGCCGCGCGGATCGGGCCGTGTGCGGTTGATGGAGATCGACGGCGTGGACCTGCAGGCCTGCGGCGGCACGCATGTGAAGAGCACCGGCGAGATCGGCGCCATCCGCGTCGGCAAGATCGAGAACAAGGGCAAGCGCAACCGGCGCGTCAACATCCACCTGGAGGGTTAGGCGCGATGGCGTCCGCCCTGCCCGGTCCGCTGGTTTCCACCGACTGGCTGGCCGACCGACTGGACGATGCGGCCGTCCGCATCCTGGACGGCAGCTATCACCTGCCTTCGGTCGGACGCAATGCGCGCGAGGAGTATGCCGAGGTTCATATTCCCGGGGCCGGTTTTTTCGACATCGACGCGGTGGCCGACCCCGATTCGAACCTGCCGCACATGCTGCCCGATGCCGAGCGGTTTGCGGCGGAGGCCGGCCGGCTTGGCATCGCGAACGCGCACACCGTCGTCGTCTACGACTGTTACGGCGTGTTTTCCGCCCCCCGGGTCTGGTGGACCTTCAAGGCGTTCGGGCACGACAACGTGGCGGTGTTGGACGGCGGATTGAAGAAATGGCTGGCCGAGGGACGGCCGGTAACCGCGCGGACGGAAAGCCCCGTGCCGGCGGTCTATCAGGCCCGAAAGGACGAGGCCGTGGTCCGCGATCTGGACGCGGTGCGCCGGAACATCGAGACCGGCGCGGAACTGTTTGTCGACGCACGGTCCGCCGGACGGTTCGAAGGGACCGCGCCCGAGCCACGGCAAGGGATGCGGTCGGGCCGTGTCCCCGGGTCGGTGAACCTGCCCTTCGACCGGTTGTTGGACAAGGAGACCGGGTGCTATCGCGCGCCAGACGAGATCCGGGCGGCGTTCGATGCGGCCGGTGTCGACGGCGCCGCGCCGGTGATCACCAGCTGCGGGTCAGGCGTGACGGCCTGCGTGCTGACGCTGGGACTGGACCTGATCGGACGCCCGCATGGCGCCGTTTACGACGGCTCCTGGACCGAATGGGGCGGGCGCGACGACACGCCGGTGGAAATCGCATGAATGAAGTTCTCCGGGTCCGGCCCGTCACCGACGACGATATCGAAGCTCTGATCGCCTTGTGGCAGGCCACCGGCAGCCTCAGGCCCTGGAACGATGCCGCCAAAGACATCGCGCTTGCCCGCGGCGCCGCTGACTCGGAAATCCTGGTCGGGTTCCTGGACGACAAGCTTACGGCCGCCGTGATGGTCGGTTTCGACGGCCATCGCGGCTGGGTCTATTACGTGGCGGTTCAACCGGAATTGCGGGGCCAGGGTCTGGGCGGCACGATCATGCATCACGCCGAAGCCTGGCTGAAGCACCGCAAATGCCCCAAGATCGAGCTGATGATCCGGCCGGACAACGATGCGGTCCGTCGGTTCTATGCGGCGCTGGACTATCGCGACGAACCGCGCGCGGTCATGAGCAAATGGCTGATCGAACCGCCGGCGCCGCAGATCGAAGTCGTGCACGGCGACGCGCCGCCGGACGAGGATGCGTCCCTGGAGGTCACCGTCACCTGGTTGGAGATGACCGCGCGGCCGCAGAAACCGCCGGTCCCGCCGCCGGTCCTGGAGCAGCCAATGTCGCTGCTGCGCCTGGAAAAACCCACTGTCAGTTACTGGCGCTATCTCTACGCGACGGTCGGCGAACCCTGGTTCTGGTGGGAAAAACGCCTGCTGAGCAACGACCAGCTTGCCGCGATCATTCATGACCCGCTGGTCGAGATTTACGTCCTGTCGGTGGGCAACACGCCGGCCGGATTCATCCAGCTGGACCGGCGCCCGGCCCCGCTGGCGGTCGAAGTGGACTATTTCGGTCTCGTTCCGGACTATATCGGACGCGGCCTGGGCGCCTATCTGCTGGATTGGGGCGTGCGCGTTGGCTGGGACCGGGAACCACACCCCAAGAAGCTGACCGTCAATACCTGCACGTTGGACCATCCGTCGGCGCTGCCGACCTACCAACGGATCGGCTTCACGCCGGTGCGGCAGGAGACGATGACGGGCGCCGATCCCCGGCGGCTGGGCCACCTGCCGGCCGATCTGGAGTTGCCGGCGCATTACAAGACCGTCGGGAATCTGAAGCGGCCGCGGTAAGTCGGGTCTGTGCCTGTTGCAGCCATATGCTTCGAGACGACGCGCTACCGCGCGTCTCCTCAGCATGAGGACTTAGCAAGAACCTCATGCTGAGGAGGCGGCGCAGCCGCCGTCACGAAGCACGTGGCTGAAGCCGTGCTATCGTTCCGACGCCATCTCCACCACCAGGTCTGCCAGCGCCATCGACGCGGTCAGGCCCGGCGATTCGATCCCGAACATGTTGATCAGGCCCGGAATGCCGTGTTGCGCCGGGCCCTGGAGGAGGAAATCCTGCGGCTGTTCCGCCCGCGGTTTGATCTTGGGCCGGATGCCCGCATAACCCGGCAGCAGCGCGCCGTCGGGCAGGCCGGGCCAGTATTTCCGGATCTCTGCGTAGAACTGGTCGGCCCGGGCCGGATCGACGCTATAATCGATCGCGTCGATCCATTCCACGTCCGGGCCGAAGCGGGCCTGGCCGGCGAGATCGACGGTGATGTGCACGCCCAGCCCGGCCTGTTCCGGCACCGGATAGATCAGCCGGCTGAACGGCGCGCGCCCGGTCAGCGCGTAGTAGTTTCCCTTGGCGAGGTAGGCCTTCGGGACATGGCGCGGCGCCAGGCCATCGATGCGACCGGCGACCGCCGGCGCGTCCAGTCCGGCGGCGTTGACGACCGTTCGGCAGTCCAGGGCCATCGCTTCGGCGCCTTGCATGCGCAGTTCGATCCCAACTTCCCGGACCGCGGCGTCCGCCACTTCCGTATTGAAGGCAATCGTTCCACCCCGCGCCTCGGCTTCGCCCTGGAACGACAGCATCAGCGCATGGCTGTCGATGATGCCGGTCGACGGCGACAGCAGGGCTGCGACGCAGGAAAGGTTCGGCTCCATCGCCCGGGCTTCCCCTGCGCTCAGCGGCTGCAGGTCGTCGACGCCGTTGTCTGACGCGGCACGGGCAATCGTCTCCAGCTTTTCGGTCTGGGCGTCCGATGTGGCCACGATGAGTTTGCCGCAGCGGGCGTGATCGATCCCGTTTTCCCGGCAATAGGCGTAGAGCCTTGCCTTGCCGGCGACGCAGGTTCGCGCCTTCAGACTGTCCTTGGGGTAATAGATCCCGGCATGGATGACCTCGGAATTGCGGGAGCTGGTTACGGTCCCGATCGCATCGCCGCGTTCCAGGATCAGCACTTCGCGTCCCGCCAACGCAAGGGCGCGGGCCGCCGCCAGGCCCACGACGCCGGCGCCGATGACGACGCAATCGACCCTCTCCCTTTCCATGCGCGGCTTGCCCCCTTTGCGGCCCGCTGCTATCACGAAGCCCATTGCCGCGCAACGCGGCGGCAGGCCTCACCTTTTCGAACCAGGACACGTCGATGGAAGATGATACCCTCCTGGCGCATGCCGGGCGTCACCCGTTTGAGCACCACGGCATCGTCAACCCGCCAGTCTACCACGCGTCAACGGTTCTGTTTCCGACCTTCGAGGCGTTTAGCAACGCCTCCAAAGCCCGGGTTCGCTACGGAAGGCGCGGTACGCCCACCAGCTTTGCGCTGGCCGACGCGGTCAGCGCGCTTGAACGCGCACACGGCACGGTTCTGGCGCCCAGCGGGCTGGGCGCGATCACCACGGCGCTGCTGGCCTGCACCAAGGCCGGCGACAACGTGCTGGTCACCGACAGCACCTATGCGCCGACACGGCAGTTCATGAACAACGTGATGGACCGGTTCGGCGTCTCGGTGACCTACTACGACCCCCTGGTCGGGGCCGGGATCGCGGACCTGATCGAGGACAACACAACGGTGGTCTGGACCGAAACGCCGGGTTCGCAGACCTTCGAGATGCAGGACATCACCGCCATCGCCGCGGCGGCCCGCGCGCGCGGCGCGGTCGTCATCGCCGACAACACCTGGGGCGCCGGCTATTTCTACCGGCCGCTGGACCATGGCGCGGACATTTCCGTCCAGGCCGGCACTAAATACATCGTCGGCCATTCCGACGTCATGATGGGGACCGTCGCCTGCAACGAAGCGGTGTTCGAGCGGGTTCAGAGCACCTGGGGCTATCTCGGCCACATGCCCGGGCCCGACGATATGTACCTGGCCCTGCGCGGGCTGCGCACCATGGGCGTCCGGCTGGAACGGCACAATGACAGCGGCCTGGCGATCGCCCGCTGGCTGGAGGCGCGCCCAGAGGTGACGCGGGTGATGCATCCGGGCCTGGAAAGCGACCCCGGCCACGCCCTGTGGAAGCGGGATTTCACCGGCGCCAGCGGTCTGTTCGGCTTTGTCCTGAACGACGACCGCAGCGAGGCGGTTGCGGCGCTTTTGGACGGCTTGAAATACTACGGCATGGGCTATAGCTGGGGCGGTTTCGAAAGCCTGTTGATCCCGACCTGGCCGCAGCGCGTGCGGTCGGCCACCACCTGGGAACAGCCGGGCCAGACCTTCCGGATTCACGTCGGTCTGGAGGATCCCAAGGACTTGATCGCCGACCTGGAAGCCGGACTTGAGAGGTTTAACGCCGCCCTTTAGGGTATTGAAATGGATAAAATATTCGAGGTCCTCAAGTTCAACGACGCGGGCCTGGTGCCGGCCGTCGCGCAGGACGCCAGTTCCGGCGAGATGCTGATGATGGCCTGGATGAATCGCGACGCCGTCGAAGAGACGCTGCGCGAGGGTCGGGTCTGCTATTGGTCGCGATCGCGGGGCCGGCTGTGGCGAAAGGGAGAACGGTCTGGCCATGTCCAACGCCTGGTGGAGATGCGGGTGGACTGCGACGGCGACACGCTGCTGTTGAAGGTCGACCAGACCGGGGCCGCCTGCCACACCGGACAGCGAAGTTGTCTATTCCGGGCCGTGCGGCCCGACGGCACGGTGGAGACCGTCTCGGACCCGATCGTGGACCCCGGCACCGTCTACGGCCGGTGAGGTCCCCTTCCGCGTTTGCCCGCCTGTGCTGCGCGCTGGCTCTGGCGCTTTGCATTTGGCCTGTCTCCGGACGGGCCTCGGACGATCAGATCACGGTGTTTGCGGCGGCCAGCATGCGCGAGGCGCTGGATGCCGCGATCGACGCCTACCCGCTGCGGTCCGACCGGATCATCGTGGTTTCATATGCATCCAGCGGCATCCTGGCCCGCCAGATCGCGGCCGGCGCACCGGCCCATGTCTATATCTCGGCAAACCGAGCCTGGGCAGACTGGCTGGAAAAGCAGGGCGCGCTGGCAGAAGGCAGCGCCGTCACCTTTCTGCACAACCGGCTGGTTCTGATCCAGCCCCAGGATGCGGCCGAACAGCTGCCGGCCGATGGCGATCTCGCCGCCCGGCTGGGCCAGGGCCGGCTTGGCATCGCCGATCCGGATCACGCCCCCGCCGGGCAATATGCCCGCGAGGCTTTGCAGGCACTGGGTTTGTGGGACGGCCTGGGCCCCCGGCTGGCTCGTTTCCAGGACGCCCGGGCGACGCTTGCCTGGGTTGAGCGGGGCGAAGTGGCTGCCGGCATCGTCTACGAAAGCGATGCCAGTGCCGGTGCGCGGGTACGTCTGTCCGGGCGCTTCGATTCGGCCCTGCACAGCCCCATCGGCTATGTCCTGGCGCTGGTCGCGGAAACCCGCACGCCGCAAGCGGAAGACTTCTACCAATTCCTGCTCTCGCCGCTGGCCGCGGGCATCTTCGCCCGCCACGGTTTCTTGTTAGAGTGAGCCCATGTTCGCCCTGACCCCCCTTGAGGTGGAGGCGCTGGCCCTGTCGCTGCGGGTGGCCGCAATGGCCGTGGCCGGCTCCCTGCCGCTGGCGCTGTTCGTCGCCTGGCTGCTGGTGCGCCGCCGGTTCCCCGGGATCCTGGTGCTGGACGGGGTGGTGCACCTGCCGTTGATCCTGCCGCCAGTCGTCGTCGGCTACCTGCTGCTGGTCGGGTTCGGGACACGCGGTCCCATCGGCGGATTTCTGCGCGACGTGTTCGGCATCACGCTGGTCTTCACCTGGAAGGGCGCGGCGGTGGCGGCGGCGGTGATGGCCTTCCCGTTGATGGTCCGCGCCATCCGCCTGTCGCTGGAAGGCGTCGACCGCGGCCTGGAAGCGGCCGCCCGGACCCTGGGGGCCGCGCGCCTGCGGGTTTTCCTCACAATCACCTTGCCGCTGACGGCCCCGGGCCTCTTGGCCGCCGTCGTCCTGGGTTTCGCCCGGGCCCTGGGCGAGTTCGGCGCAACGATCACGTTCGTTTCCAACATTCCCGGCGAGACCCGCACCCTGCCGCTGGCGCTTTATACGCTGACCCAAACGCCCGGCGCGGAGGCCGGGGCCGCGCGGCTGGCGGTGATTTCCATTGTCCTGGCGCTGGGCGCCCTGATTGGCTCGGAACTCATCGCACGCAGGGTCGCGCGGCGTTTGGGACAGGGCTGATGCTGGAAATCGACGCGGTCAAAACCTGGCCCGGATTCCGCCTGGACGCACGGGTCAAGACCGAAGAAAGCGGGATCACGGCGCTCTACGGACCGTCGGGTTCCGGCAAGACCACCCTGGTCAACATCCTGGCCGGTCTGGAGGCGCCCGACCGCGGCCGGGTCGCGCTGGGCGGCGCGGTGGTGTTCGACAGCGAGGCCGGCATCACCGTGCCCCCCGAACGCCGGCGCATCGGATACGTTTTCCAGGACGGGCGTTTGTTTCCGCATCTCAGCGTCCGGGCGAACCTGTTGTACGGCAAGCGGCGCGACGGCGGCCTGTCGTTGGAACGGGTCGTGTCCTTGCTGGATATCGGCCCGCTGCTGGACCGGCGCCCGCACGCCTTGTCGGGCGGCGAGAAACAGCGGGTCGCGATCGGCCGGACTCTGCTGGCGGATCCGGCTCTGCTGTTGATGGACGAGCCGCTGGCCTCGCTGGACACAAAGCGCAAGGCGGAGATCCTGCCCTTTATCCGCACCTTGCAGGATGAGACCGGCATCCCGGTTGTCTATGTCAGCCACGTCATGGACGAGATCGTCCAGATCGCCGATGCCCTGGTCCTGCTGGACCGGGGATCCGTGGTCGCAAGCGGCCCCGTGGAGGATCTGTTGAGCCGCCTGGACCTGCGCGAACAGACCGGGCGGCACGGGCCCGGGGCCGCGATTCATGCGACCGTCAGCGCCCACGACCAGGCGCACGGCCTCACGCGCCTGGGTTTCGCGACCGGCGGCATCCTTGTGCCCCGGGTCGACCAGCCCGTGGGCAGCACCGTCCGCATCAGGATCCGGGCCGCCGACGTGGCGCTGGCCCTGGAACGGCCGCGCGACATCAGCACTTTGAATATTCTGGAAGGCACGATTCGCGAGCTCAGCCCGGCCGAAGGGGCGCAGGTCGACGTGCTGGTGGATGCAGGCGTGCTGTTGTGGGCCCAGGTGACGCCCCTGGCCGTGGAGCGGCTGCGCCTGGCGCCGGGCGTACGCGTTTTTGCGCTGATCAAAGCCGTTGCGATCGGCGGCCGGTCGCCGCAGGAGGCCTCGCCGGCGGACAAACCGGGAAATCCGCAGCAATCTTGACGCAAATCAATGTGCAGTGCGGCATATCTGGCTACACATTGGCCCGTAACGCTTTCCTTTTTTCGGCACCTGGGCTGGAGAGAATTCATTGCACCCCTCTCTCCAGCCCAATTTTTATGCGCGATCGAAGCGATCCCGTGCGCGTACGGCTGTGTTCCCCGTAAAACCAAAGATAATATGGTTAACGGAAATTAGTATTCATTTCCAATTAACCTTAATAAAATCTTCCGCTTCTAAAATAATTGGCAACACTTAATCGGCACTATTCCTGCACGGATTCAATACCTATATTCAGGTTGAACCGTTCAGGAGGCGCATGCCGTGACCGCAACTGCGAAAAGTGCCTTGTCTGTCTTGAAGACACTGGGACTGGCTCTCTTATGCGCCGGTTGGTGGGCCACGCCTGGAAACGCCCAGGACGGGCCGATGTGCAACCAGCAGGCCATGGGCCAGGTCTCCTGCATGGCCAACCGCATGTGCGAATGCATCTATGACAGCGGCGGCTCGGTGACCGGCATACCGGAAGGCTTCCGCTGGAACTGCGGCATCAATCGCGGCCGGTGCGAGGTGGAGCCCGGCACGATCATCGAATATCGCGGCAACACCCCGTCGATCCCCTACTCGGTCTCGATCGAACGATCGGACAGCGTGACCAACTCGAACACCAGCACGCAGTCGAACACCAATACGAACACCCAGACGAATACCAACAACTAGCGCGGTTCAGGCAGTCCCCCTACGCCAAGGCTTCGGGGGACACTCCTTCGCCCAGGTTGCGTTTTCGGGTGGCCTGCCACCCGAAGCCCGCAAGGGCGAAGGGTGGCGACCCCGGCAGGACTCGAACCTGCAACCTCAAGATTAGAAGTCTCGCGCTCTATCCGGTTGAGCTACGGGGCCTTTGGAGCCGACCTGGGCCTCAGTGGGTCCAGGGCACCGGGCGTTTGAAGGCGAAATTATCGGCGTAGGCCTTGGGCTGGATCCGCCGCTGCTTGGGCCGCATGACGGTGTAGGAATAGCCCTGCTTCTCGGCGTGGGCGATCGCGTCTTCTTCCGTGTGGAAATGCAGCCGCACCTGTTTGCGCGTGTCGCTGGAGCCGACCCAGCCCATCAGCGGGTCCGGTCTGCTCGCGTCGGCGGGTTCGAATTCCATGACCCAGTCCTTGGTCTTGGCCCTTCCCGACTGCATGGCCGTCTTGGCCGGTTTGAAGATGCGGACTTCCATTGCTGCTCCCTCGCCTTACGCGACCGAACCCTCGTGTGCCGCATTATACCATGCGGCGCCGCTGGTCGGGGCGACTGGATTCGAACCAGTGGCCTCTCGCTCCCAAAGCGAGTGCTCTACCAGGCTGAGCTACGCCCCGGCCCACCGGCGTTTCTCTTAGGGGCTTCGCCATCACGCGGCAAGGCTTTTCGCGGGCGCAGCGCCCGTCGCGGCTCAGCCCCTGATCTCGAACGATCTGCGGGCGTCGGCCACGATCCCCTTTACGGCCGTCGCCGTCTCCTGGGCGGGGCGCGCGGGGTCGCCGATGGCGGCGCAGGTCAGGCCAAGCGGGGCCAGGTCCTGGACGAAGACGACGTGGATTTCCCGCCCGTCCGGCTCGGGCTTCTGGGGATGGAACGCGCGGACGAACAGCTCGCTTCCCGGCGCCGGCGCCTTATCGCCCATTTCCGTCAGGAAGGACGCCATCGCCGGCGGCATGTCCGCCGTTCCGGCCGAAAGGCAGTCCGCATGGACCATGTAGCGTCGTTGGCCCATCCACACCCTGGCGGCCTCCGCGGGCGCTGGGGTGTTCTGCGGGGGCGCCACCCTCACCTGAAGATACTGGTGCGGACGGGATGCGCCGGCCTCGGTGAAGAAGAAACTGTGATCGGGAACATCCTGGTCCGACGACCGCTCGGTCTTCTTCAGGAATGCGAACCGATAGCTCACGTTGATGGTGGCCCCGTTGGGATAGGTGGCGGTCAGGTCGTTGTAGAGGTCGATGGTATTGCCGGCGCGTTCGGGCGGGCTCTCGCACGCCGCAAGCAGCAATCCGGCCGCCAGCGCGCAGTAGAATGGTTGTCGCATGGGATCTCTCGGTTCGCCTTGCCGTCCTGGAGCTACGGGCCGAGTATAGAACGCCAGGGCCTGAACGATGCGTTAACGGCCGACTAAGGATACCGGCCCTGCATCGCGAAAGGAATCCGCCTATGTCCACCCGAACGCTCAGCGTCGACGCGCGGCTTTACGACTACATCCTGCGGACCTGGCTGCGCGAGCCCGATCCGCTGCCGGCCTTGCGCGAGGAGACGGCGCGCATTCCCGGCGCGGGCATGCAGATTTCGCCGGACCAGGGCCAGTTCCTTGGCCTCCTCGTGGAGCTGACAGGCGCGCGCAAGGCAATCGAGATCGGCACCTTCACCGGTTACAGTTCGCTATCGATCGCCCGCGCCTTGCCGGAGGGCGGTCGCCTGATCTGCTGCGACGTGCGCGAGGACTGGACGGGCGTCGCCCGGCGTTACTGGCGCGATGCGGGCCTGGCCGACCGGATCGATCTGCGCCTTGCGCCGGCGACGGAGACCCTGGAGGCCCTGATCGCGGACGGTGAGGCGGGCAGCTTCGATTTCGCCTTCATCGACGCCGACAAGGGCAACTACGGGCTCTATTACGAGCGCGGACTGGAGCTGCTGCGGCCGGGGGGCCTGATGGCGGTGGACAACGTGCTGTGGGACGGCGCGGTCGCCGACGACCTGGATCAGTCGGACGATACCCGCGCAATCCGGGAGCTGAACGATCTCATGGGCCGGGACGAGCGGATCACCGTGGCCCTGGTCCCGATCGGTGACGGGCTGACGCTGGCGCGCAAGCGGTGAAGCACTTGGCGGCAAGCGCTACTGCGTAAACAGCGGGTGCTCCACCTTGTCGCCTGGCTTGATGCCCAGGCGCCGCACCGTGCCGCCGTTCAGTTCCAGGACCGCCCGCACCGGGCCGGGCGAGGAGATCGCCTGCAGCGAACCCGGAACCGCGCGTTCGTGCAGGCCCTTGATCGTGCCGCCGGCATCGATGAACAGCATGTCCAGCGGAATGTAGGTGTTTTTCATCCACATGGAGACGTTCCGGGACCGGCGGTAGTCGAACAACATGCCGTGATCGGCGGGCATGTTCTGGCGGTACATCAATCCCTGGGCCCGCTGCCTGCCGTTTCGGGCGAGCTCGACAGAGAAGTCGTGGCGCCCCGTCTCGGTCACGATCGTCAGTTCCGAACGGTCGAACGTCTCCAGCGTCTCGGCTGTCCGAGGCAGGACGGCCAGGGCGGCGAGGACGAACGCCAACACCCAAAGCGGAAGGGAGAGAGTACGGATGCTCATCGTCGGGGTTTTACGGGGCGGCCATGACGGTGGCAACGGTCTGGCGCACCGCATCGCGCACTGGTCCCTCGCGCGGACTGTCGGCCAGGCTGGACATCCAGTGTTCCGGTGGATTGCGCCCTTCCCGACGGTTCCAGGTGAGCGCCCGCAGCACATCCTGGGCCGCGGGCGGCAGATGCCGGGGGATCGGAAGATCGTTCAAGGCGGCCCAGACGCCCGCCCAGCAGCGCGCCACCGACCAGGGATTGTAGCCGCCGCCGCCCAGGACCAGCAGCCGCGGGGCCAACGGCATCAGCGACCGGACCGCAGCGCGGTGGGCGTTGTTTGAAAGCGACAGCTTGCTGAGCGGGTCCTCTTCCAAGGCGTCGGCGCCGCACTGGACGACGATGGCCTGCGGCGCGAAGTCTTCGACCAGTGGCAGGATGGCGCACTCCAGAACGAAGCGGAACTCGGTGTCGTTGAAGCCGGGCGGGACCGGGATATTGCGGGCCGCGCCCCCTGCCCGGTCCTCCGCGCCGCCGGTGCCCGGCCAGCGACCGTGTTCGTGAACTGAAACGGTCAGAACCCGCGGATCGTCGGCGAACGCGTCCTGCACGCCGTCGCCGTGGTGGGCATCGATATCCACATAGGCGATGCGGTCGAGGCCGCCGTCCAGCATCGCCAGCATGCCCAGGGCCGGATCGTTGAAGTAACAGAACCCGCTGGCCCGGTCGGGCCGGCCGTGATGGGTGCCGCCGGCGGGGCTGTGCACGACGCCGCCGTCCTTCAGCAAGTCGGCAGCCGCCAGAGAGGCGCCGCAGGCGGTCGCCGGCCGCCGGAAGATCTCTCCGTAGATGGGGTTGCCGTTGACCCCGATATTGAAGCGGTCGCGTTCGTCCCGGCTCAGCGCCTGATCCCGTTCGGCGCGCATGACCGCGTCCACGTAGGCCGGGGCGTGAAAGCGGGAAAGCTGGTCCGGCGTTGCGCGCGGGCTGTCCAGGTAGGCGTCATCGTCCAGCCAACCCAGCGCCCGGATCAGGTCCGTTGTGGTGGAGACCCGTGGAATCGCCAGCGGGTGCCGCGACCCGTAGGTCGAGCGGCGGTAGATCTCCGAAGCGATGTAGATCGGGCGCGTCATGCCACCCTCACCTAGACCGACGGCCCGGCCTTGCCAAGGGGGCGGTTAGGCGTCATTTATGTGACATCACCGGGGGGAGCCGCGCGCACAAGCGGCTGAGAGGTCCCTGGCCCCGACGGGCCGATCCAGGACGACCCCAAGAACCTGATCCGGTTAGAACCGGCGTAGGGACGCGTGGGACATGAACCTTTCAGCCGTTACAGCAACCAGCGTCAAAGTCCGCCGCGCGGGCGTTCAGTATGACGGCGCCTGGCTGTTCCGGGACTTCTCCATGACGCTGGCGGCAGGCCAGACAACCTGCCTGCTGGGACCCAGCGGCGTCGGCAAATCGACGCTTTTGCGGCTGGTCGCCGGGCTGATCCCGCCCAATCCGGAAGCCGAGATCGCCGACGACAGCGGGCGCGGCTTGTCCGGCAGGATCGTCTGGATGGGTCAGCAGGACCTGTTGCTGCCTTGGGCCAGCGTGCTGGACAACGTGGTATTGGGCGCGCGTCTGCGCGGCGAGCGGCCCGATCTGGAACGCGCCCGGCGGCTGTTGGCCGAGGTCGGCCTGGAGGACCGCGCCGACGACCGGCCGGCGGCGCTGTCTGGCGGCATGCGCCAGCGGGCGGCGCTGGCCCGGACCCTGATGGAGGACCGCCCCATCGTCCTGATGGACGAGCCTTTCTCTGCCGTCGATGCCATCACCCGGTTCAACCTGCAGAACCTGGCGGCCCGGTTGTTGGAGGGCCGCACCGTCCTTCTGGTCACCCACGATCCGCTGGAGGCCCTGCGTCTGGGGCACGTCGTGCATGTCCTGACGGGATTTCCAGCAACGATCGACGCCGGCCTGACCCCGCCTGGCGCGCCGCCGCGGGATTCTCATGACAGCGCGATCCTGACGCTGCAGGCGGACCTTCTGGAACGACTGGCCGCCGGAACGGAGGCAGCCTGATGCGCGGCCTCAGGGCCTTGGCGATTGCCGCCGGGTTGATCGCGCTGTGGCAGGCGGTGGTCTGGCTGACCGATGCGCCCGTCTACATTCTGCCCGGACCGGGCCAGGTGTTGGAGGTGTTGTGGCTCAAGCGCGCGTTGGTGCTGCCGCATGCGGCCCATACGGCAGCGGAGATCCTTCTGGGGCTTGCCGGCGGCACGCTGTTGGGCGGCGTTAGCGCCCTGGTCATGACGGCGTTCCGGCCGGCGCGGCGCTGGCTGTTGCCGGTGCTGGTGGTCAGCCAGGCGATCCCGGTCTTCGCGCTGGCCCCGATCCTGGTGCTGTGGGTCGGCTACGGCATGGCTTCGAAAGTGGTGATGGCCATTCTGATCATCTATTTCCCGGTCACCGCGGCCTTTTACGACGGCCTCAGGCGCACCAACCCCGGCTGGCTTGACCTGGCCCGGACCATGGGAGCCGACGGAATCAGCCAGCTGCGTCTGATCCGCCTGCCCGCCGCATTGCCGGCCTTCGCCTCCGGACTGCGGATCGCCACGGCGGTCGCGCCGATCGGGGCCGTGGTCGGCGAATGGGTCGGATCGTCGGCGGGGCTCGGTTACCTGATGCTGCATGCCAACGGACGCATGCAGATCGACCTGATGTTCGCCGCCCTGGTGGTTCTGGCGACGCTGGCTGTCACGCTTTACGCGCTGGTCGACGTCTCCTTGCGCAAGGCGCTGCCGTGGCAGCCGGAAACGCTGGACACCCTGCCGGCATAGCCAAAGAAAACGGAAAGGAAAGCCAAGTCATGAGAACAGCCCTGAAAGCCGCATTATGGGCGTTTGCCGTTGCGGCGATCGTGATCGGCGCCGGGTCCGGCGCCCGGGCGGCCGACAAGCTGACGGTATTGCTGGACTGGTTCGTCAATCCGGATCACGGGCCCCTGATCGTCGCCCAGCAGCGCGGCATGTTCGCCGACGCGGGCCTGGAGGTGGACCTGATCGCACCGGCCGACCCCAACGACCCGCCCAAACTGGTCGCAGCCGGCAAGGCGGATGTGGCGATCTCCTACCAGCCGCAACTGCATATCCAGGCGGCCCAGGGGCTGCCGCTGGTGCGGGTGGCGACCCTGGTGGCGACGCCGCTCAACTCGCTGGTGGTTATGGAAGACGGACCGGTCCAGTCTATTGCCGACCTCAAGGGCCGCAGGATCGGGTTTTCCGTTGGCGGATTCGAGGATGCGCTGCTTGCTGCGATGCTTCAAAAGCACGGGCTAAGTCTTGACGATGTCGAACTGATCAACGTCAACTGGGCCTTGTCGCCGTCGCTGTTTGCGGGCCAGACGGACGCGGTGATCGGCGCCTTCCGGAATTTCGAATTGAACCAGATGGAGATCGAGGGCCGGCCCGGCCGCGCCTTTTATCCGGAAGAAGAAGGCGTGCCCGCCTATGACGAACTGATCGTCGTTGCCCATCGTGACCGGGTCGCCGATCCGCGGATCGCCCGGCTAATCGGCGTCATCGAGGCGGCGACCCAATACATGATCAACCACCCGGACGCCGCCTGGGAGGCATTCAAGGCCTACAATCCTGTCGAGCTGGACAACGAGCTGAACCGCCGCGCCTGGGCCGACACCCTGCCCCGCTTTGCGCTGCGGCCTGCCGCCCTGGACCGGACGCGCTACGACCGGTTCGCGGCCTTTCTGGAAAAGCAGGGTCTGATCGAAGAGCCGCCGGCGCTGGAAAGCTACGCGGTGGAGTTGCGGTAGCGTTCCGCCGGCAGCCAGGCGCTTCGTGACGGTGCGCTGACGCGCACCTCCTCAGCATGAGGGTAACGGGGGCATTCCCAACCCAACACCTCACGCCTCAAGGAGCGCCCGTAGGGCGCGTCACGAAGGCATGGCTGCAACCAGTCGGGCCGGATTAGTCGGCCGGCTGCGGCACGATCCGCAGGTACGGCTTCACCGTCTTCCAGCCATCGGGGAACTTCTCCTTGGCCTGCTCGTCGGAGACGGCGGGGACGATGATGACGTCGTCGCCCTGCTGCCAGTTGACCGGCGTCGCGACTTGGTGCTTGGCCGTGAGCTGGCAGGAATCCAGCACCCGCAGCACCTCGTCGAAATTGCGGCCGGTGCTCATCGGATAGGTCAGCATCATTTTGATCTTCTTGTCCGGTCCGATCAGGAAGACTGTGCGCACGGTCGCGTTGTCCGCCGCGGTCCGGCCTTCGGATGTCTCGCCCGACCCGGCCGGCAGCATGTCGTAGAGCTGTGCGATCGCCAGCTCGGGATCGCCGATCAGCGGGTAGTTGACCGCATGGCCCTGGGTTTCCTCGATGTCCTTCGACCATTCGGCGTGGTTGCCCACCGGGTCGACGCTGAGGCCCAGGATCTTGCAGTTGCGCTTGGCGAATTCGTTCTTCAGCCCGGCCATGTAGCCCAGCTCGGTGGTGCAGACTGGCGTGAAATCCTTGGGATGGGAAAACAGGATCGCCCAGCCGTCGCCGATCCAGTCGTGGAAAACGATTGTGCCTTCGGTGGTTTCGGCCGTGAAATCAGGCGCTTCGTCGTTGATTCTCAGTGGCATTGCGAGCCTCCTCATTTGCGGTACAGGCACGGCCGGCTCTGCCGGCGCGGATCTAGCCTGAAATGTTGAAAAGCGGGACGCCGGCAATGCAACAAACGGCCCGTCCCGGATGGAAATGATCGTACACCAGGACACCGCACCGGTCGACAGCGCTGCCGGCGCGGGCCCCCGGGCAATTGCTAGTGGAGAGATGCCGTCAGAACTGTGACAGGGAACACAACGATGGGCGCCCCGGACTAATCCGCCACGTCCGGCTCCAGCGACGGCCGCGAGACCGGGCCTTCGACCTGTTGGGCCTCCTGCTGGCGTGTCCACATCTTGGCGTAGGTGCCGTCGTGCTCCAGCAGCGCGGCGTGCTTGCCGCGCTCGACGATGCGGCCTTCGTCCAGGACGATGATCTCGTCGGCGTCGACCACCGTGGACAGGCGATGGGCGATTACCAGCGTGGTGTGGCCGGCGGAGACCTCGCGCAGGCTTTTCTGGATCTCGCGCTCGGTGGCGGTGTCCAAGGCCGACGTCGCCTCGTCGAACAGCAGGATCTGGGGTTTCTTCAGGATCGTTCGCGCGATCGCCACCCGTTGTTTCTCGCCGCCGGAGAGCTTCAGCCCGCGCTCGCCGACCCGGGTCTGATAGCCGTCCGGCAACGCAATGATGAAGTCATGGATGCGGGCATGCCGGGCTGCCTCCTCGATCTCCGCCGGGCTGGCGCCCGGGCGACCGTAGGCGATGTTGTAGAAGATCGTGTCGTTGAACAGGACCGTGTCCTGGGGAACGATGCCGATCGCCCGGCGCACCGACTGCTGGGTCAGGGTCCGCACATCCTGGCCGTCGATCGTGATGGTGCCGTCGGTGACGTCGTAGAACCTGAACAACAGACGGCTGATGGTCGATTTGCCGGCGCCGGTGGGACCGACGATCGCCACGGTCTCGCCCGGATGGGCGGTGAAGGAGACCTCCTTCAGGATCGGCCGGCGCGGATCGTATCCGAAGAACACATTGTCGAACGAGACGGTGCCCTTCTCCAACGCCAATTCGCCTGCGTCCGCCCGGTCCGCAACATCGGTACGGATGTCCAGGATCCGGAACATCTTGTCCATGTCGGTCAGCGACTGGCGGATCTGGCGATAGACGAAGCCCAGGAAATTCAGCGGCAGATAGAGCTGGACCAGGTAGGTGTTGACCAGGACGAAATCGCCGACAGTCATGGTTCCCGCCACCACGCCCATTCCCGCCATCGCCATCAGCGACACCAGTCCGGCGGAAATGATGAGCCCCTGGCCGATATTGACGGCCGACAGGCTCATGATCGATTTCACCGCGGCGTCCTCGTAACCGCGCATGGCCGAGTCGAACCGGGACGCTTCGTGCGACTCGTTGTTGAAATACTTGACCGTCTCGAAATTCAGCAGGCTGTCGATCGCCTTGGTGTTCGCCTCCTCGTCCTTCTGGTTCATGGCGCGGCGGTATTTCAGGCGCCATTCGGTGACGATCAGCGTGTAGGCGATGTAGGTGGCGATGGTCCCGAAGGTGACCAGCGCGAACCAGATGTCGAACAGCGTCCAGAGGATGCCGCAGACCAGGAAAATCTCCAGCAGCGTCGGCAGGATGTTGAACAGCATGAAGTTCAGCAGGAACTCGATGCCTTTCACGCCGCGCTCGATCACCCGGCTGAGGCCGCCGGTCTGGCGGTCCAGATGAAACCTGAGCGACAGGTTGTGCAGATGCTGGAAGGTGTGCAGCGCCACCGTGCGGATCGCATGCTGGCCGACCCGCGCGAACAGGGCATCGCGCAGTTCGCCGAATACCTGGGTCATCAGCCGGGTCAGGCCGTAGGCCAGGATCAGCGCGATCGGCAGCGCGACGACGACGCCCGTCTCCACGTTCAGAGCATCGACGGCGTCTCGATAGAAGACCGGAACTGCGACATTGGCCAGTTTCGCCGCCACCAGGCAGCCGATCGCCAGCAGCACGCGCACGCGAAGCTCCGTCCGCGTGCTGGGCCACAGATAGGGCAACAGCGCGCGCAGAGTGCCGAGTTCGTTACGCTCGCCTCCGGCGCTTGCTAGATCTGCCTGCTGCTGGCTCATCCGAGTCGCCTAGAATATCCGCAAAGAACTGGCTGCATGTTAATGGGATTTGCCTCGCGAGGCGCGATAATCAAGCGATGGAGCGACAAGCCGCCCACGGCCGGCAATCGGCATTGCAACGGCCGGGGACGCGGATTAGCTTCTGACCCACTTCGAAAAGGTGAGAGGATCCATGGCGACAAAGAACATCCTGGTCCACCTGGGCGACGATCCTGAGACCAATTTGCGTATGGACGTGGCCGTCGACGCCTGCAAGCACTTCGGGGCCCATCTGACCGCGCTTTACATGCAGGAGGTCAAGATCCCGGTCGGCGCGGTCGGCCGCGGCGGGTATCTGGCCGAGAACCAGGAGAAAGTACAGAAGTACGCAGATGCGCTGCGGCATCGGGTCGGCCGGCTGTGCAAGAAAGCCGGCGTCGATTGGGAGTGGGCCGGGACGGACAGCGAGCATTTCGAAACCGTGTTCCGGTACACGTCGCTCTCGGACCTGATCATCCTCAGCCACATCACGATTGAAGACCTGGAGGACAGAATCTTCTTCAAACAGCTCGAGGAACTGATCATACGCGCCGGCGCACCGATCCTGGTTCTCCCCAGCGAATACAAAAGGTCTGGACCGCCAGGGTACGCGGACAAAATTCTGATTGCCTGGAAACCCTCCGGCGAGGCTATCCGGGCGGTGCGAGACACGTTGGACATGATCAGATCGGCCTCCGAGGTCACCGTGTTTACCGCAGACAACAGCCCGGACAATCCCGACAACCCGGCAGACGGCATCCTGCGTTACCTGAAGAGCCACGGCATCGAGGCAAAGTCGGAGCACCATATTGAGGACTCTCGGATCGGCGACCAGATCGTCAACGTTGCCGTCGAGCAAGGGGCCGAACTGATCATCATGGGCGCCTATGGCCGCTCAGGAATTGCCGAGAAACTGCTCGGAGGCGCGACCCGGCATATCATGACCCGCTCCCCGTTACCGGTCCTGCTGTCACACTGACGAACGGCGATCAGACGAAAAACACGAACGTCACCACCACGAACAGCGGCGTCAGGATTCCGAACGACCAGATCATGTAACCGAAGAAACTGGGCATTTTGACCCCGCCTTCCTCGGCGATCGACCTGACCATGAAGTTCGGCGCATTGCCAATATAGGTGTTGGCACCCATGAAGACCGCGCCGGCAGAAATCGCCAACAGGGTGCCGGCCAGCGGTCCCATCAGTTCCACAGCGTCGCCGCCTGCGGTGTTGAAGAACACCAGGTAGGTTGGCGCGTTATCCAGAAAGCTGGACAACAGACCCGTGGCCCAGAAATAGACCGAATTCACCGGCGTTCCGTCCTCGGCAGTCACCATATTGACGATCGGCGCCAGGGCGCCGTCGGTTCCCGCCTTCAGGATCGCGATCGCCGGGATGATCGTGATGAAGATGCCGATGAACAGCTTGGCGACCTCCACAATCGGGAACCAGGTGAAGCCGTTGGCCCGGCGGCTTTCCGTGTCGGTCAGTTTCCACGACGCAAAGGCGATCACAAGTAGCAGAATGTCCCGCAGGACATTCTGCACCTCGACAGGAACATGATAAATGTCGACGGAGATACCGGGCTTCCACACGCCGCTCATCAGCACCGCGCCGATCACGCCGAGCAGCAAGACGAGATTAACGCGTCCTTCAAGCCGCAGGGCGCCGTCCTCTGTATGCTCCTCGGTATCGGACTCGATGTCGATTCCCTCGCGTTTGAACAGCTGCACGTCGATTGCGTAGTACAGAACCAGGAGTACGCCCGACACCAGCAGCATCGGCAGGAACATCTCGGTGGTCGGCCAGAAGAAGGACACGCCTTTCAGGAAACCCAGGAACAGCGGAGGATCCCCAAGCGGGGTCAAGGATCCGCCGATATTGGCGACCAGGAAGATGAAGAAGACCACCGTGTGGACCTTGTGCTTCCGCCGATCGTTTGCCCGCAGCAAGGGGCGGATCAACAGCATCGCGGCGCCGGTGGTTCCCATCCAGCTTGCGATGCAGGTGCCGATGAACAGGATCAGGGTGTTGACCAGCGGGGTTCCCCGCAGGCTGCCCCGCAGGCGCACGCCGCCGGCCACGGTGAACAGGGCCAGCAGCAGGATGATGAAGGGGATGTATTCCAGCAACAGAACATGCAGGAACTCGAAAAACGCAAGCTGCCAGCCGAACAGGACCAGGAACGGCAACAGGAACGACAGCGCCCAGAAGGCCGAGAATTTGCCGAAGTGATGGTGCCATACGGTCGGAAGGACCAGCGGCATGATTGCGATGGACAACAGGATCCCGGCAAACGGGATCGTCCACAGAAGATTTAGCGCAGCGCCGTCCAGATGCGGTGCGCCCGCCCCGGCCGCAAGCGCGCCCGAAGACAATGACGCCGTGGCAGTCACCCCCGCCGCCAATACGGTCCCTGCCCGCAAGAACTTTGGTACCATGCCCCCCTCTGCTTCCCAGGCGCGCCGATCGTCGTTGTATCATTCCAGCCCGCCGGTACTGAGTATTATCGAACGGGGTCCGAGGGCAAGCCCCGCGGCCGCCGGGGTCGCGCATTCCGTATGGCGGGCGAAGTCGTCGGCATTTCGGCGCATGCGAGGTCAGGAGTTGAGGATGGGGTCTGAACAAGGCGTTCGCGCGCACTACACGCATGGAAGTCTGCTGGCCGCGATCGCCGATGCCTTGGCGTCGGTCGGCATCAATATCGATGTCGCAACTGTCGCAGACCTGGCGCCGATCGATCATTTTCACGGGCGCGGGCTTGCAGCGACGGAAGAGTTGCTGGGCTTGTTGGAACTCGGTCCCGACAGCGCCGTGCTGGATGCCGGGTGCGGCATCGGCGGCCCCGCACGATACGTCGCCGACCGGTTCGACTGCCGGGTCACCGGGATCGACCTGACAGAGGAGTTCTGCAACGTCGCCCGGCGCCTCAACGCGATCGTCGGGCTGGACGACCGGATTACGATCGAAATCGGCTCCGCGTCGGACCTGCCCTTCGCCGACGAAAGCTTCGATGCGGCCTACTCGCAGAACGTCTCGATGAACATCGCGGACAAGGGACGGTTCTACGGAGAGATCTTTCGCGTCCTGAAACCGGGCGGTGTGGCGGCGTTCGCCGAAATCGCCCGCGGTGACGGCGACGATCCCGTTTATCCCGTTCCGTGGTCTTCGGACGGGTCCAACAGCTTTCTGCAAAGCCCAGATGCGGCAAGGGACGCTCTGGCCGCTGCCGGCTTCGAGATTCTGTCCTGGCGCGATCACAGCGAAACGGTCATTTCGGCGAACCAGGCCCAGCGCGCGCAGATCGCCCGGCACGGGCCGCCGAAACTGGGACCTCACATCTTGATGGGAGCCGATGCGCGCGAGAAAATGCGCAACAGTGCGGCCAATGTCGAACATGGCCGGGTCAGGCC
>Ga0056115_1000036_pt1 | contig 77403 bp, 63 predicted proteins | sample WorMetOlspDAHAB1_FD_77007 | JGI IMG/M metagenome (GOLD analysis project Ga0056115, IMG submission 77007) | Marine gutless worms symbiont microbial communities from Max Planck institute for Marine Microbiology, Germany - Olavius sp. DAHAB.1 ...
CCCGGAGATGGTCTTCCTGGGTACGGATGGCACCGAGCGCTGGCAGGGACAGGACTGGCGGGACTTCGTCAGCGGCTACTTCTCGAAGGGGCAGGGCTGGACCTACCACCCGGCTGGGCGAAAGATCGCACTGTCCGAGGGTGGCGGTATCGCCTGGTTCGACGAGCTGCTGCAGAACGACAAGCTGGGCCAGTGTCGCGGTTCCGGCGTGCTGGTGCTGGGGGAAAGCGGCTGGCAGCTGGCCCAGTACAACCTTAGCGTACCTATCCCCAATAGCATGGTGGAATCGGTGGCGGAGGTAATCCGTAGCAGCGATAAGGAAGGTGTACCTGCCAGGGCCGTCGAGCTGGATCCGCCGGAAGAGCCGGTCACTGAGCCCCCTGTGCAGAAGCGCTGCCGCAAACGCTTCAAGACCAATACCCGCGCGGATTGTTAGGGCGGATTGCTAGGGCGAATCTCCCCAGCGGTACTGCCAGACCACGCCCACCGTGTCCGAGTCGTTACCGATACGGGTCACGACACCACGGTTCACGTAGAGTTTGAGCGAGTGCTGGGCGTTAAGCGGCCAGCCCAGGGTAAGACCCAGGCGTGAATTTTCCTGCCGGTCGTCGGATCGCACCCCGTCCTTTTTAGTCTTGCCGCCCCAGAAGTAATTGCCGTTGAGAGAAATCCAGCGACCGCGACGCAGGTAGTAGATCAGGTGGGTCTGAAACTGGTAGAGGGGATCCTGCTCCAGAGTTGTATCACCGGCAAAGCGGTCGTTGTCAGTGAACAGGCGGGCTGCGAAGGCGGCATCGATGCTCCAGTCTCCCCAGCGGTTGGAGATCCCGATTTCCGGCTTGAAGGTCCAGCGGTTGGAACCGGTATTGATCAGGTTTTCGTTGTTGTAATCCCCCCAGGGTGGGCTGATGGCGAGGCTGGCACCGATAACACGGCCTCGCTTGGCTTTCTGGAACTCCCTCAGATTGAGTGCGGGTGCGCCATAGAAGAGATAGGTCAGGCGAACCGTGGGATCAGCCGTCCCGCAGCGGTCGCCCCGCACCGTCTCACCCTGGAAAATGGCCGAGCCCTCGAAACAAAGTCGCGCCCAGGCGGCATCGATTTTGCCCGCCTTGCCCCACAAATCCAGGGTGCGGACATAGGCCGCCACAGGGCCGTCGATGGTTAATTCCAGGTCCTCTATGGCGACAGAGGAGGTGTTTACGTCGCCATCGGAGTAGGCGTAGCCGACACCGAAAAAATTCTGGCCGACCGGCAGGTTGGTATAGCTGCGCGGCTCCAGGTCCTGGGCAAAGCTCGTATTGATGACTAGCAGCAAGGCGCCGAGGAATTTCACTGGCGCCGGTATTTTTCTCACAGGATAATGCAGCCACTCTAATCGGGGTGGGGAGAACAGGTGGCAGATAATCGAGCTGAGCTGCAAACGCCGGCGCATGCCTGGTATGCCCTGTCGGTATTGTTATTGGCCTACATTCTCTCCTTTGTGGACCGCAATGTCATGGCAGTACTGATCGGGCCGATCCGCGCCGATTTCGACATCAGCGATTTCCAGTACAGCCTATTGCACGGTTTCGCCTTCTCCATGTTCTATATCGTGCTGGGTCTGCCCATCGCCCGCCTGGCCGACCGGGGCAACCGCACCCTGATCATTACCGTGGGCGTGTTTTTCTGGAGCCTGATGACCGCGCTCTGCGGTATTGCCCGCAATTTCACCTGGCTGTTTATCGCCCGTATGGGCGTGGAGGTGGGGGAGGCGGCCCTGTCGCCGCCGGCCTACTCCCTGCTCAGTGACTACTTCAGCGCCGACAAGCTGCCCCGGGCGCTGGCAATCTACGCCCTCGGGATTACGATTGGCGGCGGTCTCGCCTATATGATCGGCGGCACGGTCTATGACTATTTTGACGGGCTGGACGGGGTTGTACTGCCACTGTTGGGAGAGCTGCGACCCTGGCAACTTACTTTCCTGGCCGTGGGGCTGCCGGGGCTGCTTGTTGTGGGCCTGTTGTGTTTTTTGCGCGAGCCACCCCGACAGGGTGAAGCGGCCATGGCGGACTCGCCCTCGATCGCCGATATCCTTTCCCGCTTGCGCCGCTACCGGCGGGCCTATGGGTCGCTGATTCTCGGCGTGTCCCTGCTGTCGATTCTCGGCTACGGCACCATGGCCTGGTACGTGGAATTCCTGGTGCGCAGTTTTGGCATGAGTCGCGGCGATGCCGGGTCCAGTTTCGGCCTCATATTTATTCTCGCCGGTAGCCTGGGAACCCTGGTGGGTGGTTGGAGCGCGGAACCGCTGGCGCGCCGCGGCTACCGCGATGCCAATATGCGTATCGTCATGATCGTCGCCTGGCTGTGGCTGTTGCCGGCGGTGGCGGGACCGCTGCTGCCCAGCGCCGGTCTGGCCCTGCTGGCGGCGATCCCCATCGTCTTTTTCCTGAACAGCTATTTTGCGGTTTGTATCGCCGCACTGCAGTTGATTACGCCCAATCGCATGCGGGCCCAGGTTTCGGCCCTGCTGCTGTTCATGACAAACTTGTTCGGCCTGGCCCTGGGGCCCAGCGCGGTGGCAGCGTTTACCGACTTCGTCTTTGCCGACGAGATGGCGCTGCGCTACTCCCTGGCGCTGCTGGCGGCCCTGGTCTGTCCAATGGCGGGATTGTTGGTAGGCTGGGGGCTGCCGGCCTATCGCCGGTTGCTTGATTCTATGGAGGCGGAAGTATGAGTTTCGAGGTAACACCCGTGGTACTGGAGGGGGAATACGTACGCCTGGAACCGCTGGCCGAAGAGCATGTCGGTGGTTTGTTCAATCGCGGCCAGGAAGCGGAGGACTGGGCCTATATGCCACGCTCCTGTTTTGTTGACCTGGCGGATTGCCGCCACTGGGTAAGCGAGAGCATCGCCACGCCCGATTGCCTGCCCTTTGCCATTGTCGAAACCGAGAAGGGTTTGCCGGTGGGCAGTTCTCGCTACCTCAATATCCGAGCCGAGCACCGCGGCCTGGAGATCGGCTGGACCTGGCTGGGCCGGGACTGGCAGCGCACCCCGGTGAACACCGAAACCAAGTTATTGTTGCTGCAGCATGCCTTCGAGACGCTGGATGCGATACGGGTCGAATTCAAAACCGATGCCCGCAACGAGCGCTCCCAGAAAGCCCTCGAGCGGATAGGCGCCGTGCGCGAGGGCACCTTGCGCCACCACATGATCGTACAGCAGGGCTACCTGCGCGATTCGGTGTATTTCAGCATCATCGCCGCCGAGTGGCCGGGGGTGAAAAAAGCCCTGCAGGAAAAGCTCGGGCGTCTGTGAGCCTGTGCTATATTGGGCGCGCTTTTTTTAACAGGGGTAGGGATATGTTGAGAGCGGTACTGTTGGTGGTATTGGGTTTTGCCCTGGGGATGGGCAGCGCGCAGGCGCAGCAGCCGGTGCGGCTGATTGCGAATATATCGCCACCCTACGCAGACAAGACCCTGCCGGAGCAGGGCCTGGCACTGGAACTGGTCAGGCATGTTTTTGCGCGCGCCGGCTACGCTCCGCAGGTCACCATCGACAGTTGGCCGCGAGCCATGGAAGGTGTCTCCATCGGGCTCTACGACGCACTGGCGTCGGCCTGGTACACCGAGGAGCGGGCGAAGAACTACCTGTTCAGCGATCCCTACCTCAGCAGCAAACTAATCCTGGTTAAGCTGCGCGCAGACCAGGGAGATTACTTCGAGATTGGCCACCTGGCTGGAAAGCGCCTGGGCGTGCGTGTGGATTATGCCTATGGCATCGATTTCGACGCGGTTCCAGACCTCACCCTGGTGGAGGAGAACCACCTCATCCAGAACCTTCTGAACCTGCTCAATGGCTCAGTGGACTTTGTCGTCGGCGATCAGCGTACCGTGGCACTGCAGTTACACGAGTACCTGGACAAGCAGCTACACAAGTTCCAGGTGGTGGACATGAACCTGCCGGGCAGGGACCGGCACGTGGCCGCCACCCTGTCGGGTGACAATCAGGAAAAAATGATCGCCGACTTCAACCGCGCCCTGGCCGCCGCCCGCAAGGATGGTTCCCACGCGGCGATCGTCAAGAAGTGGGACGATCGCTTCGGCCTGGTAGGCCAATAAGCATAAAGGGGTCAGACCCCTTTTTACTTTTTAAAAGGGCTCTGACCCCTTTTTTATTGCACGTTCTCCGTCTCGCCGAAGCGACCCTCGAATAGCGGCGCACTCAGGTAGCGCTCACCGGAGTCCGGCAGGATCACGACAATGGTCTTGCCGGCGTGTTCCGGTTGCTGTGAAACCCGGTCGGCGACAGCCATGGCTGCGCCGCAGGATACCCCGGCGAGAATACCTTCTTCCTGCATCAGGCGATGGGCCCAGTCCATGGCCTCCTCGCTGCTGACGGCTTCAACCGCGTCCACCATGGACAGGTCCAGGTTGTCCGGCAGGAAGCCGGCGCCGATACCCTGGATCTTGTGAGGTGCGTGACTGGGTTCTTCGCCCGCCATGGCCGCCCGGATGATTGTCGAGGTGTCGGGCTCCACAGCAATAGTGGTAATGGCTTTGCCCATGGTGTTCTTGATGTAGCGAGATACGCCGGTGAGCGTGCCGCCGGTGCCGACGCCGCTGACCAGGATATCGATCTCGCCGTCGGTGTCATTCCAGATTTCCGGCCCGGTGGTCTGCTCGTGTACCGCCGGGTTGGCCGGGTTTTCGAACTGGCGCGGTGCGAAGTACTTGTCCGGATCCGAGGCGATGATTTCCTCAGCCCGGGCGATCGCCGCAGGCATGCCCTTGGCGCCGTCGGTGAGGTCGATTTTTGCGCCCAGTGCGACCATCAGCTTGCGGCGCTCCAGGCTCATGGTATTGGGCATGACCAGGGTGCAGGGATATCCCTTGGCCGCGGCGACGAAAGCCAGTGCAATACCGGTATTGCCGCTGGTGGGTTCCACGATTTCCATGCCGGGCTTGAGGCTGCCGTCCTCTTCCGCGGCTGCCACCATGCTGGCGCCGATCCGGCATTTAACAGAGTGGGCCGGGTTGCGGTTTTCAAGTTTGGCGAGGATGTTGCCGTCACTGATACGGTTGATCTTGATCAGCGGTGTGTTACCGATGGAGTCGGCGATATTGCTGTAAATATGTGACATGCTGGGGACCTCAACATTAACAATTGGTAATCCAGTATAGGATTGATTCAGCTTCTCTTCAGCTTGAAATCGTAGGATTTACACCAATATAGAAGGGTGTGATTGGCTTGAGGGCTAGCACTATGAAAGAGAAGCAGCTTCAGAATCTGATTGTCTCCGGCGTGTACGCGGCGATCTTCGTTGTTGTGGTCGTTATTTAGGTTTTTTTGTTACGAAACTGAACTTTCCGGCGGCAGCCCGGTCTATTTATTCAATGGTAGACAGCTGCGAGCGTTTCACAGTCCGCAATGGCAGCTGACCGTCCAGGTCCCCTACATTTCCTTTCTTACGGAAAACTTATACGCCGGCCCACAGGGCCGGCTTTTTTATTAATGGGGTCAGACCCCTTTTTCTATAAAAAGGGCTCTGACCCCTTTTAGAACCACGCCGAGTAGGTCAGTAAAACCTGCAACCCCTCCAGGTCAAACTCACCCACCGTGTCGTCGAATTCCATCTCGCCGCCCAGGTAACGTACCCCCAGGCCCCACTGCTTGCCCTCGCCCAGATCGTACTCGAACCCGGCCCGTGCGTAGTAGCCGATGATCGTATCTGAATCGCTGTCATCGGTGAGGATGACGGTACCGTTCTGGATGACGGGTTCGGGGACCTCCTCATCCATATCCTCGTCATCGACGTCGTGGCTGCCGTATATGAGCGCCGGGCCGGCACCGAGGTAGAAGTCCATTTTTCCGCCGAGGTGGGCGCGCAGGTAGGGGCCGATGTGCGCTTCCAGCAGCAGCATTTCGTTGTCTATGCGGAAGAAGGCAGTCCCGCCTTCCTCGTCCACCTTGCCGGCGAACTTCGTGTCATCGCCCTTCCAGCTGACGCCGATACCTGCATTGATACCGTACTCCAGCCCCTGGTCCTTGCTGCCATAGGGGGTTTCGATCTCGAACCCGACCGCCAGCATATCGGGGAATTCTATCTCCACCGGTTCACCGGCGGCCGGCGTACCTTCTTCGCCCTGCAGTTCCCCGGTCTGGTCTTCCAGCAGGGTGGCACCGATGTAGACCTGTACGCGATCATTTCCGCTGATCACCCCTTCCGCGAGTGCCTGGCCGCCGATTGTGAGCGCCCACAGGCCGATTGCCAGTTGAGTCCGTCTGTCAGGTGTCACGCTATCTCCTCAAGCTTGACCACGCGGGTTTCCAGTTCGGGGTGGTCTTCGGCGCCGATCCAGCGCCAGCACATGGTGCCGTCCGCATGGCCGGCGGTGTCGATCCAGTTGCCCGCGCCGGGATCGCGATGGGCAATGTAGAGCACCACGCTGCCATCTTCCTCGTAGTTTGCCGTGTGTTTGTTGACAGTAATGCGGTGGTAGCGGTAATCCAGGGACTCCATCCAGTAATTGTCCAGCTGGAAATTCCAGGTCTGGCACTCGGGGATGCGCGGCGCACGGATTTCCAGGGCCTCGTCCTCCGCCAGCGCCCAGTGGGCGTGGAAGTAGAAGATATTCGGGTCGCCGCCGATGGACTGGCAGTACTCCTGGTCGGCCGGCGGCAGGCTATTAATGTTCTCTTTCAGGCTGTGGGTCCAGTCTGCAAACAGTTTGACCGTACCGTGCAGGTTGGCGCTGACCCGCTGCAGGTGTTTGTGCAGCTTTTCCGCGGAGTAGGGCGGTGGCGTACCCTCGCTGTTGAGTGGCTCGATGTTGATTTGCGCCGGCCGCTCACTGCTGCGATCGAGGAAAGTCTGGCGGATATTCAATGAACGGGTGTTTTCCGTCAGGGGCAGCCAGTTACCGGGCTGTTCCTTCTGGCTCAGGATGATCTCGAAACTGCCGTCGTCTTCTACCTGGAGCTTGCTCGTATCCAGGAAGCCGTCGGTAATCATGGTGCCATCGGTCCCGTAACCGCCGGAGATGGCGGCAAAGCTGATATAGAACACCGAGCCGCGGTTGCCGCTGATACGGTACTCGTAATCGCCGTGAATGCCGCCGCCCATGTAAATGTTGTCCGGGTTGTCGGCGCCCATCTTGACCATATTGCCCAGCCCGCGCATTACCGGGAACTCCGGGCTGCCGCCCTCGATTACACCCTCCAGGGCGTTGCGCACCAGTCGAGTCAGGTAACGATAGCCCTCGGCCCGGTTAAAGGCATCCGTGGGCGCTTCCGGGGCGGTGATGTACTGGCCCAGTGTTTTGAGTTGGTCGCAGAAATCTTCCCAGGCGGCGCCACTCGCCACCCGCTCCTCGATCTCTGCCGGTGATAGATCTTCAGGCATGTTCTCTTCTCCTCAGCTCTGAATGCCAGTGCCGGTGGTCAGTGCCCCGGGGGTGACAGTTTCTGCTGCTTTGAACTCATGGCGGCCTCCAGGCTGTCCAGGGTCTGCGGCCCCAGCAGCCGCGCCCACAGCTCTCCCTCGGGATTGAAAATGAGGGTCGTGGGCAGTACCGACGGACGAGCATAACCCAGCTGTGCTGCGGGATCAGTCGCCAACAGCGGAAATTCGATGCCCAGTTCAGCTGCTTGAACGAGCAGTTCCTCGCCCTGCACGTCGTCGAAGTTGATGGCGTAGACAAGGGTGTCAGCAGCTCGCTCGCGGGCGAATTCATTGAGCTCGGGAATCTCCGCCCGACAGGGCTGGCACCAGATGGCCCAGTAATTGATTGTCACCCATTTGCCTTCGAATCGCGGGGCGGCTTCGACTCCGGGCGGGAGTGGGGGTTCAGCGGGTGCGCAGGCCGTCAGCACAGCCCACACCAGGGTGGTCAGCGCGAATCTCATTCCCGGAACAGTTCCGCCAGGCTGACGTGCAGGAGTTCCCGTTGCTGTTGCCGTTGGCTGCGCAGGAGATTGGCTGCCCTGGTTTTCCAACCATCATCCGAGTCGACCTGGATATCCTCCAGGGCGATCTCGGCATTGACCCACTCCTTGAGCTGCCAGTAGCTGATGTCGTCGAGATCCCGGGACAGCAGGTAGCGGCCGCGCTCGTCAATCTGGATCAGTCTGCGGCTGATGAATACATGCCGCAGGTGGTTCCAGGTATCGCTGGCGAGCCCGGCCCGGCCCTGGTTGGCCTGTTTGAGCAGCTCGAATTCACTGATGGATTCACCGGCCTGCTGGTAGCGCCAGAGGACCTGCAGCGCAACGAGCGCCTTGATCAACATCGGCATATTGGCAGAGGACTCGTAGCGGTAGGTGGACAGGGAGTGAACCAGGACGCCGCCGCCGAGCACGATGACCCAGGAGACATAGATCCACAGCAGTAGCAGGGGGAATGCGGCAAAGGCGCCGTAGATAGCCGTGTAACTGGTCTTCTGGATCAGTATGGCAAACAGCCCCCGGGCGAGGTTGAACACCAGGGCGGTGACGATACCGCCAATAATTGCGTGCCGGTTGTTGACCCGGCAATTGGGAACCGCGGCATACAGCAGGCTGAAGGCCACCGCGGTGAACAGTACCGGTGCTGCATCCAGCAGGGTTTCCCAGGCGCCGCTGACGAGAAACTCGTCAAAAAACCGTTCGGCCACTGCCTTGTAGGTACTGGCCCCCAGGGCCAGTCCGACGAGTATGGGACCCAGGCTGAGCACGGCCCAGTAGAGCAGGAAACTGGCAATGGGGCTGCGATTGCGGTGCGTTCGCCAGATGGTATTGAAGGTGGCCTCCACGTTGCGCAGCATCAGGACCGCGGTGATGATGAGTACAGCGACACCCGGCCCGCTCAGGTTCTGCGCCTGTTGCGTAAAGTTGGATATAGCGCCGCTGACCTGCTGCTTGGCGCTTGAAATCACGTCGCCATCGGCCGCACCCGCCGGGAAGAGATTGTCGAACAGGAGGTCCTGCAGGTCTGCGGCCCGGTCCTGCAGATCCGGAATGGCCGACAGAATGGCAAACATCACCGTGATCAGCGGCACCAGTGCAAACAGGCTCATATAGGTCAGTGCGGCGGAACTGCGCAGGCAGCCGTCGTCATCGAAGCGCTGCCAGAGGTATCGCAGCCAGGGCAGAAAATGGGCGCGGATTTGTTCCATGGGCAGGGATTATGGCATGTTTGCCGGGCTCACGGGCACCTGCCTCGCCCGCCTGTTCTGCTATAATCGCCTGCCTTTTTACAGACGCAGGAGCCTCTTCGTATGGCCGATTTCACTATCTACCACAACCCGCGTTGTTCCAAGTCGCGCCAGACCCTGGCCCTGCTTGAGGAGCGGGGCGTCAGCCCGGAAATCGTGCTCTACCTGGAAACACCGCCCTCGGAAGCCGGGTTGCGCGGCCTGCTGGACAAGCTGGGCCTGTCGGCCCGTGAGCTGATGCGCAAGGGTGAAGATGTCTACAAGGAAAAAGGTCTCGGCGACGCTTCCCTCAGCGATGACCAACTTATTGCGGCCATGCTGGCACACCCGAAACTGATCGAGCGCCCCATAGTGGTAAGCGGTGAGCGAGCGGTGCTGGGCCGCCCGCCGGAAAACGTACTGGACCTGCTCGATTAATGCCCTACGTACTGGTGCTGTATTACAGCCGCCATGGGGCGACCGCTACCCTGGCCAGCCATGTTGCACGCGGTGTTGAGCAAGTGGCAGGAATGGAGGCGCGACTGCGCACGGTGCCGCCGGTGTCCGCCGCTCACGAGGGCGAGGCTGAGGCGATACCCGAGTCCGGGCCCCTGTATTGTGAAATCGAGGATCTGCGCGATTGCGCCGGCCTGGTCCTGGGCAGCCCCACCCGTTTCGGCAATATGGCGGCGCCGATGAAATATTTCATCGACCAGACCTCCAGCCTCTGGCTCAGCGGTGCCATGATCGACAAACCGGCGGCGGTGTTCACCTCCACCTCCAGTTTGCACGGTGGCCAGGAATCGACCCTGCTGAGCATGATGTTGCCCCTGTTGCATCACGGCATGGCCGTACTCGGCCTGCCCTATAGCGAGGCGGGCCTGATGAGCAGTACCAGTGGCGGCACCCCCTACGGCGCCTCCCACTGGGCGGGACAGGCCAATGACCGGGATCCCGACGCGGCCGAGCTGCAACTGTGCCGCGCACTCGGCCAGCGGGTGGCGCGTTGGGCGTCGCGCCCGGTCGAAGCCTGAGTAGGCTACATGTCACGCGCCGGGCTCTGTCAGCGTATTACCTTTGCCAGCCTCGCCGCGCTGGTGCTACTGCAGTTGCTTGCATCCTGGCAGCAACAGGCGCCGGCCATCATCTGGGTGCTCAGAGTGGTGTTTCTGCTGGTTTTCATCCCTGGCATGATTGCTGATAAGCTGCGCAGTTATATCTGGTTGTGCTTCGTCTGCCTGATTTACTTTATCACCCTCGTAGAGCGGCTGTTTGCGGAGCCTTCCAACGTGGTAGCAATACTGGGAATGGTCAGCCTTGTCAGCCTCTTCATTGGGGCAATGCTCTATGTTCGCTGGCGCGCCCGGGAATTACGAGAGGTAGAAGGCAATGAGTAGCAAGCCTGGAATTATCAGACGCACACTGGGAGCACTGTGGAACGGTGTGACGCGGGTCAGGGTAGCCCTGTCGAACCTGCTGTTTCTGCTGCTGGTGGTGATCCTGTTTGCCCTGTTCAGCGGGCAGACGCCGGAGCCGATGCCTGAGCGCGCGGCACTTATCCTCAACCCCGTCGGCACCATCGTCGAACAGAAATCCTACGTCGACCCCATGAGCCTGCTGTTTGCAGAGCCCATGCCCCAGGAGCAGGAAGTACTGCTGCGGGATGTGATCGACGCGATACTCCTGGCCAAGGACGATCCCCGTATCAGTGCCCTGGTGATGGAGCTGGACCAGCTTTTCGGGGTCGGTATCAGCAAGACCGGTGAGATCGCCGAGGCGATCGCCGAGTTTCGGGAAAGCGGCAAGCCAGTGGTTGCCTGGGGCGACAACTTCACCCAGGGCCAGTACCTGCTGGCCGCCCAGTCCGACACCGTTATCATGCATCCCATGGGCGCAGTCCTGCTGGAGGGCTTTTCCAACTACCGGTGGTATTTTGCCGACGCGCTGGAGAAGCTTTCCCTGAACATGCACGTGTTCAAGGCCGGCGATCACAAGTCGGTTGCCGATCCCTTCCAGAACAATGCCATGCCCGAGGCGGAGCGGGAGATCAGCCAGCGCTGGCTGGATTCCCTGTGGAGCAATTACACGGCACAGGTTGAAGCCACCCGCGAGCTCGAAGCCGGCAGTATTGACGCTTATATCGAAAACTTCTCCCAACAGTTGCTGGCGGCGGATGGCGATGTGGCACAGCTGGCCCTGGAGGCCGGCCTGGTCGATCGCATGGACTATCGCATGGAGGCCAATGCCTGGCTGAGCGAGCTGGTCGGGGCGGTGGACGATGCCGGCAACTACGAGGGGATCGAGTTCGAATACTACGTTCAACGCGAGCGGCCACTGCAGATATACACCCCGGGTGTCGCCCGTGTTGCGGTAGTGACCGCCCGCGGCATGATATTTGACGGCGATCGTCCCGCGGGCAGTATCGGCGGCGATTCGCTGGCAGCCCTGCTACACGATGCCATCGAGGACGAGGATATCCGCGCCATTGTGTTGCGTGTAGACAGCGGCGGTGGCAGCGCCTTTGCCTCCGAGATTATTCGTCGCCGCCTGATGATGGCGCGGGAGTATGGTAAGCCGGTTGTTGTCTCCATGGGCAGTGTCGCGGCTTCCGGCGGGTACTGGATATCGGCACCGGCGGACGAAATCTGGGCGACACCGACCACCCTGACCGGATCGATCGGCGTGTTCTCGGCCTTCCCGACCACGGAGCGTCTGTTGGAGAAGTTCGGTATTCACACTGACGGTGTGGCAACTACCAGCCTGGCCGGTGGTCTGCGCAGCGATCGCCCGCTCAAGCCCGAGATTGCAGCAGCCCTGCAGGCAGCCGTAAACAATGTCTACGATCGCTTCATCGGTCTCGTGGCCGAGGGCCGTTCCATTGAGCCGGAAGCAGTCAGTGCTGTTGCCGGTGGTCGTGTCTGGAGCGGCGAGGATGCCTACCAGGCCGGCCTGATCGATGAACTGGGCGGCCTGGAACAGGCTATTGCCGCGGCTGCACGGCTGGCGGATCTCGACGCCTACTCGATCGAGTACCTGGAGCAGCCGCTGTCTTCCCGTGAGATGCTGGTGAAGGAATTCCTCGGCCAGTCCCGGCTGGGACAGGCCATTCTCGGCGACACGCGCAAGATGCTGAACAGCGGAGATAGCTGGTTGCAGTCCGTGCGTCGCTTCAGCGCGCCGGTCGAGGCCAGCCTGGAGCTGATCGGTGGATTCAATGATCCGCAGGGGGCCTACGCCCACTGTCTCGGCTGTGTCGCACCCTGAGGTAGCGAAGCATGCCCAGGGCCAGTGATCTGAAGCGGGGCAGTGTGGTCGCCATCAACGGCGAGCCCTATATCGTCGGCCAGATTGACGTGAAAGCACCCTCCAGCCGCGGTGCCAACACACTGTACAAGGTGCGCTTCAATCACGCCCGCAGCAAGCAGAAGCTGGACCAGACCTTCAAGGGCGAAGATCTGCTCGATGACATCGACCTGGTGCGCAGGCAGGTCCAGTACTCTTACCTCGACGGCGATCACTACGTGTTCATGGATGACGAGGATTACAGCCAGTACAGTCTGTCCGCCGAGGCCCTGGGTGACCAGGTGCAGTTTATAACCGATGGCCTGCAGGGCATCATCGGCCTGATTGTCGATGGCGAATGCATCGGCGTCGAGCTGCCACAGTCTGTGGTGCTGGAAATCACCGAAACCGCCCCTGGTATCAAGGGAGCCTCCGCCTCGGCCCGCACCAAACCAGCCACCTGTTCCACGGGCCTGGTGGTGCAGGTGCCGGAGTACCTGGAAACAGGCGAGCGTATCAGGGTAAATACCCAGGACCTGCGCTATATGTCCCGGGAATAGGCCGTGACCAGGTCTTTTTCCCTCGCCGCGCGCCTGGCCAGCTTCCGTCATGCCTTCGCCGGCATCGCCACACTGTTGCGTGAAGAGCACAATGCCCGCATCCACCTGCTGGCCACCGCCGTGGTGCTGGCACTCGCCTGGCAGTTGCAGGTGTCGAAGGGTGAGTGGCTCGCCCTGCTGCTGGTGATTGGCCTGGTCTGGCTGGCGGAGGCGCTGAACTCCGCCCTCGAGTATCTCTGCGATTCGCTGGTGCCGCAGCAACACGAACAGATCGCCAAAGCCAAGGATGTGGCAGCGGCGGGGGTGTTGATCTGTGCGCTCATCGCCGTTATTGTCGGCGCCCTGATATTCCTGCCTTATTTCCTGAGGAACTGAACATGAAGCTTCGTCTCACCGCAGTGTTTGCCGCACTCCTGTTGACCGCCTGCCAGCAGGCTGAACCTCCCGCTGGTGAGAGCCCGTCGGCCGATACCAGCGCGGAAAGCGCCGCACCCGCGGCGCCCTCCCGCTATGACATCTATGCCAGCGTGCCCCTGCAGGCCGACCTCTCGCAGCTCAGCGCCAACCAGAAGAAGATGGTCCTGCTGATGATCGAGGCCTCTGAGCTGATGGATGAATTGTTCTGGCTGCAGGCCTACGGGGAACCCGGTCCCTTGCTGGAAAGCATCGAAGATCCGGCCCAGCGCCGTTTCGCGGAAATCAATTATGGCCCCTGGGACCGGCTCGACGCTGACGCCCCCTTCGTCGAGGGTGCGGGTGAAAAACCCCTGGGTGCGAATTTTTATCCCGCCGACATGAGCAAGGACGAGTTTGAAGCCTGGCAACAGGACGGCAAGGACGGTCTCTACTCGGTGGTGCGCCGCGACGGCGACGGTAATCTGAAACTGATTCCCTACCACGTTATCTTCGCCGAGCAACTCAATGCCGCCGCTGAGCTGCTGCGCCAGGCGGCCGAGCTGGCGGAGGATCCCGAGTTCGGTGCTTACCTGCGCTTGCGCGCCGACGCCATCACCAGCGATGACTACCAGCCCTCTGACATGGCCTGGATGGACATGAAGAACAACACCTTCGACCTGGTGATTGGTGCTATCGAGACCTACGAGGATGCACTCTACGGTTACCGGGCGGCCTACGAGAGTTTCGTGTTACTCAAGGACCGGGAGTGGAGCGACCGCCTCGCCCGCTTTGCCGAGTACCTGCCCGCCCTGCAGGAGGGGCTGCCGGTACCCCCGGCGTACAAGCGTGAAATGCCTGGTTCCAATGCCGACCTGGGGGCCTACGACGTGCTCTATTCCGCGGGTGACACCAATGCGGCGAGCAAAACCATTGCCATCAACCTGCCCAATGACGAGGAGGTGCAACTGGCCAAGGGTACCCGGCGCCTGCAGCTTAAAAATGCCATGCGCGCCAAGTTCGATGAAATACTGATACCGATCGTCGGCGAGCTGATCGCCGATGACCAGCGGCAACACGTTACCTTCGATGCCTTCTTCGCCAACACCATGTTCCACGAGGTGGCCCACGGCCTGGGCATCAAGAACACCCTGGATGGTTCGGGCACCGTGCGCCAGGCCCTGAAGGAGCATTCCTCTGCCCTGGAGGAAGGCAAGGCGGATATCCTGGGCGTATACATGATCCAGAAGCTGCGTGAGAAGGGAGAGATCAGCGAAGGCGAGTTGATGGATAACTACGTGACCTTCCTCGCCGGCATCTTCCGCTCGGTGCGCTTCGGTGCATCATCGGCACATGGCAAGGCCAATATGATCCGCTTCAATTTCTTCGAGCAGGCCGGCGCCTTCAGTCGCGACGAGGCCACCGGGACCTACCGGGTGGAGCGGGCCGCGTTCGAACAGGCGATCCGCGACCTGAGCGAGAAACTGCTGGTGCTGCAGGGCGATGGCGATTACGGCAAGGTCGACAGCTTCGTCGCCGCCAATGGCGGTGTCGGCGAGCAATTGCAGGCCGACCTGGACCGTCTCTCGGAAGCGGGTATCCCCGTCGATATCGTCTACCAGCAGGGCACGGCGCAGCTGGGGCTGTAGCCCATAGATCACAACCGGCATTTCCTGGCCACTGGAATTCCAGGGTAGCCTATGACGGATATATTCCTCTCCTATGCACACGAGGACCGCGATCGTGTGCGGCCTCTCGTTGCCGCCCTCACTGGGCGCGGCTGGAACGTCTGGTGGGACAGGGATATCGAGGCAGGCACGGTCTTCGACAGGGAGATCGAATCGGCAATTGACCAGGCGCGCTGTGTCGTTGTGGTCTGGACAGAACGCTCTGTAGAGTCCGACTGGGTCAGGTCAGAAGCCCACGAGGGCCTGGATCGAAAAATACTCGTACCAGTGTTGCTCGATGATGTGCGACCGCCCCTGGCGTTTCGCCAGGTACAGTCGGTCGACTTGCATGCCTACGCCGACAGTGACGCCGGGAAATTTACAGCCCTCCTCGAGGCCGCCACCAGGCTAATGGAGGAAGAACCGGGATTGGCACCCGGGGCGCAGCCGGACAGTGCAGACGATGCACCATTGGGCATGAAACCTGGACGCCTTTTCCGGGTGCTGGCGCTGATGGTCATCGTTGTCCTGGTGTTCTATGTTGGAAGCCGCTGGTGGTCGGCCCCCGTTCCTGATGGCAGCAAAATTGAGACGCGTGAACCGCCAGGCGATCGCAGGCCATCGACTGTCGAAAAGAATTCCATCGCTGTACTTCCGTTCGTGAACAACAGTGCCGACCAGGAGAACGAGTACTTTTCTGATGGGCTCACGGAAACGCTGCTGCATATGCTGGCTCAGCTGCCCGAGCTGAAAGTTGCGGCGCGTACCTCATCATTCGCATTCAAGGGACGGGGCAGCGACATTCGTGATGTTGCCCTGGTACTTGGCGTCGCCCATGTCCTGGAAGGCAGTGTGCAGAAATCCCGGGATCGAGTGCGGGTAACCGCGCAGTTGATCCGTGCGGAAGACGGCTTCCAGGTATGGTCGCAGAAGTATGACCGTAGACTCGACGATATTTTTGCCATCCAGGATGAAATCGCCACGGAGGTGTCCACCGCCCTTAGCCTTGCACTGTCTCCCAGGGACACTGTGGATCTTGGCAGCGTCGGTACACGCGATGTTACCGCCTACGAACTCTACCTCGAGGCGCGCTATCAGCAGTCGATCTATTCGGAGGAATCACTCAATAAGGCAGAGGCGCTCTTGAAGAGTGCGCTAGCCAAGGACCCCGAATTCCGGGAAGCGAGAATTGCCCTGGCCGGAAACCTCCTGCGGCAGGCCGACACGCATATGTCACAGCTGGCGGTCTACCTGGAAGAGGCCACGGCGTACCTTGCACCGGTGTTGTCAGAGGCGCCGGATAATGTTGCCGCGCGCGGACTAGCGCTCCTGATAACGCTGATGCGCCTCAACCACCTTGAGGACGCTGACCGCGCCAGCATGGAAGCTATTGTGAACGAACTTCAAGTTTTGCTCAGCGAGTCCCAGGGCGACCCCTATGTGAGGAATTACACAGCGTATTACCTGATGAGCCTCGATCGCGATGAAGAATCGCTGCAGGTTGCGCAACAGGGGCTGGTATCAGACCCCCTTAATCCTGAGCTGCTCTGGGCAGAAGCCATAGCCTATAACGGGCTGCGGCGACCCGAGGCGGCTCGGCGTTCGCTACTGAAGGCGCTGGAACTGACACCGGACAATCCCTGGTTATATAGTGAGCTTGCCCGCTCTGCCCGACTCGAAGGCGACTATCCTGGCCAGCTGAGATATTTGCGCAAGGCCATGGAGGTAGACCCTGGCCTCGGCGATATACGCAACGATATAGCGCGGATCTTTTATTATTTCGGGTTACTGGAAGCGGCGGACTACTGGCTGGATTCCTCTCGCATGCCGCTTCCCGAGTTTGATGTCGACGCTCTCAGCCTGATAGCCGCCGGCGCCGCGCGTGCCGATAACGAAGCTGTTCTCTCCGTGGCGCGTGAAGAGATTGAGGACAGGGAAGACTACTGGTCTGCCTATTACGATCATTTTGTCAGCCCCTTCGCAAGAACCATGCATGCGGCGGGGAAATCCCGGGAAGCGCTGGAATACCTGTCTATCCATGTTCCGCAGTTGAATGATTTCGTGAATCTGCCGGGGCAATCCCGGGACGTAATCGCCCAGATGTATTCCTTTGCCCTGCGCTCGGATGTCATGGCACCGGACGAGTTTCGCCGCTTGCTCAACGATTACGTCAGCCGGCTCGACAGTCATATCGTGCCGGGCCGCGATGATGTGCTGTTGATTGAATGGAATGTGCTTGCAGGGAAGGTGGCTCAGGCGAAAGCAGACTTTCTGGAGGGCAGCCGGGACGAGCTGCAATTTCACCAGTACTGGCTAACTGGCATAGGAGATAGTCCCTGGCTGGTTGATTTGAGGAGGGACCCAGAGGTGGCCTCACGCTTGTCCGAATTGGAGCGCAGGAAGGAAGAGGACAGGCTCAAGGTCCAGGAATTGTTGCAGACACCGGGATGGCGAATTCGGTGATCTGACGCGGGTTAACCTGGACCGACCCTTTAAATACTGGTTTTTGCCCCCAGCATAATTTCTTATGAGCGAAAACCGATCCTTGCGAGAGAGCTTCACCATCGCCGCCGGCTTTGCGGCGGCGATCTGCCTGATCAAGCTGGTGGAGTCCCTGCTGGGACTCGATCTGCACTTCCTGGCCCTGTATCCGCGCTCCCTGGACGGTTTGCAGGGTGTGTTGACGGCGCCACTGGTGCACGCCTCCTGGCAACACGCTCTCGGCAATGCCGTACCGGCGATTGGCCTGGGCGGAATGCTGATTTACGGTTACCCGAAATCCCGCTATGTCGCGATCCCGGCAATCTGGATCCTGTCCGGGATCGGCGTTTGGCTGTTCGGTCGCAGCAGTTACCACCTGGGTGCCAGCGGCCTGGTGCACGGCATATTCTTCTACCTGTTTATCGCGGGCATACTGCGTCGCGATGCGCGCTCCGCGGCGCTGCTGATGGTGGCGTTCTACTTCTACGGCGGCATGTTGCTAACGATCTTCCCGCGCGATCCGACAATTTCCTTCGAGTCCCATTTCTTCGGCGCGCTGGCGGGTGCCGGCTGTGCCTGGGTATTTCGGGACTGGGATCCCAAGCCCTGGCGCCGGCGCTACTCCTGGGAAAGAAGTCCCGGCGAGCCCCTCGAGACCGAGGAGGAAGACCCGGTGATCGGTGATCAGTGGCGGGAGGAGCGCTAGCGGTCAGTCGCCAGCTCACCCCTGTCGGCGGACTCCCCAGCAAAGGGTTTCCAGGACTTGAGGTCATCGAGAATCACGTACAGTGACGGCACCAGGATCAGGGTGATCACGGTGGCAAAGACGATACCGAAAGCCAGCGATATGGCCATGGGAATAATGACGCTGGCCTGGGTACTGGTTTCCAGCAGCATCGGCATCAGGCCGCAAAAGGTCGTCAGCGAGGTCAGGATAATGGCGCGGAAGCGCCGGGTACCAGCCTGCACGGCGGCCTCGGCCCGGCTCATACCTTCAGCCATCGCCCGGTTGACGAAATCCACCATGATCAGGCTGTCGTTTACCACCACGCCGGACAGGGCGATGATTCCCATGAGCGACATCATGCTGATGGCATAGCCGGTCACCATATGGCCGATCACGGCGCCGATGATGCCAAAGGGAATGACCCCCATGATGATCAGCGGCTGCATATAGGAGCGGGTCGGGATCGCCAGCAGGGCATAGATACCGAACAGCGCCAGGCTGAAACCGATCATCATGCTGCGGGCCAGTTTGGCCTCTTCTTCCGACATGCCCGAGAGCCGGTAGGTCAGTCCCGGGTATTTTTCCGCCAGGGCCGGCAGGAACTCGCTCATCAGTTCGCGGGAAACGCGGCCCGGTTCGACGCGATCGGCATCGGCCTCGGCGTCCACTTCCACGGCCCGCTGGAAATCGATGCGGGTGGTCTTGTTGAAGCCCGGCGTCACCTCGAGGCGGGCCACGGAATTGAAGGGCACGGCATCGCCGGAGGGCGTGCGGATAAACATGCTCTCCAGGCTGCTGGTGGTGCGCCGGTCTTCCCGCGGGTAGCGCACCATGACCTTGATCTCGTGGGTGTCGCGCTGGATGCGCTGGGCTTCGGCACCGTAGAAAGCGTGGCGCACCTGTGAGCCCAGGTCGAAGCGGGTAATGCCCAGGGACTCCGCCTCGGGCAGGATATCGATGTGAAATTCATCGGAAATGGCGCTGACGTCGCTCTGGATGTCGTAGAGCCCGTCGTAGGATTTCAGCTTGGCTTCCAGTTCCAGGGTTGCCGCCTGTAGGGTTTCCCAGTTGCTGTGGCCGAGGTCGAAGGAAATGTCTGCGCCGAAGCCGGGTCCGTCGTCGGCGCTGAAGGACAGAACCTCGGTGCCCGGTATTTCGCCGACCCGGTCGCGCCAGGCCCGCATCACCTCGCGGGTGCCCAGCTTGCGTTCGTGGGAGCGCACCAGTTCCGCCATCATGAAGCCTTCGACGTGGCCCCCGCCAAAGGAAAAATTATTGGCTACCAGGGGATCGCCGTTATTCTCCGCCCGGTACTCGCGGTCGATGTTCCCCAGCACCTGGCTGATTTCCGCCATCACCTCCAGGGTGCGACGCTGGGGTGTGCCCTCGGTCATGCGCAGGTCCACCTGGATCAGCTCGCCCTCCACGTCCGGCGACATGACCATACGCACCTGCCCGCCGCCGATGATGCCGATGGTCAATATCAGCATGCTCAGAAAGAAGGCGGCTGTGATGTAGCGGTTCTCCACACAGCGCTCGACAAAGGGCCGGTACTTGTGTTCGACGAAGTGCCGGAGTTTGCGGTTAACCGCCTCCTGCACGTGGTCGATGGCGACCAGCCAGCGCGCGGTGGCCGGTTTGCTGTGGGCCAGGTGGGCCGGCAGGATCCACTTGGATTCGATCAGGGAGAAGGCCAGGCAGAAAATGACCACCCAGCCGATGGCCTCGCCGAAGATCTTCAGCTGGCCGTCGATGAACAGGGTCGGCATAAACGCCGCTATAGTAGTCAGCACGCCGAAGATGGCCGGTGTCGCTACCCGCAGGGCACCGGAGATGATCGCGTCGACACTGTGTCCGCGCTCCTCCTGCTCGGTATAGGCGGCCTCGCCGATGATAATGGCGTCGTCCACCACGATACCCAACACCAGGATGAAGGCGAAGGCGCTGACCAGGTTCAGGGTACCGCCAATCCATGGCGAGCCGAATAAAGCCATTGAGCCCAGGAAACAGATCGGGATGCCCACCATCACCCAGAAGGCCAGCTTGATCTCCAGGAACAGGGCCAGAACGATGAAGACCACCACGGCGCCCATGGCCAGGTTCTTCATCATCATGCCCAGGCGGTCATCCAGGTAGTAACTGAAATCGAACCAGATCGTGAGCTCGACGGTGTCTGGAAGGGTCTTGTTGCGCTCGGCCGCGTACTCCTTGGCGGCCGCTGCGGCCTTGATGATGTCCTGGGCCCCCATCGCGTTGATGGGTACGGCAATCGAGTATTTGCCGTTGAACATGGCAAAGCCCTGCAGGTCCTCGAAGCCGTCCTCGATGGTGGCAATATCACCCAGCAACAGGCGGGTACCGTCCGGGAAGGTTTTCAGCACGATGCTCTCGAAGTCCGCCTGGCGGTAAGCCTGGCCGCGGGTGCGCAGGAGGATGTCGCCGTGTTCGGTGCGTACCGAACCGCCGGGCAGGTCGATGGAGGAGCGGGAGACGATGTTGGCCACCTCACCCAGGGTCAGGTGGTACTCCTGCAGCCGGTGCTCCGATACCTCGATGGCGATTTCATAGTTGCGCGCACCCCAGACCTCTACTGAGGACACGTCCGGGTGGCTCATCAGATCCAGCTTGATTTCCTCGGCCAGCTCCTTCATGGCCCGCTCGTCGAGATCGCCCGCGATCTGCACCACCAGGGCCTGTATGGGGACCTCGATGCGGCCGATAATGGGTTTCTCGGCACCCTCCGGGAAATGAGGCACCGCGTCGACCCGGTTCTTCACGTCGTTGATCAGCTCGATGATGTTGTCTTCATCCTCGGGCTCGATGATGATCCTGGCTACCGATTCCATGGCGTTGGACTCGATGCGCTTGATGCCCTCCAGGTCGGCCAGTGCCTCCTCGATTTTCAGCACGATGCCCTGTTCCACTTCCTCGGGGGCGGCGCCGGGGTAGGGCATGGTGACCTGGATGATGTCGAACTCGAACTCCGGCATCATGGTGCGCTTGATGGTGAAGGCACTGAGCAGGCCCACCGCGATGATGATGAGCATCAGCAGGTTGGCAGCCACCGGATTGGTGGCAAACCAGGCAATTATGCCCTTGTGCCGGGTATCGCTCATGCCGAGGCGGCGCTCTCGGAACTGTCCTTGTTCGAGGTCTGGTCGGGGCTGGCGGGTTCGCTATTTGATTCGCCGGGCTCTTGCACTGGTGTGTCCGCGCTGCCTGGGCTGCCCGCGGCCTCCAGCAGTGTTTCCTGGCGTAGAGTACTGCTGCGGGTGTTGATGCGCACCTGTATGCCGGGCAGTGCGTCGCTCAGGGTTGTGAGCGAGACCAGGTCGCCGGTTTGCAGGCCGCTGCTGATATACACCTCGTCACCCTCGGTGCGCAGTGTGGAGACCTGCCGGTTGCGCAGCTTGAGCTGCTGGTCCACCACCCAGACCTGGTTGCCGGTGCGCACCACATAGCGAGGCAGTACCACCAGGTCGCTCATCTCGCGGCCGAGAATATTGGCCTTGACGAAGGTGCCTACACGCAGCGGCTCGGAATCTCCGACCTGCAGGGCGTAGGGATCATCGATGCGGGCCACGGCAAACAACACCCGCGAGCGCTCGTCGATGGCGGCTTCGGTGCGGTGCAGGCGGGCAGTCCAGTGGGTAACCAGGCCGGAGACATCGGTATAGAGGTCCACCAGCGGTGCGTCCTCGGCGGAGTAACCGCTTACACCCGGAAGGTCCAGGTAGGGTAATTTGCTCTGGGGAATGGCCAGCCTGACCTCGGCGTAGTCCACCGAGAAGATTCGCGCGATCGGCGTTCCCGGGCTGACAAACTGGCCCAGGTCACTGCGCTTTTCCTGGATCAGTGAGTCGTAGGGTGCGCGGATAACAGTGCGCTCCAGGTCGTCCTCGGCCTTGCGCAGGTCAGCCTGGGCAGAAAGCAATTGTGCTTCCGCCTGCTCCAGCTGCGGTTTGCGCAGGTACAGGGCGCGGGCTTCTTCGCTGCGATTGATGTTCTTGGGCAGGCGCTGCCATTCCTTGAACGCGACTTCCGAGCGACCTTTTTCCTGGGCCAGGTTGCTTTCGGCGGTTTCGACAGCGGCCTTGGCGCGCAGCAGGTTGGCCTGGTAATCCCGGTCGTCGATGCGTACCAATACATCGCCCTGTGCAACAAAGCCACCGGCATTGAAAGAGGGCGAGACCTCCATGATCTTGCCGCCGACCTCGGAGATGAGCGTGGTATCCCGGTGCGGCGTTACCGTGCCCTGGGCCTGGATGGGGATGCGCAGGTCCTGCAGGTGAACCTCGGCCACATCGACCAGTGCCACCCGCGGCTGGGCCGGGGTAATAACGTTGGCCGGCCGTGTGATGATCAACACAGCCGCGATGGCGATGGATATGCCCACCAGCGCAAAAGGCGCCAGCATTTTCATCGTTTTTGGTGTCACGGGACCGGATTCCTTCAATATCGAGCGCAATCATACGCCGATTGCGCCATAAGTCATTGATATTATTACGGCTCCCGCTGAATTTAGGATTAAATTTGGGTAATAAAAATGCCTCTGTGACCGGGTTCTCAGCTGAAACAGCTGTGCGGCGGGGTTTTTATTCCAAATTTATATTTCAAGAACAGTTCTTATTCCTTTTCCTGCTGTCAGGTCGGCCAGGCCCTCGTTGACCTCCTCCAGCGGTCGACGTGCGGTAATCATACCTTCGAGATCCAGCTTGCCCGCCTGCCACAGGCCCACCAGCCGCGGGATTTCCCGCAGGCTGTTGGCGCTGCCGAGCATGCAGCCACAGAGTTTCTTGCCGGATATAGCGAAAATCACTGCGCTGGGAATATTGACCGGGTCCTCCACCGGCGGTGCGCCGACACAGATGATCTTGCCGCCGTTACGGGTGGCATTCATACCGGTTTCTATCAGGGCGGCGACCCCGGCGGTTTCGAAGGCGTAGTCCATGCCGATACCGTTGGTCAGTTCGAAGCAGTGGGCGGCCACATCGGTGGCCATTGGGTCGACGCTGTGTGTGGCGCCGAACTCAAGGGCCGCCTCGCGGCGCTCCGCCACCGGGTCGGAGACCAGGATCATGGAGGCACCCGCCAGCTTCGCACCCTGCACCGCGGAGATGCCGATGCCCCCGGCGCCCATGATCAATACCGTTGCGCCTTCTTCCACCTGGGCGGTGTTCATAACCGCACCGACACCGGTCTGCAGGGCGCAACCGATGACGCAAACCGTATCCAGGGGCACGTCCTTGTCGACCTTGACCGCACCGTTGACCGGTGCCACCACGTATTCCGCCAGGGCCGCGACGCCCACGCCGCGCATGACTTTCTCGCCATTGCGTGACAGCCCGGTGGTGCCGTCCTGGAAGCTGTTGGTCATGATATTCATGGTGTTGACGCAGAGACTGTGCTCGTTGCGCTGGCAGTAATAGCAACGCCCGCAGGGAGGCGCCGGGGTGAGCACCACGTGATCGCCCACTTCCAGCTCGGAGACTCCCACGCCGACGCTTTCCACCACGCCGGCGGCCTCGTGGCCGAGGATGATGGGATATTCCACCAGCGGCATGGTGCCATCGGCGATGCTCAGGTCCGAGTGGCAAAGGCCGCAGTACTTGACCCGTACCCGCACCTCCCCGGCCCGGGGTTCGATGATTTCGACATCGTCATAGACAGTCAGCGGTTGACCCGCCTGTTCCAGCAGCGCAGCTCGCATAGTGTTCCCTTGTGTTATTTACCGATCGTGGCCAGTCGCAATTCGTCGAAGGAATCCTGCAGGCATTGTGAGTAAAACGCAGGGTCCGGCAGCATGTCGCGACAGGCGGTAAAGCTCAGGTTGATAGTCCCCTTCTTGTTCTGTACGGCGCTGTAGACGATGTGGAACAAGCCCACACCGGGCAGCAGCGGCCCGACACTGAGGGAGTCTATCAGGGTGGCGCCGCAAAAATAGAACTGGTAGGGCGGACCGGGAACATTAGTGACGATGGTATTGTACATTACACCAGCTTCGGTAAGGCCGGTGGCGGAGGCGGCGCGCATGGCCACGGCCAGCACATTGCCCGGCAGTACATTGGTAATATCCATGGCAATGCGTGGGCCCAGGGCCTGGGCGTATTTCTTGGCGCCGACCGAGGCCATTTGAATAGCCTCCAGCCGTTCCAGAGGATCCTCGATTTCCGTGTGCAGGGCCAGGTTCATGAAGCCGACCATATTGCCGCCGGCAGTACGCTCCTCCTCGGTGCGCACATCGATGGGGCAGCCGGTGACCAGGGTTTGTTCCGGCAATTCGCCCTTGCTCTGCAGGTAGTGACGCAGGCCGCCGGCGACGATGCAGAGCATGGCATCGTTGATGGTGGCGCCTTCGACCGAGTTCTTGATGGCGCGCACTTCCTCGAAATCGAATTTGCGCGCATCCACCACCCGGTGGCGAGAGATCTTGCCCTGGAAGCGCGTGCTCTGCTTGTCGTCCAGGGGTTTGAATTCCTCCGCTTTCTTGCTGCGCGAGATGCGGCGCATTGCCGGGATGACCTGCTTGGCCAGGTTCCAGGTTTCGCCGGGTTTGCGGAAGGCGTTGATGTAGGCCTTGCCCAGCAAGCGGGCGTTGGACACCTTCTCTCCCTTCCAGGCCGCGTCCGGCGCTTCGTACTCGCCCACGGTGGGTTCCAGGTCGTGCATGATGTTCATGAACTGGGCGCCGGTGGCGCCGTCCATGGCGGCATGGTGCACCTTCATCAGCATGCCGAAGCAGTTCGGCGGCAGGCCTTCGACATTGTCCAGGCCCTCGATGATATAAATCTCCCAGAGCGGCTTTTCCCGGCTCAGGGGTTGCGAGTGCAGACGCGATACCAGGATACAGAGCTGGCGCCAGTCGCCGGGTTTCGGCAGTGCAATATGGCGCACGTGGTATTCCAGGTCGAAGTTCGGATCGTCGACCCAATAGGGCCGGTCCACACCCATGGGGACTTCCACCAGCTTGCGCCGGAAGATGGGGGAGAGATGCAGGCGACTCTCCAGCAGTGCCAGGATTTGTTTGAAGCGCACTTTTCCGCCCGGGGCGGTGGACTGGTCGTAGATACTGACGCCGCCGATATGCTGGGGCAGGTTATCCAGTTCCGCGTGGATGAACATTGCGTCCTGGCCGCTGAGCTGTTCCATGATCAGTTCTCCCCGTTTTTGTCGACGTGAATATCCATCTGCGGATAGGGTATGGAGATACCCTCGGCGTCGAATGCCAGTTTGACATTCTCGGTGAGGGCATAGCGCACCGCCCAGTAATCGCTGCTGTTGACCCAGGGCCTGACGACGAAATTGACGCTGGAATCGGCCAACTCACTCACAGCGACCAGCGGTGCCGGCTCGGCGTGGATCCGCTCATCCTGCTGCAACAAGTTGTTGAGGATCGTCTTGGCCTGGCGGATATCGTCGTCGTAACCAATGCCGAACACCAGGTCGATGCGGCGGGTATCCCGGGCGGAGTAATTGGTGATAGTGCTGCTGTAGATGGCGCCGTTGGGCACAATCACTTCCTTGTTGTCACCGGTGGTCAGGGTGGTGGTGAAGATGCCGATCTCGTCCACGCTGCCGCTGGTGCCCGCGACTTCCACGAAATCTCCCTTGGCGAACGGCCGGAATACGATCAACATCACTCCGGAGGCAAAATTCCCCAGTGAGCTCTGCAGGGACAGGCCGATGGCCAGGCCGGCGGCACCGAGCAGGGCCACCAGGGAGGTAGTATCGACTTCCAGTTGGCTGAGAGCGGCGATGATGACGAATAACAGCAGCACCGAGCGCAATATGGAGCACAGAAAACGCACCAGCATCTCGTCCATGCCAGTGCGCAGCATGAGACGGCTGCACAGATTGACCAGCATTGAGACCACCAGGCGACCGATAAAGAATATCAGCAGCGCCATGGCGATATTGATGCCCCATGGAATGAGGTACTGCTCGGTAATTACCTGCAGGTCGAGGTTTTCCAGCACGCGAAGCTCCCGGGATCATTGTTGGTTTTATAGCTACAAAGGTAGCGTGTTTTTCACCAACTGTCGCGGCGTAGCCTCGCGCTATGGAATGATTAACCGTTGATAACGTTGACCCGCAGACCGGTACTGGCCTGGGGCAGGCTGGTAGTCAGGATTTCGCCGGGCAGTTCTTCATCGTTCGCGCGTACCAGCAATTCTATCTGCCCGGACTGGTCGACGCGCTGGCCGAGGGTGTCCACCTCGATTCCCTGCAGTCGGCCATCGACCACGCCATATATGCGGTCGTCACCATAGAGGCTTTGCAACGGAATACCGGCCACCTGCTCCACCGCCGGCATGATTACGGTAACGTCCACCGCCTTGCCCAGCTCCAGGCTGTCGCCATTGCCGCTGACATCAAACAGGCCGTCGACACCGGAGCGGCCGCTCGCAATTTCGGCTGCCAATTGGTGGAGATCCAGCTCGTGACCACCGTCGACACCGAGCCGTGCGGTAACCAGCTCGTGCCGGGCCAGCGCCTGCTTGATCGGTTCAACCGCTGAACTGGGCAAAGTCACCCGTACCTGCAGTGCGGAAGTATCGTAAATAGACAGCAGCACTTCACCCTCCCTTACCCGGTCACCGGGCGCCGCCTCGATGCTGGAGATGCGGCCGCGGAAGGGTGCGACCACCAGGGTGCGGGACAGGCGTAACTCCTGTTCTTCAAGTAATGCCTGGGCCCGTTCATAGGCGGCTTCTGCCACCGCGAGGCGTTGCGGGTGGCTGTCTACCTTCAGTTGTTGCTCGGCGAGCTGGATGGCCTGGCGCGCCACCAGGGCGCGGGTGTCTTCCAGTTGTTCGGTTGCCACCAGGTTCTGCTGTTCGAGCTTGTCCAGCCGGCCGCGCTTGGCCATGGTCAGCTCGTGCAGCTCCTGCATGTGTTGCAGCACCTCGCGATTCACTTTCAGTTCCCGGCGGGTGGTTTCCAGCGCTGCGAGGGCTTCGGTAGCATCGGCAGCGCGCTGCTGGTAGCGCAGTTCCTCGTCGGCATCGTCCAGCGCGAGCAGGATCTGGCCTTTTTCAACCAGGTCGCCCTCGCTGATGTTGATGGCATTAACCGTGGCGGAAACCGCCGCAGTGAGATTGGCGTGGCGCGGGGTTTCCACGCGGCCGAACAGGCGCAGTTCCGGTGACAGGGTCTCGCTCTCCAGTGGCATGGTGGTGACCGGCCAGGCTCGCTCCTCGACTTCGCTGGCATCGTGTTCCGGGGCAGTTGCCATCAGCGTGCCGGTCGTGGCCAGGCCGACTGCGGCGACGATCGCCAGGGCCCGGTTCTTGCGGGAGGGATTAATGCGCAAATTGAATTTCATGGGGTACTCCTTCGCGTCGCGCCGGGGCCAGTTGCTCCAGCACGGACAGGATGGTGGGGATAACAAACAGGATCAGGGTGGTGCCGTAGAGCAGGCCAAAACAAATGACCACCGCCAGTGGGACCATCACCTCGCCCATGGGTGAGCTTTCCAGCATCAGCGGGCCGAGGCCGAAGGTGGTGGTCAGCGAGGTCAGGATCACCGGGCGCAGGCGTTGGCCGCAGGCTTTTTCCAGTGCCGGGTGAGCATCAAGACCCTGCTCTCGCGCCTCCCGGTAGGCGCTGATCAGAATGATCGAATCGTTGACGATCACGCCGGTCAGGGTGAATACACCCATGATCGCCAGGGCACCCAGGTTCAGGTCCAGCAGGAACAGGCCGACCAGGGCGCCGGTCAGCCCCAGGGGAATTGCTGCCATGACCGCCAGCGGCCAGGTCCAGGAGGCAAATACCCAGGCCAGTATCAGGTAGATCAGCAACATGCCGATCACCGCACCGAGCAACATATCGTTCAGTGTGCGTGCTTCCTCGGCAGAACCCTCGCCCAGGCCGTAGCTGACATCGTACTTCTTGGTGATCTCCGGGATTACCGTCTCTTCCAGGGATTCGATGATCGCCATGGACGTGTTGATCTTTTTGTCGATGTGGGCGTGCACATTCACGGATTTTAGGGCATTACGATGGTTGATGCGGTCGATGCCCCGGCGGCTGCTGATATCGGCAATTGACAGCAACGGCAGCGCCTCACCATTGGGCGTGGCAATGGGCAGCTGGTGCAGGGTGCCGAGCTGGTCGCGCTCGGCCCGGGGCAGGCTGACCCTGACATCGAGTTCGGCATCGTTTTCAGTGAACAGCTGCACGCGGTAGCCTTCAAAAGCGGCGCGCAGCTGGCGCCCGACATCGGCGCTGGTCAATCCCAGGGCGCGACCCTCGGTAGTCAGCGAGATAATCCATTGTTCCTTGCCGTAGGGCAGGTCATCAAAGGCGTTGGTGACACCCGGATAGGTGGCGATGCGTGCGGTCAGCTCTTCGGCAGCTGCCTTGAGTGTGGCGACATCGGCACCGGAGAAGTACAGGCTGAGATCCGGCCAGTTGCCATCGCCGGAGCCTATGCGCAGGCGCTCCACATAGGGCGATTGCGGCAGGCGCTCCTGTAGCGCGGCGGTAAATTCATCCAGGGTCACCTCGCGTTTTTCCGGTGAGATCAGCTCCACCCAGAGGGTGGCGTACTGGCTACCCGCCTTGCCCTGCTCATCCAGAAACGCCCAGTTACGGTTGATCACATGGGTTACTACGAGGCCACCACCCATGGCCTCATCGGTGGCCTCGGCCGCATCGACCATGGTTTGCAGCCAGGCCTCCTTCTGTTGCTCGGTGGTGCCTGCGGCGAACTGCATATAGGAATCGACGAACTCGAAATCCACGTTGACATTGAGGTCGGGCTTTATGCGGCCGCTGGCCAGCAGGGTCAGGGCGATGACGAAGCCAAACAGGGCAATGGCGAGCACCGAGCGGCGATTGCCCAGGGCAGTGTGCAGTGTGGGCAGGTAATAGTGCTCGCGGAAGTGATTGAACTTGCCGTCGAACCACTGGCGCAGCCGCGAGGGTGTTTCTTCCTGCATGCGCGAGAAGCTGTGGCGCAGGTGACCCGGCATGATCAGGAAGCACTCGATCAGCGAGGCGATGATCACGCAGACCATGAGCAGGGGTATCTCCCGGATGAAGGCCTCGTCGATCACCAGCAGGGGCAGGAAGGCAGCGAGCGTCGTTAAGGACGAAGCCATCACCGGCGCGAACATCCGTTGCGCGCCCTGGGCCGCCGCCGGTACCGGCGCATTTCCGGCCTCGAACTGGGCCAGGGAATGTTCGCCGACGACGATGGCATCGTCCACCACGATTCCCAGTGCCATCACCACGCCGATCATGCTGATGAAATTGATACTGCCGCCGAGGCCGTGGAACACGGCCAGCGCACCGAGGAAGGACACCGGGATGCCGACGGTCACCCAGAAAGCAACGCGGCCGTTGAGAAACAGAAACAGGGTGGCGATCACCAGGAACAGTCCGCCGACACCATTTTTCAATACCAGTGATATCTGGTCGAGGGCGAAGCGCCAGGCTTCCAGCCACAGGGTGACCTTGATGCCGCGTTCCTGCAGCTGCTCCGCGTTATCCGCCTGCCAGGCATAGAGAATATCGGCAGCCTCGAGGGTGTCGGAATCAACGCCGCGACGCAGGCGGATCATGATGGCGGGATTGTTCTCGTTGTAGACCATGCGCTGGTCGTCTTTCTGGCGCCGTTCCACCGAGGCGATATCGCCCAGGCGCACCAGGGAGGCATCCTCGGTACTCATGATCGGAAGCTGTTCGAATTCGTCGGCGCTGCGGCGCTGGTCCAGGCTGCGCAACTTGCGCTGGAGTTGGCCACCGCCGGCGTTCCCGGCAGGCACATCGGTGCTGCTGTTGAGAACGCGGGCGGCGATGGCCGACAGGGGAACGCCCAGCTCAAACAGGGTCTGGCTATCGACCTGTATGGCAATCTCTTCTTCCGGTACGCCGCGGAACTCGACCACGTCGATACCCCGGGCCAGCAGGTCGCGCTCAATCTCACGGGCCACGGGCACCAGTTCCTCGATGCTGCCCTCACTGGAGATCAGGATCGCGCCGATCAAATCCAGCCACTGGTGGCGGCTGATTTGTGGCGGCTCGATGTCGGGGGGCAGGTCACGCACCTGGGAGACCCGCTGCTTGACCCGGTCCATGGCATCGATCATGTCGGTGCCCTTGTCGAAGCGCACCTGTATCTCGGTAGCGCCGTCAGACGTGCGCGAGGTCAGACTCTGCAAACGGGTTAGAGAACGCAGCTGGTATTCCACCGGCTGGGTGACCAGGCGCTCGACGTCCTCGGCGCTGGCGCCGGGCCAGATGATATTGATATTGGCCGCGGTGTTATCCTGGGTCGGGTTGAGCTGCACCGTGAGCTGGCGCAATCCCCACAGGCCTGCCAGTACCAGCATGATCATCAGCAGGTTTGAGGCCAGCCGGTGCCGGGTAAAGGTATCGATCAGGTAATGGGGCTTGCTGAAATCCGGTTCGTGCATGGGATGTGTGTTGTTGTTTACTGTTATACATAACTATAACACCAAAGCAGTATGACTATGCAAGCCGATTTTTAGAAAAATTTGTTCTCAGTGGACGCCCGCTTACTACCTGCTGTATAAAACTGTTGAAAATTAAGCACTTATATAAGTATTGGGAATAAGCATGACAACCATATATAGCCACCCGAATGACCTCCTGGAAGCCGTCGGCCAGCAACTTGGCCCCACTGACTGGCTGGAAATGGCGCAAGACCGTGTCAATCTCTTCGCAGACGCCACCGGCGACCACCAGTGGATACACGTGGATCCCGAGCGTGCTGCCGACGGCCCCTTCGGCGCCACCATCGCCCACGGTTACCTGACCCTGTCCCTGGCCAACCTGTTCCTGCCCCAGTTGATGGAAGTGCAGGATGTGTCCATGGGGGTGAACTACGGCTGCGACCGGGTGCGCTTCCCGGCGCCGGTACCCGTGGGCAGCCGCATCCGCGGTAGCGGGGAAGTCATTTCCGCCGAGGAAGTGAAGGGCGGCATCCAGGCGGTGGTGCGCATCACCGTGGAAATCGAGAACAGCGAACGCCCCGCCTGTATCGTCGATACGATCTCACGCTTCTACCCCAACTGACTTATCCACAATTTCGCCGACACCCGCTTCGGCGGACCGCTCCGACCCCAAAGGGGTCGGAGGGTGGTGCCAAATCTGTGGATAAGTATTTAACGGGCGGCATCCGGCACTGCTATTCTTTGGGGGCACATAAATAGCGGCAGCCGGGGTGCCCGAGTATGAAAATCACGCGAATCGCTTGCTACCAGGTGGATCTGCCGCTGCACGAGGGCAGCTACAACTGGTCCGGTGGCAAGTCGGTCTCGGTATTCGACAGCACCATCGTTCAGGTCGAGACTGACAGTGGGATCGTCGGTCACGGCGAAGTGTGTCCCCTGGGCCCCTTCTACCTGCCGGCCTATGCTGCCGGGGTACGGGCAGGGGTGCAGGAACTGGCACCGCACCTGATCGGCTGGAATCCGCTCGAACTGACCCCCTTGAACCAACACATGGACGCCGCCCTGAAGGAACACCCCTATGTGAAGTCGGGAATCGACATGGCCTGCTGGGACATTCTCGGCCAGGCCACGGGCCAGCCGGTCTGCACCTTGCTCGGTGGTGCCTACGGTGACGATTTCGTGCTGTATCGTGCCATCTCCCAGGAAGAGCCCGATGCGATGGCGGCGAAGGTTTCCGGCTATCGCGACGAGGGCTATCGCCGCTTCCAGCTCAAGGTCGGTGGTGACCCGGACACCGACATCGAGCGCATTCGAGCGGTCTCGAAGGGGCTGGAACCGGGCGACAAGCTGGTTGCCGATGCCAACACGGGCTGGTTGATGCACGAGGCGGCGCGCGTCGTGCGCGGGGTTGCGGATGTGGACGTATACATCGAACAGCCCTGCCTCAGCTACGACGAATGCCTGTCGATTCGCCGCAGAACCAATCACCCCTTTGTGCTGGACGAGATTGTCGATGGGATGGATATGCTGATGCGTGGCCACGCCGACCAGGCGATGGACGTGGTCAATATCAAGATCAGTAAATTCGGTGGCTTGACCCGTGCCAGGCTGGCCCGAGATCTCTGTGTGTCGCTGGGAATCGCCATGACCATCGAAGACAGTTGGGGCGGCGATATCACCACCGCGGCGATCGCACATCTCGCTCACAGTACACCGCCGGAGTTTCTATTTACCGCCACCGATTTCAACAGTTACGTGACGGTAAGCAACGCCGAGGGTGCACCTCAGCGCGATCACGGCCGCATGGCGGCTTCAACTGCTGCCGGTCTCGGCGTCCAACCCCGTTGGGAGGTATTGGGCGATCCACTGGTGGATGTGAGTTGACACCGCGGACTATTCCGTCAACACCGCTGCCTCATTCGCTTGAGGATTATGCTCGAACCAGTTGCAGATGTCAGTTATCCCATTCCTCGCAACCTCATAGGGTGGAGATTCCAATTTCGGAGTAACGGAGATTTTCTTCAGGCGCGTAAGTTTGCAAATGGCCGAAGGCAGTAATGTGTAATTCGAATCCAATAGGTCAAGTTCTACGAGTTTGGTTAGGCGCGAAAAATCCAGAGGTTCCTCAAGTTCGCCGAGGTAGAGCCTTTCTACAGACTTCGGCAGCTTCAAGCTGGCAACCTTTGTGTCGGCGAGATCGAGAGTTCTGAGCTTTGACAGCCTCGCAAAGTTAAGATGTGGCGCGTCAGCTAGTTTCAGCTCAGCCAAATGGAGGTGGACCAATTCACTTAGCATATCTACATTGGGTATGCGGCTGACAGCAGAACCAGTAAGCTCAAGTCGCTCGAGCCTTTTCAGGTTCTCAATTCCCGAGAGACCCTCCAGTTCCGAGTCCGTAGCCTTTAGCTCGACGAGGTTGGCCATTCTTTCCAGCCCAGGAATCTTCAGTACAGACGACCCTTCAATATTCAAATGTGTCAGGCTTGACAAGCTATCCATCGGACCGGGGACAAACTCTTCGGTATAGGAAAGATCGAGCTTCTGTAGCCCGGACAGTTGATTTAATCCCACAATTGTTTTTAGAGAGGACGAATAAGCGAGATCAAGATCAACTAGCGAACTGGCAGTTTCCAGTCCGCGTACTTCCTGCAAGTCATAGTTCCCCCATATGTACAGGCTTACCAGGGAGCCAAAGTTGCTGAAGTCGGGGGTTTCCAGGTCGTTTCCGCCAACGTCAAGCCGCCTGAGCTCAGGGAAACTATCGAGTTTTCGCAATTGTTCGTCAGTCAAATCAGTTTTGCCGATATAGAGCGCCTTCAATTGCGCAAGATCATCGAAGCCCTCTGGTATGACTCCCAGTTCGGAAGAACTTAAATCCAGTTCAACAAGGCTGGCGGGCAGCCGGAGTTCTGCCAGGCGCAAATCAGTTTCCCAAAGGTGTAATGTCTGCAGCGCGTTCAGCTGCTCCAGGCTTGGCAACTCGTAAAGCTCGTTCGCTGCCAGACTGAGGAATTGCAACTGACGAAGATCTCCAAGCTGAGGCAACTGCTCGAGTTCGTTTTCAGAAACGTCAAGTGATTCAAGCCTTTTCAGGTGTTCCAGGCCATTCAGATCGGTGAGGTTGTTGTCGCTGAGATTTAGGAAAATCAGGTTGCTTAGTGGCGACAAATCCGGAAGCTCCTCCAGGCGGTTGCCGGACAGGTCAAGTCGAACAAGCTTCGTAAGCTTCACCAAAGCGGGTACCGATTCCAGGTAATTGCCGGCGAACATTAAGCGCTCAAGATCGGGAAATTGCCTGGCGATCAAGACAAGCTCATAGTCCTGTAGATCGTTATCGCTTAATGCGATTTCCCTCAAATTCTTGAGCTGATAAAACCCGGCGGGTAAATGCTCCAGGTCCAAGCCCACCAGATTGATTTTGCTGGCGTTCCTTTGCTCGGCCTCGGTGATAATATCTATTGCAGGGCCCGATGGTGCCGGCCTGCCGCCTGGTCGGTTGTCATATCTGTCACGGTCAAGCGAATTTGAAAACTCTTCCAACTTGTCTTTGGCTGATTGCCTCTCGGTGATACTCGGGAAATAATCATCATCTTCCAACTCTCGTACCAGCCATTCGATCGTGTCGATTTCAGTAACAATGACGACTTCGCGCAGTAGGGGATCGAACTCACTGTCATCTTCGGCTGCTTGATCGTCTTCGTCACCGGGACCAGACTCAGACGCGTCCTTTGAATCAACGATCTCGATTCTCTCGAGCTGGCAATTTGAGTTTTTAAAAAGTTCCCAGTTTTCGATCACCACCAGGGCATTAACCCGGCAGTGCCTGATCTCCGTATCCAAGAAGTGCTCGCTGTTAAGGCCTTTAACGTCGTTAAAGTCAATACCAACCATCCATGTGTCGAGGAAGGAAGCCCCATGCAGGTTTGCCTCTCTCAGAGACGTTTCTGTCATCTCGGCTTTGATGAACACACTGTTGCTGAGATCCGCTTCAGACAAGCGGGTGCCATTCAGGTTAGTACCGAAGAAAATGCTATATGTACTGGTGATGGACGCCATATCGACATCGGACAAGTGAGCGAAGGAGAAGTCAGTATGCTGTGCGCTGCCAAGACGCATTGATGAGCCAATCAGAAAATTACTCTCGGAAAAATTGGCGTAGTCCAGATCCGCCTCATCAAATTCCGCCTGTATTGAAGCGCCACTAAAATTGGCTGCCCGCAGATCTGCGAAGCTGAAATTGAATCGCAGCAGATTCTGGTCGCTGAATTTGGCCAGTCTAAGATTGCGGTGCTGAAGATCTACAGTGTTCGATTCATTTCCCAACTGCTTCGGATCCAGGGTCATTCCCCGGATATCGATGTGTGGTACGTTCAGATGAAAAATCCAGTTCTGATCTGCCAGCAATCGAACGGAATCGGGAAACAGGGAGGTGCTCATGAGCATTACGCCGCGTGTGGACACCACGAGTAGCAGGCAGGCGTACATGAAAACATCCCTTGGGCGACTCTTGATGCTGGAAAATAGTTTTCCGAAGCGATCATACTCCTGGTCTAGCAGAGACTTGTGTTGGATTCTCCGCCAGTAAACGACGTGCAGGCCAATGTCGGCCAGAATTACGAGCGTGTGCCACAGCGTCATGCCGTAACTCTGGTAGTCTGAAAACCTCCACTGGATGATCAGGAGTAGCAATAGCGGGAAAATCGAAACGATAGAAACAATAATTAGATTTAGCAGAAGGTAATTGCCGCTATTTTCATCGTATTTTGCCCGGGTATTCAGCATGAACGCATGCAGCAGATTTTGGTCTGTGTCTTCGATGTCCAGCCAGGCGTGTAATTTCTTGCTGTGTTCCAACAGGTTAAATAGAAGGTTGAAGTGAAAGGCCAGCAAGAACACCGGCGCAAAGATGTAGAAGCCAAACAGTGATATATCGATGTTTACGATGGGCAAAGTAAACTGACTGTTTGGGAGTAACAGGTTCAGATCTGTTGTGCCGCCCACTGCGACCAGGATGTAAAGCTGTACTGCGAGGAATGTGATTAGAAGGTTTCTGTTTTTGTCACTAGAGTCGTCCAGTGCACTTTTTAAATCGTCCATAACATTTCAATTCCGTTTGCCTGTCACGCGTCCGCTTGGGCCGCTGCTCTGCAATATCGGGCCTTACCGCCACCACATGGAGTATAGGCAGAAATTGGGACTAGACCATGGCCCCTGTGGGATTGTCAGTCCTGGTAAAGTCCCGACACCGAATTCTGGCCGCAGACATCGTTCCGCTCGACACAGTTCGACCCTATAATTTTCGGGAATCTGAGGTGAGGCTGCGATGATGGATTTAGGCTATAAGCTGATCGACTGCGACAACCACTACTACGAAACCGACGACTGCTTTACCCGGCATATCGAGGACAAGTTCCGCGAGCAGACTGTGTGGGTGGATCGTGAATCTCGCGACGACGGATTCGGCACCATGATGCTGGGTCAGGACCGGCTCAACTTCTTCAGCGTCGGCGTCGGCGATTACGTGGGACCGCCGGGTATCATGAAGTCTTTCTTCAAGGGCGAGACCGAGGAGGGCGGTGCGGTCAACGCCAACCCGATCCGCGGTATCGAAACGCCCGAGTATATTCACAAGGCACCGCGCCTGGCGCTGATGGATGAGCAGGGGGTGGAAGCCTCGATCATGATTCCGACCCTGGCGGTGGGTGTCGAATACCAGCTGCGCCAGCGCCGCTATGACGAGGTGCGCTGGCCCACCATCCGGGCTTTCAACCGCTGGGTGGCCGAGGAGTGGGGCTGGGGCCAGGACGGTCGTATCTTTTCCACGGCGATCCTGTCATTGATCGAGTTGCAGCCCGCCCTGGAAGAACTGGAAAGGGTGCTGGCCGAGGGCTGCAAACTGGTCCATATCACCACCGGCCCCATCGATGGGCGTTCACCGGCGGATCCGCACTTCGACCCCTTCTGGGCGCGTATCCAGGAGGCGGGCGTGACGGTTGTCTACCACATCGGCTCCGGGCCTTTTAACGAGCTCTACGCTACCCCCTGGGGTGAGCCGGCGAACCCGCCCTCACACCGTTTTTCCGCGCTGAATATGTACCTGGGCATGGGCGAGCGCACCGTGGTCGACCAGATTGCGGCGACTATTTACCAGAACTTGTTCGGTCGCTTTCCGGGCTTGCAGTTCATGATCGTGGAGTTCGGCGCCGCCTGGCTGCCGCGCCTGGTGAAGACCCTGGACAAGATCTACCGCCTCGGTGACCACAAATCCCGCTGGCCCCTGGGCAAACCGGAGCAACCCAGCGAGGTATTCCGCCGCCACTTCAAGATCGTGCCTTTTTTCGAGGACGACTTCGAGGAAATCGCCGCCGCTGTCGGCGTCGATTGCCTGCTCAACGGCTCCGACTTTCCCCACCCGGAGGGCCTGGCCTGGCCGGTGGAAATGGCGGAGGAGCTGGCTGCCTTCGATGCCGCCGACGTGCGCAAGATCATGCGCAGTAACGCCGCCGCCACCCTCGGCCTCGCTGCTTAAGCCGACTTATCCACAGAAGACCCGACACCCTCCGACCCCAAAGGGGTCGGAGGGTGTCTGCAAATCTGTGGATAACTCTCTAGCGGCCGGCGACGCGGGTATCCACGGGACGTTCGTAGACCCAGCGTCCCGGCTCAATGGAGAATTCGACCACTTTACCCAGTGGCAGGGAGCGGCATTCTACCCGGTAGAAGCCCTGTGACTCCGTCGCCGCGCGGCTCCTCGCATTCAGGTAGAAGCGGTAGCTGCCGGGTTCCGCGGGCTCGGCCCGGTAGGTGTCCTCGGCGCGCAGTCGCAAACCTTCCTTGCGGTTCTCTATCTCGAGGCGCTGCAGGCAGGCCTGGTGGGCCCGTGCATCGCGTACCAGGTCGGCCTGGGCAGACAGTGACGTAAAAACGGTGGTGAATAAGACTGGAATGAGCAATTTGCTGTTCATGAGAAAATCCCCATATAAAAAGTTGTTCTAACTATGGATGGGAATAGCTCTAAAGGTTGCAAAATAGAACTAATCCCAAATCAAGACTAATCAATAAAGTTCTATAATGCAACTAATTTGTAATCGGGGTGCAATTGGGTTAAGGTGCGCCCCAATAAGAGCTGTCACAGCCTTTAATCCAGAACTCGGAACCTATGGTTAAGAAATCTTTTTCAGATATGGCCTGTACGCTGGCCCAGGCCCTCGATGTGATCGGGGAATGGTGGAGCATGCTGATTGTGCGGGATTTTTTCCTCGGTGGCGGCACGCGCCGCTTCGAGCAATTGCGCGACAGCCTCGGCATCTCCCGCAATATCCTCACTGAGCGGCTCAAGACACTGACCGATGCGGGGGTGATCGAGCGCATCCCCCTGCGCGAGGGCGGCAAACGCTGCGCCTACCAGCTTACCGAGAAGGGCCGCGACCTGATGCCGACCATGATTGCCATGATGCAGTGGGGCGAAAAATGGCAGATCGATCCGGCGCAGCGTTTTGTCATCGTCCGCGATCGGGCCACCGGTGAAGAGATCGCACCCCTGGCGATCCACAGTCAGGAGGGCAAAGCCCTGGAGATGGAAGACATGTACCTGACCGTCGTCGGCCCCCAGGGCGAAGAGAAGGTCCGGGAATGGCCGATCGACTGGGCCACAGCACGGGACAAGGATCTCGAGCAGGCTTCCTGAGTGGAATTCAACAGCGACACCATTACCGAGGCCTTTCCCTCGGCGACCGTGGTCCTGGTCCGCGACGGCGGTGACGGGCTCGAAGTGTTGATGGTCTGTCGCAGCGAACAGGTCAAGCACATGGGCGGAATGTGGGTGTTTCCCGGCGGGCGCGTCGACCCGGAAGACCACACCGATGCGGGGGATGACTATGGTGCTGCCCTCAATGCCGCCATCCGCGAAACACAGGAGGAGGCCGGCCTGGAGATCGCCGCCGATCACCTCTACTACATCTCCCACTGGACCACACCCGAGGGCGCCAAGAAGCGCTTCGCCACCTGGTTCTTCGTCGGTGTGCTGGAGGCAGACCAGGAAGTCGTCGTCGACGGCGGGGAAATTTCCCACCACCGCTGGGTTAAGCCCGCTGACGCCCTGGCCGAGCAGGCCAGCGGTGAGCTGCGCCTGATGCCGCCCACCTATATCACGCTGCTCGAACTGAACAATTTTCGCGACTGTGCCGAAGTGCGCCGAGTGGCGCCGGTATCGGAGCCGGTGATGTTTGCCCCGCGGGTGACCCAGCTTAACGAGGAATTGCATTTCCTCTACGAGGGCGACGCGGGGTTTGAAGACAAGAACCCCGCGGCCGAGGGCAGCCGCCACCGCTGCATCATGGCCGGCGACAGTCTTAAATACCTGCGCCAGCTCTAGGCGATGATCAGCACCCTGTTGTTCGACTTCGGTGGCGTGTTCACCTACTCCCCCTTCGCCAAGGTCGAAGAATTCGGTCGAGCCCGGGGTGCCGCCCCGGGCCAGTTTCCACGCATTCTGTTCGGTGCCTACCACGAAGACAGCGACCACCCCTGGCACCGGCTGGAGCGGGGCGAGATCAGCCTCGAAGACGCGCGCCAGGGGATCATGGCCCTGGGCCGCGAACAGGAGTTGGAAGTCGATCTTTACGAGGTGCTGGGCAGCCTGCCCCGTGATGGCGGCGTGCGCCAGGCCCTGGTGGACAAGGTCGGCGAGTTGAAGCGGTCCGGTTACCGGCTGGCGATCATCACCAACAACGTGCGCGAATTCAGCGACGCCTGGCGCTCCCTGATCCCGGTGGACGAGTTATTCGACGAGGTGGTGGATTCCTGTGTCGAGGGCGTGCGCAAACCGGATGCCTCGATCTTCGAACTGGCCTTACGGCGCATGGGGGATGTCGCCCCGGAACAGGCGCTGTTCCTGGATGACCATCCGGCCAATGTGAAAGCCGCCGAGCAACTCGGCATTCGCAGCATTCTTGTCGACGAGGATGACAGCCGCGTCATCGCCGAGCTCGACGAACATCTCTGAAAGCCTATCCCCGGCCAGGCCGGGGACGATGCCTACATCTGCGGAATATGCGCCAGGTCGATCGGTAATTCCGCGCGACCATAGCGCTGGGCGCGGTCGGTGAGCGTGGCCTCGGCGTCCTCCACCCCGATCATCAGGATGAAGTTACCGGCCAGGATGCCGTCCAGGGCGAATTTCGCCAGCTCATCCAGGTCCTGGAACTGCAGCTCCATGCCGGCCTGCTCCATGGCCACCTTGAAGTCCTCGATTTTCGGCGCCGGAATACCGGGTTTCTCCCGGGCCAGTTCCGCCGGGCGGTTGCGCTCGGTGGTCCAGATGCCGGTGTCGAGCATGCCGCCGGAAGGGTAGAACAGGGAGGCCCCGAGCTTTGTTTCCTCGCTCTCAAGCTGGGCGCCCAGGCACTTGGTAATAATCGATACCGCGGCCTTGCTGGAGGCATAAACCGACTGGTAGGGCAGCGGTGAGATGCCGCCATCGCCCGAGGAGGTGTTAACCACATGGCCTTCTTCGCCGGATTCAATCATACGCGGTACGAAGGCCTGGATGCCGTGGATAACGCCCATCACGTTCACGCCGTGAACCCACTTCCAGTCATTGGGCGTGGTTTCCCAGACATTGGCCGAGGGTGCTGCCACGCCGGCATTGTTGAACAGGAGGTGGCAAGCGCCGTATTTCCCGAAAACCGCCTGTGCCAGGGCATTGACCGATTCGGCGCTGGAGACATCAGTCACCACACCACTTACCTCACCCAGCTTCTCGAATTCCGGGAGGGCCCCGTCGAGGGCCGCCTGCTCCACGTCGGCGACGACCACTTTCGCCCCCGCCGCCAGCAGCTGGCGTACCAGTGCGGCGCCGATGCCGCCTGCGCCGCCGGTAACGACGGCTATCTTGTCCTTGTAAGTATCCATGTCAGTGCCTCAAACCTGTTTCCGGAAAGAGGAATACTAGCGGAGTTTTACCGGGCGTGTGCCGCTACACCGGCTTCAGTGCGCCATTAGTTCAACATACCCAACTGCCACATCATGAAAATGCGCTGGTCGGCGATGTCGCGGATACGCAGGTCCAGTGGCTTGCCGGCGCCGTGCCCCGCATCCCGGTCTACCCAGAGCAAAATGGGCTTGTCGGCCGGCTCGGAACCGGTGGACGCCTGCATCAGTGCCGCCATCTTGCGCGCGTGCAGGGGGTGCACCCGCATGTCGTTCTCCCCGGCCGTGAACAATACCGCCGGGTAGCGGGTGCCCGGATTCACATTCTGGTAGGGGGAGTAGGCTCGGATGAAGGGGTACTGGTCCGGGTCTTCCGCGGAGCCGTATTCGGGAACCCAGTAGCGCGCCATCAGGAAATTCTGGTAGCGCAACATATCCAGCAGGGGCACCGCGGACAGTGCCGCGCGAAACAGATCGGGGCGCTGCACCACGGCAGCGCCGGTCAGCAGGCCGCCGTTGGAGCCACCGCGAATGCCGAGCTGGTTGGGGTTAGTATAACCCTGTTCCACCAGCCACTCGCCGGCGGCAATAAAGTCGTCGAACACGTTTTGCTTGTGTTCCAGCATCCCGGCCTCGTGCCAGGCATCGCCGTACTCTCCACCGCCACGCAGGTTGGCGATCGCGTAGACGCCGCCGTTTTCATACCAGGGAAACCGGGTCGCCGAAAACGAGGGGGTGATCGGAATGTTGAAGCCACCGTAGCCATAGAGCAGGGTGGGGTTTTTGCCGTTGAGCTCCAGGCCGCGCTTGTGCACGATGAACATCGAGACCAGCGTGCCGTCCTTCGACTCGTACCACACCTGCTTGACCTCGATCGACTCGGGATCAACCGGCACCTCGGGCCGCGCCCAGAGTTCGCGCTTGGACCCGGCCAGGTCCAGGTAGTAGATGCTGCGCGGCATATTGAAGGAGGAAAAGTTGAGGAAGGCCTGGTCGCGAACTTCCGAGGTCGACAGACCGGCGGTACCGATGCCGGGCAGCGCCAGGTCGCCGCGGGAACGGCCGTCGTAATCGAACAGGGCGATACGGGTCTGGGCGTTCTCCAGGTACTGGACGGCGATGACGCTCTTGGCGAAGGCGGAACTCTCGATGACCAGGTCTTCGCTCTCGGCCACCAGGTTCTCCCAGCGCTGGAACGCGGGCTTGCGCATATTGATGACCGAGACAGTCCCGTTGGGGGCATCGAAGGAGTGTTGCAGGTAGAGGCGGTCATCCCTGATGACGCCTGAGGTAATACGCCCCATCTTGCCGCTGACCATGGGTGTAATTTTCAGCTCGCCGCTTTTGCGCCATTCATCCAGGTCGGCGGCCCACATATCCAGGCTGGCGGTACCGGTCCAGTACCAGAGCACCATCCAGCGACCGTCCCGCGAGACCATTGCATTAGGCCCCCAGGTGGTTTTCAGGGTTTCCAGTTCCTCCTGCGACTTGCCATTTTCGCCATAGAAGAAGTCGATGTCATGCTGCCGGAACAATACCTTGTCCTGGCGGTGGTGCTCGCCGATCTTGTGCAGCTTGACGACAGCGGAGTAGGGGTCGTCCAGGTCTTCCAGGCGCCGGTAGTAGAATCCGGAGCTGTCGGGCAACCAGCGAATGAATGTGACCTTGCCGGGGATCTCGTCCGCCAGCCAGCGGCCGCTGGCGACCTCCATCAGGTAGAGCACCGAGTTTTCGTCGCCGGCACTGTACATGCCAAAGGCCATCAGCGATCCGTTCTTGTTCGGCGCGGTCCAGGAGACCGTGGTCAGGCCAGATTCGTCGATGGCCTGGGGATCCAGCAGGACGCGATCCTCGCCCTGCACGCCCTTGCGCACGTATCTCACCGCCTGGGGCTGATCGCCCTGGCGCTTGGAATAAAAATAGTAATCGCCGTACACCACGGGCGCCGAGATGGCGGGGACTTCCATCAGTTCGCGCAGGCGCGACTCCAGCGCCTTCCGTCCCGGCAGATTATCGAGTACCTGGCGGGTGTGGGCGTTCTGGGCATCGGTCCAGAGCGTGATCTCCTCGGTCAACAGGCCCATATTGTCGGGGTCGCTGTTATCGCCCTCGAGCCAGCGGTAGTCATCGGTGATTTCACTCCCGTGCCAGTTGTCGGTGACCGGGCGGACTTCTGTAGCCGGTGGGGTGGCGGCCAGGGTAGTGTTGGCCAAGGTAGCGGTGGCCAGGATCAGGGTAGCAAGCAGTGTGCAGAGGCGATGCATGGTCATGTGAATCTCACAATTTTCGGGTCCGCAATGGTAGTACGGTCGCTGGCAAAAATCAGCTCCCCGGCGGCGAACAGTGGCTACAATCCGATCAGCTGTTTATGCTGGCCAAATCCCCGAGGAGGAGACAGCCATGACTCATATTACTCCCAAGGCCCGGGCCGAGCTGGGCGAGCTGGAACCGATTTTTGAACTGGTGGAAGCCAGCATGGGCTTCGTGCCGGAAAGCATGTTGACCATGGCCCACTGGCCGGAATTGCTCGGCGCCTTCGGTGGCCTCGGCGGCACCGTACTCAATAGCGGCGAAGTCGATGTGGGCCTGAAGCAGTTGGTCGCCCAGTTGTCTTCCAATGCCGCCGGTTGCCGTTACTGCCAGGCCCACACTTCGCACAACGCCCACCGCCGCGGCGTTTCAGAGGAGAAGATTGCGGCCGCCTTCGAGTTTGAAACCAGCCCCCAGTTCGATGAGGCCGAGCGCGCGGCCCTGCGCCTGGCCGCCCACGCCGGCATGGTGCCCAATGCGGTGGAAGGGGCGCACTTCGATGCACTGAAGCGACATTTCAGTGAACGCCAGATCGTGGAGATTGTCGCCGTGGTTTCCCTGTTCGGTTTTCTCAACCGCTGGAACGATACGATGGCGACGACCCTGGAAGCCGGGCCGCGGGAATTCGCCGGGCAGACCCTCAGTGGCTGGGAGCCGGGCAAGCACGGCTAACGGACGGCGCCACCCCCGTCCACAGACAGCAATTGGCCGGTGATAAACGAGGCGCGTTCGGAGAGCAGGAACACCACCGCCTCGGCGATTTCCTCGGGTTCGCCCAGCCGGTTCATCACCGCGGCTTTTTCCAGGCCCTCTTTCATGCCCGGCTGCTCCTGGAAGTATTGCTCGAGGCCCGGGGTGCGAATCACGCCCGGTGAAACCGCGTTGATGCGAATGCCCTGGCCGCCGTACTCCGCCGCCGAACTCTTGGTGAGCAGGTTTACACCGCTCTTGGCTGCGGCATAGGCCGTGTTGAAAGCCTGCCCGCGCAGGGAGGCGTTGGAGGATATATTGACGATCGCGCCGCCACCGCTGGCCAGTATGGCGGGAATCTCGTATTTCATGCACAGCCAGGTATTGGTCAGGCACAGCTCCAGGGTCTGGTCGAAGACCTCCTTGCTGTACTCGTGGATGGGACCGGAGCCGCGGCTCACCGCGGCGCTGTTGCAGGCGATATCTAGTTTGCCGAAGCGGTCGACGGCCGCGGTAACCGTGGCCTGGACCTGGTCTTCCTTGCTGACATCCCCCTCGACAAACAGGGCTTCACCGCCATCGGCCTCGATCAGGCTGACGGTTTCCTGCCCGGTTTCGGCGTTGAAATCGGCGACAACCACTTTCGCACCCTCGCGCGCACAGGCCCGGGCGATTTCGCGGCCGATGCCCATGCCGGCACCGGTCACCAGGGCGACCTTGTCTGCCAGTAAACTCATGCTGCTACTCCTGTTGCTGTTGATTCTTGCTGCTGTCCGACGGACAGGGCCGCTTTGCGACCGCTGAGAATGGCGCCTTCGATGTAGCCCACCTCGTGACAATCACCGACACTGATGGCCCGGATGCCGGCGGCGTTGATACTGTCGGCCAGGCTGGTGTCGGGCTCGGCACCCATGGAGATGATGACGTTGTCGCAGGCAACGGAATGTGACTCGCCGTCGATCTCGTAGTTGACCGCGTTCTCGGTGATCCCGGTGATATTGGCGTTTTTGTGCATGTACACGCCGTGTTCGCGCAACTCGTGCACGACCCGGGCGCGGCGCACGATGCTCAGTTCTGCACCGAGGTTGCCCGAGGGTTCCAGTACGGTGACCTCACGGCCGCGCTCTTCCAGGTATTCGGCCAGCTCCAGTCCCACCAGGCCTCCACCGATCAGGACGACCCGCTTTGACAGGGGCATCCACAGTTTACTCAGCAGACGAAGGGCGGAAATGCTGCGCAGCAACTGGCTGATGCGACCCATCGTCACGACCAGGCGCTGGAACAGTGATAATTTTGCCGCGGCGGCCGGGTCGGTACCGAACAGGAGGCCACGCAGTTCATTGCCGTCGAATACATGGCGCTGGTCCTTGCCGGGAATCGGCGGTGCCGCGCGGTTGGCGCCGGTGGCGACGATAACCACGTCCGGCTGGTGCGCCTCGATATCGTCCAGGATCGCGGTTTTACCCAGTTTGAGGTCGATGGGCAGTTGCCGGACCTGCTGCGACAGGTACTTCACCAGGCGGGCATTGGGCTCGTAGGGCAGGGCAGCGATACGCGCCGTGCCGCCCAGGTCTTTCTCACGCTCCCACAGGCTGACGTCAAATCCACGTTCGGCCAGTACCCGGCCTGCCTCGAGACCGCCGGGGCCGCCGCCGATTACCAGCGCACGCTGTTGTTGCTGTGCGGTGCTGTGGATCACGTTCAGCTCGTGCTCGCGTCCGCAGGCCGGGTTCACGGCGCAGCACATGGCATCGTTGATGAAAATCTTGCTGACGCACACGTAGCAGTAGATACAGGGCCGGATAGTATCCGCGCGACCCGCGGCAATCTTGTTGGGCAGGTAGGGATCGGCCAGCAATTTGCGGCCCATGGCCACAAAATCGAAATCCCCTGCGGCGAGGCCTTTCTCCGCCACGTCAAGTTCGATGCGTCCCACGGAAATGACCGGGATGGAAACCACTTTCTTGACCGCCCTGGCAAAGTCCAGGAAGCCGCCAGGCTGGTGCACCAGGGGCGCTTCCGTGAACGCGATTCCCTTGGCAGTGCTGCCGTAGGCGCTGACGTCAATCGCATCCGCCCCGGCCTTTTCGGCGAGTTGCACCGTCACCAGGCAATCGTCGATCTCGATACCGCCTTCGACCCGGAATTCCTTCGCATCCAGGCGCACCATGATGGGAAAGTCGTCGCCCACGGTTTCGCGAACGGCTTCAATCACCTCGCACAGCAGGCGGGCGCGGTTCTCGCGGCTGCCGCCGTATTCGTCTTCGCGCTTGTTCACCGCCGGAGAGAGGAAGCTCGAGAGCACATAGCCGTGCCCGGCGTGGATTTCGACCGCATCGAAACCGGCCTGTTTGGCCAGTGCCGCGGCATTGGCGAACTGCCCGACTACCGTATCGATATCTCCCTGGTCCATCACCTGGTAGCGGGGGCCTTTGCCGTCGGGGCCCGCGGCTTTTACGAAGTTGCCCAGTTCCGCCGGGGTCAGCAATTCGAACATGTCGCTCATGGCTTTCGGCGGAATCGAAGGCACCATGACCGGCCGCCCGGCGGCCACGTCTTCCTGGGCGACCTTGCCGCCGTGGTTGAGCTGGGCGGCGATCTTGGCCCCGTGGCTGTGTACGCGCTCAGCCAGTTGCCGCAAACCGGGCAGGAAACGCTCCTCGGAGAAGCCCACCATACGCGGCATGGTGGAACCCGCCGGCCAGGCGATGGTGGCAGTTTCCATGACCAGCAGGCCGGCACCGCCCTTGGCGCGCTCCTCGTAATAAGCCTGGATGCGCTCACCGCAGGTGCCATCCTCCTCGGCGAAATTGGAGCCCATGGCAGCCAGCATGATGCGGTTTTTCAGCTCCAGGCCGGCGATTTTGCCGGGGGACATCAGCGTCTGGTAGTTCATCTCAGGACTCCTGCAGGGCCAGCAACAGCATGGGGGTAGTCAGGGCTGCGGCCATCAAACCCGCCCAAACGCCCTTGAATACAGAATAGGCCAACGGTGTGAACTCGTGGATGCCCAGCACCCACAGCGGAGCCAGGGTAAGCGGGGTTACCAGCAACATGGTCAGCAGGCCGAACCAGAAGGCGCGCGCCCACAGGTTTTGCGGGAAGCGCAGCAACACCGATTCCAGGGCGAAACGGGAATCCAGCCTGATCGACGGCACTTTGTTGGCGGCCCGCTTGCGCTGGTTGAGGGGTATTACGATCAGGGTAACGATAAAGGGCAGGATAAATGCGGTCGCCGCGATATCGACGGCAAAGCTGTGTTCGCCGGACAGGGTCAGGTTGCTGCCGGCGCGCAGTAACAGCCAGGCGATAAGACCGTTGAAGACCGTGTTGCTGATGCCCGAGACCAGTGTTTCGTGTCGGAGTGTGGTGGAGATGTGTTCTGCGCCGTGCATGTTCTTAGCCCTTCTTGTCCACGTAAATTCAGGCTTGTCACTATGCTGCAGAGCTCCCGTTTGTCACAGGGCGAAAGCGTTCCAATTGGTAGACATCTGCGTTCAGCCCGGGGGCTCTGTGGCTTGCAGCTGCTGTGCCGACTCCAAGTGGCAATAAATCTGGCGGGTTTCGTCATACCGGGTGAGCCGGTCAATCACTAAGCTATGCGACAAATCGAAAAGCGCAGAGGATAAGTGATATGGCATTGCAGCAGCTGACCGGCCCGGACGCCATGTTCCTGCATACGGAACTGAAGGGATTCCCGATGTTGATCGGGGGCGTAACCATATACGACCAGTCCACCGCCCCCGGCGGCATTGTGCGTTTCAAGGATATCCTGGGGATGTTCGAGAGCCGCCTGGATCGTTCACCGATATTCCGGCGCAAGCTGGTCGAAGTCCCCATGAACCTGGATCAGCCCTACTGGATGGACGACCCGGATTTCGACCTGGAATTTCACGTGCGCCATATCGCCCTGCCCAAGCCCGGCGACTGGCGCCAGCTCTGCATCCAGGTAGCACGCCTGCATGCGCGTCCCCTGGACCTGAAGCGGCCATTGTGGGAGGCCTACGTGATCGAGGGTCTCAACAATGTCGAGGGCGTGCCGCCGGGCAGCTTTGCCCTGTATCTGAAGGTGCATCACGCGGCCATGGACGGTGCCTCCGGCGTGCAGTTCTTTGCCGCCTTTAACGACATTACGCCGACACCGGAACCGGCCCAATTGCCGGCGGTTTTCAAGCCGGATTCGAAGCCTTCGACTGCGCGCTTGCTGGGCAAGGCCTATGTGAACAACCTGCGCAAGCCCGGCCAGGTCCTGCGCATGGGCCGTGGCATGCTCGCCTCACGGCGGCGGGTCAAGCAGGGCCTCAAGAATGGAGAATTCCACGAACTGGGAGAGATTCCGCATACCAGCTTCAACGGCAAGCTCTCGCCACACCGGGTGGTAGACGCCACCAGGTTCGACTTCGACGCGGTCCGCCAGATCAAGAACGCGGTCGAGGGTGCGACCATCAACGACGCGGTGCTGACGATTGTCGGCGGCGCGTTGCGGCGCTACCTGGACGCACACGAGGAACTGCCGGAGGAGTCGCTGGTGACCGGCTGCCCGGTCAACGTGCGCAACGAGGACGAGAAAGACGCCGAGGGCAACCTGGTTGGCCTGATGGCCACCCGGCTGAACACAGACATCGCCGATCCCCTGGAGCGGCTGCAGGCAGTGCACGACGATGCGATGAACGCCAAGGCCCACCTGGAGGCCCAGGGTGCGCGCATGATGGTGGATTTTTCGGAAACCGTTCCCGCTGCTCTGCAGTCCCTGCTGGTGCAGGTGTCTGCCGCTGCGGGTATGTCCGAGAAAAACCTGATGATGAATACCATGGTTACCAATGTGCCGGGACCGCCGGTGCAGCTCTATATGTGCGGTGCCAAGATTATCGATTCCTTCGGCATCGGGCCGTTGTCACCGGGGGTGGGCCTGTTCCACACGGTCAACAGCATGGTGATGAAGGACAAGGGCACGATTACCCTGGCCTTTATCTGCTGCCGCGACGTGATGCCCGACCCGGAGTTTTACGCCCAGTGCCTGCAGGAATCGTTCGAGGAACTTGAGCAGGCCACGCGACCGGTTAAGAAACGGCGCCGGCGAACTCATTCGTCAAGATAAATGGCGGATTGTGCCGTACAGGCTGAATACTTATTCCAATAGCATACGAACATCGGGACATATACCTGACAACAAAAATTGTTTACTTGGAGGTCATCCAAAATGAATCGCACACCAATTGCGCTCGCATTATCACTGGCACTTGCACCAGTCGTTGCCACGGCACAGGGACCGCTGATGCTGGAAGAGGTCGTGGTCACCGCGCAGAAGAAAGAAGAAACCCTGACATCCGCGCCGGTAGCTGTTACCGCCGTCAGCAGCCAGCAGCTGCAGGATTTTTCCATTTTCCAGGCCGATGAGCTGAACAAGCTCGTACCGGGCATGGAAGTTCGCTACGAGGGCGACAGCAACGTGGGCGTGGGCCTGCGCGGTGTCGGTACCTTCCAGCAGGGCTCCAACCCCTCCCGGGTCGGCACCTACATGGATGATTTCTACATGGCTTCCCAGGCGGGTTTTGCACTGGCCAGCATGTTCGACATGGCCAGCGTCCAGATACTGAAGGGGCCCCAGGGCACCCTGTACGGCCAGCCTTCACCCGCTGGCGCCATGATCCTGACCACCCAGGACCCCAATTTCGACGGTATCAACGGTCACATCCAGGCCAGCTACCTGGCGGATCCGGAAGGTTACAACCTGCAGGGCGCAATCAACCTGCCCGTAACCGACACCTTCGCTGTTCGCCTTGCCGGCCTGACTGACGATCGCGAAACCGGTGTAGAAAACATCGTGCGCGACCTCGACGAGGAGCGTAATCGCGACGGTGTTCGTTTCAAGGCCCTCTGGGAACCCACCGACTCCCTGTCGATCAAGCTGGGTTACACCTACATGGAGTCCAACGATTCCGAGACCTACCGGGTGGTTGAAACCCTGGACAAGGATGCGGCCAACTACGACCTGGATGCCGACGACTGGGCCGCCATCGCCGATGCCCGCGATGAGGTGCTCGAGAAGGAAGACCATCTTGGTACCCTGCACGTGAACTGGCTGGTAGGCGACGTGGAAGTGAAGTGGTTCAGCGGCTTCCTGGATGCGGAAATCACCAGTGTCAGCGACCGCGACAATACGGACCTGCCCGTGGGCACCCTGAACCTGAACACCAAGTACGGTGATGACTTCGACTCCCACCAGCACGAGTTGCGTGTCTCCGGCACAGCCTTTGACAACTGGGACTGGACGGTTGGCGCCTATTACAGCGAGGCGGGCTCCATTACCGATGTGGTCAGCAGCACGAATGTTGCGCCCCAGGGCGTCTTCAATGTGTTCCTGGATATCCCCATCGATTCAGAAGTGAAGGCGATCTTTACCCACAACACCATTGCCCTGACCGAGGACACGGAACTGACCCTGGGGCTGCGTTACAACGAGTTTGACCAGGAATCCTCCAACACTATCAGCGGTGATTTCCTGATTGGCTCGCAGATGTTGCCGGGCGGTGAGATTACCGACCCGATCCTGGTATTCCCGGGAGCCTTCCCCTGCCCGGACGGTGGTCCCAACCCCTGTTTCATCGGTGAGGAAGACAACCAGGAAGAGTGGACCGGCACCATCAAGCTGTCTCACTACTTCAGTGATGAGCTGAACGTCTACGCCACCATCGACCGGGGTTATCGTCCGGGTGCTCCCAACTTCGACACCACCGGTGTTTTCGCGCCCGACTTCACCACCTTTGACGGTGAGGACGTAGACAGCTTCGAGCTCGGCGCCAAGGGTGACCTGTTTGACGGTCGCGCCCGTTACACGGCGGCGTTCTTCTACAGCCTCTACGACGACTACCAGGTACCGGTGAACTTCGAAGCCTACAACACGGTAACCCAGTCGGTAGAAACCATAACCAACGCACCCTTCGTCAACGTCGATGAGGCGGAGCAGATCGGTGTCGAGGCGGATTTCCGCATGCTGGTCACCGAAAACTGGTCGGTCTACGCGGCTTTCACCTACACCCAGGTTGAGTTCACCGACGGCGAGGTGCCCTGTACCGACCCGAACCAGCCGCCGGTTGGCCCGGACAATCGCTTCAACACCTGTGATGCCGATGGTGAGGTGGCCAGCGCCATGCCCGAGTGGACCGGTGTACTGCAAAGCGAGTACGTGTGGCCAGGCCTCATGCTCGACAGCGACCTCTACCTGTCCGGCCTGTGGAGCTACAAGGGCGAGACTGAAGGTGTCGGTGACACCACCGGCCGCCTGGATGGCGACAGCTTCTCAACCCTGGACATCTATGCCGGTCTCCGTAACGAGACCTGGTCCATTCAGGGCTTCGTCAAGAACGTGTTCGATGAGGACGGTATTCTCAACAAGCGTCCCCTGGATAACCCGGCCTACAACGAGTTGACGGTGGCCGCGCCAATGACGGTCGGCCTGACCGCCACCTACAACTGGTTCTAAGTCAAACCGCCAGCCCCCCTACTGGCACCTCCTCAAACCCGGGCCTCGCCCGGGTTTTTTTATGTACAGGATGTACGGTACGTCGCGGTAGCCATGGATGGCGTGAGCGACGCCTCTCAGCATACTCCCGCACAAAACTGTATTGATAATGTAAACTTTCCCCCATAACCCGGGGGGAGTTATGGCGAGAGAGCCACTGGTACCCGTGCGCAATTTTTTGCGCCTGCTGGATTACATGGAACGCATCGGTCTTGACCCGGATGCGATGACGACGGCAATTGGCCGCAGTCGCAGTGAACTGCAGGCCCTGGACCGCGAGCAGCAACTCCCCGGCATCGATTACTCCCACCTCTACAAGAACGCTGTTGCCCAGATGCAGACCCTGAAGCGGCCGATCCCCTGGGGCGCGGGCATCGGCAGCGAGGCCCACGAGCTTATGTGTCGCTGCATCATCGGCAGCAAGACCCTGGGTGATGCACTGGATGTTGCGCAACGCTTCGATCGCCTGCTCTATTTTCTGATCGGGTACCGAATGCAGGTAAAGCGCGGTGATACCGAGTTTGAGCTGCACTACAAGGTGCGCACGGGATCGGAGGACAATGTATTCGTGCCCGAGGACTGGGACCGGGCCGAGCACTACAAGACAGTCGCTCATGCTTCCGGGCTGCTGGTCTGGTTTGCCTTTTGCGGCTGGTTGGTGGGGCGCTCCCTGGACCCTGAGCAGGTGCATATTGCCGGTCCCTATGTCTCGGATGGTTACCGCGACAGCCTGGCCGGTATCTTCCAGTGCCCGGTCCAGTTCGACGCCAGTGAAAACAAATTTGTCGCACCCCTCGACTACCTCGAACATCGCCTGGTACACACACCGGATTCCCTGCAGGAATTCCTCGATAACGCGGTTTACGAGTTGATCGAATTGAGCGAGAAGCCCAGCAGCACCACGGCCGCAATCCGCTCACTGATCAAGCTGGATTTCACAGCAGGGATACCTTCCTTCGAGCAGATGGCGGAAAACCTCCATATGTCGGAATCCAGCCTGCGGCGACGTCTGCTCAAGGAGGAGACAAGCTATCAGAAGATCAAGGACCAGGTGCGCTGCGAAATTGCCGTCGAGCACCTGCGCCGGGCCGATACCAAAATCAATGACCTGGCGGAGCTGCTGGGCTTCACTGAGCCCAGCTCCTTTGTCCGCTCCTTTCGTGGCTGGATGGGGGTGACGCCCAAGGCCTACCGGGACAGCCTGAACGCCTCCGGCTGAGGTCCCAACCCGAACTCTCTGGTCAATATAAGCGGCGTCTGCGGTCGTGGCCGCCACCAGCCCCCCGTGCCAAACTACCTGTAGTGATACCTGGGAATAGTCCGATGAGTGGTCCCGAGAAGGTGGGGAAAGCCATGCCTGGCAATGCCGATCTGCAGAATTTACTCGGCAAGCGCCTGGGCCCCTACAACAGTTTCAACCCGGTGAGCCGGGTCCAGGTCTGGCAGTGGTGCTCCGCCATGGGTGAGCGTTCACCGCTGTACCTGCATGAGGATTACCAGGGGCAGACCGAGTTTGCCGGTGCCGGTGTGGTGGCGCCGCCTGCCATGATGCAGGTGTGGACCATGCGCGATTTCAACGACGATTACGCGCCGGGCTCTACCGATGAACATCCCTACCAGGTCATGCACGACCTTGAGGCGATGGGTTTCCCCGCCAACGTGGCGGTCAGCTATGACATCAGCTTCCACCGTTACCTGGTGGCGGGCGATCGCGTGCACCACTACAAGACGGTGGTGGAGATCAGCGACCTGAAAACCACCGCCCTGGGGGAGGGGCATTTCTTCACCGATCGCATGGAGTACCTGGACCAGCACGGTGAGCTGTTTGCCGAGGCCCTGATTACCTATTTCCAGTACCGGCCTGCGCAACAGACGGCAGGAGAGCCCGGTAGTGACCAGGGCGCGAGCGCAGCGCCGCCGGTTGATGCAACTGCTGCGCCCAACTCGCAACCGGACTACAGCGACCTGGACGCCGCGCAGTTGGCTGCAGGTGATGCGCTGCCGGAGCAGGCCATTCCCATCACCCACCGTCTCATCGTGGGTGGGGCCATCGCCACCCAGGACTTTATTCCCGTGCACCACAATGTGCCGGCAGCACAGGCGGCGGCGATGCCCGATATATTCATGAACATACTCACCACCTCCGGACTCTGCGCCCGATACCTGTCCGACTGGGCCGGCCCGGGTAGCCGCCTGCGCAAGCTGGCTTTCCGCCTGATGGTGCCCAACACGCCGGGCGACACCATGCTGATGCAGGGAAAAGTCACGGAGCTGGCACAGGAGGCAGGCCGCGCCACCGTGAGCGTGGAGTTTTCCGGAACCAATAGCCTTGGACCCCATGTGATGGGCTCCGCCACCCTGGCGCTGGCCGGGGAATGAGAATTCAATCAGTAGAGGAACTACCATGAGTAAGCGTTTTGAAGGGAAAGTCGCCATTGTTACAGGCGGCAGTCTGGGTATCGGCCGCAGTTGCGTCGAGCAGTTGGCCCGTGAGGGTGCCACGGTGATCGCCTGCGCCCGTCGCAAGCCGAAGCTGGATGAGCTGGTAGAGCGTATTGCCGGCGAGGGCGGTGTGTGCCGCGGCGTCGAGCTGGACGTTAACGATCTCGAGGGCTTTGCCAGGCTGATCAACGAGACCTATGAAGAGTTCGGTCGCCTGGATGTACTGGTGAACAATGCACCCTCCGTGAAGGGTGGCATGGTGCTGGACATGAATATCGATGACTGGCGCTCCAATTTCACCGCATCGGTGGACAGTGTGTTTGTCGGCTGCCGTGAAGCCATGCGCATCATGCAAAAACAGGGGTCAGGGTCCATTATCAATGTGTCCTCAGTCAGCAGCCTCCGCGCCGGCATGGCCGCCGGTGCCTATTCCGCCTCCAAGGCGGCGGTCAACCAGTTCACGGCCTGCGCCGCCATGGAGGCGGCACCTTACAACGTGCGCTTGAACGTGGTGGCGCCGGGTTCCACGATCACGCCGGGCATGGAAGCAGCCACCCGCAAGGACAAGGCAGTGCAGGATGCGGTCGCCGGTTCCATCCCCATGCACCGCCACGGCAGCTCCGAGGAGATGGCCGAGGCGATCTGTTTCCTGGCATCTGACCAGGCGTCGTTCATTACCGGTGTGATATTGCCCGTTGATGGTGGCAAAACACCGCAGATGTATATCCCGGGCTTCGATATAACCGCCCTGGACAACGTCGAGGTGAAATAGGAGCGCTTACGGCAGGTTGAGCAGGGAGGCGGCCAGGCAGGCCGCCATCCAGAAGGCGATCATTCGGTAGTTTGGATCTGCCACGGTTCAGCCCAGGTAAGCCTGGCCGCCATCGAGCCCGATGGACTGGCCGTTCACATAGGCGCTGTCGGGTCCGCAGAGCGCGGCCACGAAACGGCCTATATCTTCCTCGCATTCGCCCACACGCCGCTGCGGGATGGTGGCGATAAATTCCTCGGCTTCCTCCGGGTTATTGTCCATCCACCATTCCAGGCCGGGAGACTTGGCGTGGGGCAGGATGACATTGGTGCGGATATTGTCCGGGCCCCACTCGCAGGCCGCGGCGCGGGTCAGGGAGCGAATGGCTTCCTTGGTCGCCGCGTAGCAGCCGTAGCCTGTCATGTCCCAGCGTTTGCCCGCGGAACTGGCCAGGTTGACGATGACGCCGTCACCCTTGAGGTGGGGGTAACAGAGTTTCATCAGGCGGAAGGTGGCCAGCGGGCCGGATTCCCAGCCAGCCGTGAATGTCGCATCGTCCACCTGGTCAAGGGTGCCCAGGGGTACTTCCTGGGCATTGTTGACCAGTATCTGGATGCCGCCGAAATGATCCACTACCTGTTGCACACAGGCCTCCATGGAGGCAGCGTCCTTGACGTCACAGACAATCGGCAGCGCTTCACCGCCGCGATTGCCGATCTCAGCGCAGGTGGTTTCGAGCTTTTCCTGGGTGCGGCCGGTTACCGCGACTTTGGCGCCCCGGTCGGCGAGTGCCAGGGCGATGCCCTGGCCCACACCCTGGCCGGCACCAGTGACCAGGGCAACTTTGTCCTGCAGATTTTGCATGGCAATACCTCAAAATTGGTCCGGACGCATCATCGCGTCGTGGCCGCCGTCAACGAACAGCACGGTGCCGCAGAAGAAACTCGCATCTTCGCTGAGCAGGAAGGCCACGGCTTTGGCCATGTCTTCCGGTGCACCGGGCCGACCCACGGGAATGGATGCCACGAACTGGCGTATGGCATCCCCGTAGTTCGGGTCGTCTTTGACGGCAGCGGTCATGGGAGTTTCAGTATAGCCCGGTGCCACCGCGTTCATGCGGATGCCCTGGGCGGCGTACTCCGCCGTATTGCGGCGCATCCAGCGCGCCACGGCCTGCTTCGAGCCGGAGTAGACGGTCTGTCCCTCCATGCCTTCCAGTTGCTGTGCCAACTCGGCTTCATCGCCGGCCAACAACGCGTCGACGTAGCCGGCATTCGTGTCCATGGGCGCCGAGTTCGAGGATATCAGCACCACGGCACCGTTTTTCTTTGCCAGCGATTCGCGCAATCCTTCGACCAGTTCCGTGGTCCCGAAATAATTCACCGCAGCGATCAGGGGCAGGTTCGGCACGTGGGAGCCGACCCCGGCGCAGGCGATAAAGCCGTCAAGGCCGTCGGGGGCGGCATCCAGGATTGCGCTGATGGCATTCTGGCGGCCCTCAACCGAGGACAGGTCCGCTTCGATATCCGCATTCGCGATATCGACCACGATGAGCTGGTGGCCCGCGTCCAGCAGGCTCTGCTTGATGGCAGCGCCGATACCGCTGGCACCTCCGGTCATGGCGTAGGTTTTCATTCTTAATATCCTCGAAGGTGAGTGATGGTGATTAATTTAGCGCTCAACCACCTGCGCCAGTAGAACCTGAAACGCCTGATTCATAGACATCTGGCTTCGCTGCCCCGCGCCGGGGTGCGGAGCGACTGCAATGGCTAACGAAGCTGACCGGTTTCGTCGTATGGATGGCAATGCCCACGCCGTAGACTGATTGGTATTGAGCAAACCAGAGGCAAACTCATGGCCGATCTATCGGTAACCGACGCCATGCTTCAGCGCGGCTCGGTGCGCGAATACAGGGATGAGCCGGTCCCCGCTGACCTGGTGAACGAAATCCTGGAACTGGCGACGCAATCTCCTTCGGGCGGCAATGTCCAGCCCTGGAAAGTCTATGCGCTGGCCGGTGAGGCCAGGGACCGCCTGTCACAGGCAGTCATGGCCCGGGCGGCGGAGAACCCGGCAGGTGATCGACCCGATATCCCGGTTTACCCGGAGAAAATGTCCGACCCCTGGCGCAGTCGTCGCTATGCCTGTGGCGAGTTGATGTATGCATCGCTGGATATTGGCCGGGAAGACAAGACAGCGCGCTTCGAACAGGGCGCCAGGAACCTGTTGTTCTTCGGCGCGCCGGTGGAATTGATTATTACCATGGATCGCGAGCTGCGCGAGTCGCAAATCATCGACATCGGCATCTTTACGCAAAGCATATTGTTGCTGGCCCAGGAAAGAGGGCTTGCGACCTGTCCCCAGGCCTCCTGGTCCATGTGGTCGGGAGTCGTTCGCGACACACTGGAGATTCCCGACAACGAAATGGTGATGCTGGGCATCGCCCTTGGATACGCGGCCGCAGATGCGCCGGTCAATCATTTGAAACAAGCCCGCGAGACGCTGGAGACAGTAGTCGAACTGCGCGGTTTTTAAGGAGTGTAAGACAATGCGATTTACCCTGATGTTGGGCCTCGGTGGCCACGAGGACTACGCTGCTGTTGCCTCTGCCGCAGAGGCGTCCGGTTGGCACGCGCTGAGTGTGCCCGACAGTATTTTTTATCCGAAGATCAGCGAATCCGATTATCCCTATGCCGACACGGCCGCCGTCCGCGGGGTGCTGGAAGCGACCCCGGTAATCGATCCCCTGGTTGCGATCGCGGGTATGGCTGCAGTCACAGAAAAACTGCGCTTCTACCCGGGTGTTTTGAAGGTGCCGGTGCGGCAGCCCCTGGTGCTGGCCAAAACCCTGGGCTCGGTGGCAGTGATGAGCAATAACCGCCTCAGCCTCGGTGCGGGTCTGAGCCCCTGGAAGGAAGACTTCAGCTACAACGGTGTGGAGTTCGACAAGCGCGGCAAGCTGATGGATGAGTGCCTGGAAATCATCCGCGCGGCACTCACCGGTGAGTATTTCGACTACCGCTCCGACCACTTCGATATCGGCGAGGTGAAGCTGTCACCGGCACCAACGCAGCCGGTTCCGATCCTCATTGGCGGGCATGCCAAACCAGCTCTGCGCCGTGCCGCTCGCCTCGGCGATGGCTGGATTTCCGCGAATTCCGACCTGGAGACCCTGAGTGGGTTGATCGAACAGTTACAGGCCTTCCGCGAGGAGTATGGCAGCCGCAGCGATTTCGAAATCCACGCGCTGGATTCAAACCTGCGCAGCCTCGACGATTGCCGGCGGCTGGAGGAGCTGGGCGTGACAGATATCTGCGTGACGCCCTGGAACCCTTACAAGAACGACCTGTCGCTGGACGACAAGCTGGCCGCCATCGACCGTTTTGCCAATGAAGTGATTTCGGCCGCTTAGTTGAACTGGCAGGGGTCCGCTGGCATTTAGCCCGGCGGGCCTTTTGGCTATAGTGGTCTGCTATCCGAAGAGCAGTACTTCAATCCGGGAGAACCGACATGAGTGACACAGACCTGGGCGCGCGCATCGACAGGCTCGAGTCCCTGGACGAGATACGCCAGCTGGCGGCAAAGTACTCCCTCAGCCTGGATATGCGCGACCTCGACGCCCACGTGAACCTGTTTGCACCGGATATCCGGGTCAGCCGGGAGCTGAGCGGACGCGGCCATCTCAAGCGCTGGCTGGACGACACCCTGCGCCTGCAGTTCACCGGCACCTCTCACCACATCGGCAATCACATCATCGAGTTCGACGATGCCGATCATGCCCACGGGGTGGTGTACTCCAAGAACGAACACGAGACCCCCTGCGAAAACGGGGACACTGAGTGGGTGATCATGCAGATGATCTACTGGGACAACTATGAGCGCATCGACGGGCGCTGGTATTTCCGGCGCCGGCTGCCCTGCTACTGGTACGCCACCGATCTCAATAAACCGCCGGTGGGCGACAACAAGATGCGCTGGCCGGACCGCGAAAGTTACGAGGGCGCCTACCATGAGCTGTTTCCCTCCTGGGCGGAATTCTGGGCCACTCCGCCGGGCGACGAGGAGCCCGAGGTGGCGGCCCCGGCCCCGCTGGAGGAATTTTTGACACGCATGCGCCGCGACGCGCCGGATCCGAAGATCCGCATTCGCTGAGCCACGGGAGAACATCGAGGAATGTCAATGTCTGCACTGTTTGAACCCATCGAGCTGGGTCGATTGCACCTGCGCAACCGGGTGGTAATGGCACCCATGACCCGCAGTCGGGCCGATGCCGGGGACATGCCGACTGAGCTCATGGTGGAGTACTACAGGCAGCGAGCCGGCGCCGGCCTGATTGTCTCCGAAGGTGTTTCGCCCAGTGCCGATGGCACCGGCTACTGTCGCACACCCGGCATCTACACCCAGGCCCAGGTCGATGCCTGGGGCAATATCCTCGATGCGGTTCACGCCGAGGGCGGCTGCATGGTGGCTCAGTTGATGCACTGCGGTCGGATCGCCAATCAGCTGAACAAAAGCCCCGGCAGCGAAACCGTTGCCCCTTCGGCGATCCAGGCGCGCGGCGAAATGTTCACCGACGCCGAGGGCATGGTGCCCTTCGATACCCCTCGTGCCCTGGAGATGGATGAGATCCCCGGGATTATCGAGGAGTACGCGACCGCGACCCGCAACGCCTACGCAGCCGGCTTCGATGGTGTGGAATTGCACTGCACCAGTGGTTACCTGCCGGCCCAGTTTCTCGCCACCGGCAGCAACCAGCGCGAGGATGAGTATGGCGGCAGCGCGGCGAATCGCGCCCGCTTTCCATTGGAGATCCTGCGGGCCATTGCCGCCGTGGATGGCGCCGACCGGGTCGGCTTTCGCATCTGCCCGGACAATCCCTTCAACGACCTGCAGGACGACAACCCACAGGAAACTTTCGATGTATTCCTGTCAGCCGCCAGCGAACTCGACCTGGCCTATATCCACGCTATTCGCTTTCCCACCGGGAGGGTCGACAACCTTGCCCTGGCCACACAGTATTTTCCCGGCCGTGTTATCGGCAACGAGAGCTACAGTGGCGAGGAGGCTGCGGGCGCGATCGCCGCCGGCGACCTGGCGGCGGTCAGTTTCGGGCGCTCCTTTATTGGCAACCCGGACCTGGTCGAGCGCTTCCGCAACGACTGGCCGCTGGCGAAGTTCGATATGAACGGGCTTTACAATCCGGGCTCCCAGGGCTATACCGATTACCCCGAGTACCAGGTTCAGAACTGATTAATGAGTGAAATACGGGTGAGGCCCTGGCTGCGTCGGTACGAGGACTGCGCCGGGTTTTACCTGAGTACCGAGGTGGTGATTTGCGGTTACGGTGGTGCCGGCGCCGCGGCGGCGCTGGAGGCGCGCCGCGCCGGTGCAGACGTGCTGGTACTGGAACGTGCCAGCGGCGGTGGTGGTTCCACTGCCATGTCCAGTTGCGAAATGTACCTGGGCGGCAGTGGCGGTACTGCCCTGCAGCAGGCGGTTGGCCTGGAAGATTCCACCGACAACATGCAGGCCTATCTGCAGGAGGCATTCGGTCGCCACGGCGACCCTGAGAAAATCAGCCTCTATGCCGAGGGTGCCGCCGCCCATTTCGACTGGGTGGAATCCCTCGGTGTACCCTACAAGCGCGCGGTCAATACCGACCGGATAGTCGTGCCGCAAACCGATGAATCCCTGCTCTTTACCGGCAATGAACGCGCCTGGCCCTTTACCGAGGTGGCGACACCGGTACCGCGCGGGCATGTACCCTCCCACGAGGGCGACGAGGGTGGCCGGATTTTCATGCAGGCTCTGATGCGAACCGTGGAGGAGGAGGGCAGCATTGTCCAGACCGACGCCCGAGTCACAGCACTGCTCCAGGACGACAGCGGTCGCGTGCGCGGCGTCGCCGCACGCATCGACGGCGAAGAGCGCCTGATTGAAGCGAGTAAGGGCGTGGTGCTGACCGCCGGCGGTTTCGTAATGAACCGGGATATGCTGGCAAAGCACGCGGCACACTCCCTGGAATTTGGCGAACCCTACGGCAACCAGTGGGATATGGGTGACGGTATCCAGATGGGTGTCTCCGCCGGTGGCAATGCTATCAATATGAGCGAGGTGTTTATCAGCTTTGCCTTTTATCCACCGGCCAAACTGACCCATGGCATTCTTATAAACAGCCACGGACAGCGCTTCATCAATGAGGACGCCTACCTGGCGCGGCTCGGGCACTACGCGGCAATCCAGGATAGCCAGGACGTGTATATGTTCGTGCAGAACGAGGACTTCGAACCCTCCCACTACCTGGATCCGCCGCCGCCTATCGTCGGCACCGGCGATACGGTAGCCGAAGTGGAAGCAGAAGCGGGCTTACCCGCTGGTGCCCTGCAGGCCACCGTCAGCTACTACAACGAGCACGCGGCCCGGGGCGAGGACCCGCTGTTTCACAAGGCGGCCAATTGGCTCAAACCCATCGATAAACCGCCCTTTGCACTGATCAGTTATCGGCCCGCCGACGTAAAGTATCCATTGGGTGCCGAACCCGGCTGGCTGATGTTCACCCTTGGCGGACTGGAAACCCGGCCCACGGGTGAAGTATTAACCTCGCAAGGTGCTATCATCCCGGGCCTTTACGCCGCAGGGCGCACCACGGCGGGATTGCCGCGTACGGCCAAGGGTTACGGCAGTGGTATGTCGGTGGGTGATGCCACCTTTTTTGGCCGCCTGGCAGGTAAACAAGTGGCGACAGTCGGGAATAAGCCCGACTAATTCAGAGGACAGAACGATGGATGAGACCGGATTACAGCTTCGCTCACTGGTAAAAGACGACAATACGCTGGAACTCTCACTGGCCGAGGTGCCGGTGCCCGAACCCGGTCCCGACGAGGTGCTGGTGCGAGTAGAGGCGACGCCGCTTAATCCCTCGGACCTGGCCCTGCTGTTCGGCCCGGCGGACATGACGACTGCCGTGGCCTCGGGCACCCCCGAGCGACCGGTAATCACGGCGGACATTCCCGAGAAATTCATGGGCATGGTTGCAGGCCGGGTGGGCGAATCCATGCCGGTAGGCAATGAAGGTGCGGGCACCGTGATTGCTGCAGGATCCTCAGACGCGGCCCAGGCACTGATGGGCAAGACAGTGGGTATTGTCGGTGGCGAGATGTACGGCCAGTACCGCTGCGTCAACGTATTCATGTGCCTGCCCCTGGAAGAGGGCACCACCGCGGCTGAGGGTGCATCCTGTTTCGTGAACCCGCTGACGGCGCTGGCCATGGTGGAAACCATGCGCATGGAGAATCACACGGCCCTGGTGCACACGGCGGCAGCATCCAACCTCGGCCAGATGCTCAACCGCATCTGTATCGGCGATGGTATCGACCTGGTCAACATCGTGCGCAAACCTGAGCAGGAAGAGATCCTGCGCGAGCTGGGAGCGAAATACATCATCAATTCCAGCAGCGACAGCTTCCACGATGAGCTCACCGATGCACTGGAGGCGACCGGCGCCACGCTGGCTTTCGACGCCACCGGTGGCGGCAGGCTGGCCAGTGACATACTGACCTGCATGGAGGCCGCGGCAGCGCGTTCAATGACCGAGTACAACCGCTATGGCTCAGACGTGTACAAGCAGGTCTATATCTACGGAGGTCTGGATCGCAGCCCTACCACGCTCAGCCGCAACTTCGGTTTTTCCTGGGGTATCGGCGGCTTCCTCCTGACACCGTTTATGCAGAAAGTCGGCTTCGAGAAAATGGGCGAGCTGAGAGCCCGGGTGGCCCGGGAAATCAAGACCACCTTCGCCAGTCACTACACCAGTGAGGTGTCCCTGGCCGGCGCCTTGTCGCTGGAGGCGATCGCGGTCTATGGCAAGCAGGCCACCGGCGAGAAATTTCTGATCAAGCCGCAGGACTAAACAGGGTACCCGCATGAAACAAACGCTTCGCACTACGCTGTCTTTACTGTTATGCACCGGGCTGCTGCTGTCCTTTGCCGGCACCGGCTTTGCCCGGGACCTGCCCGGCGGCAAACCACAACGTGAGGGTATGTCGCCCCAGCGCCTGGAGCGTATCAACGACTATATGAACCAGGCCGTGGCCGACGGTGTCATGGTCGGCGGCATGGGCATGATTGCCCGCAACGGCAGGATCGTATTCGAGGAAACCTGGGGTCAAAGCGACCGCGAAACCGGCACCGCGATGTCCGAGGACGCCCTGTTCCGGATTTACTCCATGACCAAGCCCATCACCGCTGTTGCGCTGATGATGCTGTACGAGGAGGGCCGCTTTTTCCTCAATGACCCGGTGGCGAAATACCTGCCCGAACTGGCGGACCTGCAGGTGGCCGTGTCGACGGCAGACAGCGGCCTCAATGGGGGTTCCGATGGCAGTACCCGCTTTGCCGCGGGCAGCAGCGACGACAGCAAGCTCGGTGTGACCCGGGCGCCGGCGCGCCAGCCCACCATCCGCGATCTGCTGCGCCACACCGCCGGTTTCACCTACGGTATCTTCGGCGATACCGAGGTCGACCGCCTGTACCGGGATGCCGCGCTGTTCCAGAGCACCAAGCTGGACCAGTTTGTAAACACCCTGGGCGGTATCCCCCTGCAGTATGAACCGGGCGTGCGCTGGCACTACAGCGTATCCGTTGATGTGCAGGGGCGCCTGGTCGAAGTGCTCTCCGGCATGCGCTTCGGCGAATACCTGAGGCAGCGTATTTTCGAACCCCTGGAGATGGACGACACCTTTTTCGTGGTACCCGATGACAAGATGAACCGTCTCACCACGCTGTACTCACCGGAGGGCGCCAGTGCCGGACCCAACCAGGTGTGGCAGCGCAGCGCCTCGACCGCCCTGGTACCCGCCGACCAGTCCGCGGATCGCAGCTTTCGCTCCAGTGAGCGTTTCGAAAGCGGCGGCGGCGGGCTGATCTCCACCACCGATGACTATATGCGCTTCTGCCTGATGATGTTGAACGGTGGCGAACTCAACGGGAAACGACTGCTTTCCAGCAAGAGTGTCGAGCTGATGACCGGCGATCACCTGGCCGGACTGCCGATTGGCTGGGAACAGCCCGGTCGCGGGTTTGGACTCGGCTTCGCGGTGGTGCTGGACCCGGCGGTGACCGGCGAACTCGGTTCCGCCGGTGAGTATTCCTGGGGCGGTGCTGCGGGTACGCGTTTCTGGATCGATCCGCGGGAGGAACTGGTGGGCATCTTCATGGTGCAGAGCCTGCCCCACCAGACCGAACTCGGCTCCAAGTTCCGCCTGCTGACTTACCAGGCCATCATCGACTAACGCTCCCTGGGATCGGCGCCGTCCCGCGGCGCGCCAGTGCCGGATGAGCCCATGAAAAGCTTCTTGCCGTCTGCCACGGTAATGTTGCGGCCGTTGGCGCGGTTGCTGCGGTCCTTGCTCTGGTAGCCGTCCACCACGATAAAGGTGCCGGGCTTCACCGTGTTCTTGTTGATGCCCCGGCGCAGCAGGGTATTGGGTGTGCCACCCTCGACCATCCACTGTTCCTTGCTGCCGTCTTCATTGGTGACTTCCAGGTGTATCCAGGCATGGGGATTGACCCATTCCACCCGAGTTACCGGGCCCTTCAGCAGCAGCGGCCGGTTGGGATCGAACTCGGCGGAAAACGCGTGGTGTGCCAGGGTCTGCGTGCCCTGCCAGGCGATTGTGGCGAGGCCGGCAAGCAGTAATACTCGATGAATTTTCATTGTCCTTCCTCGGCCTCGCGGGCCTCTTTTTCCAGTAGGCGTGCGCCCTTCAGAATGCCTTCCATGGCGTAGTTGGCCTCGTGACAGGCGTATTCATAGGCTGTATCAGCGGTCGCCGGCCAGATGTATTCACCGCTCCAGGGCTCGGTCCAGATATTGGGGTCTTCCACCGTGAAGTTGTAGAGCAGGGTGTTTTCGTCGATGCGGCTGAAGCGCTCGACCACGCGCAGGTCACGGGTGGCCCGGTAAAATCCCGGGTTGTCGTTGAAGTTGGTGGTTTCGACCACCAGGGTGTCTCCCTCCCACCAGCCGATGGAATCTCCCAGCCACTTGCGGATATCCGGTGACACGTGTTCGCTGTTGAGCCGGATGATGCGGGCATCGTGCACCATCTCCACAAGGATCATGACGTGGTCCGGGGTCTGCACGATACGCTTCAGGTTGTTGTAGAGAATGGGCAGCATCGGCGGGCCACCGGTGGAGCCGAAGCCCATCAGGCAACGGTCCGAGGTGGTGCGGTCCTCGGGGTTGTCGTAGGGCCCGCTGCCGTCGCCTTCCTCCAGCCACCAGGCGGTACCGGTATTGGGTTTGCGGAAGTTGGCAAAGCGCTTGGCGAGGATGAGCTTGCCCTGGTCGGTCATGGGTGGAAAACGCCCGTTGGCCGGATCGTAGATGATGGAGGTGCGAAACTTGCCATCGATTTCGAAACCATCGGTGCCGCGGTCCACCCAGAAAGTGTTGTAGCCGCCGACGCCGCCGGCGCCGAAATCCAATACCCCGTCTCCGCCCTTGGGCGGCGCGCTGCGGTTGGGGTCGTCGTTCTTGGTGGCCTCCAGCTTGGCCAGTCGCTCCTTGTTGGCCGCGATCATCGCCTTCGCCTCTTCGGGGCTGAGGTAGAGCTTGTCACCAAACTCCTTTGGCCGTTCCAGGGGCGTAAGCGTGGCGAGATCGTAGTTGCCGCTGAGGTCCGGCTTGCCATCCACGGTGCGCGGAATATCTGCCAGGGCGCTGCCGCTCAGCGCGATGGCCATTACAAATAACAGTGTGTTCTTACTCATTGCTGGCCTCCTCGGAATCCAGGGGGTGGCGGCGCCACTGGCCGTACATCAGCTCTTCGACAAATTCCACGCATTTGAAATCCAGTAACTGCAGCTCCGGTTCCATGCGCCGGTACAGTGGCAGGCTGATTTTCCAGGGTCGGGTGAAGACCACCGGGTCGGTGATTGTCGCCTCGTAGTGCAGGTGGTTGGGGCCCATGGGTGTATAGCGCTCGACCACCTTGAGCTGTTCGGAATGGTGATTACCGGCGCGGTCCAGCCAGGTATCCGCCAGCAGGCCGGTAACGGTCAGCACCAGGGTATCGCCGTCCCAGCTGGCCACAGACTGCCCCATCCATGAATCGATGGGCGCCGGACCGGGGTCCTCGCTGTAGATGTTGCGTACGGCGCCGGCATACTGGTAGGCAATGAAAACGTCATTTTCGCCCTGGATAATCTGGAACGGGTAGGGCATATAGGTTGCCCGCGGTACACCGGGCAGGAAACACTTGATCTCGGGATCGCGCTCCAGCCAGTTGGCGCGGTTCTCATCCCGTTTGGCCAATGCTTCGGGCCGGTACGGAATACTCCCCCCTTCGACCACTCCCATCCCGGGGGGTACCGCAGCGACGGCCCCCAGGGCCACGGTGCCCTTCGCCGGCACCGGGCCGCGGGGACCCTCGCGGGTTTGCAGGGAAGCCCGTGCCATGTGGCGTTCGAGGTCGTAGTGGGCCTCGCCCAGGGCCTGCCAGATGCCGTTGAGGTCCGGGTGCACGCCACCAGGGCCGCGCGGGGCCTTGTAGTCTGCGGCCTGCGCCAGGCCGGCACTGAGGCCTAGCAGGAGAATCGTTGCGCTGAGGATGCCTTGCATGGAACTCCCGGTTTTCAGGTTCGAATCAGGATTTGCTACTATGATGCATTGTACTTTGATACTTGTCATGCCGGCAGGGAGTTGTCATGAGAGTTGCACGCGTTGCGGTACCCAGGTTCTTGATCCTCTTGTTTTGCGGCTTCGGCTTTACCGCAGCACAGGCGGCGGATTCACTCGTCGGCACGCGGGTGGATGATTTTCAGCTCACCGATCACACCGGGTTTGCCCACCAGCTCTATTACTACGACGATGCACCGGCCATCGTGCTGATGACCCAGGGCAACGGTTGCCCGATCGTGCGCAATGCCATACCGGCCCTGCGCAAAGTCCGCGATAACTACGCCGAACAGGGCGTGGTGTTTTTCCTGCTCAACTCCAACCTGCAGGATAACCAGCAAAGCATCGCTGCCGAGGTGGAGGAATTTGGTTTCGACATGACCGTGCTGGTCGACGAATACCAGCTGGTGGGCGAGTCCCTGGGCGTCAACCGCACCGCCGAGGTGTTCGTGATCGAGCCGTCCAGCAAGACGGTGGTCTACCACGGCCCCATCGACGACCGCCTGACCTACCAGGTGCAGAAAGGGGCGGCCAAGGAACACTATCTGGCGGACGCGCTGGATGAAATGATTGCCGGCCAGCCGGTGAGCGTGGCCGAGGTGGATGCGCCGGGCTGTCTGGTTAACTTCCCGGAGCGGGATCGCCGCGCCGAGCACGCGAAGATTTCCTATCACGACACGATTGCCCCGATTCTCGAGCGGCGCTGCGTAAGCTGCCACACCGAAGGTGGCATCGGGCCCTGGGCCATGAGCAGCTATGAGATGGTCAAGGGTTTTGCGCCCATGATGCGCGAGGTGATTCGCACCGACCGCATGCCGCCCTGGAATGCCGATCCCAATGTCGGCCACTTCCTGCGCGACAAGAGCATGACGCCGGATGAGATCAAAACCCTGGTGCACTGGATCGAGGCAGGTGCCCCCCGCGGTGAGGGCCCCGACCCTCTGGCAGTTGTACGCGCAGCACCGGTCGACTGGCCCCTGGGCGAACCGGACCTGATCGTCGATATCCCGCCCTTTGAAGTCCCGGCTACGGGGGTGGTGGACTACCAGTATCCGGTGGTGGAAAACCCGCTGACCGAGCCACGCTGGCTCAGGGCCAGTACCGTGAAGGTGGGTTCACGCGAGGCAGTGCACCATGTATTGACCGGTCTGGTGAAGGAAATGCCCGAGAGCGGTTCGAGCAGCGAATCCCGCTGGGGTGCCTCCGTCGGTGGCTACGCGGTGGGCGCGGAGTCCATCATCGCGCGGGATAATGTAGGTACCTATATTCCCACCGGTGGCGGCATCGGCCTGCAGATGCACTACACGCCCTTCGGCAAAACGGTGACCGATCGCACCCAGATCGGCCTCTACTTCTATGACAATCCCCCGGAGATGATCCAGCATAATTTCGTAATCGCCGATATTGCCATCAAGATCCCGCCGGGTGCCGAGCGCCATGAGGAAGTGGCGTACCTGGAGTTTCCGCGGGATGCAGAGTTGTATTTCGCTTTCCCCCATGCCCACTACCGGGGCCAGTCTTCGACCCTGACCATCCGCTACCCGGATGGACGCGAGGAGTTGTTGCTGTCGCTGCCGAAGTACGACTTCAACTGGCAGCGTTCCTACGAGTTCGTCGACCCGGTGGACGTGCCCGCGGGATCGAAGCTGATTGCACGTTACACCTATGACAACTCCGCTGCTAACCCGGCCAACCCGGACCCCTCCAAGGAAATTACCTGGGGCGACCAGAGTTTCGAGGAGATGCTCTACACTGCCTTCAGCTTTCGCTGGAAGGAGGAGACCCGGGACAACCGCACGCCCCAGTACCTGGAGATGATGCGGGCGAGTCGTGGCTTCGGCATGCTCGATGACAACATCGATGGGCGCCTTGAACGCTCCGAGCTCAAGGGCCGGCCAGGTCAACAGATAGCCGCCAATTTCGACCGTATGGATCGCGATGGCGACGGGGTGCTGAGCTGGGAGGAGTATTCCACCACGGCGGTTGCCAGCAACCAGCGTCGCTAGTGGCTTTCAGCCCGATTGAACGCGCGTAAACTTCCCCAAAAATACTAAAGATCGGCCGTGTCGCGGCCGATAAATAATATGGAAAGTAGGCATTACGGGCCGGCTGGCGGCCTTGTTAGGGAGATTGGCAATGAAAGCTGTGGGCGGCTCCATCCGCCTCGTGCTGTTCCTGGTGGGAGTACTGGTGTCCGCGGGTGTGACTGCACAGGCGCATTACGCCCTGCGCGATCCCGCGACCACGATCTTTTCGCTGGTACCTGAGGCAGACAGCTACCGGTCCATCGTCCGCGCCGTAGACGCCCGGGCGCGCGAGGTGGTCGCCACGCGACTGCCGGTGCGCCTGCATTTCAATGAGCTCGACAACCAGACCCTGTACGTGGCTTCTTCGGGGGACCGGGAAATGGCGCTGGTGCAAGCCCGTTCAGAACCCGGGCGTTGGGGCCTGGTGGAGATCGCCTGGTCGATGGACGTCAATCTTCGAATTCGCGATTTCACGTTCCTGCGTTGCAGGGATCCGCTGCGGCAGGGCCTGGAAACCGAGCATTTCCGCCAGCAACTGCGCGGCCTGTCCTTCTCCGAGTTGCGCCGCCTGCTCACTATCGAAGCCGATGCGCTGCGCCCGGATGCTCTCCAGGTTCCCGCCGGGTCTCACCAGCTGGCACTGCTGCTGATCAGGTCTGCACTCAAGACCATGGCATTTACCGAGACTGTCTGGCGCGAGGATGTAGAGCGCATGCAGCTGGCAGCGAATGCCCGGGCGCTGTGGCCCGGACTGGGCGCTATCGAGGAGATCCCCGATCCCTACTCTGAGCGGGTGCAGGCAGATCTTGCTGAGGCGGGCCTGGAATATGCCGCCAGCATGAATCGCAGCTCCCTGAAAATGTACCGTGTGATCGACCCCGACGGTGCGCCGCTGGGCGCCATGGTGCAGGGACACTGGCTGTCTCCCTCCCTGGATACCTGGCTGTTGTGGCTGGTCAGGGCAGACGGGACGGTACAGGCGGTACGCACCCACGACGGCTGGGCCACGCCCGCCCTCGCCAAAGCGTTCGATGGCCTCGCGGGATTCGGCCCCAGGCCCGCGGAGAGTTGCACCAGCACCGCGGAACTCGCCGCCCTGGAAGTCAGCCTGCTTACCCGCCTGAATACAGGGATGGAATAGTTCGATGAAACTGCGCCGACACTATCTCGTCCTGCTGCTGGTTTCCTCCCTGGCCGCCATCGTGCTCGTGGCCCTGGTTAGCACCAGTCAATCCAGGCTCAACGAGCATATGTACGTGGTTGGCAACAACGAGGTTGCCCTGCGTGACCTGGCACAGCTGGAGGATGCGGTCGGCCAGTTTCTGCTGACTACCGATATCGTTATCGGTGCCGGCGAATCCTACCTGGCGGCCGGTGCCGATCGCCAGGCGGAAATGGTGGCGAGACTGTTGCTCGGTATCACCCAGGATCCACTCTTTGCCAGTGCCGCCAATGATCTCGCCGCATTCCAGTTCAGCCTGGAATCGATTCGCGATGATATCGAGATGTCGGCAACCCGACTGGATGGGGAAGAAGACCGCGAGGCCATGTTGAGTGCCCTCAGCCGTTCCGTCGATAATTCCGGGGCGGTCCTGGTCAACGCGCTGGCAACCGCCAGGTCTGCCGCCCAGGAGGCCGACGCCGCCGACCGCGCCGAGCTGCACCGGCAGGCCATGGCCCTGGAGTGGATTACCTGGCTGGGAAGCGGGCTCTACATACTGCTGGTGGCGGTGCTGTGGTGGTGGACAACGCGCATCATTTCAGGGCTGGAGAGCGACGTCAGTGCGCGCACGGAACAGCTCAGCAACAAGAACCAGGAACTGTCCGCAGCGGTGGAAGACGCGGAGCAGGCACGCAAATCTGCTGAATTTGCTAACCAGGCCAAGAGCGAGTTCCTGGCCCGCATGAGCCACGAGATTCGCACCCCGCTCAATGGGGTGTTGGGTGTGGCGGAGCTGCTGCAGCACCAGGAACTCGAGGTAAAGAGCAGGGAATACGTCTCTACCATCAGCCAGTCGGGGCAGGAGTTGCTGGCGCTGATCGACGATTTGCTGGACTTCTCCAAGGTCGAGGCCGGCAAGCTGGATTTACACAGGGCCGACTTTGCGGTGCTGGACCTGCGCGAAGAGCTGGTGCGGCTGTTTAGCAAGCCCGCTGAGGAAAAGGGCCTGTTTTTCACCGTGGAACATGCGCCCAACTGCCCGGAATTCCTGTTTGGGGATGTGTTCCGCATCCGCCAGATACTGTCCAACCTGCTCAGCAACGCGATCAAATTTACCCACGACGGCGGCATTACCCTGGGACTGGGCTTGATCGAACGGCCGGACGCCGGCGAATCCATCTGGATGCGCTTCGAGGTGAGGGACACCGGCATCGGTATGTCGGCGGAGGAGCGCAAGGCGATATTCGATCCCTTCACACAGGCCGATGGATCCACCGCCCGACGCTATGGCGGTACCGGTCTCGGCTTGTCCATCTGCTACGAACTGGTTGAGCTGATGGGTGGCGAGATCGACGTTAACAGCGAACGCGGCGAGGGTTCCTGCTTCGTGGTCAAGTTGCCCCTGCGAGCGGGAACCTCAGAAGCCCTGGAGGCGCATGAGCAGGAACGCGGCGAGAGCATTGCCGGCGCCGAGCGCCTGCAGGTGCTGGTGGCAGAGGATAACGAGGTGAACCAACTGGTGGCCGTAACCGCGCTGCAGCACTTCGGATTCTCCCCGGAAGTTGCCTGGAACGGTTACGAGGCCCTGGACCTGGTGCGCAAGGGTGATATCGACCTGGTGCTCATGGATATCCAGATGCCGGAGATGGACGGCCTGGAGGCCACCAGTCGCATCCGCGAATGGGAGGAGGCGGAGGGCTTGCCACCCATCCCCATTATTGCAGTGACCGCCAATGCCTTCGATGAGGATCGCAAGCGCTGCCTGGAGGTGGGCATGAACGATTTCATACCCAAGCCGATCACCCTTCCACAGTTGCGCGATAGCATTACCCGGCTACTGCCGGCTCGCAAACGCGGCAAGCCGCCGGTGCTGGAACTGGTCTAACCGCCGGGCTCCAGTGCCCAGGGATCGAATTCCCCACATCCCAGGTCGACAAATTCCTGCTCATCCCAGAAATCGTCGCCGTCGTTGCCGCGCAGGAACAGCTGGGCAAACATGGTGCAGCGGGTTTTGATATCCGGAAATACCCCGGTGGCGACGCGTTCCTTGAGCATGGCTATGGTCATCGGTTCATCGGCCATGCGCGGGCCGCCGCCTGCCGCCGTGTCCAGTATCATCAGGTTTGGGCCGCCATTGTCCCAGGCCTCCCAGCGCGGCAAGTTACCGTTGCTGCCCTTGCCGGGGTCACCCTTGCGGGCAAACTCCGACCAGTAACTGCGCATCTCCCGGGCCAACTGGTCACGCCCGGGGCTGTTCTCCTCGTTGTACAGGCCCGGCACGATGATGCCGTCGTCGAAATCATTGAAGATGTAGGCCACCTCGAGTCCGTGGCCGGCGCCGATCAGTTCGGTGTAATCCACCAGCCAGCTCTTGCCACCCTCGTCCCAGTCCCAGCGGTAGGCGTAGACGGGTGCACCGCCGTGTGTGCTGATGACTTCTGCGGCCTCGTCCACAGCCATGGCCTTCCAGTTATCGCTGAGGTAGGCGGATATGCTGTTGTAGACTGCCGGGTCCTTGATCCGCGGCAGGAATCCGAAGCGGCGTTCGACCAGGTCCGGACTCTGGGCCAGGAACAGTTTCATCTCGTCGCGGTTGGTGCCGGTCATCAGCGGCACGCTGTTGTAGTTGGCGGGGTCACGGAACACAGTGAACAGGGTTTCCTCGGGTAACACCGTTCCATCGCGATAATTCTGGGCCGCCATGTACATACCGGCGCCACCGCCCAGCCCCTGCAGTATTTGCTCGGGGCTGCGCGAGTAGATAAATGACAGGAGATCTGCCTCGGACATGGCCTCCAGCACCTGCTTCGCACTGCCGCGATCGCTGGCCTGGCCGTCCTGCTCGATCTGGCGCAGCAGCCACTCCCGGGAACTCAGGACATGTCCCGGGGGATTGGCATCGGCATAGTCTTCCGCCCGCCACAGTGGCACGGTTGAGGTCATGCCGCTCTGGGAAATGACCCGGTGAAACAGGCCCTTCGCCAGTGGAGAGACCATCAGGGAGTAGACATTGCGGCCACCGGCGGACTCGCCAAAGATGGTGACGTTATCGGGATCACCGCCAAAATTGGCAATATTGTCCCGTACCCAGACCAGGGCGGCGATCATGTCGAGGATGCCATAGTTACCCGAAGCATCCAGTGGGTTGCGGCCCTCACCGCGCAGTGCCGGGTGGCTCAACCACCCGAGCAAGCCGAGCCTGTAATTGATGGTGACCACCACTACCTCTTCACCACCGGCGAGACGCGGGGCCGCGTAGGTATTGGCGGTGCCGATGGTGTTACCTCCGCCGTGAATCCAGAACATCACCGGCAGACCTGCGGTCTCTGCGCTGCTGCGCTCGGCAGGCGCCCAGATATTCAGGAACAGGCAATCCTCGCTGCCGATAACCTGGCCCTGCTCGCCGCTGGTTCCCGCCAGTGGCCCCCACAACTGGATGCAGGGTTCCCCGAAGGCCAATGCCTCGCGGGTCTCGGTCCAGGCCTCGGCCGGTCGCGGTGCCGCCCAGCGCAATTCGCCCACCGGTGGTGCGGCGAAGGGGATGCCGAGCCAGGCCACGGTGTCGTCGCTGTCGCTGAAGCCCACCACCGGACCCTTGGTGGTATCCCGCAGGGTGTCCGGGTTGGCAGTGTGTATCACCGGTTCCGGTTCGGGTTTCGGCCAGAAGTAGAAGATGAGTAGGGCAACAACAATCAGGGCGAGCAGTTTTTTCATACCTGTTTACCTTTATTGTCTATAAATTATTATGGAGAGGGGTTTGGCGTTTAGCATAACCTGTTACAACGGTGCTTGTAGATAGTTGCTAAGCACTTGTTTTTGTTGTGGTTTCTGACGCGGCTCGAGCCACTGTCGGGCCCCTGTCGGGTTGCTGCCGTGGCAGACCGGATCTTCCGGGATGAAGATCAGTTCACACACGGGCAGGAGGGAATGTGATGATCGTACGCAAGTTGAGGCTACAGCGCGGCTGGTCACAGGACCAGTTGGCGCACATGAGCGGGCTTAATGTACGCACCGTCCAGCGGATCGAGCGCGGCCATGCCGCCAGCCTCGAATCCCTGAAATCCCTGGCTGCCGTTTTCGAGACTGATGTGACTGACCTGCAGCCGGAGGACGCCATGAACGATACCAACAACCCGAACCAACTGAGCTATGAAGAACACCAGGCCATGGAATACGTGCGCGAACTCAAGGGCTTTTACCTGCACCTGATGAGCTTCGTGATCGTGATACCCATCCTCTACGGGCTCAACCTGTATATTTCCGATTACATGTGGGTCTGGTGGGTGATCTTCGGCTGGGGACTGGGCCTGCTCCTGCACGGGGTCGGCCTGATGGAATGGGGCAACCTGTTCGGACCCGACTGGGAACGACGCCAGATCGAGAAACGGCTGGGTCGGAAACTGTAAATCCCGGGCGCCGGCCCGGTTTGAAACAAGGAGTATGCGGTGCCGGTAGACCAGGACTGGCTGGACCAGGTAGACGAGGAGGTTATCGACCCCGCGCTGCCGATCTGCGACCCCCCCCACCACCTCTGGGATACCGCCCAGAGCCGTTACCTGCTGGACGATGTGCTGGGTGATACCGGCTCGGGCCACAATGTGCGGTCCACCGTCTTTGTCGAGTGTATGGCCGAGTACCACGTCGACGGCCCCGATGCCCTGCGCCCGGTGGGCGAGACGGAGTTTGTCGAGTCGGTGGCTGAAGCGAGCGGGGATGCAAAGATCGCAGCCGGTATTGTGAGCTATGCCGATCTCACCCTGGGCGCTGCGGTCGGCGACGTACTCGATGCCCACCGGGAGGCCAGCCCGACCCGCTTTCGCGGCATTCGCCATGCCTGTGGCTGGGATGCCAGCGACGATGTGCGCAACTCCCACACCAAACCACCACAACATCTCTACTTGGATGAAACCTTCCGCGAGGGCTTTGCGAAACTGGCAGATAGAGAGCTGGTGTTCGATGCCTGGCTCTACCACCCGCAGATCAGCGAGTTGGCGAGCCTGGCCCGCGCCTTCCCTGGTACAACGATCGTCCTCGATCATGTTGGCGGTCCCCTGGGTATCGGGCCCTACGCCGGCAAGCGCGAGGAAGTATTCGATACCTGGCGTGCCGGGATATGCGAACTCGCCGCCTGCCCCAACGTGGTGGTGAAGCTGGGTGGTCTGGCCATGCCCATCAACGGGTTTGACTGGCACAAACGTGAACGCCCGCCCGGTTCCGCGGAGCTGGCGATGGCCATAGCGCCCTATGTTATGTTGTGCATCGATGAATTCGGGCCCGAGCGCTGCATGTTCGAGAGCAACTTCCCGGTGGACAAGCAGTCCTGCTCCTACCGGGTACTGTGGAATGCCTTCAAGCGGCTGGCCGAGGGGTATTCGGCCGATGAGAAGGCTGCCTTGTTTCACGACACGGCGGTCAGGGTGTACGCACTATGAGTGAATCAGCGCTGCTCGATGCCTTTCGCGAGCTGATCGAGGGTAGTAAACGGGTGGTGGTGTTCACCGGCGCCGGCATCAGCACCGAATCCGGTATCCCGGATTTTCGCAGCCCCGGCGGTATCTGGACCAAGTACCAGCCCATCGACTTTGGCGACTTCATGGCCTCAGAGGAGATGCGCCGTGAATCCTGGCGACGCAAGTTCGGCGCCGACAAGACTATCAGTGCGGCTCAGCCCAATGCCGGGCATCATGCCATTGCTTCGATGGTGGCCAGTGGCAAGGTCACCAGCGTGATCACCCAGAATGTCGACGGCCTGCACCAGGCCTCGGGCGTGCCCGATGACCAGGTCATCGAGCTGCACGGTAATGCCACCTACGCCAGTTGCCTGAGCTGCGGCGCCTACTACGAACTGGAGCCCATCCGCGACGCCTTCGAGCGGGACGAAACCCTGCCCACCTGTGATATCTGCAGCGGCATCGTCAAAACCGCCACCATCTCCTTTGGCCAGGCCATGCCGGAAAAGGAAATGGCCCGGGCCGATGCCGAGACCTGGGCCTGTGACCTGTTCATCGCTATCGGCTCTTCGCTCGTGGTATACCCCGCCGCGGGCTTTCCCGCCGCCGCCAAGCGTGCCGGCGCCAACCTCGTGATCCTCAACCGCGATCCCACCGACCAGGACCCCATCGCTGACCTGGTGCTCAATATGGAGATTGGGCCGACCCTATCTGCGGTAGTGGAGTGATTGCGCGTTTTTGATGTCTAACACGCGTCGCGCGACGCGTCGGACCGTCGATACGGTTTCCCAAAACTGACCGTTTTTGTAGACGTCACGTGACGCGTCCGATGCGTCGGGCCGCCGCGACGGATTTGCACCAGCCTGGTGCAAAAACATCCGACCGCTAGTCTGCGAGTTCCTCCCAACGCGCAAAGGCTGCCTCCAGCTCTGCTTGTACTCCAGCGAGTTGCTCCAGCACCTCAGCTGTGACCGTATGCTCCTGCTCGTAGAAGGCCGGGTCTGATACCACCGCCTCCATCTCCGCCTGTTTGGCTTCAAGTCCTTCAATCAGGTCGGGCAGGGCGTCCAGTTCGCGCTGATCCTTGTAGGAGAGTTTTTTGCTGGCCGGTTTCGGTTTGTCTACCCTGGATTTTTGGACCTCACCATTGGTCTGTGACTTTTCCTCAAGCCCTGTCAGGTGGCCACCCTTGTCCACCCAGTTACTGTAGCCGCCGACATGCTCGCTGACGCGGCCATCGCCTTCCAGCACCAGGATGCTGGTGACCACGTTGTCCATAAAATCGCGGTCGTGACTGACCAGCAACACCGTACCCTTGAAGTCCAGGAGGATTTCTTCCAGCAACTCCAGGGTCTCCACATCCAGGTCATTGGTGGGCTCGTCCAGCACCAGCAGGTTGGCGGGCTGGCTAAACAGTTTGGCGAGTATTGCGCGATTCTGCTCACCGCCGGACAGGGCGCGCACCGGCGTGCGTACCCGGTCGGGGCTGAACAGGAAATCCCCCAGGTAAGACATCGCATGGCGGCGTTTGCCGTCGATCTCAATGAATTCCTGGCCGCCGCAGACATTGTCGATCAGGTTCTTGTCCGGGTCGAGGTGCGCGCGCAACTGATCGAAGTAGGCCACTTCCAGTTTGGTACCCAGAGTCACGGTGCCGCTGTCGGGGGTGAGCTCACCCAGCAAGATTTTCAGCAGCGTGGTTTTGCCGGCCCCGTTGGCACCGACAATGCCGATACGGTCGCCGCGGCTCACCAGTGTCGAGAAATCCCGGATCACCGTGTTGCCATCAAAGCTCTGGCTGATGTGCTCAAGTTCCGCCACCCGTTTTCCCGAGCGCTCGGCGCTTTCCATGCGAAACTCGGCGGTACCGACTTTCTCCCGGCGCTGGCTGCGCTCCACGCGCATGGCCTTCAGCGCGCGTACCCGGCCCTCATTGCGGGTGCGGCGCGCCTTAATACCCTGGCGAATCCATTTTTCTTCTTCGGCCAGGCGCTTGTCGAACAGGGCGTTTTCCTTTTCCTCGGCGGCTAGTTGTTGGTCGCGGAAGGTGAGGAAATCCCGGTAGCTCCCCTGCCAGCTGCGGATATGGCCGCGATCCAGCTCGAATATCGTGTTGGCCAGGTTTTGCATGAAGGCGCGGTCGTGGGTGATGAAGATGATGGCGCCGGGGTAGCCCTGCAGCTGGGTTTCCAGCCACTCGATGGCGGGGATGTCGAGGTGGTTGGTGGGCTCATCCAGTAGAAGAATATCCGGCTCGCTTACCAGGGCCTGGCCCAGGGCGACGCGGCGGCGCCAGCCTCCGGACAGGGTATCCATCCGTGCATCGTCGGGCAATTGCAACTGGCTGATGATGGACTCGACCTTTTGAGCCAGCAGCCAGCCGTCTTTGGCCTCCAGCTCACTCTGGGCGCGGGCCAGGCCATCCATATCGTTGTCGACAATGCAGTGGTGGTAGCGGGTCAGCAGGTCGCCGATGTCGGCCAGGCCGTGAGCCACCACATCGTACACATCCTGTTCATCGGCCTCGGGCAGGGACTGGTCCAGGTAGGCGATCTTCGTCCCCGGGCGCAACCAGCGCTCACCGCTCTCGGTTTCGATCTCGCCGTTAATGACTTTGAGCAGGGTGGTTTTGCCCGCCCCATTACGCCCCAGCAGGCCGATGCGGTCGCCTGCGCGCACGCTGAACTCCACTTCGTCGAGGAGTGCCTGGGTGCCGTAGTGCAGGCTGGCCTTGTCGAGCTTGAGC